>Ga0310696_10000280_pt1 | contig 87051 bp, 58 predicted proteins | sample AusTroGonzalo_MG_4_FD_203885 | JGI IMG/M metagenome (GOLD analysis project Ga0310696, IMG submission 203885) | Bovine rumen microbial communities from tropical cattle in Woodstock, Queensland, Australia - Gonzalo_02 (v2) (version 2) | ecosystem: Host-associated > Mammals > Digestive system >...
TCACCGAAGAAGTCGACCGCATACTGAAACGCATCAACGTGGAATACAAAACCAAACGGGACTCCCTGCGTCTGAAAATCCCCGAAACCTATCGTCTGATCCCCGAATCTTTCGAAACGTTCAAAGCTCGCTGCATCGCCGAGGGCGCACGCGACGGCCAGTTTAAACTGCAACTGCTGATGCAAGACGAAAAGCGACATGAAAAGTTCAAACAATTAGTCGAGAAGTAATCTTTTTGAATACGTATAATTAAAATTCGGAAATATGGAAACATTGGCTACTATTATGGTAATAGCGGGATTTATCTCCATGTTATTAGGTGCTGGCAGAAAAAGAAGAAATGGGAGCATAGAGGGTGGAAGCTGCTTGCTGTTGAGTTTGGGGATAGGCCTTATTATTGGCGGCAGCTATATACTTATGACTTGATGTGACAGGTTGATAAGTCCTGAAATATTACAAAAGTCTCACGTCTCCCGGCGTGGGACTTTTACCACCATTATTGTTTTAGCAGTTGGCTGTAGATTCCAACAGGTTCCTACCGCAAATGATATTGCATGTCAACAGGGATGTCATCGCGGTGCCGAGCATGCCGTGGAGCATGAGGTTCTGGCCGGCGAGGAAAAGGTTGGGTAGGGGAGTGGCGGGTGAGGTGACCGTGCCTATCACATTATTACAGGACTTGCGCACGCCGAAGGCAGAACCTTCGGGAATGGCCGTGTAATCGCGGTAGGTGAGGGGCGTACTGGTCCAGAAATCTTCGATATTGTCTTGTAATTCAGGAATATACTTTGTCGCAAGAGCGATGCACGTTTCGGCTTTGCGTCGCTTGTACGCCTTATAGTCGTCGGGACGATGGCCCAAACGGCTTTCCTGCCATTCGCTGACGGCCTCCCACGACATCGGGACCAGCAGGTCGATATTGGAGGCGAAAGATCCTTCGGTAGGCACATTGTAACTGACCAGCATGTTGCGTACAGGATCCTCTTTGCCGCAAGGGGTGTGCCAAAGATCCTCGCTTTCAAGGATGCTGACGCTGTGGTTCCGGTAGGGTATCGTGCCGGGCTTCAGTGTTAGCTGCACCGTGAACATACCGGCAGTGTTAGCTAAGTTGCGCATCCGCCGGCGGTAGATTTTCCGTATTTGTGGGCATTCGGGAATGCACTCAACGGTGAGCGCGGGGTGCAGTGTTGAAATGAAAACGTCGGCAGCATATTCCGAGCCGTCTTCACAGACCACTCTGCTGACGCGGCTTTCTTCCCCAAGTACAAATTGGCGGACTGTCTTGCGGGTGAGAATTGTTCCGCCCAAATCTTCCACCTGTTCTGTTAGCCTGTTAATCAGCGTTTCGCCGCCGCCTTTCAGCCGGTATGCTCCTTGGATGAAGGAGTTGAGCGTTTGCAAGAAAGAGTAGAGCGGCAATTCATCAGTGAGTTCGGTGGTGAGGCATTGTCCGCAAAGCACGTCGCGCAATTCGGGGTTGGCGATGTGATCTTCCAAATAGTTTTTGGCAGACACCAACATGCTCTCGTTCATTTGGACGTTTGTGTCCGGACGTATGGTTTTGTATATGTTTTCGTTGATTTTCCGCATTTGGCTTACCAGTTCCTCCAATCCGGCACGGTCGTCGGGGAACTCAGCGGCAAGGGCTTCTACGAAGTTGTCGTAACCGCGCGGAAGGTAGTACTTGAGCCCTCTCCGATGGATTTCGAGGAAGGGATTGTCGAGTGGTTGCCAGGGCAAATCCTCCAGACCGAAAAAGCGGATCAGCGGGTGCATTACCTCGCCTTCGCCGGCCCCGCCCACATAGTGGAAACCGGTATCGAGGAGATGGCCATGGCGCCGAAATGACTGGAATGCGCCGCCGAGCACGGCCCCTTTTTCCAGCACGAGCACTTTTTTGCCTGCTTTGGCAAGCGCCAGGGCGCAAGTCAGGCCACCAAAGCCGCCGCCCACAATGATTATATCCGTTTTTTCCATGGTGCTATCGCAATTCGGCGTCTATTTGGAGCCGCAAATCTTCAGGATTGTCAGCCCCGCTCAAGGTAGCTTTTACCTTGAGGGTGTCGTCCAAAAATTCTGTGAGAAAGGACAACCGCAATTTATCGCCAGGGCGGATCATTGCGACAAGACGGCAGTTTTTGATGGTCGTGAACTGCAGATTTCGACCGAAATAGCAGCTCAAACATTCGCGTACCATTTGTATGGAGAGCACGCCGGGGGTGATGGGATTGCCCGGAAAATGGCCCTCATAGACCGGATGGCCTTCCAGCATACGAAGGAGAAAACCGTTTTCGTCGGTGTTTAAGATTTCATATAGAGTGTGGTTCTGCGTCATCGTTGCGGTCTTTTCGGTTAGTCTGTGGCCAGTTTCATGCGGCAGCTCAGTATGGGGCTGTTGTCAACGGAAGTTTCTGCCGACACCAAGGTGATGTTTCCCACTTGCGAGGTGACACTCAAACGGGTGCACAGGGTCGCTCCGGTCGCTGGCATAGTGCCAGTTATGGTGCAGCGTTTGATGTCGCCGATGTAGCCGAGAGTGACCTCTTCGCCAGCCTGTTTGCGCAGATGCCCGATATGTGCTGCGGCGGTTTGGGCGATATGTTCCAAAACGCCCTCAGCGGCCATACAACCCGACTCGTCGAGAAACAGGTTGTCTTCGACGATGGTCAGCTCGGATCGGCAGTTGAGGGCGTCCTCGAAAAGATAACTGTCCACCATCAGGATGGGTGGACGCTGCGGGATGAGGCTGAGGATGTCAGTCACCTTACATGCGGGTGAAGACATAGTCGTAAAGGTCAGCGAAAGTCTTGATGGTCGGAAGGTCGGGGGTCTTGATTTCCACGCCGAACTCCTCGTTCACAAGTCCCACCATGTCCACCAGGCTCAAACTGTCGAGGTGCATGGTCTCTTTGATGTTGGCTTCGGGTTGAATCACTTCAGGTTCCACCTCAAACTCGTCGGAGAGGATGGCGACCATCTTTTTGATCATTTCGTCTTTTTCCATTTTTTCCATTTTTTTCGTTATGCTTTATTTTTTTATTTATTGTCTTTTTTTCAGACTTAGGATTTCAGACTTCGGACTTTAGGTTTTAAGAGTCTTAAGTCTCAAGTCTCAAGTCTCAAGTCTCAAGTCTTGAGTCTACAGTCTCAAGTCTTTGATTATCAACGTTGAGTTGGTGCCGCCAAAGCCGAAACTGTTGGAGAGGAAGATGTCGAAATCGTAGTTGTCGATGCGTTGGGCGGGGATGTTGAGTTTGGCAGTGTCCTCGTCGCCATGCTCGAAGTTGAGATTTGGGGCGATGAAGCGGTTTTTCATCATAAGCATGGAGTAGATCACCTCGCTGGCTCCGGCCATCCACATCTCGTGGCCGGTCTGGCCTTTGGTGGAGGTCACGGGCGGCATCTGGTCGCCGAAGACGGCGTAGATGGCTTTGGCTTCGTTGGTGTCGCCGACGGAGGTGGAGGTGGCGTGTGCGTTGATGTAGCCAATCTGCTCCTTGCTGACACCGCTCTGTTCGAGAGCCATAATGAGGGATTTGCGGGGACCGTCCACGTTGGGTGAGGAGATATGGTCACCGTTGGAAGAGAACCCGTAGCCCAGAATTTCGGCGAGAATGGGCGCGCCGCGTTTGACGGCGGAATCATAGCTTTCGATGATGACAGTGGCTGCGCCGCCGCCAGGGACGAGACCGTCACGACCCGCGTCAAACGGACGGGAGGCTCTCTCAGGGTCGTTCTCGCGCTTGGAGAATGCGCCGATACCGTCGAAACTGCCGATAGAGAAAGGATTGACTTCCTGGGCACCGCCGCAAACGATGCAGTCCTGCAGACCCCATTTGATGAGCAGGGATCCCAAACCGATAGCGTGTGAGCCACTGGCACAAGCCGCGCTAACCGTCATGTTGATGCCGCGCAGTTTGAACAGACAGCCCAGATTCATCGTCACGGTGGAGTTCATCGATTGGAAGATTGCACCTGAACCCACCAGTCGGGTGTTCTTTTTCTCGCGCATGGTGTCCACGCTCTTTACCACTGCGTCGGCACTGCTGTCGTTTCCGTAAAGCAAGCCCACGTCGTGACTTTCCATGTATTCGGCGTTGAGACCGGCCATTTTCAAGGCGTCAACGGTGGCCATGTAGGCGTATTGTGCTTCCTCAGGCATGAATACGCGGTGCGCGCGGTCCACAATGCCCTTCAACTCGGGTTTCTTCACAAAGGCCGTCAGCCCCGATTCAAATCCCATCTCCTTGCGCACAGGGTCAAATATAATGCCCGACTTGCCGTTGAACAAAGACTCTTTCACCTCTTCGAGGGAGGTTCCGAGACATGACCAGATGCCCATGCCCGTGATGACGACTCTTCTTTGGTTGGTTTCGTCCATGATTTTACGCTTTCTTAAGTTTTTTTAACATTTTTAAAAAACTGAAAATCAAATATTTATATTTAAATTATGCTAAATATAGCCCTTGACTTTCAAGCGGCAAAAATACACTTTTTATGGAAATAAGCAACAATATTTTGTGTAATGATTACACATCAGAAAAGATGGACCAGTTGCGCAAAAAAAACGCCCGACAAAGCGGGCGCTATGGAATAGAATCGTGTATGTTTTATTTCACCAACGTCACTGTGCCGGTGCGTTCCATGATGGTGCCGTCGGGGGTCTTGTATTCGATGTAATAGACATAGACGTTAAGCGGTACGACCACCCCGTTGACGCGACCGTCCCAACCTTCCTGCGGGTTGGTGGTCATGAAGATACACTCGCCCGTACGTGTAAAGATGGAAAACTTGTAACCGTCGGCGGAGACAAATGAGTTCAACGGCTTGAACACATTGTTGTTCGCGCCGAGCGGACGGAAGGCGTTGGGCAAATAAAGGGTCGGGGGCTGAATGACCTGCACATAGTTCGACTGGCTGGTTTCATTAAAACCATAACTATTTGTAACTTCTTCTGCCTCAACGTAATATATAAATTTTGACCCTGTCTCATACATGGAGGAGATGTCGTCGGAATAGGTGTTCAGCGTAGCAGGCATCACTTCGTTTACGGTATTGAAAAGTTCCTCGCTCTCCACTTTGCGCATCACGTAGTAGTGCGATACCCCGCCGTCCCAGTTGTCGTAGCCTTGCCACGAGAGAATGTTGTTCTGGGCGTTGTTCTCGCCATGAAGCACGATGTTATGTGCAATGTTGGAATGACCAACCTCTGTGCCGCAGCTGTTGAGCACAAACGTCCGGTAGTAGTACGTGTGCCGGCTGAAGTCAGCGATGCTGTCATTGAAAGTATACCCTTCGATGCCGGAAAGGTAGTTTTGGGAGCGGAAGTTTTCGAATGTCACCCCGTCTTCACTACGTTGGAGGGTGATTTTTACGAAAGGCAGCGTGTCGCCGCTGGTGTGCACGCGTATGCGTATGTATTCGTTGTCGATAACCGATACGGAACGGATATAGGTGAAATCCTGTGATTCATCGGCCGCGATTTCGAAACTGATGCGATTGGTGCTGGAGGTTATGGTCGCCCCGTTGTTTACCACGCGGACATAGGCCAAGTAACTCAGGTTAAAGTTCAGATCCTCAATGGTATAGCTTGTACTTGTGGTGGTGCCGGCAACCGACCAGTTCTGTCCTAAATCGCTGCTTAGCAGAATTTCGTAATGGTTGATGTCATTTGCCAGATTGGTGTAACTTGACCAACTCAGGGAGGCGGTCTTGTGGCAAGCATCGGTACCGTTGAGGTGCAAAAGCATATTCCCCTGCTTGTTGTCGGTCATTGGCGACACGTTGCCGCAGGAATCCATGGTGGCGATTCGGTAGAAACGGGAGTCATAGCTGGCGTCAATCACGGGGTCTATCCAGAAGGTCTGACCGAAAATGGTGTCAAGCGGGATGGTGCCGTTGGGGTTTATATAATATATAATGTAAGCCATCATATAAGGGTCAGTCTCGTGGAATCCGAGCATGACTTCATTGGTGGGGGTGACCGAAACACTGTCGAGCACCGGGGCGGCGGGGCTGATGGTGTCGCGCATGTGGTCGACGGTACCGATTGTGGTCATGAACGGACATTGGGTCTGGTAAGAGCCGTTCATGTAGTAGTGCGAGATGCCTACCTGGTAAGAAATGGAGTTGTCGCAAACATCGGAGAGGTCAGTGTAGTTGTGCTGGGTGTTGGGCACCGAGGCGAATGGCTCGGGCGGAAAGTCCGTCTCGAAGCCGCGTTTCTTGTAGATGTCGAAAGTACTGCCCCAGGAGTTGTCGAAACTGCTGGTTGGGGACTCCCATTCTAAGAAAGCCATCGTGTTGTCGGCCTGTGGAGTTACAGTGATGCTAAAGGAGTGGATAGTGTCGGAATAGTAAGGAACGTTGTTGGAATCTACGGCCACAATGTAGCAAAAATACTCGTTTGCCGTGGGAATGTTGTTGATGTCTTGGGAACCGTAGTCGCAGAGGGTATAGTTCTGGGTGGCGCTGCTGTAGCCGAACAGACTGTCACACAGTACGTTGTTGATATAAAAATAGTATGCTTTGAAATGGATGCAGTCGCCATTGCTGCTCCAGGCCAATTTGATGCGTTGATTGTTGTTCATCAACTTGAGACACTGCATTTTGGGCGGTTCCCAAGCAAGGCAGCTGAGTACAGCCGCAATCCATAATCCGGTAAGTATGATTTTCTTCACTAGAGGTGTCATTTTGTTGCCAAATTTTTTCCAACGCTGATTTGTGTGAATTTATTGTATACAAAATTCACTTTTGCCAAATTTTGAATTCTCTCAGGCGTAATTTCTTTTATTTCAGTAATATACCGGAACATTTCCGTTTCGTCAAGTCCGAAGCGGTGCCAGTAGGCGAATTTCTGCATAGCGTTGACGGAAGTGTCGACGGAGCGCAACTGTTGTCCGCATAAGTAGTTCTTGACCATATTGAGTTCATCTTCACCGACGGGCTCTTCCTGCAGCCGTTTAAGCTCTTCGAAGCAGGAATCGAAAGCACGTTGTGTCTGGTCGGCGTTCACGTCGCTGCTGATGGCGAACACCGATTGGTTGCCAAAGTAGGTGAAAGACGAAGTAATGCCGTAGGTGAGTCCTTGGCGCTCCCGCAGATTCTGCATCAGGCGGGAACTGAAGTAGCCGCCGGTTAGCGTGTTCAGTACGGTGAATCCTGTGCGGTCGGGATCGTTGTAGCCGAGTGACGGACAGCACAGAACGATGGATGATTGCAGACAGTCGGGCATTGTTTGGTGGATGATGCGCCCGTTGCTTTCGGAAACAGGTATTTCCGGCAGTGCAGGGGCGCGTGATCCGGTCGGTACGGCCGACCAGATGTCTCGGATTTGCGCCTCCGTGTGCGCGTCGGTGTTGCCGGTGACATAGAGAGTGAGGTTTTCGGCGCAGAAACTGCGTTGGTGAAATTGCTGCAACTGGTCTGTCGACACGGCGTTCAGCGTGTCGATGGAGGCAAACGACGATACGGCCGGGAAGGTGTCGCCCAACATTTCGCGCCACATCAGCCGCCAACTGCAGTAATCGGTCTTACGCTCGTTATAGGCTAGATTTTTAATCTCCTTGTCCTGCATAATACGCAGTCTTTCTGCGTTGTAGGTCGGGGTGATGACAAACTGGGCGATGATGGGCAGAATTTCGGGTATATTGCTTTTGGGGATAGATAGCAGAATCTGCACGCACTCCATACCGATGTTTGTGGAGACGTTTGTGCCGTAGTAGTCGAGCATTTCAGAAGTTTGTTCCGCCGACAGCCGCGGATGGCTTTCGCGCAGCAGCGTGTAAGTGAAATTGCAGACATGCTTGGTCGGTTGGTAGAGCGATCCGGTGCGCACCTGCAACAGGATGTATATAAGGTCGAGGTTGGGGTTGTCGAAGTAGAAGACCGGAACTCCGTTGGGGAGCGTCTCGCGGCGCGGTGAAGGCAACGAAAAGGCCTCTATGGGTTTAATTGCCGGTGGAACGGCTCTGTTGACGCTGCTCATTATGGTATTAATAGTACTTGTCCTTGTTGTTTATGTTCGTTGCCCTGGCTGTCCTTGTATTTGATAATGCAGATATAGACGCCGTGAGGCAGGGTGTTGCCGTGCAAGCGCCCGTCCCAGCCGATGTTCATGTCGCGGGTCTGGAAGAGGGCGTCGCCGCCACGATTGAGGACAGTCAACTCGAAACTGCGGGGCTCAAAGTTGGCTTTTACGAGGAAAAGGTCGTTGAGGCCGTCGCCGTTAGGCGTGAAAGCCGTGGGGATGAAGAACTGTTCGGTTTCGGTGGCAGGCTCTTCGGGACTGTATTCGTATTTCGTCGAGACTTGGCCGTCAGCAGTGACGGTGGTTTCGCTTACGCTATGATTGACGTTTTGGTCATGGGCGCTGGCTGGTGCTGGGCTGATGGTTTTGGTCGTATGCAGGTTGGAAGTTTCGCTCCGTTCAGGATTGGTCTTGAGATTTTCATATGTGAGGCGGGAACCGTCGGGTTCGGGGAACAATACCGGAGGCCAATCTTCACGAGATTGATTTTCGGCGGTTTGCTGGCGTTTCTCGATGACGGATGCGAGGGTGTTTCCCTCATGGGTAGCGGCTTTTTCAGTGGTTGTGACCTTAGCGGTCGCGGTGGTGGGTGTGTTCGTGGTTGACGCACTGGTGGCGGGTTGGTACGTCGCTGTCTCGGTTGCGTTTTGCGTTGTCGCCGTTTCAGTCGCTTTTTGCTCCACGGCGGTTTCCGTTGTGGGAACAGTCGTCTGGGCGGGCTCTTCCGCTTTGTTTGTCAGTGTTTTGACGAGAATGGGCACCGTGATGAGCACGGCGACGACGCCGGCGATGAGGGCGGCGCGTCCCTTGGGCGACAGACCCTTGCGGCCGAACTTGCTCGTGTAGCGGCTATCGTTCACGATGGAGGTCCATTCCTCCTCCGTGACCGGTGTCTCCATGCGGCGCAGATTTTCTATGTTATTTGTGTTCATTTTTATTGTTGGTTCATCGTTCGGAATAGTAGGGCTCTGCTTCTCTCCATCCTATGTTAGCATTTTTCAGGTTTTCGGCCCTCTTGGTATTCTTAACTTTTTACTCTTAATTCTTCGTTTCTCCAATATTTCTCAATTCGTTCGCGCAGTTTGCTTTTGGCTCGGGAGATGAGAGACCGGACGTTGGTCTGGGTCTCGTTCATCATGCGCGCAATCTCATCCTGCCCGATTTCATCAACCACATACAGGTTAAAGGCAGTGCGGTATTTCACCGGCAGTTCGCTGATCATCCGTTGCAGCACCTCCATCGGAATGCCGTCGTATTGGGGATCGGTCGTGTCGCCCAACTCCTGGCTCAAGGCGCTCATTGGCGTAGTGGCATATACCTTCTCCTTCCGCAAGTGGTCGATCACCTTGTTGACGGTTATCCGGCGCAGCCAACCGCCCAACGAGGTGATGTTGCCGTATCCTTCAAAATGGGTCAGAATGAAGATGAAGATGTCGTGGAACAGATCCTCTGCCTCTTGGATGTCGCCAGCATAGCGGACGCAAACACCCTTAATCATCGGCCCGTAGGTGTCGTACAACATCTTCTGACATGCTTGGTCGCCGTTCCGGCAACCGTCGATGATTTTTATCTCTTGTTCTGTCAGCATTTGAAGTCAACAGCTATATGACGAAATTTGAGGCAAATTGTTGCAAAAAAAATGCAGGAAATTATAAATCCAGAGAGAGCTGGTTTTTAAGGTGGAAACTTTTGCGATGGTAAGGGGTGAGGCCGAGGCGGTTGACGGCGGCAATGTGCTTGGGAGTGGGGTAACCTTTGTTGTTCGCCCAATCGTAGTCGGGGTGTTCGTCCGCCAGACGTCGCATGACCGCGTCACGGTGGGTTTTGGCAAGAATTGAGGCGGCGGCAATGGAGAGGTAAGTGGCGTCGCCCTTGACGATACAACGGTAGGGAATGCCCCAACGGTCGGTGAAGCGGTTGCCGTCGACCAGGATGAGCTCCGGCGTCACGGATAACTGCCCGACGGCCAGGTTCATGGCGTGGATGGAGGCCCGCAGGATGTTCATCTGGTCAATTTCCGAAGCCGACACCTCAGTGACGGCCCAGGCAATGGCATCGTGCAGGATGATTTCCCTGAGTTGGTCGCGCTTTTTTTCTGTAAGTTGCTTTGAATCATTAATTTCCGTGTTGACGTAGTCGTAAGGGAAAATGACCGCGGCGGCGCACACCGGTCCCGCCAAACAGCCGCGTCCGGCCTCGTCGCAACCGCACTCGACGATGGCTATGGGGGAGAAGTGTGACTTTAGAACCATAACAGCAAACACATAGTGATGATTAGCAGGTCCACGAAAGGATTGCTCCGTTTTTGTGACACTGCGATGGACATATAGTGAGACACGGGCAGCAGCAGATAGAGCAAAGCCATGGGAAGCGGTACAATACCTAACCAAAGGAACACCAACATGGAAAACAACAGTAAGTTTACGTTGTTAAATGCCCTTCGAATGACTATTAACTTATTGTCTAACAGTTTTTTATCGCGAATCATCAGAATAAAGGTGGCAAAGATGAACCACCCCATGGCGACATAGTCGATGATTCTCAGTCCGAGAAATGATTTCGCAGGTACGAAAATGGAAAGGTCTCGCCAGGATTGTGTGAAAATCGGATCCCCATTGCAGAAAAAAGCGATGGAAAATGCCCAGATGTAGGGGAAGGCCATGCCGGAGAGGAAAATCAAAATGTCCTTGAAGGAGGTCACATTGTTGATAGCAATCAGCATGATGAGAAAAAGCACAATGCCGAATGCGCTGATATCCAGCAAAGTGGCGATAGCAATGATCAGTCCGAATGTGAAAATACGCACGTTCATCTTTGCCGCTGACATGTTGGGCGAGTACATGATCATGATAAGGGCGATGAAGAAGACGGTGATGAGTGCAGGGGTCAGCGTGTAAAGGAATTTGCCGCAGTTGAGGAGTGCCAGCAGGAAAACGCCGGGCATATAGGTGCGGTTCTCCGAAAACCGGTCTTTTTGAAAATGTTGTATAAGGCCGATGGTTGTTATCAGCACAATCAGCAGCACAGCGATACGGACTACCAGACTATTCCATGCCCACAGTTTGGTGATGTATTGGAAAAGCAACATAGTGCCGTCTGGCGGGATAATGGTCATTCTCGTGAAAATGGTCCACCCCGCCCATCCTGTCAGCAGTAGCAGCAGAAATAGCTGAATGTTGAGGTTCCTGTTCAGGGAGTGGAACAGGCTTTTTTGGAGCAGATTCATGGTGTTGATTAAAGGTCCAAGGTCTGACGTTTTTTGAATTCCTCACGAAGAAGACTGTAGATCACCACGTCTTTGAATTCCCCTTGGTGGAAGTAGTGCTCTTTGAGCCGGCCCTCTTCCTTGAAGCCCATTTTCTCCAACAGGCGGATGATGCTTTGGTTCGTGGGAAAAACATCGCTGGTTATCTTATTGATGTTCAGTGTGTTGAATCCATATTCAATAAGCATGGCCGAGGCTTCGTAGGCTAAACCGAGTCCTTGGTATTTTTTAGGGATGCGCAACGTTTTCCACGTGGCGCGCTGATGTCTGTAGTTGATGTCATACAATCCAACCGCGCCCAGCAGCACGGGCTTTTCGCTGGGTTTCTCTTTGTAGAAGATGGACATCGCGACATCGCCGTTGCGGCAGATCTTCTCATACCACTGCTGTTGGGTGTAGGAGGATATCGGATTGTGGATGATATAGTCAGTGAGGTCGGCATCCCAGCGCTGCTCCATCAGGAAGGCCAGGTCTTCGGGCTCGACGGGTTTTAGAATAAGGCGTTCGCTTTCGAGGATTCTCATTTTTTCGTTATTTTATCGTGTGTTCGTAGATTTCATTGAGGGAGAGTATGGGGGCATGGAGTTTTTGGACGAGGTCGATGATTTCGGTAACCAGGTCGAAGGCGCCGCGTCCGCGGTTCCGGCGTTGTTCGATCATCTCCTCATCAATGTTGTTGAACTCCTCGCGGGACATCGAATCCTTGATCTGCCGCATCCAGGCAATTTCGGGCGTGTTGAAGGCCATGTTCATGGGATGGAAACTGATGACTTTGAGTCCCGGCGACGTGAAATACTTGCGGTAGGGCTCAATGGTGAGTCCGAGGTTGTTGTAAAGAAAACTGCCGTCTTCAAAGAAAACGGGAACTTGCAACAACCTGGATTCCAGCCAGAAAGGAGTTATTCGCGGGGTGAGTGTCGTGATGGTGTTGGAACAGCATCGGAGATGGTATTCGTTGCGGAGCAGGTGTGCCGTGTCGGTGACGTCAAAGGCACGGTGCGAGCGCGTGCAGAGGGCTTCTGGAGCGAAAGAGAGGCAAGTTTCGATAATCTCTCGGAAACTGTCGCCGTGCGAGGAGCCTGGCAGGAAGTTTGGGTGGATGCCGCGAGACAACCGGCCGGCTTGGAATTCCCGCTCAATGATTTCCGATTTGTGGGTGACAAAGACGGTCAGTTTGAGCTCGTCCAAGGGCAGCCGTTGGAAATAGTGGGCGATTACCGCTTCCGACGCCCAATCGATGTCGGACGTGAAACAGAACACGGGCTGGTCATCCCAAAAGTGCGGTCCCGATGCCTTTTCCAGCATTCCTGCCCATTCGTTGTCAATCTCCATTTTGTTAAGTGTTAACTGTTTAAGTCTGAAAAAAAAGAAGTGCAAAAATACATTTTTTTTGTATTTTCGCGGCCGTTTTAAAACAACCGCTTTTTAGTGAGGAAACATATTTGGATATACGTGCTTCTGGTCTCTTTTGGACTCTTTGGGTGTCAGCGTGAAATTGACCTCAAACTGCCGGACTACCAGCCGAAGCTGGTGATAGAGGGCACGATAGAGAACGGAGGTCCCGCCATAGTTATGCTGTCGCGGAGTATTCCCTATTTCTCCGAGGTCACCCTCTCCACACTGATGAACGAGGTGTTGGTTACGGGAACGCAGGCGCGTGTGTTTGTGACATCCGAGACAGGCGAGACCGAGGAACTCGTCTGGCAGATCAACCCTGACGCACCCTATTATGTGGCCTTCATGGGCAGTCAGGTCCTCGGTCGCGAGGAGACGCATTACACGCTGCGGGTTGAGTATGAGGGCGCGACCTACACTGCCGAGACTTACATTCCCAAGACTTTCGATCTCGATTCCATCGGATTTGATCAATCGGCGGAATTGCTGAATGACACGATGGCGACTATCCGTATGCAAATTTCGGATCCTGCCGATGAGGAGAACTATTACGCGTTCTTCTGCAAGGTGAACTGCCCGACCCTGCATGACCGTCTGTGGATCAGTGCGTTGCCGGTGGCCTTCGACGACCGCACCTTCAATGGCGTGACCTTCAACTACGAGTTGTCACGTTCCGGATATTCTATGATGATGTTGGGGATGATGAGCGAGGCGGACCAGCAGAGCTTCCGCCGTCTTACGTTCCGCCCCGGCGACACCGTATATGTGAAACACACGCAAATAGACCACCATACCTATAAGTACCTTCTCTCCGCCGGTACAGAGGCCGCCTATGGAGGCAATCCGTTCACCAACCCTTTGCCCGCCGTTTCCAATTTCGACAGTGAGGAGGTGCTCGGTCATTGGAGCGGCTTCGCTGCCAAAATCGACACTTTGGTATGGGAGAAATTGCCATAAATAATATAATAAACTCAAAATCAAAATTTTAAGTCAACAACTCAACGTATGATATTTGTAAGGCTATACCGATTTTTTAGACAACACAAGATACTGTTATACACGCTGATGATCTTGAGCAGCGTGGTGTTTGTGTTCTTTGGCACGAAGGCGAAGTTCGAGGAGGATTTGCTGAAACTGCTGCCCGAGTCCGAGAATTCCGAAACCGCCCTGGTGTTCGGCAATTTGAAAATCAAGGACAAGTATTTTATTCAGGTGACGGGCGCGGAACCCGATGTGTTAGTCAGTTGTGTCGATGAACTGATGGATTCCATACTTGCGGACGAAACGGGAATCGCCAATAATCTCTATCGTTTGGAACCTGAAATGGCGCTAGGAGCCCTTGATTTTGCCATGGCGCATGTGCCCTCGTTTGTGGACACCGCCATGTATCCTCTTTTCGATTCGGCAATCGCGCACGCGGATAAGACGATGGAAGATAACTACAATCTCATCATGAACGATGAGACGGGCAATATCGCGGAGATGGTCTCCACCGACCCGCTTAACCTGCGCGGGTGTCTGATGCCCGACATCTCTTCCGGAATCGGCTTTACCCTAATCGACGGGCACCTTTTCTCCGCCGACAGCACCGTGGCTCTGATTTTCCTTTCTCCCGCTTTCCAATCGTTTGATTCGGACCAGGGAGGGAAGCTTGCCGCCCATATCGACAAATGTGCCGACAACCTTCAGAAAGCACATCCCGGGGTGGAGGTGCTGACCCATGGCAACGTGGTTCGCGCGGCCGGCAATTCCCACTTTATGAAGCACGATACTTTCTTTACGGTAGGCCTTTCCTTGCTGATTGTCCTTATCGTGTTATGTATCTGTTTCAAAAGCTTTAACATTGCTTGGCAAAATCTGCTGCCGCTGCTATACGGCACCTTTTTCTCGTTGGCCTGTATGTATTGGCTGCAAGGGGGAATGTCGCTGATGGCCCTCGGCGTCGGTTCTGTGGTGTTGGGCGTTGCGCTCAGTTATTGCCTGCATATTATTATACATCAGCGTTTTGTCGGGAGTGTGGAGCAGATGCTTAAGGAGGAGTCGTTGCCGGTTTGTCTGGGTTGTCTCACCACGATAGGGGCATTTCTCGGTCTGCTGTTCACGCAGAGCGACCTTTTGAAAGATTTTGGTCTGTTCGCTACTTTCGCCCTTATCGGCAACACGCTGTTTGCACTCGTTTTCCTGCCGCATTTCCTCCATGAGGAAGAGACGCAACGTAATGAGAAAATATTCAAGGTGATTAATAAGATCAATAATTATGAATATGACCGTAACCCGTTTGTTATCATCGGGTTGTGCGCGATTATTGTCATAGGTATCATTTTCTCGGGGCGAGTGCAGTTTGATAACGACCTCAAAAATATCGGATATGAAAGCGATGAGTTGCATAAGTCCGAAAAGCTCTATTCCGAGAAGAACGACCATGGCGGGATGCAGCAGTATTATGCGGTGATCGCTCCCACGCTTGACGAGGCTTTGGACGCTAACCGGAAACTTTCCGCGCGTTTGGATTCGTTGCGTGAAACCGGCGATCTGATTGCCTACACGCCGACGGTCTCGATGTTGTTCCAGTCGCAGAGCGAGCAGCAGCGTCGGATTGACGCATGGAACCGTTACTGGACCCCCGAGAAGGAGGCACAAGCGATGGCTGCGGTGCGTGCTGCCGCCGTGCGCAACGACCTTTCGCCAGACATTTTCGAGCCTTTCAAGGCCATGCTTGAAGCCGACTATGAGCCCGGAGACCTCTATAATTCCGGGGTAGTGCCCGAAGGACTCCTATGTACCTTTATTGAGGAAAGCGATGGTAAATATCTGATATTCAACACTACTTTACAGGATCCAAAGAAAATGACAGCAAATTGCGATAAGGTGGTTGATGCGATGCCGGAAGCACTGGTCGTGGATCCGTTCTATTACACCGGCAATATGATTACCATGATTCACCGCGATTTCAATACCACACTGCTGATCTCTTCGATTTTTGTTTTGTTGGTACTGCTTATATGGTTTAAGGATTTAGTGATTGCGTTAATCGCTTTCATGCCGATGTTCCTGAGTTGGTATGTGGTGGAGGGCTGGATGGCCATCTTCAGACTTCCGTTCAACCTTATTAATATTGTCATTTCCACCTTTATTTTCGGTATTGGGGTGGATTACAGTATTTTCGTTATGCAAGGGTTGCTGGCCGCGCAGCGCAAAGAGGGCAGCAAATTGCTCGAATACCATAAAGTGGCGGTCTTTTTCTCTGCTTTCGTGTTGATTGTGGTGATGGTGTCGATGCTGTGCGCGGTGCACCCGACGATCAAATCCATCGGCCAAAGTGCCATGATCGGCATGCTCTCCACAATCATGATTACGTATACGCTTCAGCCGCTGGTTTTCCGATGGGTGATGAAAATCCCGTTCATGAAGCGGCGTATTGAAAAATTTTAATCTTTTGTTGATTTTGTAAATCATAAATAGAATGATGAAAAAGTTATTGACCATTGTTATTGCCATGTTGGCATTGTCGGCATCCGCGCAACAAGTGGAGTGCCATTTCACGGAATCCAAATTCATCAAGGCATCCGGAAAAACCGTTGTGGCCGAGGGGAACCTCAAGCTTTCTTCTTCCGACAAGTTGGAGATGACCTACACGAATCCTGCGGGGGATTATTTCATCATTGACGGCAATAAGATGTCGATCAACCTGCGGGGCAAGAAGGTGGTGGCCGACACGGAGAAGAATGCGACCATGCGTACGCAGAGAAATACGCTGATGAATTGTATTACAGGTAATTGGAAAAAAGTCGCGACGGAAAATAATGCTGATTTTTCGGTTTCGGAGAAGGGCGCCAACAAAGTGGTGACCCTTACCGCCAAAAAGGCGGCGGCGCGGGGGTATTCCAAGATTGTGATTACCTATCGCAAGTCGGACAACCTGCCTGTGGAGTTGGTGTTTGAGGAGTTCAACGGAACGAAAACCACATACAAAATGTCTAACATCGTCAAAAAATAGCATCCATGGAATTTGGTGAATTCAAAGTGAAGGATGGGGTGTATGTCCCCGATATCGGTATTGAATACCCGACCGACGACCCGCACCGCCGGTTGGTGCATGTGGATGTGGAGGACTCCTCGCAAGGTCGTTTCAAGTTTGACGAGACGTATCCCTATTTGGATGACTCCTTCCATTTCAAACTGCACTCTGTTTTTGGCTTTTTCGTGAAATGGTTTATGATTGCGGTGCACAACCGTTGCCATTTCGGACTTCGGATCGAGGGCGATTTGAGTAAGTATAAGGACCAGCTCCGCGACGGGGCCGTCTGTATCTGCAATCATGTCTTCATGTTTGACGCGTTGGGGGTCAATGCGGCGTGCCAGCGGTTCAAACAGGTGCGCATCCCGATGTTTGCGAAACATTTCAACGGCCGCAACAGTTGGATTCTTTGGCAGGCCGGCGGTGTTCCCATTCCCGAAACTCGCGAAGGCGTTCGCAAGTTCAATGAGGCTTTTGACGAGTACGCTCGTCGCAAGATGTGGTTCATCATCTTTCCGGAAGCCGTGCGATGGGATATGTACGTTCCCATTCGTCCGTTCAAGCGCGGGGCTTTTTCCATGGCCTACAAATACGACCGTCCAATCATCCCGTTTGTCTATACGTTCCGTGAACGCAAGGGTATTTACCGCCTTTTCGGAAAGAAAGACTATCCTTGTGTGACATTGCATGTGGGCGAGCCTATCTGGTTCGATAAGAATGCCAACCGGAAAGACGAGTTGGATCGTGTCTGTCGCGAAGCCCATGAGGCAATGCAGCGCATGGCCGGCATTGAGGTCAACCCATGGCCGTGTTCTGATGAATAGGGTGGTGAGTGTTGACTTTGATTGAGACTTTACAATCTCGATTCTTCGAGAATTCCGTTTTATTTTTCTGAAATTAAAGCCTGCCGAAGAAACGGTAGGGCAGGAGGGCGTCGTCGCCGGCATAGTCCACCCCGATGCGCGGGGTGGTTTCGATTTGGTTGTCGGGAATTTGCAGACCGCGGTCCTCAATCCAGAGATGGTCGCCGCAGAGCGAAATTCCGTTGTCGGCGACGGTGATACCTAACAACTTGGATACTTTTCCCGGTCCGATGCCGATGTTCGGGTCGATTTTGCGTTTTCCGGTGCGCCGCAGCATCAGTTCCTCGCCGTGGGTGGGGATGATGCCTCGGATGAGTACGGCGTCGGGGATATCTGCGACATTTGTGACGAAATTCAGGAGATGGTGCATCCCGTAGCAGAGATAGACGTATGCGACGCCGCCCTCCTGGTACATCATTTCGTTACGTTTGGTGCGTCGTCCCCCGAAGGCGTGCGATGCGCGATCAGTGGTTCCGCGGTAGGCCTCCGTCTCGCAAATCACACCTCCCGTGAGTTGCCCGTCCACCAACGTGAACAGCGACTTCCCGATGAGGTCGCGCGCCACCGCCACCACGTCATCTTGCAGAAAATATTCTTTCGCCAGTTTCATCTCCGATTATCCTTCATAATTCAGCATGCAAATGTACATAAATTTTAAATATGCATAAACATAATGAAATTGCTGTATGTAGAAACGGGGCATGCCCAACTCCCCTTCCCTGGGGAAGGGGTGGCCGTAGGCCGGGGTAGGGGTACTTGCATTGGCAGTTGAAATAAGGATGCCCTATCGGCTAATCTATTATTACTACCATGCCCTTAGGGCATCCGTTGGCTGCGCCTTTTTCCTCTTGAAATCGTGCGCTGCAGGGCATGCTGAAAGCATGCAATTCCAATAACCCCACACTAAGGCCGACAGGCCGCAGTGTGGGGTGGGATGCGCGGCAGAAGTCTGCGTGCCAGAGGCACGCCACTACTTGACTTGCTAATAGTAACGTGTTTTCACGCCATTGATGTGCTACCTCCGCCATCACCCCACACTGCGCTCCACTTCGTTACGCTTGTGTGGGGTTATTGAGATATCGTGCCTCCGGCACTCAAAGTCCATATTCCAATTTCTTAAAAATATAATTGCATCAGTAGTAATTTCAAATCATAAATTCGATAAACACCTATAAAATTCTGTGTCTCAAATTGTTTTAAGTGATTTTAGAAAAATTATCGAATCAGTAGTTTTTTACAAAAAAAAATGATGAAAGTCGTAGGATATGAAAAAAATGTATTTTTGCTGCGATATTAAAATAATATCATTCTAATTTCAAATTAAATAAATATCGTTATGGAATCAAAAGAATTTAACAGAGCATTATCGACTGGGAACAACGGTTTCCTGCACATTGTTATCAATTTGGCGATGCTGGCGCTTTTCATCTGGATTGTTGTCGGCCTTGGCAAGATGGACTGCATTAGGGATGCGGAGGGTGGAATCACGGCGTGGGTGATAGTGCCCATTCTGGTGAGTATGCTGTTCTTTTTCATCTATATTATGCATTTGGTCGGTTTTATGGTTGTGCAGCCCAACGAGTCGCGGGTGCTCACCTTTTTCGGCAAATATTCCGGCACGGTGAAGGAGAACGGATTCTTTTGGGTCAATCCCTTTTACAGCAAGGAGAAGCTTTCGTTACGCGCCAAGAATATGGATGTGGAGCCTATCAAAGTGAACGACAAAAACGGAAATCCCATTATGATCGGTTTGGTGTTGGTGTGGAAGATCAGCGACACCTACAAGGCTTGCTTTGAGGTGGATTCGGAAGTCCGCAGCACTATTACGCCGAATTCGATGACTTCGGTGAAGAGTTTTGACTCGTTTGTGCGCGTGCAGAGCGATGCGGCGCTGCGCAAAGTGGCCGGTATGTACGCTTATGACAATATGGAGCGTGACGACCATGAGGTGACGTTGCGTTCGGGTGGCGAGGAGATTAACGACCGTTTGGAGCAGGAACTTCGCAAGCATTTGGAGATTGCCGGCATTGAAGTGGTGGAAGCGCGCATCAACTATTTGGCATACGCCGCTGAAATCGCCAGTGTGATGCTCCGCCGCCAGCAGGCCGATGCTATTATTTCGGCTCGTGAGAAAATTGTGGAAGGGGCTGTCAGTATGGTTGATCTCGCCCTGAAGAAACTTTCCGCCGACAAGATTGTCGAGCTTGATGAGGAGCGCAAAGCCGCCATGGTCTCTAACTTGCTGGTTGTGCTCTGTGCCGATGAGTCTGCATCGCCCGTCATTAACACTGGCACTTTGTATCAATAAAATGTCTGCTCCGTTTGTGGGGACGTATTATGTGCCGTCCCCACAGATGGAAAAAAGTTTGTGTTATGAAAAAGAATTTCGCATTACGCGTCGATTCGGAAATCTTTGAGGCCATTGAGAAGTGGGCCGCCGATGAGTTCCGTAGTGCTAACGGACAGATAGAGTGGATTTTATCCACCGCGTTGAAGAAGGCAGGGCGCTTGCCGAAGAAAAAGACCGCCCCGCCGGAAATTCAAACAACAGAACAAAAACATTGTTCATTGAACATTAGATAAAATGAACAATTTGAAAAATTATTTATAAAATGAAAAATAATCTGATAACAATTTTGTTTATCTGGATCTTTTTGTTATGTCAAGCACAAAAAACAGAGATTACCTATGATCATTTCTTTTCTGAACAATTCCCAACAAGCGGTTGTACGTCTTGTCTATTTGATCAATATGGTCTCCCCAATAAAACAAAGGAATTTACATATCAAACAGATACGATACTTGCTTTTTCATACGACCCGAGCACCGTTACGTATTGGTCATTGAACAATAGTTTTCGTTTGCATTATGTGTATTTTTTGAAAAAAGATATTGTGTTGTTTTATGACACTTTTGAACTAAAAAAGGGAACAAAGTTGGAAGGAGTAATTGATTATTTTAATGTATCGACATCTCACATCGACACAACATTGGGTTGTATGACACCTCTAAATCGATGTCGAAAACAAAAAGTTTTTCATGTTGTTTTGTCGGACAGTAGCGGCTTGAGTGAATCTTTGGACACTTCGGAACCAAATGTTCTTGTGGATTTATATTTCGACAACAAACAAAAGCTATTGGCCGTCTATTTTCACTATAATAGTGTCTGGCCGTAACCGTTTAATCACCTGTGTTCTTTATGCCAACGATCCTCACATACCGTCCGCAGCATCCGCACATCCCCGCAGACATCATACGCGGAGATACGTGTGATACGTGGAGATCTATGAATCCCCTCACGGGGATTTGTTCCGCGTGCACAACCGTTCCGGGCTACATATATGCATCCCCTAACGGGGAAGGAAACACCCGCCCCTTTGTACATTGTTCATTGTACATTGTACATTGGCCCAGCTCTGCCGTGCAACACCTGCACTACCTGCCCTGGGGAGAAGACTTCGTGAACCAGAGGACGAGTTCTTTCAGTTCGATGTACACGTTTAGTGTCAAGGAAAAGGATTCCGAAACGGGATACTCGTACTTCGGGGCACGGTATTACAACTCCGATTTGAGCATCTGGTTGAGCGTGGACCCGATGAGTGACAAATATCCGAGTATGAGTCCGTATGTGTATTGTGCGAATAACCCGGTGAAGTTGGTGGACCCGAATGGGGAAGAGCCCCGCACACCTACGGCCTGCATGCGCGATTTATCAGTTTAGTGCAATCCAGCCCCTCAAAAACATACTGTTTAGTGCAGTTTAGAAAATCAAAAATTTACCATTTAGTGCAATTTAGAATTGTAATTCATTGAAAAAGTGTATCTTTGCGGCGGATAAAAATATTGTGGATATGAATGAATTGGAAAGAGTGTTGCGCGACCAACGGGAGGAACTGGAAAGCACCGATTTCAACCAGTTTGTCACCCGGAGGGAAGAGTTTCAATTGGAACTGGACAGTCCTGTGGCACAAATTGTTATCGGTGTGCGGCGTTGCGGAAAGTCAACCTTATGCCAGAAAGTGCTTAAGGAGAGCGGCGTGTCTTTTGCCTACGCCAACTTCGATGATGCCGTGTTGGCTTCCCTGAAAGCTACCGAGATGAACCTCCTGATGGAGAACCTTTATCGGATCTACGGGGAGTTCGACTATCTCTTCCTTGATGAGGTGCAGAATATCGACCAATGGCCGTTATTTGTCAATCGACTGTTACGGCAGAAGTTACATCTGGTTCTGACAGGAAGTAACGCCAATCTGCTGAGTGACGATTTGAGTACACATATTACCGGAAGATATAACGAAATCCGTCTCTTCCCTTTCTCATACGAAGACTATTGTGTGGCGAAAAATGTTGATACCCAAGGGCTGACCACCAAAGCGGAGGGCTTGCGGCAACATGCACTGGACAACTATCTGATGTCGGGAGGTCTGCCCGAAACCTTCAACATGAAGAATCAAAGCAAATATGTCCGCTCCCTGCTTGATGCCATCATCAACAAGGACATCTGCAAGAGGTATAAGATTCGTTACAAGAAGACGTTGCAGCAAATCGCCAACGGTCTCCTCGACCGTTTTTGCCAGGAGGTGAACTATCAGGATATTCAAGAGACTTACCGGCTGAAATCAATTCACACGGCCAAGAATTACGTTAACTATATCGAAAAATCCTACCTTGTGCGTCTGGTTCCGCGCTATTCGTTCAAGAGCATTGAGCGGCAGAACCACCGTAAGGTCTATGCCATCGATACGGCATTCGTCACGGACCACTCCGATGTCCTCCAAACCGACAGCTGGGGATGGCGTTTGGAAAATGTGGTGTGCGTGGAGCTGCTCCGTCGCATGGAATACGCCACACAAGAGCTGTTCTATCTGCGAGAGAACCGCAGTTATGAGGTGGATTTCGCCGTTGTGGACCAGGGACATGTCACTGAATTGGTGCAAGTAACCTACGATTTCAGCAATCCGACAACAAAACTCTACAACCGTGAAGTCGGTGGCCTTCTGAAAGGTGCCGCCGCTACACGGTGCCGAAATCTCACCCTCGTCATGATGCAAGGAGAACAACGTGATATTCAGGTGGGTGAATATACAGTACGCTGTGTGCCGGTCACCGATTGGCTACTGAAACACAGTCACGTTGAAGCTTGATATTAGCTTTAACTGCTGTATCCTAGACTGGAACGGCATTGGGTATGTCAGCAGTCCTACCAGGCTTAAACTCCGGCCGGGGCTGCCGGATCCTTTTCTATTCTACATTCAGCATTCATCATTCAAAATTCAAAATTGAATCCAAAAACAGTCCCAGCCGGTTCAATACGGGGCAGGCGCGACACTTGTCGAGATGCACGCGGATCCCTTTCGTAGTGCATGTCTCAGTGAGGACAATGCGTTTGTAACCGATGGTGGTTTCCGTGGCGATGGTGCGCCAGGTGCCGTCCTCGTCTTGGACTTCAATATGGAAACGCTCCACACGCTGCCCCAAGGGGATGTATTCTTGCAGCATCACGCGGTTGAACGTCTGCGGCTCGTCGAATTTTAGTTCCACCCAAGCGGAGGTCACACTGTCGTCGGTGGCCCAGAAGCGGTGATAGCTGGCATCTACGAGCCAATAGGCATCGAACATTTCTGGCGACACGGAGGTGAGAACGGAGTGCCGATAACTCACCGGGGAGCGGCCGATACCGCGAACATTCGAGGCGGTAATGGTCGCCCGGTTTTGAGCGAGGTCATCCGAGAAAATGCTGTTGAGCGCGTCGCGGAATTCCATGAGACGCAGGGAGTCTTCGGCAGGGATGAGCCCGCGGGTGTCGGGCGGCACATTGAGCAGCAGCAGGGAGTTGCGCCCCACACTGTTGTAGTAAATCGTCAACAACTCTTTCACGGTTTTGGGGTGTTCGCTTTCGCGCCAGAACCAGCCCGGACGGATGGAGACATCGGTTTCGGCGGGAATCCAGTATTCGCCGTTGTAGTTGCCGATGTTGAGCGTGTCTTGCGACGGCGCGTTTTTCCCTGGCTCCCGTCCATTCACATCAAGGCGGGACCAGCAGGTGCGGCCGCATTCGCCATTTTCGTTGCCCACCCAGCGGCAGCCCGGACCTACATCGCTGAAAATAATCGTATTTGGTTGTAAATTAAGTGTTTGCGTATTGAATTTTTTCCAATCGTAAACTTGTTTTTTTCCGTTAGGACCTTCGCCGTTGGCTCCGTCGAACCATTGCTCGAAGATGGGGCCGTAGTTCGTGTGGGCGTGTTCTAACGTTTTGAGAAACACCATGTTATAAGCGGACGTGCCGTATGTGGGCGCGTTGCGGTCCCACGGGGAGATGTAGATGCCGAATTTTATCCCCCCTTTATGACAAGCCGTCGACAGATCCTGCAGCACATCGCCATGTCCGCCGCGCCAAGCGCTCTCACGCACGGTGTGGCTGCTCTCGGGGTTGGGCCAAAGGCAGAAGCCGTCATGGTGCTTGGCGGTGAGAATGATGCCTTTGAATCCGGCGTTCTTCGCCACGGCCACCCATTGGTTGCAGTTGAGGGCGGTCGGGTTGAAGATGTCTTCCGTTTCCGTGCCTTCGCCCCATTCGAGTCCGGTGAAGGTGTTGGGCCCGAAATGGCAAAACATGTTCATCTCCATCCGTTGCCACTCCACTTGTGCCGGCGTGGGCAGCGGCCCGTAGGGTTTCGGGGACCTTTGCGCAGCCAGCGCAAGCCCGAAAAGAACGATAAACAGCAACAAACAGGTCTTTTTCATATCCGATGACTTTTTACGCGGCGAAAATACAAAAATCATGATGAAACACCATTTGTCAATAGGCTGATAACGCAAAAAAATAGTACTTTTGCCGTTTCAAAATTGAGACGAAATGAAGAAAATATTGATGTTGTTTGTTATCGCTGTGCTGACGGTGTTTCAGGCGCAGGCGGTCTTGAAGGAGAAGGATTTGTCGCAGACGCTCGGCGTGCTGCGTGCCGAGTTGGAACAGGCCTACAACGAGCAGCAGGCCATTATGGCGCTCTATGAGAAACGCAATGTGGAACAGCACTCCCGTCTGGTCCAAATGATGCAGAGTAGCAACCAGATAGCGCTGATGCTCTACTCTCAGGATGCCGATTTTACCCTTGACATGGCCTACGCCTGCCAAGCCGCGACGGAACAATACCGTATGCTGAAGATGTACCACGCACCCTACGACAAGATGAAGGAGCGAATCAGTAATGAAATCGAAAAATACAACTCCCTCATTACAACGCTTGAGAATCTGCCGCCAAGGGTTTTGCCCAACGGGGAACTCGGAGGACTGCCTGATTCTGTTCGGGCCATGCTGCCGAAAGTGATTCTCGATACCGCCACTAAAAATCTTTATATACTTGATAAACAAGGACTTGAAGACCGTGAAGCGTGTATCGACTATGCCACCGCCCTCCGCGACAATTTCATCAAGATGTTGGAGGCAGTGGAACTCGACCAAGAACATTATGAGAAAGTGACCGAACGGATGGGAAAACTCAATTCCTATGCGCTTTCAAAATACGAGCAGATACAGAAGAATATCTTCCAAAACGGCGGAGATAATTATTTTAAGATGCTCAAACGCCTTCGGATGAATTATATTATGGCCAAAAAGGATATCGGAGACCGTTACAAATCCTTCGACCGCCAGTCAGAGTGGCGCGGCCCGGTGATCTTCAGTATCAGTGTTTTCATGCTCTTCTATATTATTGTGGCAAGTTTGTTGAGCTATGTGATTATGCGCTGGCTCCTGCCGAAGAAGTGGCGTGAATACTTCAAGGACAACAACAAACGCCCCTTTACCATGATGGCCTTCGGGGTGGCTATTTTTGCCATCACCGTGACTATCGCCCGTTTCTTCGTGACCCAGAACTTTGTGCTGATGGCCATCGACCTGATGATTTTTTTCGCCTGGTTGCTGCTGGTGATCCTTGTGTCGCTACTCATCCGTCTCGACGATAATCAGATTCGTGCCGGGGTTCGTTCCTATACGCCGTTTGTCTGTATGGCATTTTTGGTTATTGTTTTCCGTATAATATTGATACCCAATGCATTAGTAAATCTTATTTATCCTCCGATATTGTTGGGGTTTACCATTTGGCAGTTCTTCGTGGTGAAGCGCAAGGTAGCCAAACTCCCCGACAGCGATATGGTTTACACGGTCATATCCCTCATCGCCATGTTGGTTGCTTGCGTGGCTGCGTGGGCCGGTTTTGTTTTGTTGGCTGTCCAGATTATGCTTTGGTGGATGATTCAGTTGGCGGCCATCCAAACGATCACCTGTCTGTATGATTTGGCCAAAATGTACGAAGAGCGCCGCTTGGTCCGCAAAATCGCAGAAGAGAAGGGTGAGAAAATCCGCAACGATGACGATTTGAAGAAATATTTCAAGAGAATAAAGCCTAAAATGGAAAAGGGTGAGTTTATCGGTCAAACATGGTTCTACGATTTTCTGTTCAAGGCCTTTCTGCCCGTTATGGCGGTGCTTTCCGTGCCAGCCAGCGTTTATTGGGCGACCAGCATTTTTGAGATGTCGGCCATCTGTCGCAAAATATTTATGTATGTATTCCTCAACAAACCGGGCATTATTGAACTCTCCCTGTACAAGATTTGTCTGGTGTTGCTTCTCTTTTTCGTCTTCCGCTATCTGCATTACGCCATCCGCTCCTTCTACCATCTGATTCGCAAGCGCCGCCAGCAGAATGCTCAAGGTCCTCAAAATATCACACTGGCCAATAACATAATCGCTATTTTGGTTTGGGGTGCTTATATTGTTACCTGCATGATGATTCTGAAGGTTTCCGGCAAGGGCATCTCCATCGTGATGGCCGGTCTGGCTACCGGTCTCGGTTTTGCCATGAAGGACCTGCTCGAGAATTTCGTCTATGGCATCACGCTGATGACCGGGCGCTTGCGTGTGGGCGACTATATTGAGTGCGACGGCGTGCAGGGTAAGGTGGAAAGTATTAACTATCAGAGCACCCAGATTGTCACCCTCGACGGCAGTGTCATCGCTTTCCAAAACGCCACACTGTTCAGCAAGAATTTCAAAAATCTCACGCGTAACCATGGATATGTGCAGGTGAAGATTCCCGTTGGGGTGGCTTACGGCGTGAATGTTGAGAAAGTACGTAAAATGTTGATAAAGAGTCTCGAGTCGGTCATCACCAAAAATGCTGCTGGCAAATACTTAGTGGATAACAAACAGGGATTCTCGGTGGTGTTCGATGATTTCGGTGACAGCAGCGTCAATCTCTACGTGTTGTGCTGGGTGTTGGTGGAAGAAAAACTCAAAGTGATGTCTCAAATTAAAGAAATTATTTATAACACATTGAATGCTAATCATATAGAAATTCCATTCCCGCAACAAGATATTTATGTCCGGCATATTGAAGTGCCTGCCCAGCGGCCGATTGTGGAGGAGACCCAAAACCAACCGAAGGAGACCCAAAACCAACCTAAAAAGAAGGGAAGTTAGATGCTTGTTTAAGTCGCAATGGGTGTAAAAGATTATTAGATTGATTGACAATGGCAAACAAATTGAATATTAAATCCCGTCTGGTGGTATATGACCCTTGGCTTAAGCCGTTCCGTACGGCCCTGCAGCGTCGTATGGAGCGTGCGGCCTTGCGCGTGTTTCAGCTCGCCGGCGACAACCAGTCGCTCACCGACATTGCCAACGGGCATCTCTACTACGGGCTCCACCGCACCGACAGCGGCTGGGTGTTCCGCGAGAAAGCCCCTAACGCCACCGCCCTCTATCTCTACGGCGATTTCTCCAACTGGCAGATCCAGCCCCATTTTGCGCTTAAACCCATCGGCGGCGGCGACTGGGAACTCGAACTTCCCGACTTTGCATTGCGCCACGGGCAACTCTACAAGCTTTGGATGGTTTGGTCGTCCGGTGCCGACGAGCGATTGCCGGCCTACTGCCGCCGCGTGGTGCAGGATGACACCACGAAGGTTTTTTGCGCCCAGGTTTGGGAGCCTGAACCCTATGTTTGGAAACACCCTGCCCCGCCGAAACCCGCACATCCGCTTATCTATGAGGCTCACGTCGGCATGTCGTCGCAAGAGGCCAAAATTTCCTCATACAAAGAGTTTCAAGACACCGTTTTGCCTCGAATCCAGGCGTTAGGATACAACACGATACAGTTGATGGCGATACAAGAGCACCCTTACTATGGCTCGTTCGGATATCAGGTGTCCAATTTTTTCGCGCCTTCGTTCCGTTTCGGCACGCCCGAAGAACTGATGGAACTCATTGACACGGCGCACGGGATGGGGATTTGCGTCATCTTGGATGTCATTCATTCCCACGCGGTGAAGAATGAGCGGGAAGGTATCGGTTGCTTTGATGGCAGCGACCATCTATACACGCATCACGGCGATAGGGGGCACCATCGCGTGTGGGACTCGCGCTGTTTCGACTACGGCAAGCCTGAGACCATCCGATTCCTGCTCTCCAACCTCAAATATTGGCTTCAGCAATTCCGTTTCGACGGCTTCCGTTTCGACGGGGTGACCAGCATGTGCTATTTTGACCATGGTCTCGGGGTTGATTTCCTTGAATATGCCCAGTACTTCGATAATAATGTGGATGAAGACGCCCTTATTTATCTCACCTTGGCCAATCGATTGGTGCGCGAGGTGAATCCACAGGCGATTACCATTGCCGAAGACGTGAGCGGGATGCCCGGCATGGCCTTTCCGGTAGGGGAGGGTGGTATCGGTTTCGACTATCGTATGTCAATGGGCATCGCCGATTTTTGGGTGAAGACGCTCAAGACGTGCAGCGATGATGACTGGCGCATGGGCGAAATCTATTTCCGGATGACCGACAAACGGCCGGAGGAGCAGACAATCAGTTATGCGGAGTGCCACGATCAGGCGTTGGTTGGTGATAAAACAATGATTTTCAGAATGATAGATAGCAAGATGTATACCTCGATGTCCGTGCTGACTCCGGATATGATTGTGGATCGCGGTATTGCTCTTCACAAGATGATTCGTTTAGTCACACTCACGCTCTGTTCCGGAGGCTATCTCAATTTTATGGGCAATGAGTTCGGTCATCCCGAATGGATTGATTTTCCGAGAGAGGGTAACGGTTGGTCGTGCTACCATGCCCGCCGGCAGTGGAATCTTGCTGATGATAAAATGCTGAAATACAGTGGATTGAATCTTTTTGACCGTGACATGGTCCATTGTGTGACTGAGCACCGGATATTGGACGGGCAGCCCGAAGTGTTATGCCAAAATGACGGCGACAAGGTTTTAGCTTTCCGTCGGAATAACTGCTTAGTGGTCTTTAATTTCCATCCTGCAAATGCCTATTCTGACTATGCAATTACTTGTCCTTCAGGCGAATATCGTATCGTGCTCAATAGTGATGACCCGCTCTACCACGGTTTCGGCAACATCGACTCCGACATTAGCTATTTCACGGAAAAATACGAAGGCGTTTCCCGGTTGAAACTTTACCTTCCCCCGCGCACGGCTGTCGTTCTTGCAGGTTGTTGATACAGGGTTGCTGCCTACGACATTGTTCTTTGCTATTGAAATTTTGTCGTATGGGGGTTGTATTGGGAATTGTATTGACTTTGAGCTAGGACGTGGCCAAGCTCACACGATCACGGGTTCCGGGCACAGCATCTCGCAACGGTCGATGATGGCGTTGGCGAGTTCGAAGCCTGCGTCGCAGACTTTCCTACTTTTGTTTCCGTCATAGCCCATCACAAGGTGCATGGTGTCATATCCGGCTACAATAGCGGCTAATAACTTGCGGTCGCGCTTGCCTGCAGCCTCCTTGTACTTCTCAATGGATGGGCGACCTTTGCCTTTGCGGATGTCGAGCACAGCATCAAGAGCCACAAGACATCCGCTCCAGAGGATGTTTCCGGCCGTTTTGATGTACTTGCTGTCTGTGTAAATTTTTAATTCCGGGTCATAGTTCGCCTTTTTGATGATTTCTTCTGCGTTTGCCACGTATCGTCTGGCTTCTGCGATTTGATTTTCTATTTCCATAATCTATCTATATATTTGGTTTTAGGTCTTGGTTCCGTAGAGACGCGGCGCGCCGCGTCTCTACAATTTAGGTGTCGGTTCCGTAGAGACGTGCCATGGCGCGTCTCTACGCGCGCCGCGTCTCTACAATTTTTCACGCCGCAAAAATACACATTTTTCAAAACAAAACGCATTTGAAATTAAAAATATTTTTCAATTTACTTTTATACAATTAACTATTTGTTTTCTGCATGGAACTGTCCGAAAACTACCGATATCGTACTTTAACCGATTCCGGTAACATCAAGGACGTATGTGATATCGGGGTGTATGCGATATCGGGGCGTATGCGATACGCCCCTACGAACAACAATAAACCATTAAACCGCTTGAACCATTAACCATTTTTTTGTACTTTTGCCGCCCGATAAATCCCTTTATGATAACGAGGTTATACCATATTATTTTAATATTGTTGATGCCGGTTGTGATGGTTGCGCAGGCTGATGTAGACTCGTTGTTCCGCCAGTTTGAGAACGGAGGCAAGGGCCGGAAGGCGGAGAGTGCAAAGCAGTTGGTCCGACTGTTTGAACAGGAAGGACTGTACGACCACCCTGTGCCCGACGAGCGGAACCGGGACAACCCATTTGGCGAGATGCTCGTATGGCTTGGCATGGGTAACCACGAATTGGACAACGGCAACTATGTGCGCGCCGTGGAAATGGGCCGCAAGGCCGAGGAGCTCGCGCCAGGTGACTCCCTTCGCTGGCTGGCAAGCTGTTACGAACTTCTGGACGCGGCCTACCTGTGGCAGGGTGACTACCCCAAATCCATTGAATATGCCCAGAAAGACTACGAGATCGGCGAGCGCCTCGGGGACGACAAGACCCGCAGCACCGCCCTTAATGCACTGGCAGCCGCCTATTGCTACACCCGTCTCTACGACAAGGCCCTGAATTATATTGACCGTGCCGTTGAAATTGAGCGCAAAGGCCATGACGACAAAGCCCTGTCTATCCGGCTGGGTCTCCGATGTGAAATACTCCTCCTCTTGAACCGTCCCGCGGAGGCCTTGGAGGCCATCGGGGAGGCTATCGACATTGACCGGCGCGCCGGCCGCGTGGAGAAAGTCGCCATTCGCCTCTCCCAGAAGGCAGACATCCTCGCCAACCAGGAACAATGGGAGGAATGCCGCGCCACCTGCCAGGAAGCTCTCGCCATTTTTCAGCAAACCGGCAATATCAAGGAGAAAATCATTGCTCTCAAGCAACTTGGCGGCTGCGAAACCGCACTCAAACTATACGACTCCGCCGAAACACATCTCCTCGAGAGCGAGCGTCTATGCCTTGAGACGGGCTTCCTTCCGCAACTTTGGCGCGTGCGCAAGCATCTGAGCGGCCTTTACAAAGAGACCGGCCAATATCAAAAGGCATTCGAATATCTGGAGCTTTCCACCGCCCTTAACGACTCTCTGCAGGAAGAACGGCAGCAGAAGATCATCGGCGAGTACCAGACACGTTTCGAACTCAAAGAGAAAGAACAGGAGCTGGAAGCACAGCGCGATGCCAACCGCAATCGCAACATTCTCTCCATCACACTCCTCATTATCGCTATCCTTGCCGCCATCCTGGCCTTTTCCGGTTACAAGCTTGCCCAAATCCGAAAAAAACGCAACGCCGAACTGGCATCGATGAACTTCATCAAGGACCAATTTTTCGCCCTCATCTCCCACGACCTCAAAAACCCCGTCAGGGCCCAGACCCAACTCCTGGGCTATCTGAGTGCCCACTATGACGAAGTTGACGACTCTACCAAGAAGAAGCAGATCCAAGCACTCAAGGAGTCGGGCGACCGGCTTAGCGAACTGCTGACCAATTTGCTGGACTGGGCGCGCATTCAGACCGGTCAGGCGAACTATATTCCCATGCGAGTTGATCTCGCCGCTGTGATCCGGAGAAACATGCAGTTGACGCAACCGATTGCCAATGACAAGCAAATCACCATCACCTCCAATCTTGAGGCTCCGTGCTATGTGTTCACCAATCTCAATGCAGCGGACACCATCCTGCGAAATCTGCTGTCCAACGCTGTAAAGTTCTCACACCAAGGCGGTACCATCGAGATTGTCACGAAACCAATGGAGGAGAGCGTTTCCGTCTCCGTTGTCGACCACGGTATCGGCATGAGCGAGGCGCAGAAAGAGAGCGTCTTCAACATGCGGAGGCTCACCACACTGGGTACCAAAGAAGAGACCGGCACTGGACTGGGACTTCTCGTTTGTAAGAACATGGCCGACAACGTGCACGGCTTCCTCACCTTTGAAAGCGTCGAAGGGCAGGGCAGCACTTTCACGCTGACTCTCCCCGCCGACGAGCATGCTTACGACAGATTATGGACGAAATAAAGATACTCCTCATCGAAGACCAAATCCTCACGCGCATGGGCATCACCATGGCGCTGAATGGACAGGACGGCTGCCGGATTGTGGCCGAGGCCGCCACCGTGCAAGAAGCCAAACTGCAACTCAAACAGAACACGGAAATCGACGTGGTGTTGCTGGACCTCATGCTCCCCGACGGCAACGGCGCCGAAGTGGTGCAGTTTCTTCGCAACCGAGGATCTGACATCCCTGTGTTGGTCATTTCCGCCGACAACAACAAGGAGACCATCCTCCAACTCGTGGAAGCGGGCATTAGCGGATTCATCAGCAAATATGCCGATATTCCCACTCTGCAGGCCGCAATATTGTCGGTGCACAACGGCATCGAATACTTCGGCAACGACATCTCGGCGATTATCCACGCCGTCTCCACCGCCAAGGTTCCGCAAGAGGACATCTTCACCGAACGTGAGACCGACATCATACGCCTTTGCGCCAAAGGCATGAGCGTGAAACAGATTGCCGAAAAACTGAATATCAGCACCAGGACTGTGGAAGCACACAAGAACAACATTTTCAAGAAATTGGGTTTCAACAGCACTGGAGAATTGATCAGCTGGGTTTTCGAACACGGCATCGTGCAAAACTGACACTGAAACCTCCGATTTCGCTAACATTCGACTGTTGATAACCTCCGAAAAAATGTTGATAACAACTAGGTAAATTTACCTATTTTTCATTTTTATCCTTGCAGTAATTTCATAACTTTCTGTAATGCAAACCTTTATAGAATCTGATTTTTTTTTAGATTCAAAAGGGTGATATCATATTATTATTTTTTCTATTTTTGCGGGTTAGTTTTAAGATAATTATATTCAAAAATCTATACCATTATGAAGAAATTTTACATTTTATTGAGTTTATGCATGGCTTGCGCGATGGCTTTCGGCCAGTCGGCGATTGTTCCGCTAGGCGGCGACGCGCAAGGTTCTGGCGGTAGCGTCAGCTACACCGTAGGACAGGTCGTCACCCAGACGGCTGCCAACAGCAACGGATCCATCTCCGTGGCCGAAGGTGTGCAACAGCCCTACGAAATCCAAGCAGTGGGTGTTAACAACTACCCGCAAATCAGCCTTAAAGCCTCAGTCTATCCCAACCCGACCGAGAACATGGCCCAACTCGAACTCAACGGCTTCGAATTGCCTGACGGCGGTCTGCAGGCTAACCTCTACGACAGCAAGGGCAAACTCTTGCAGCGCATCCGCGTCACCAGCGATGTCACCGAGTTCCAAATCGGCCAGTATGCCACCGGTACCTATTACCTCGAACTCCGTCACGACAAACAACTGCTCAAGACGTTCAAGGTCGTTCGTAAATAACGGTTTTCCCTGTTGTTGTGTTTAAAATTTGAAGAGACACAAACAATTATGAGACGCAAAATTTTGCGTCTCTACGAAAGACAAGAAACAAATTCATTCACTTAAATAATAAAAGTATGAAAAAACTTTACTTAATCATCACGTTTCTGGTGCTGTGCGCAGTGAGTCTGTTCGCACAGGCACCCGAGAAGTTCAGCTACCAGGCTGTGGTGCGCAATGCGACCAACCAGCTGGTGACGAACTCAAACGTTGGTGTCCGCGTCAGCGTGCTGCAAGGCAGCACCTACGGCGCCGCCGTTTATGTGGAGACACAGACGGTGACTACCAACACCAACGGTCTGATGACCCTCGAGATTGGCGACGGCACTGTCCTGCAAGGCAGCGTGGCCTCCATCGACTGGGGCAACGGACCCTATTTCCTCAAGACGGAGATCGACCCCAACGGCGGCACGAACTACTCCGTGACCTCCACGCAGCAGATGCTGAGCGTGCCTTACGCTCTCTATGCTGCAGAGGCCGGTAATGTTCCCGCTTTCGCGGTGACTCCCACCGACACTGGCTATGTGCTGGTGTTGACCCCCGCCAACGGCACGCCGCAAATCTACGTGCTGCGCAACGGCGTTGACGGCGCACAAGGCCCGCAAGGTGAGCAAGGTCCCGCCGGCCAGCAAGGCCCGCAAGGTGACCAAGGCCCCGCCGGTCAACCCGGTGCTGCCGGTAATGACGGCTTCTCCCCTGTTGTGAACACTGTCCATGCTGGTGACAGCACTGTTGTAACCATCACTGACGCTACCGGCCCGCACGCCTTCGTTATCCACGACGGTGCCCAAGGCCCGCAAGGTATTCAAGGTATCCAAGGTATCCAGGGTATCCAAGGTGAGCAAGGTCCTGCCGGCCAGCAAGGCCCGCAAGGTGAGCAAGGTCCTGCCGGTAAAGGTATTGTCAGCATTGCGCCCACGACAACAGTGGGAACAGCTACTATCTACACAATTACCTACACTGACCAAACAACTTCTACTTTCGTCGTGACGAACGGTACTGACGGCGCTGACGGCGCTGCAGGTGCTGACGGACGCGGTATTACCTCTATCACCAAGACTGGTTCCAATGGTCTGGTTGACACTTACATGATTACCTACACGAGCGGTGCTCCCACCACTTTCACAGTGACCAACGGCGCTGCTGGCGCTGATGGTGCTGACGGTGCTGATGGCGCCGACGGTGCTAACGGTGCAGACGGACGCGGCATCAATTCCATCGCCAAGACCGGCACGACCGATCTGGTTGATACCTATACGATTACCTACACCGACAACACCACTTCCACTTTCACGGTGACCAACGGTGCTGCTGGCGCTGCCGGTGCAGCTGGCGCACAAGGCCCGCAAGGCCCTGCCGGTGTCGGCATTGCCGGCATCACGGGTCCGACAACCAGTGCAACCAACCCCCTCGAAAAGACCTACACAATTAATTATACGGACGGTACTTCTACTACTTTTGTTGTGACGGACGGTGCACAAGGCCCCGCTGGTGCTCAAGGTCCTCAAGGTCTGCAAGGTGAGCAAGGCCCGCAAGGTTTGCAAGGTGAGCAAGGTCCGCAAGGTCTGCAAGGTGAGCAAGGCCCGCAAGGTCTGCAAGGTGAGCAAGGCCCGCAAGGTCTGCAAGGTGAGCAGGGTCCGCAAGGTCTGCAAGGTGAGCAAGGCCCGCAAGGTCTGCAAGGTGAGCAAGGTCCTGCCGGTAAAGGCATTCAGTCTTTCACGGGTCCCGTTGACCAAGGTACCTCCCACACCTACACCATGACCTACACCGATGGCACCTCTTCCACCATCACGGTGAACGACGGCGCCGACGGCCAAGGCATCCCGCAAACGCTCTCTCTGAGCGGCGACATGCTGACCATCTCTGGCGGTAACACCATCCAGATCCCCATCAACAGCGGCGCTCCCGGCGCTGACGGCCGTGGCATCACTTCCATCGCCAAGACCGGCACAACCGACAATGTTGACACTTATACCATTACCTACACCGACAACAGCACGAGCACCTTCACGGTGACCAACGGTGTGAACGGTACGAATGGTACTAACGGCACAAATGGTACCAACGGTACCGACGGCCGTGGTATTGCCTCCATCACGGGTCCGGTGAGCCTCGAAAATGTTGACACCTATACTATCACTTACACCGACAACACCACGTCCACCTTCACGGTGACCAACGGTGTGAACGGTACCAACGGCCGTGGCATTGCCAGCATCGAGATGACTAACGTTGTGGGCAATGTGAAGACCTACAAAATCAATTTCACGGACGGCAACGCATACACCTTCGACGTAGCTGACGGTGCACAAGGTGATCAAGGTCCCGAAGGTCCGCAAGGCCCGCAAGGCAAGGGCATTTCCTCTGTTGAGTTTGTCAGCCAAGACGCGACGAGCAGCACCTACAGGGTGATGCTCGATGACGGCACCTCCGCCGGCACCTTCACGGTGTTGAACGGTACCAACGGCACCGACGGTGTTTCCCCGACGGTGACGGCTGCTGCCGGCAGTGGTAGTGTTATCATTACGGTAGTTGACGGCACAGGCACGCACAACTATACCATCCCGACGGTTGACGGTTCCTCCTCCCAGCTGCCTGCCAACTGGAATGAAACCAATCCGGAGAGCCCTCAATTCATTATGAACAAGCCCGACCTCGCTCCCGTTGCCACCAGCGGCAACTATAGCGACCTGACCGGCACTCCCGACCTGAGCAGCTACATCACCACCGCGGACATCCCCGCCGAGACGGACCCGGTGTTCACCGCTTGGAACAAGGACTATAACGACTTGATCAACAAGCCGACCATTCCGACAGTGAACGATGGTAATGTCGTTATCAATCAAGACGGTTCCTTAGTGGGCAGTTTCACCACCAACCAGGGTGGCACCACCACCATCAACCTCACCTCTCCGACAGTGGCTAACGGTGTTCTGACCCTCAAGCGTAACGGCGTGACGGTCGGCACTTTCACCGCCAACCAGGCTAGTCCCGCCAATATCGACATTACCGTTCCGACCACCGTGGCCGAGATGACCGATGCCGCCCAGTATGCCAAGACTGCTGACCTGGCTCCTGTCGCCACGAGCGGTAACTACAACGACCTGACCAACAAGCCGACCATCCCGGCTGCACAGGTGAACGCTGACTGGAATGCCACTTCCGGTGCAGCTCAGATCTTGAACAAGCCGACTATCCCGGCCGCACAGGTGCAAGCCAATTGGACCGAGGCCAACACTTCGGCTGCTTCTTACATCAAGAACAAACCGAACCTCGCCACCGTTGCCACGAGCGGTAACTACAACGACCTGTCTAACAAGCCGACTATCCCGGCCGCACAGGTGCAAGCCAACTGGACCGAGACCAACACTTCGGCTGCTGCTTACATCAAGAACAAACCGAACCTCGCCACCGTTGCCACGAGCGGAAACTACAACGACCTGTCTAACAAGCCGACTATCCCGACGGTGAATAACGGCACTGTTAATTTCGTGCAAGGTTCGACCAATCTGGGTACGATTACCACCAACCAAGGCGGTACCACCACCATCACCATCCCTGAGTCTGTGAATGAGTACCAGATTCTGAGCATGCGTAATGACACCCTCTTCCTGACCAATGGCGGATTTGTGAAACTCACATGGGACAGCATCTCCGAAAAACCCACATTCAGTGCGGTGGCTTACACTAACGATTATAACGACCTCTCCAACCTGCCCGACACGATTAGCCATTTCACCAACGATAAGGGCTATATCACCGCGGCCGATATCCCCGCCCAGGTGCAGAGCAACTGGTTTGAAACTGATCCCACTTCCCCCGCTTACATCCTGAACGCTCCTAATATGGATAACTATCTCACCACGGCTGACATGAGCAACTATGTGACCAAGACCGAGGATGAGACCGTTGGCGGCGACAAGACCTTTACGGACTACACCACTTTTGACGGTAGTGCTAAGTTCAACTCTTATGCCACTTTTTATGATTATGCCTCTTTCGTCGATTATGCCCAGTTCAACGAGGATGTGGGTTTCTATGATGATGTCTACATTAGTTACTACACCGGTCGCTTACTAATTCCTTCTGTGTTGCAAAGTATCTCGGATGACGGTTCATTTACTATATTGGATAAACTAGGAGACAACGATTGCCACAATGCGGTGAACTTCTGCGACTTGGAGACGGTTTATCAGAACATGTTGACCAAGTTCGGTGACTTGAACGACCAGATTGAGGACTTGTTGGACAGCATTGACAAACTGAACAAGAAAGTGAACACCCCGAAGGACGGCGAACCATGTCCGACTACTCCGACCGTGACCTTCAACGGTGGTTCAACCCTCAGCACGGTTCGTATAGGTAACCAATGTTGGACTAGAGAGAATCTGAGAACAGCCTCTACTGCAAGCAATTCTTCAATTACGGGTTATTCTTCCACTCCTATAGCATATTCAACATCTAATCCTAGGTATACTTACCCTGCTGTAAATTCCAACTATAACTACGAATTCGGAAAATTGTACAACTATAAAGCTGCAACTCAGATTTGTCCTGATGGCTGGAAACTGCCCTCCAGTGAAGACTGGCTTCAGTTGTTCAAATATGTAAATGCCCAATCTAAATACAAGTATGACGGCTATAATGGTGAAATTGCAAAGGCACTCGCAATGTCGTATGGTTGGACCTCCTCATCAGACCCGGGTGAACCTGGTAATGACCAACCAAATAATAATTTCACTGGATTCGGCGCAATACCCGGTGGTGTTTATCCGACCTCCATTTCTAACGGTTATAGTCTCTTCTATTCAGACTATTCTAAGGGACAGGTTGCTGCATACTGGACTTCCGACAAGAAACCGGCAGCTATTTGCTTTGACTCTTACAATCTCCGCCTTGGTGGCAACATCTTGAACTCATCTTCGTCAACTGTAGGATCGTACACTGTTCCGGATTCCACATACATGTCTGTGCGTTGTATCCGTACCAACAATAACGGTGAGAATCTTACTGTCCAGTTGCCCACTGTGGAGACAAACCCGTCCAACAGCAACACCATTTATAACGTAACTGTTAGCGGTACTTCAGTTTCCCTATATATCAAGCCCGGTGTGATTACGGCTAATGACAATAGCACTCCTGAATTGTCCGATTTAACAGAATATGGTTTTATCTACAGTTCCAGTGCAAATAGCGCTTCTACTTTGGTCATTGGCGGATCAGGTGTGACAAAGAGGACCTTTACAGTTAGCACGCAACCCTCTTCTTATCCGGTCAATATCGGTTCCAGTGCAACCTCAGACAATTTTTACGTTTCTGGCTTGACTTCAGGTACTTGGTATTACTATCGTGCATACGCCAAAAGTGCAGTGGGTACTGCATACGGTGAGGTTAAATCTTTCAAGGCCCAGACGGATCCCAACTCCTGTAAAGCGGTTCTTGGCAGCTCTTACCCTGATCAATTCACTTATGACGGACAGCTCTATTCTACGGTTGCTATCGGAACACAGTGCTGGATGGCACGCAATTTGCGCAATGAAACCGGCATCAGCAGCAGCAATTATTATCATGTTGGTGATATCTCCGGCAATGTTTACAACTGGGAAGGTTGCATGAAAGGCACTTCTTCCACCACGCTTCCTGTTCGAGGCATCTGCCCCACAGGCTGGCACATTCCCACTGTTGCTGAATTTAATACGTTGAAGACCTATGTGCAAAGCCAGAGCGGATATTATTGTAGTAGTAATTCAGCCAATATCGCCAAAGCGTTGGCCTATACCAGTGGTTGGAACACCAACTCTACGACTTGCGCACCTGGCAACAGCACAAGCACGAATAATGCTACTCATTTCGGTGCATACGGGTCAGGTTATTATACTTCCAGTGGTACTCAGGCTAGTTATAAAGAAATAACAAGATTCAGGACCACCACGTCGGGTACGGTATATTCTCTGTCGTACAATTCCCCCACATTTAGTAGTGGCACGGGCTATAGTGACACTTATTACTATTCCGTACGTTGCATCTATGGTGGTGCTGCTCCGACCGTTGCAACCACTTCCACCACTGTCACAACTACTGTGGACAGCGTTGGTGGTTTGTCAGGTAATGTCGATAATAACGGTGGAAACACTATCACGGGAAGAGGTATCGTCTATTCCTCGAGCACCAGTACCCCGACTGTAGGTGCCAGTGGATGTTACACGATTACGGCATCTAATTACACAGGTACTTTCTCGGTAATCAAGACCGGTCTTTCTGCGGGCACCACTTACTACTACCGTGCATACGCCACCAATAGCGTAGGCACTACCTATGGTGCGATAAAGACTTTCACCACCAAGAGCATGGCTGTGGTTACCAACTATGGTTACGCTCCTGGTACGACCTCCGCTTCACTTATTGCTACAATCTCCAGTACGGGTTCGGGTACTATTACGACTTGTGGGTTTCAACTTCAAAGAAGCACAGATGGAGGTACTACTTGGACACATGTTAGTTATCCTACCACTACTGTTGTACAGAGTGGCAATTACACTGCTGAAGTTTCTGGTCTGGTGTCAACTGGATACTATCGATTCAAAGCTTATGTCAATCAAACTATCGCTGGTAAAAGCTACACCTCATGGGCACCCAGTTGGACGACGTTCCATACGAAAGGTAAAGGTACTGTAACTACCACGGGTGCTGTGTATTCTGGAAGTGGTACCTCTTGGACATATACCGGCAACGTAACCAACGTAGGTTTCCCTGCTTACTCGGAAAAAGGTTTTGTGGTAGGTTATGGTTCCTCTCAAACCGAACCCACTGTGTCGAACAACACTTGGAAATGTGCAGTTAGCGGTACCAGCGCAGGTACTTTTACTTACTCCGATAGTTGGGGCTCTTCCTATGCTGGCAAAACTTACTATATCCGAGCTTACGTGACCAACGATCAAGGTACGAATTATGGTGAAGTTAAGACAATTACCATCCCGACTGCACCGTCCATAACATGGAATTCAACAGGCAATGAGTCTCCTTACACTTACAGTGCCAATGTCGGTATGTATAACATGAATTTAAAAACGAACTGCACAAGTTACGGAGCTTCCTATTTGACCTCGTCTCACCTGACCGAAAGAGGTCTTATTTACACTTCCAGCTCATCCGTTGCCGCCACGGCACCCACATCGGTACCTTCAGCAACCTCTGGTGCTAGTAGCCAATGGGTGAAATTCCAAGCCCCCAGTGCCTCGGATGTTACTATTAATCTGACGGGTCTTTCCTCTAATACCACTTATTACGTCTATACCTACGCCAAGAACGCTTGGGGAACTACAATCTCGTCCTCAAAGAAAGTGGTGAAAACTCAGCTCTATTGCGGCGCTACACTGACAGATCAGGATGGTAACACTTATGGAACAAGACTGGTTACTGATGGTTCGAACAAACAATGTTGGATGAGGTCTAATCTTAAAGCTACGCACTATGACAATATTCAGGACTTTACACCCTCTATCACTAATGATGGCACCGCTGCCACTGAAAAGACTGGAACTGGAAGCAGTTCTACAACGGTCCCGTATTACTATCGTCCGAATAATAACAATTCAAATGTTAGCTCTTATGGACGCCTCTATAACTGGCCAGCGGCTGTAGGAAATGGGGTCACCAATTATCCGTCGGGTTCGAATATGACCACCTCTTCTGGAAAAGTTCAAGGTATGTGTCCGCGTGGATGGCATGTTCCTTCCCTTTCAGAGTTGAATACGTGGAAGAATATAATGAGTTCATCCGACCAAGTTTCAAATTTCAATCCGGTCTATGCTGGTTGTTATGCTATATCCGCGTATAATTTATTTACTGAGAGAAACTTCCTCTGGACATGTGGTGAGGCTAGCTCGAGTTCAGGATATGGTGGTTATATTACGAATACATCTGCTAGATCAACCTTCTCTACAGATAAATACATGGGTTATTCCGTGCGTTGTATCCAAGATATCAGCTACTAATTGATTCTACAATAATACGTAAATAGACGACGGCTTCCCCGGGAACGGGGGAGCCGTTTTTTTAATGGTTAAGGGTTAACGGTTAATGGTTAAAGCGGTTTAATGGTTTATTGGTTTAGAGGTTTAGAGGTTTAATGGTTTATTTGTTTAATGGTTTATTGTTGTTCGTAGGGGCGTATCGCATACGCCCCGATATCGCATACGCCCTGTATCGCATACGCCCTGAATCGCATACGCCCTGTGTCACATACGCCCTGATATCGCATACGCCCTTGATGTGGCCGGAATGGGTTAAAATACGATATCGGCAGTTTTCGAGCGGTTATGTGTAGAAAATAATTAGTTAATTGTATAAAAGCGAATTGAAAAATATTTTTAATTTCAAACGTGTTTTGTTTTGAAAAATGTGTATTTTTGCGGCGTGAAAAATTGTAGAGACGCGCCATGCGTAGAGACGCGGCGCGCCGCGTCTCTACGGAACCAAGACCTAAAACCAAATATATAGATAGATTATGGAAATAGAAAATCAAATCGCAGAAGCCAGACGATACGTGGCCAACGCAGAAGAAATCATCAAGAAGGCGAACTACGACCCGGAATTAAAAATTTACACAGACAGCAAGTACATCAAAACGGCCGGAAACATCCTCTGGAGCGGATGTCTAGTGGCTCTTGATGCTGTGCTCGACATCCGCAAGGGCAAAGGCCGCCCGTCTATTGAGAAGTACAAGGAGGCCGCCGGTAAGCGCGACCGCAAGTTATTGGCCGCCATTGTGGCTGGTTATGACACTATGCACTTGTTCATGGGCTATGACGGCAGTAAGAGCAAGAAGGTCTGTGACGCAGGCTTTGAGTACGCCAACGCCATTATTGACCGTTGCGAGATGCTGTGCCCGGAACCTATTTTAACGGTTAATGGTTAGCGGTTAAAGGTTAACGCGGTTTAGAGGTTTAATGGTTTAGTAGTTTAGTGGTTTATTTGTTTTAAAGGGTTTATTCACAAATCACTTGAAACTTGAAACTACTGCTGATGCAATAATATTTTCAGGAAATTGGAATGTGAATTTTGAGTGCCGGAGGCACAATATCTTAATAACCCCACATAAGCGTAACGAAGTGGAGCGCAGTGTGGGGGTGACGGCGGAGGCAGCACATCGATGGCGTGTTAAAAACACGCTACTATTAGCGAGTCGAGTAGTGGCGTGCCTCTGGCACGCAGATTTCCACCGCGCATTCCACCCCATACTGCGGCCTGTCGGCCTTAGTGTGGGGTTATTGGAATTGCGCGCTTTCAGCGCGCCCTGCAGCGCATGATTTCAAGCGGTTTATTGGTTTATCGGTTTAGAAGTTTATTTGTTTAATTGTTTATAAAATCTTCCAAAAGGGCTGAAAGCCCGAAATATGTCAGCCCAGGGTGAGCGATAGCGAGCCCTGGGATAGAATGGTTATAGGTTAGCGGTTAATGGTTAAAGCGGTTTAGTGGTTTAATGGTTTAATGGTTTAATGTTGGTTCGTAGGGGCGTATCGCATACGCCAGGTATCGTCAAAAATAGTGACCGGGGTGTGGGAAATACGCAAAAATGGGGATAAGCCGCGTGCGGGAAAGATTGTTTATTTGCATCGTGAAAATCAGAGCAGAATTGTCATGATTTAATATAAAAATTGGTTGTTGTTGACAGAAAAACGGAAGGCACTATGCCTTCCGTTTTTCTATTGTTTAAATATTTGGTATTCTGAATGTTACGGCTTCACCGTGGCCTCTTTCGATACCTGCGAGCGCTTGCCCGCGCCGAGGAACATCTGCACTGTGTAGGTTACTTTGTCGCCCGCCTTGAGCGTGCAGTCGGTGTATTTGTTCTCGCCTCGGTGGAAGCTGGCGCAAGGGTAGGCCGGCTCGCCGTTCACCGACTTGTAAATCACGCCGTAGTAGTCTTTCTTGGACTTATATTCGTAGGTAAACTCCAGGTTGGCGCAGGTCTTGGCCTTGTTGAGGCTGGCCTTGAGGGTGAGCGGGATTTGCACCACGGAGGCGCCGCGGAACCGCACGGTGGTCTGGCCGGTCTTGCCGGAACTCAGCCGGCTGTTGTCGAACACTTCGATGCAGTAGTTGTAGTTGGTGGCGGAGGGCTCGGGGTAGTCGGTGAAGGTGATGTATGCGCCGGGTTCCAACTCTTCGGGATGGAAGATGCGTACCTGTTTCCACTGCTTCTCGTTGTCCTTCTTGCGATAGACCACGTAGGCGACCACGTCGTTGGAGGTGCTCTGCATCCAGCTGAAGGTCACCGACTCGTCGGTCTGGGTGTGGTCTTTCAGGACGGCCGCGCCGGGCGGCACGATGTCGGGCACGGGGATGGCCAGCGTGTCGGAGGGAAGGGAGAAGTTGTGGCTGTTATCCTCGGCCACCACGTAGTAGTAGATGTACTTGGTGAGGGTGTGCATCGACAGGGTGTCCCAGAAACTGTTCTCCTGATAGCGGCGTCCGGTCTTCTGCATGAAGTCGTGGTCGAGCTGGTTGGCGAAATAGACACGGTAGCCGAGAACGTCCTTCTCGGGGTTCTCGTTCCACTTGAGGAGAACCACGCCGGCGGTGTCAACCACGCCACCCAGTCCGGTGGGGGCGGAGGGTGCTACATCATCCTCGATGTTGTTGATCTGTGATAGCGAATAGGATACATTGCCGCTCTTGTCGGTGGCGAACACGCGGTAGAGGCCGCGCCCGCGGTCGTGGGCGTTTTTGTCTACCCATTGGCGGGTGTTCGGCGGCAGCAACTCGGAGACATTGTCCCACGGACCGTCAGGATTGTCGGAGAAGGCCACCAAGAAGCCTTTGAGATCCTCGTCATACTTGTCCATCGTCCAGTTGAGGGTACATTCCTTGTTGTCTTTGGCCACAACGAAACCCAACACGGGAATGGTGGGCGGAATACGATCCTCCATCTCAAAAGGTTCCGACTTCTTTTCTGGAGAATAGTCGCCGAATGCGTCGAAAGCCTTCACACGGTAGATGTATTTTTTGTTGAGTTCCAGGGAATCGAACATGCCCACATTGCCTTCAAGTAGACTGGCAATTTCATCGCCGTAAACTTCGTAGGTGTCGTGGTTGGGCTTGTGACCGTATATGGGCGCGTCGTTGAGGGCGGTCCAGGTTTTGCCTTTGTCCTCGCTGCGTTCCACGAAGTAGCCTGATAGCTTGTTTTTCGCCCAAAAGACAAGCACGGTATAGGGTGAGTTCTGAAGGAACCTGATTTCGGGGATGAGCAGTTCGTAATTGCGGGTGAAGGGGAGGCACTCGACATCAAACACCTTGGTATATGTTTTCGCAATTTCCTGCGGCACAAGACATTCAATGCGGTATGTGTAGAGTTCCCCTTTCTTGACAGTGCGGTCCACAAAGCGGAGACCAAGGGCGTCGGCGGCGTCTGGGTGTCCTTCAGCGGCGAGGTAGGCCATGGCCTGCCGTTGCGTTTGCTCCTGCTCACGACGGAAGATGTAGTTCTCCATGCCTTCCGACTCCTTGGGGTTGTAGTAGGAGGGGCCGTAGAGGGCTTGCGCAGCCACGCCCACGTAGAAGTGCGTGGAGTCGTACTTGGCCTGCATTTCCTCCAAGGTGAGGGCCTTGATGGGGGTTGGGTTGAGCCGCATCATGAAAAGGGTGTCGTCGGGGCTGATGGGCACGTCCGAGTCGGTGCGCTCGCGATAGATGTTCCAACCGTAGTGGCTGGCCAACCGCCAAAAGCCGGCGTTTTGAGGGGCCCAACGCAGAACGACGCTGTCACCGTAACTCCTCGCAATGATTACGAAATCATAGAAAGATTCTGCGGGAGTGCTTCCGGCATCTTGGATGAGTTCTCCCGAAAAATTGTTCTCCTCCTCAACTTGCGCAAACGAAGGAATCGTCTGTGTGAGTAAAATAACTATGAAAATCAGGCTGATTGAAAATATGTTTCTCTTCATCTCTTTTCCTTTTTAATCTTGTCGTTCTATTTCAATTATTACAATTCTAATATCCTAAAGCGCTTTTGGAGGGTTCTGAATCAAATTTCGCATTCAACAAGTTGTTGACAAAAGTTGTTCCGTATAACGGGTTTGGATTCCCGTTGAAGTCAATCTGATACTTTGCGCTGGTGCAATATATCTTAGCATTGGCGAAGAATAGAATGTTCGTATCATCATTAGGATCATCCGCTTTTACCGAGCCGTAATTTTGTTTCATGCTGATGGCAATGTTCATCAGTTTACTCGAAAAATTAGACCCGTGAGAAGTTAGATAATAGATCACAAGTGGATTGTCATATTGGAAGGTAATATCGTGAAGGGGACTGTAAGAGTACCAAGATCCCAAAACCTGTTTTTTGTGGGTGCCGAAAACTTGGTCGCAATTATTATGAGCAAAAATAATCTTAGGTGTTGTTGCATTGTTACTGCTTGTTGTTTTGTTACTGCTTGTTGTTTTGTTACTGCTTGTTGTTTTGTTACTACTTTTTATATTATTTTGAATACCTCTTGGTGAACTTGTTGTGGTTGACGTTTGGTCAGCTAAATTATAGTAATAGACAGAATTTGACCTGAAATAGAAATCACGGTCAAATCCCTGCTTTTCAATATCAAGGCATTGTCCCTCCGCATACCACCAATATTTGGCCCAGTAGCGGTCTTTAAGTTGTAGTTTGTCCACTGTGAGGTAGTCGTTGTTTTTATTACAGAATTTATAATAATTGCCGTCCGTTGCTTTGTAAAGTTTGTCTTCTCGCACGCAGTAGTTCACATCATCCATTACTTGGATGAAATGCGTGACACGATAGATTTCAGGCATGCTCAAAGGGAAGTTCGTATAGTTAAAACGGGCGTTCACATCGGAGGTGTAATTGTTGAAAATTTTGACTTTTTCGCTCCATCCTCGCTGATCCAAAGCTCTGGCATGACGTTGATTTTCCACCATGAAGTCATGGATTTTTTTGATGTCGTCAGAGATGGCAACGGAAGCATAATCCTTGATATACCATGAAGATAAGTCCTCTGCATAAGGAAACATATCAATCACATTATAATCAGGGGCTTTAGTGAATTCTGTTTCATCAAGGGGCTCTCGTTTTTGCGAACCGTTTAACAAATCGACATCAAGAATGCAAGGCACATCCCAAGAGTCTGGTTTATAGTTGGCAGCGGCACATTGGATGAAGGAATTGCCGTCAAGACGATGCTCAATACAGGCAAATGACTGGCCGTCTTGCACCTTTAAGCCGGCTTTGAGTAAAGATTTTAATGGTGTTTCGTTGTCGCTGGGGGTGAAGGAGTATCCGTTTTCGCTGTATTTAATCTTTTCGCTGCTTTGATAACTGTGACGTGTGGTTACCAATTCGGTTTTCTTAAAATCTTTATCCAAATTAACTAAGAAATTGAAATACTTGTTATGCACATACATCAACGGATTTGTCAGGGTTTTGTCTAAAGCGAAATGGCATATCGGCGGCAATTTGCAAGTGGATTTATAGATGGCTGAATTATGTGGAGCGTACTCTACGAAAGGATGTATCCAATAACCGAGTATTCCCGCCGCTAATTTATTCTCATAAACAGGTTCAATTTGGAGATACGATGTCATATCACTGACCTTATATCGGGAGGGTTGGCCTAAATAGAACCCTGAACTCCCTTGTTCTCGATCAGTCAACAGGGTTTCATAGGTTTCAGAGGATATTGCGCACCACGTCCATTTGTACAATTCTTTGCCGATGGCGGAACTGATACGGTATCCCTCTTTCAGTTTGGTGCGTTCATACGTCATGGAGTCCTTGCCGAAATCCTGTTTCTCTTCGTAAATCTCGTTGAGTTGCTCATTGGTAAGATTGAGTCCTGAACTGCCCGTTTGGGCTGTATTACTGCTCGTGTGAGTCACAGGGACGCGCCTTTTCGTGGTTTTGGTACCGGATTTAGTTGTAACTCTGGAACCGGAGGCAAGGGTGGAACCGGAGGTGTTTGCTGAGCCTCCGGCTATGCCCGCAATTGCGTTGCCGGAAAGAGTAGTACCGTTATCGCTGTCAGACGAGCCGCGCCCGCCGCGCCCGCTGGCACTGGCATGCGCCTCGGCTGCTTGGTTGTAAACATCGTCGGAAATACGGCTGCTGTATTCCATCTCCTTTTGTGTCATTTCAGCGGTATTATTCGCAGCCGCTTCCGCATTGGCATAAGCAGTCTTGTCTACCAAGTAAAACTTGAGCATACGTAAACCTTTTTGGTCATAACTGCCATATTCTTTTTTGGGCAATTTTACCGACACGTATGGAATCTGTGCTGAGGGATAATAATTATATTCACATTCGGCAACTTCCCCGTCATCAAGACCGTATTTGAGCAAGTAAATCTTTAATTCCTTGTTGTTGTTTGCAAGCGTGGTCGGGTCGAAAAAGTCATTGCGCTTTTGGAATAAATAAAGGTTACAGTACGGTGTTTCTTCTGCATCGTGGTAATACTCTTTGCAGGGGAACTGTCTTTCTCCATTGTATGGCCACGAGAACAAGACTTGGTCGTTCATGTCGGTGGGTAGTGGGGTCGTGGTGAAATAAAAAGTTGAATCTTTAATAAAGGGTCTGACTTCCGTTTTACCATCCTCTTCATTGATAAAAGTGGGATCATACCAATCCCATAACTTGGAGGTGGGGTTGGCGTTGGTAATTATACCCGTAGTCGGGTCGTACACCACGTCTTTTTTGTTGTCGTTGGAGAACGTAATCTTATCGCCAGAGAGACTTTGTCGGTATTCGAAGGCGCGGGCTTTCAGTTCCAACATGTTCATACAGTTGGGTACAAAACCACCGTCGTAGGTGTCAAAGAGTATAACATTGGCATCATTACGGCTATTTACGTAGTTAACTCGCTGGGTTCCCGTTGTAAGGGACCAGTTTTTGGCGTTGGATGAAATGTCTTTGGTGGAGTATTTGCAATCGTCTTTAAGGAGGGTGAACCAGAAACGGCGGGCATTGGTGCCGTCCTCGTTGGCCAGAAACACTTCACGATTCCAAGGCATATTGGAAACGATAGTGCCGATTTGGAACGGAGACTGTTGGTTTCCTTTGGAATTTGCCGAGACTTCGGTTTCGTATCCTGGGGTCACGCTTTGGAAGAGTTTGACATTAGCCAAGGGGTCACCCGCACCGGGTACGCACACGTCACCCACCTTGAAATCGCACGAGGTGCTGAATTTAAGCAGTCCGTTGAGCATTTCCACATCAAAGCGTAGCAGACCGTAACAGTAAGACGGGTTGGGGCCGCCGCCTTGTAGCAGGGCACCTACACCGGCCTTGAAGAGCGAAATCTTGCCTTTCCAGAAACCGAGGTTTAATTTGAGACCTACATCGCCCTGCAACGCTGCATACACACGGCCGAGCGCATAGAAGTTGTTTTTGCCGATGGGGTAATGTCCTTCGCAACCCATACCTCCCACGTTCAGCAAGGCAACATCAAAGCCCAAATCAGCAGCGATGTCCAAATAGAGGAAGAAGTTGAACTCCATTTCAGCATGGAAGGTGGCGCCCATGCAGAAACCACCGCCCTTGTCGATCTTCAGCCAGTCAGTGTTTTGGATTCTGCGGGTACGAGCCACATCCTCTTCGTGAGCGTCCAGTTTTTTCTTGTTCCCTTTATCATCTTTATCCAGACGGAAAAACTTCTGCAACTTGTCGCTCAACGGTGGCATCTGGTATGCAAAAGCATTGCCGGTCTGTAGGTAGAAGGTGAATTCCGCTTCCGTTTTCAGGATGCCGGCGAGGTTCATTTCTGATTTCACTAAAACACGATCTTCATATTTGGGTTTCCCAATGGCGAAATACCAGTCGGTCTCGCCCGAAGTATGTCCCTCTGTTGCCTTTTTATAATGCTTGAGTTCAAAATCAACGGGAATTCTGATTTCGACACTGAAGCTCAAGGCATCGCTGCCAGTGCCGCCACTGCCATGGGATGCCGCCTCAGCTTGATCGCGGTCGCTCGCTTTGTGCGAAGTGAGACCGGTGACCATTCCCCCTACGCCATCAATACCCACTAACGAGGAGAGTGTTGAATCGATGAGATTGCTGCCTGTGGTCAATGCTTGGCCGTAGTGGGATGCCTTTATCGCATCTGTCAGAGAGGTTTCGCTAACCCCACTCAACAGTTTGGAGAGGTCAAGTTCGGATTTCGCCGCAATGGAGAGTCGGAAATAGTCGTAGTCTTTGTTTGTCTCAAAGCCCATGATGGTGGTGGCTGTGATGAGCGGGTTTTTGTTATTTGATGAGGAACCAAGGCTGTTGGGATCCATATTGGTTATTACGTATGCGTTGGCTTCAATGAAGATGCCGGAGAAGTGTTCGTTGGCGAAACGCACGGACACCAGACCGTCAGCATTCATGGTATTCTCTTGGTTGGCGAGCGTCAAGCAGATGCCCCCATTTGCCACCCAGTTGTCTCTTGCTTTTTCAAATTCCATGCCAGAGGATTTCAAAGTGCCTGCATCGGGGTTTCCGTCTGCTTTTGTCAGAAGTCCTTTGGCACTGTACTTGTCACTGTCAAGCGATTCTTTGGGCTTCATATTGTAAGCGAATCCGCCAGAGAAACCGTTAATGGCCACTGCACCAAGGGAAAGACCGGGTGAGAACTTGCATGCTCCATCAAAGAACCACCAGGAGTATTCTCCTTGGTCGTCTGTCGTCTTCCCGAAGCCGGCACTCATGGTGAGATTCACTACACTCATAAAGCCCACCGACAGGCTTCCGGAAAAACCGGTTATGTTGTTGGATTTTGCGCTGTCGTAGTCGAACTTGAGTTTGCCCTCCAATGTAAAAATCTCAAAATTAATCTTGTCAAGGGTTATTTCTTCGAGCCGTGCACCCAGGCCCGACACGCTGTATTTCTGTTTGGGATGCACTGTTCCCCAGAAAGAGAAGCCGGTGGTTACACTCATGTCGGTGCCTTGGGTAGCGAATTTCATGCCGCCCACCACCTTGACGCCAATCTGGATGTCATTGCCTTGGTAGTTGATAATGGGATCTATGCTCGTGAGGCTGAAGGTGAAGTCTCCCACTTTCACCGAGCCGAGTTCCTTGCCTTGGACGGCATCTTCTTCCGTTACACCGGGAGCGTAGCCGATATATTTCTGCGGGGAGGCAAACGACCACTCACCGATGTCAAACTCGAACTCCGGTGCGGAAGCGGTTCGGGCCTGCTTGTCCGGATTCTTTCCGTCCATCTGGAAGTTACGGATGTGCATGTCCTCGAACTTCACCAACGAGAAGTCGCTGGGGAGGCCAAGCTTCTTGCCGTTCAGGGTGATTTTGCCGTTCAGGGTGAAGTCCACACGGGTGAACGACTCTGAATAGAGCTTCTTGAGACGGAAGTAGGTGGACGCACTGTCGAGGTTTACGGTGGCGGCCCACAGGTCAAGGTCCATCGGGTTCTTCTTGGCCTGAATGGCGAACATCAGGCTGTCGGAACCAATTTCGCAGTCGTAGCGGAAGTCACTCTTGAAGAGCGGGATGCCGAATCCGCCCTTGATGTGGCCGTTCTTGTAGTTGTTCTTCAGGATGCTGACGGTGATGGTGTCGAGCGAGAAGGCCCAGCCGCCGCCCTCCTTGGTGCTTGCCGTGAGGATGTCGTGCGCGAAGAAATCGCAGGTGAAGCCGTTCTTGTCGATGTACATCCCCTTCGCCCCGAAATTGATGCGGCGGCCCGGATAGTTGTAGTGCACCGAGTCCACCACAGTATTGTTGATGCCGTACTTGTAGACCACGAAGGAGTCAGGCTCATTAATTTCATCGGAGAAGGTGTTGCTGATTTCGTCGGAGAGGAACACTTTGACTTCATCCCAGTAGAAACCTTCCCAGTCGTTGGAGGCTTTGGTGAGTGCCATCCGCTGTTCCGGGGTCATGTCCTGGGGCGGGGGCGTGCCGTAGAGGTACTCGTAGGTGAGATGCACCTCGTTAGGTGTCTTCTTGGAGGAGTGGTCGTAGAAGATGCCCCTGCCGGTGGGGTAGAAGGTGAAGCGGTCGGCGCCGGCCACGGCAAACGGATCCATGTAGAGTTTCGCCACCCAGTCGCTCCAGCTGGTGAATTCGGCCATCAGGGAGGCCTTCACCACGTTGCCTTTGTGCGGGAGTCCCTCCTTGTCGAGACCGAGGAGGTCGTTGGGATCGAAGTCGAGCTGGATTTCGGCGCGGACGCTCTGGAGTTTGCCGCTGTCGATGGAGATGACGGTGCCGTCCTTGGGGTCGGCGAAGTTGGAGGAGGCCTGGAAACGCAACGTGTAGCCGTCGTTGAGCTTCTTCTCGTAGCTGCGGCCCATGAAGAGGTCAATGTGCTGATCGGGCTTGCCGAAGAGGCTCTGATAGTCCATACAGATGTTGTTGGCCAGGAAAGGAATATAGTAGTCGTCGTCTTGGGCGGCGAAGATGGCCCAGACGTTCATCAGCGCAGTGGTGGGCGAGAAGAACATGTTGTTCACCGAGAAGATGACGTTCTCCGAACCGGTGATTTCCTTGTCGGTGACGCTCAACGGGAAGGTGAGCACCTCGGTGGCGATGTCGCCGCCCATCAGCGGACCGAGCAGACCGCCGTAGCGCTTGGCGTACTTCTCCCCGTATTTCATGAACTTGTCGTAATAGCTCTTCACTTGGTCGATTTCGCCCAAATAGGAGACCGCGCGGTTGATGTCGTCGTTGGTCCACTGGTCAAGGTTCAAGTCGTTCATGAGGGCCGGCAGGTAGGTGGCCGAGTCGGTGGCCGAGCTCACCGCCGTGCCGTTGATGATCTGGTAGTCCTTGTTGATTTGGATGCTGTCCACCTTGACCTTCAGGCGCACGTCGATGCCTAATGGATGCCACACCACGTAACCCTCGCCGCTATAGGTTTTCTTGCTCTCGTTGAGCGTGGCCTTCTGCAGCACTAACGGGAAATCGCCCATCTTCAATCGCACCGAGTTCTTTATCAAACTGTCGGCTTTCGGGGTGATGGGGTCCTTGCTGAGCGCATCAAGAGCGTTGGGATAACATTTGATCTTGTTGTTCAGGTCGGCCACATACTCCCGTTTTGGCAGCAGTTTGAACGTGGCGTACAGCGACTTGCCCCCGTTGAGCATGTTGTAGTGTGGATTTGAGTCGTCTTTCTGCTTGATGTACGTCCACAACACGGCCAAATACTGCTCGCCGGCTTTCAGCGAATCGAAGAGGGTGCTGTCGATGTAGGAGGTGGTGGTGATGGAATCCTTGATGAAGAGGGTGTCCTTCACCTCCTCGGGCTTTTTGCCGACCGGCAGTTTGGTCACTAACAGCTTGTAATAAACCTCGTCGCCGTAGTCGGCTCCCTCGGTTGGCTTCCACCTGAACTGGAAGTCGTCGTGCTTGCCAACTTCCGGCAGGTCGGTCCACAAGGTGTCGTTCCAAGGCTTGCTCGTGAGGTCAACCGGGTAGCTGAACTGCGGCGGATAGACCTTGTCGAGGGCGTTGGAATCAATACCCCACGCGAAGACGACATCGGAGTTCATGATCGTTGAGCCGAAAGCCACCGTATGCACCAAACTGTCGCGTTCGGAAGTCATGTTGTGGATATACTCGGTTATGGTATAAGTGGTGGTCTGCTGGTAGGCATAGAAAGCTTCCGCCTTGAGGTGCAGCAGATACTTGTAGCCTTCCTCAAGGTCGTCGCTCCACGCGGCAGTGGGAATGCCTAAAAGTTCGGTATTCGAGGGACTGAAGTCGTAAGGAGGCTGCTTGGTGAAGGAGATGGACTTAACAGGCTGTCCGATCATCGAATTGTTGATGTTGCCGCCGGCATATTCGTAAAGTTCAGCTGTATAGTTGACTTTGAGGACGGAGTCGCCGCGCACGGGCATCCACTTCACGGCGAGAGTGTCGTCCACGGATACCTGATAGTAGGGCACATCGCCAGCATCCACGTCGGTGACGTAGGGTGCGCTGCCGGCGGGTGGAATAAGGGCGGCCTCCGAGGAGATGGCGGCTTTGAGCGCGTCAACGGCGGTCTTGTCCTGTCCCGGACTTACGAAGTAAGGACTCCGAATTTGGGAAAGCACCTGCGTGTGGTTGTCGGAAGTGGACGACGAAGTGCTTGAGTTGGTGTTGGCAGGTTGCACCACTGGCACGTCGCCCCAAACGAAGGCGATGATCTGGCTCTTGCCCCCGTTGCCGAGCAAAACCTCTGTTCCTATGTTCTTCCTAAGCACGGCCTGCACTTGCGCGGCATAGACATGACCGGGTTGTAGCCGGAAATGGCGGTTTGCCGTCGTGTCGTGAATGAAGGTGGTGCTCGCCTTGTTGTTCAATGTGGCCAAGGTGCCGTTCTGGTTGATGGCGTCTTGCACATTTTGGTTCGCATAAACCTCCACAATCTTGAATACATAATCGAAATCATTGGGCATCAGACAGTTGGAGATGACCCCCGTCCAGTTGAAGACGAGCTGTCGTGACAAAGGCAGCACCGTGTATTGCGAACTCTCCCGGATGTCGGAAGTGTTGCCCATGGTGGGCTCGTCATAACCGCCGTTGAGCAGGTTGTTGGCAGGGTTGCTGTTGTTGAGGTTGGCCGAACTCAACCCAGTCATGGGAGAGGTGAACTCGGGCGCCGAACCGCTGTAGCAGATGGTGAATGTGTAGCACGTCTGCTCCCCGACCTGCAGCGGGTTGGGGTTATGGGTGCCGTCCCACTGGTAGGGCGTCAGACAGAACCGGTACTGTCCTTCGGGCAGCTGGAGCATATCCTGCATCAAGCGGCTTTGGTCGTAGTTGGTTTCGTAAGCCGAAGCGCCCAACCCCCCAATCATCTGGTCGAGAATGATTCGGTTGACGGTCACCGGTGTCGTCGGCGAGATGGTCAGCGGCATGGACGGCTGAACCTCCTTCTTGGTGCGAATGAAATATTGCGTGTTGTTCACCGAGAAATCACACGACAACTCCACCGTGAAGAAGATGTCCATACTCATCCCTGACATGTTGATTAACTGGATGTTAAAGTACCTTGAAAAATCATCCACATAGCTCATTCCCGTGGACGGGAAATAACTTGTCTTCGGAGAGATGGTGGTGACGATCTGGTTTTGTGTCCAGGCGGCCTGCCAGACAAACAATGCGATTAATAGGGATAGAAATTTCTTCATATCGGAGTTTTTTTATTATTCAAATCAAAATAATCCAGTATTATAATAATATTGTATATATATGTATTAACTTTTATTCTGTTTAGAGTTTGATGAATTCTTTTTCTGCGCTCTCTTGGCTTCACGGGCAATACGTTCTTCGGCGCGTTGCTGTTTGGTCTTCTTTTTGATGACGCGCGCCGCGAATGAGTAGGAGTAGGACAAGGTGAAACGCGTGTCAAGGTCGACTTTTACGCGCTGCCCGATGCGCTCTGTTTCACTGAAGTTGCTGATGGAGAAATAGAGGGAGGCGGTATGTTTCTTGTAGCTGAAGTTACTGCCGATGCTGTTGCTCAACGAAAAGTCGTTAGTTGCACCTTCGTCTTTCTGAATGTTGTAAGCCACATAACCGTTGTAATTGATGTTCCAGTTCATCTTCTCCTTTTGGATGATGTGGTATCGCACGCCTGCGTTAATTCCGTGGGAGTTGTAGTGTGAATAGTTGGAGGACGACATTGAAAAGTCGTAGCCGCCGTCCACGCCCAAACGAATCTCCTTGAGGTCGATGCCATAGTTCGCGCCGATGGTGAGCGTCTGGACATCAATCCCGTTTGTATTCAACTTGTTGAGATTCTTGTTTTGCACAAAATTGAAGCTCAGACCAATGGTATGGCCGTACTTGAGCTCAAAATTAAAGGAGGGTGACAAGGTAGCGGTGTGTACGATATTATTGATACGTAAACTGTCCCTCACCTTTTGGGTGCCGTTATACTGGTCCTGCTTGATGCCGCTGTAGTGGATGCACATATTGAAGATATTCCCGATGGAATTGTTCCAGTTTGCCGAATAGGTGGCAACCTGGTTGGTGAACATCTGCTTGCCATCTAAATTGTCACGCTGGATGTAGCCCACCAATCCTAGGTTGGACCTGCCCTTGAACATGGAGAAGTTCATCACCGCACCCAAGCTGTGGGCGTTTTGGTTGAAGTTGGAGGCACCGAGGGAGACGTAGTCGGGCTGGACGAAGCGGTAGGTGATGCTGCCGTTGAACACCTTGGAGGTGAAGTTCATGGCGGCATCTCCCGCGAAACGGAGCTTGAAGCCGTTGCCGGGGGTGAACAGCCAGTTGGTGTAGCGCTCGAACTTATGGTACTCATCTAATCGGAGAGAGTCTTTTAGGTCGGGGTTGTAGAGGCTGGCTCCGACGTTGGCCGTGAACGAGAACCAATGCTTGATGGCAAAGCGCCCCGAAAGGCCGATGGCGAAATTGTCTCGCGCCGGCACGGTGTCACGCCATTCCTTGGCCAGACTGTTGATTCTGTCCTTGGCTTTTAAAAAACTGATATCTATGTAGTTACGCTCGTTTCCTACGCCGATTTTCGCGCCCACGCCAATCCGGCTGTACTGTGGAAGGGTGGACTCAGGCACGTTGAGGCCCAACAGCGAGTCGGCCAGTTGCTGAATAGCCGTCCGGTCGTCGTAACCCTTGACCTTGGTGGCCCGTTGCAGACTGCCGCCGAAAACGCCCATGCGGAAGGCCTTGCCCTGATATTCCGCACCCAATCCCATAAAAGTTAGACCCGAGTAGGTGTAGTTGGAAAAATGCATGCTACTGCTGCCGATATGGAACTTCCAATTCCGCCACGTCGGCATGAAACCCAAATGGAACGAGGGTAATTGGGGATAAGAGAAAGATGTGGTGTTATTGGTGAGGTAAAAGGAAAACGGGAGTTGAAAACTGTAGAACGAAAGGTTCAGGCTTGCGTACAAATTGCCGGTGAACGGTGTGCTATGGGGATAGTTGGAATTATAGGATAGCCCCAGACCTGCACCGACACTGCCGCTGATGGCAAAAGGATCGGCCGTCTTGATTTGGTTTATGCGGTCACGTATGCCACTCTGACCGTAGGCAGCACCAACCCACAGTAAAAACAGTATAAGTAATAGCGAATGTAAATGGGGGGGGGTAAAATGCTTATACATAGGCAATTACAATTTATTACACAATAATGTTTGCAAAAATACAAATTATCTTTATTGCAACAGCCTATTACAGATAAAAACTTATGAACAATTCACTAACATAGCAAATTGTTCATAAATTGCGAATATGAATAAGCGTGAATGTTGACCTTTCTCTTAGAAAAAGGGTAGGTCAATCATACAGGGAACACGGACTTTGTCCGTCGTAGAGACGCAATGCATTGCGTCTCTACAACAGCGAGAACAGCACGAACAGCCAGTGTGCGGAGATTCCGGCGATGAGACCGCCGACGGTGTGCGAAATGATGGCCTTGGAGATGAGTTTGCGGTAGCCGAGGGAATCCAGCATGCCGGTGTGCGTGCTCAGGAAGCCGCTCCAGCACATGCCCATGGCCGTGAAGACGGCGATGGCGTTGCCGTCGATGAGGCCGGAGGCGTCGAAGGCGGGCACCAGACCGATGGCCGCGCCTACAGCGCCGAGCGCCGTGATGGGGAAGGCGATGAGTTCGGGATGCACAAAGCCGAACAACCATTTGAACACGAAGTCAATCTTGCCGGCTAACCACGGCAGCAACGGCACTCCTTCGTAGGCCGCGCCGGTGTAGCCGCCTTCCACGGAGGCGCCGAAAGTCACCATCATCACGATGGTGGAGATAATGAGCACCCCGGGGATGATGGACAAGCCAATCTCCACACCGCTTTTACCGCCGTCAAGCATTGCGTTGAGCGTGCGCAGGAAAGGTCCCTTTTTCTCCTCCTCAATCTTTGCGCCCGCTTTCTCAGATTCGTTGACCACCTCGTTTAACGGTTTCTCCTCCACTTCAGAATCGGGCATCGGGGAGTCCAGCTCGGGGTAGGCTTTCAGGGTCAGATGCTGCATCATGCGCGTGGTGACGATACTGCCAATAAACGCACCCGCCAATCCGATAAGCGCCCCCGAACCGTAGCCACGGCCCGTCATGAAGGCCACCACCACCAGCCCCATGCCGAATGAGGTGCCGAAGTTGGTGAGCGAGGCTATCTGATACTGCTTGAAGTAACGGCTGAAGGTCTTGTCCTTCGACAGCGTGATGATGGCCGGATTGTCGCTCAGGAAGGTCATCACCGCGCCGAGCGAGGCCACGCCGGGAAGGTTGTAAAGCGGCTTCATCAGCGGCTTTAGCAACTTTTCCAAAAGCACCACCACACCGAACTCCACAAACAGTTTGCTGATGGCACCCGTCATCACCGTGATGGCCATGATATAGAACACCGTGTCTATCAGGAGTTTGTAGGCCGTGTTCATGAACGTGTTCAGCATGTTCGGCAACCCCATCTTGATAGAAAGCCCGATGAAGAAGCCGAAGAACAGAACCAGGAAGATGATCAACTCGTGGGTACGACCATACGCGCGCACCATGTAGCGCACCACGTTGTTCCGCGTGATACGCGAAATCTGATGCAGGATGTTGTTGTTTTTGAAATGAAATATCGGCATAAAAATGATTAACGGTTAAGGGTTAACGGTTAATGTGGTTTAATGGTTTAATGGTTTAACGGTTTAACGGTTTAACGGTTTTCGTAATTCGGTGTTTTGTAGGGGCGTATTGCATACGCCCACCGTATCGCATACGCCCTGTATCGCATACGCCCACCGTATCGCATACGTACGTAAAATATCATTTCAATTTTTCGGGCAGGAATTTCATGAAATCGAGGCGCCAGGTGATGCCGAGGTTCGCGGTGAGGGTGTGGCGTTTGATATCCGTAATGGTAGGATAGATTTCGGTGGCGGCAGGATAGATGCCGATGTTTCCGGGACGGTGCAGGACCATGTCGGCGACCCAAGCATGCACGCGCAGGTCAGGATAGATCTGTGGACGGAATTCCATGCCAAGGCCGTAAAACCAGTGGTTGCAGCCGTCGGGCATCAGCATGTCAACAGAAATGGGATTCCAGTCTCGCGTTTGTGCTGCGACCGTCTGCGCGAAATCGCCATCGTCGGCTTGGTAGGTGTAACCGCTGAAGTTCTGCTCGTAGCCGCCCTTGGCGAAGAGGTTTACGCTCGGGGAGACATGCCAGTCGACACGACTCACCACGGAGAAGTCCTGGAAGAAGTTTTGGAAACCGGCCGCACGGTTGACCCAATCGGCATACACGGACCATTTGTCGAACGAGAGTTTGTGGCCCAAGGCGATGAAATTGATGAATTTGCCGCGCTGGTACTCCAGAAAGTTCACGGAATAGAGTGTGTGGAACGGTCCGAAGTTGCCGCTCCAGAAAAGGTTGTAGGAAAGCAGACCCGATTTCCAGCTGTTGTTCTGATATTTAACGTAGGGCGAGTTGGCGATGTTGAAGGAAAACTTGTTTTTGCCGCTCTTGTCCGTGTAGGAAGCCGACATGCCGAGCAGGAAGCAGGGGAAATGTCCCCAGTAGTGGGTGTAATAATAGACATCGATGGGCGGCGCGTCGTATTCGAAACCGCCCACATGGATGGCCTCTTTGCCCATGCGCAGCGACCATTGGTCGTTGAATTTGTACTGGATGTAGAGAAAGTCGGTGTTGTCGAACAGTTCGGTATAGCCTTTTACGGGGACGATGCGCTGGCGGAAAAAGTAGGAGATGTGGTCGCCGATGTCGCCGCCGATCAGCAGGTTGAAGTAGTCGCCGCGGAAACCGTAGCTGTGGTTCCATTGGGGTTGGTAATAGGGTGGTTCACTGTAATTTCCATCAATCAGGATGCAGTCACCTTCGTATTGAAATCCTGCGCGGGCCTCCAAATGAAAAGTCGTGAACTTGTGCTTGAAATTGGCGCTGACCGCCTTCTTTTCCTTTTTGGCCTTGTCCTTCTTGCTGCTGTCATCCTGCGAAACGGCGGAAAACGGCAGCAATATGCACAAAAATAACCCTACAATAAAATATAACTTTCTCACAATCTGTAATTTAAGATTCGATGTTTTGAAAGTGCAAAAGTATACTTTTTTTGGTAATAGTGCGTGTCGGAACGGCTTTTCCTTTGCCGGAAAAGGTGCGTAAAAAATAAAACGATGCAAACGAAGAAATCGTTTATTTTTCTTCTGTTATTCGAAGAGACGGGGCATGCCCCGTCTCTACAATCAGCAATTTCATTAAGTCTGTAGTATATTTAAAATTTGTGTATATTTGCACTTTTAAAAATTCTAACCATATTATGAAGAATATGAAGAAATTGAGTGTCTTGATTATGACGGTTCTCGCCGTGGTGTTGTTTTCTTCCTGCAAGGACCAGAGCGGGATTTATGTTGAACAGTTGTACACGAACGCCCAGAAGGATAAGGCCATAAGAGCGTGTCTTTACGCCAGTGCCGACACCGCCGTCAAGCATCTCTGCGTCCCCGACGGTTTCTATAACTACCTAAGCTCGTACTATAGAATAGACTATGAACAGTTGGAGTCCTCCCTTTTTGATACGTTGGAGGCTCATGGGTATGGCGACTGGGCTGACACGCTTATCCTCCGTACCAACCGAATGGCCGAGAACTGCGGCTCCCAAGTTTCCGCGGCACTCCACGCAGCCATCGACTCGTTGGATATTGTCGACTATGACAGGCTGGTCAATGGGGACTATGATGCGATCACCCACTATTTCGAGATATACATGTACCGTTATCTCCAATCCGCTTTCCAGTCTCCAGTCTCCATCCGCATGCCGATCTACCGCGTGACGGATACCTGGAACGCGATGATGCAGGAGTATATCAAATACACCCCGGTTCCGCTGAATTTCGACATTCAGGGCTACATTGTGGACGAGATGCTGGACGACATCCTTACAGAGATGAGCATCGAGGAGGTGCTTATCCGCACCGACTCCACGCATCGCTCTGCCGACATGAAATTGCTCGGGGAGTAAGGGGGCTTTTGATTTCAGAATTATGAAATATGAATAGAATTTAAAATAAAAAATAGCATTATGAGAAAAGACAAACTCTTCAGTGGCAAAACGTTAGCAATTCTTTCCGGCGGCGGTGACACTCCGGCTATCAACTCCAGCATCGAGGCGGTGCGCAACCGCGCTTCCATGTTGGGTTTCCGCGTCTATGGCGTCCTGCGCGGTTGGAAGGGTCTTCTCGGACATGGCGACATCGTCGACCTGACCAACATCTCCTACAACGGAATTTACGGCGGTACTGCGTTGCTCTCCAGCCGAACAAACCCCTTCCCGAGCAAGAAAAGCCCTGAGGACCGTTCCCAGCAGATTCTCAGCAATATTGAACGTTACAAAATCGACGTCCTTGTGACCATCGGCGGCGACGACACCAACGGCGCGGCCAAAAAGATGTACGAAACCTACGGCATCCCCGTCATCGGCTTCCCGAAAACCATTGATAATGACTTGCGCACGCGCACGTACCACCATTATAACGGCGAGCAGCACGAGACCGTGCTTTGCCCGGGTTTTCCGTCAGGTGCCATGGCTATCAAGAAGTTGACGAGCAAACTGCACACCACTAACGAGTCCCACCAGCGCATCATGGTGCTGGAAGTGATGGGTCGCGATGCAGGTTGGCTTACCGGTTCGGCTACTTTCGGTGGCGCGCAGTTGGCCCTCGTACCCGAGGTGGAGATGACCAAGGAACGCAAGGAATTCTTCTTCGAAACGGTCAAGGAAACCTACATGCGTTCTCCGAAACACAGTCTCATCATTGCCGTCTCGGAAGGTGTCCGCTGGTGGGACGACGAGAAGCAGGAACTCGGCATGGTGTATGCCAGCTCCGACCTTGACGAGTATGGTCACCCACGTTTCGGCGGCGTGAGCGGCGTCATCGCGTCCGAAATCAACAAAAAACTCGGCATTGAGGCCCGCGGTCAGATTTCCGGCTATATTCCGCGTTCCGGCAAATGCTACGAGTACGACCGCCGACTGACCTCCACCCTGGCCGACAAGGTCGTGGATTTGTTGCTCCGTGAGGACTATGGCAAAATGCCGGTGATGCGTGATATAGTGCCTTACGACGAACTCGAGGAGTTCCACACCGAAGCCATCGAGATGGGCAACATCGGCAATTTCCCGCTTCCTGAAGCCTATTACGATCCCAACAAGTTCATGTTCACCGACCAATATACCGATTTTCTGACCAACATCATCGGCGCTCCCTACCGCATGGAATTCACACAGAATTTCCCGATTGTGATTCCGGAATAAACCGTAAGGGCGTATCGCATACGCCATGACCGTATCGCATACGCCCATGACCGTATCGCATACGCCTATTGTGCATCCATCATTGTGACGATTGCAGGGGCGAATGAAACGTAGGGGCGAATAATTATTCGCCCCTACATAACAAACAATAATGTAAACATCATGGCAGAATTCATCATAGAAGGCGGCCATCGGCTAAGCGGCGAAATCACCCCGCAGGGCGCGAAAAACGAGGCCCTGCAGGTGCTTTCGGCTGTGCTGCTGACCGACGAGCCGGTCACCATCTCCAACATCCCGAACATTCTCGACACGCAGCGCTATCGCGAGATTCTGGCGCTGATGGGCGTGAAGATTACAGAGGTGGACGAGCACACGTTTACATTCCAGGCCGGTGAGGTGGATTTCGAGCAACTGCGCAGTGAAGAGTTCGCGCGGCTCTCCACCAAAATTCGCGCCTCCATCATGGTGCTCGGTCCGCTGTTGGGACGCTACGGCAAGGCTTATTCAGGCCGACCCGGCGGCGACCAGATCGGACGGCGCCCGCTGACCACCCACTTCGAGGGGCTTGAGAAACTCGGTGCGATGATTACTACCTCCGACGACGGCAAATTCTTCGAACTGGAAGCCAAGCAGTTGAAAGGCTGCTATATGCAATTGAACGAACCTTCCGTGACGGGTACGGCCAATATCGTGATGGCGGCGGTGCTGGCGGAAGGCGAAACCACCATCTTCAACGCCGCATGCGAACCCTATCTGTATCAGCTCTGCACTATGCTCAATAACATGGGTGCTGATATAAAAGGTATTGGCTCGAATCTTCTTAAAATAGTGGGTGTCAAGAAGTTGCACGGATGCACACACCGTATCTTCCCCGACATGATAGAGGTGGGTAGTTTCATCGGCATGGCGGCCATGACCCAGTCGGAACTGACCATCAAGGATTGCGCCTGCGACCATCTCGGGCTGATTCCTTACACTTTCGGGAAGATGGGCGTGCAGTTCGAGCGGGAAGGGGACGACCTCATCGTCCACGGGCAGGAGCCGTACAGCATCTACTCCGATCCCCGCGAGGCCTCCATCCTGACCATCGCCGACGCGCCGTGGCCGGGATTCACCCCCGACCTCATCAGTATCGCCCTCGTGACGGCCATTCAAGCCAAGGGCAGCGTGCTCATCCATCAGAAGATGTTCGAAAGCCGCTTGTTCTTCGTCGATATGCTGCAGTCGATGGGCGCGCAGATCGTACTTTGCGACCCGCACCGCGCCATCGTCGTCGGCCTCGCCCGTGAGAAGCGCTTGCGAGCCACCAAAATGTCCTCCCCTGACATCCGTGCCGGTATCGCCCTGCTCATCGCGGCTCTCTCCGCCGAAGGCAAGAGCGTGATTCAAAACGTCGAGCAGATTGACAGGGGATATGAGCACATTGTCGAGCGGTTGAATGATTTGGGCGCGAGTATAGAGCGTGTGTAAGATTCAAGTCCTTCAACATTGCACTGATAACGACTCCGCAATACGAAAAACGCGTTTCTAAAACGGAAATGCGGGTTTAATACTTTAGAATCTCAGCAATTTCTCTTTGTCGCAAGGGTCAACGCTGAAGAAATTGTAACTGTCGGTGCGCACCACAATGAGACCGCGCTCGTGTGCGTAGTTGTCGGTATCGTTCTCGTAGTTGACAGCGGCGATGGCCACTAATACCTCTTTGTCCGCATAAAGAGGAAACAACCTTTTGAACTTTTCCATCTGTTGCAGGAAACGGTCAATATCGCCTTTCCCGCAACTTGCTTTGACCTCTACAGCGATGAGAGTGGTGTCATTGTACAAGATTACGTCCACCTCCATACCCTCATTGGGATTCTTGGACTTTCGGGAAACGTTCTTGGCCTTGCTGTGCATGTCGTAGCCGGCTCTCTGGAACATTTCAGTGGCAGAAGAACTCATCAACCCTTCGATGATGTTGCCGGTAGTGGTTGAAAACCGTGTGGCTAACTCTTTGATTTTCTTGTCAGTTTCTTTCATCTGGGCGAAAGTCTCCTTTTGCAGTCTGTCGGTCTCCTTCTGCAGTCTGTCCGTTTCTTTTTGCATCCTGTCGGTCTCCTTTTGTAGTCTGTCTGTTTCTTTTTGCATCCTGTCGGTCTCCTGTTGCTGAATTCTGTCCTCTACTTGCATTTCGCTGATTCTGTCCAACCGTCTGTCTATCTCTTTCATCCGCTCTCGATGCTCTGCCATGTCACGGCGGGATTCTTCACGCCAACGAGTAAAGAATTGATCATGATCTCGAAGTGTCTGGATCCCAGCTTCTTGCGCTTCTTGTATGTCGCGCATCTCTTTCCGGAAATCATCCTTCTGTTGTCGCCGCTCTTCTTTCATCGCTGTGAATTCTTTGTGTTGTTCCTTGCGGAGCATTTGGGTTAATTGATTCGTCTCTTTGACCGTTCGGTTGGTGTCTTGCATGGTTTCAATTAAGGTGTCCCATTCGGGGACTGTTGTCGGGGTAATATTTTCCATATTTTCAAGAGTTAAAAATTATATGGCAAATATACAATGAAAAAACAATTTCGTCAAGGATCTTGCGAAAATTTTTTTCGTCCTGATTAATAGGGTGTTAAAGAAATGATTTAACTAATGAGTTTAAAATTAGTTAAAATATTTTAATATTTTTCGCGCAAAATCAGCGAAAAAAGGAGCGAACCTATCGTCGTGTCGTGGTGGCTGGGAACAGGAGCCTTTACTTTTCCCAGCAATTTACGATGGCGTGGAGACGGAGACCTACGTTGGAATAATCGATGCCGACTGGGTCATAATAATTCAGTGAAGAACAGTCGCCGGTGGTGGAGACGGTGTCGCGGTAGTAGGTTTTCGCCTGCGGGATTTGCGGATCCGACTTAAGGTAGATGGGTTGTCCGGCGGCGTTCCACAGCGCGGAATCCACCACCTCGTTTTCAAGGTCGTAGGCGCAGGTGCAGCTCACATAGTTGGTACAGCCCGCCGTAATGAGAACGAGAACAACGATAACACAGACGGAGGCGATGATTTTCTTCATATTTCGTATATTTATATTGTACGGCAAAGATACATTTTTTTTATTTGCGTCTCTGTTAATTTTTGCGTTTATACAATGTTGTGAAACATGTAATTTATGTATTTTTGCCGCGGCAATCATCGTATTATGAAAAAATACCCTATTGGCATACAGACATTTTCGAAGATCCGTGATGGGAACTATCTTTATGTTGACAAAACTGCGTTGGTTTACAATAGGTTATTGAAGCGGGGCCGTGTTTGTAACAGATATGCTGCTTTTATTCTGTTACTGCTGCTTTTTGTCGGTTGCGGCTCTAATTACTATGCTGAAACATACACCATTAACACTTCCCAACGTGAACTTGTCCGCAAAGTTGACTCCTTCAAAAATAAACATCCGGAATACAAACATTTTACTATGTATAACGGAGAACTTTCTGAAGATGACGGTCCTGACTATCCGTTTGGCTATGCGATGGGCGACTCTTCGATTGTTAGGTATGACATCGCTTTTCATGTTGCTTCTGAGAACATGATATTCCGCTGTAATATTATGAATTACGACTCTACCAATCGTTCAATCCCGACTTATTTGCACTTTAATGCTGTCACTGACACTGCAGTGCGAAACGGATACACTATAAACACCAAGGACTTAAGTCGAAAAGACAACGAACGTTACAAGAAAACCTTCGAGCGTGAAATTCTCGACAATTTGGGCGTTGAATGGCACCATAAATCGAATACACTACTAAACCACTAAACCATTAAACCTCATTAATCTTTAACCGTTAACCATTTAACATGATTACTGGCATCATTACCACCCTGAACGAATCCAAGAACATCGAAGCCTGCATCCGCTCGCTGCAGCGCGTGTGCGACGAGGTCATCGTCACCGACTCATGCAGCACCGACAACACCGTCGAGCTGGCGCAGAGGGCCGGGGCGCGCGTGTTCGTGCATCCCTACATCGGCGACGGTCCGCAGAAAAACCTGCCCTTGGAGCACGCCAAAAACGACTGGGTGCTCAGTCTCGACGCCGACGAGCGGCTCACCGACGAGCTCGTGGCGGCCATTCAACAACTGGATTTGGAACACACTCCGTACGACGGTTTCGCCATCCGGCGGCGCAACTACATCGGCGAGCGGTGGGTGAAGGCCTGCAACTGGTATCCCGACTGGCTCGTGCGTCTCTATCGCAAGGACAAACTGCGCTTCCTCGACCGCAAGCAGCACGCTTTCGTGCCCGAGAAGAACACGCAAAGACTCAAAGCCGACATCATTCACTACCGCTACAAAAACTACGACAGCCTCTTCTCGAAGCCCGAGCGCAACTACAGCTCGCGCGGCGCGAAAATCCTCTATTTGCAAGGGAAAAAGGCCAACGCCTTCTCGCCGTTTTTCCACGGATTGGCGGCCTTCATCAGCAACTACTTCTTTCGCGGCGGCATTTTCGGCGGCCTCGACGGTTACGTGCTCTCCCGCGCCGTCGCCCATAATAGCTTCCTCAAATATGCGAAACTGTTGGAATTCCAGCGGGATAAGTCCGTGAGGGAGGCGGAAGATTGGGATTCTGTGTGGTAACCCTGTAGAGACGGGGCGCGCCCCGTCTCTACAAACACAACGTACGCGTAAATACGCGCTATGGTGCGTTTTACACACGGCAATTGCATTACGTCTGTGTATATTTGAATTTTATGTACATTTGCACCCAAAAAATGTTTGTAATAAATATCAGAAATATGAGAAAATCATTGTTCTTAACCTTGCTGCTCTCTCTTGTTCTTTGCTTCGCCCGCGCCGATGGTGGAATGTGGATTCCCCTCTATCTCAGCCAGAACGAAGCCGAAATGCAGCAATTAGGCTTCCATCTTACCGCTGACGACATCTACAGCATTAACCACAGCAGCATGAAGGATGCCATCGTGCTCTTCGGTAGCGGATGCACCGCCGAGCTGATCTCCTCGAAAGGACTGTTGCTCACGAACCACCACTGCGGATATTCCTTCGTGCAGTCGCACAGTACGATGGAACATAATTACTTGCGTGACGGCTTTTGGGCTAAGACCATGCAGGAGGAGATTCCTATGGAGGGTCTTACCGTCACTTTCCTTGTCTACATGGAGGACGTCACCGAACAGGTGCTGGAAGGGGTTACTTCGCAGACCAAAGAGAGTGATCGCAACTTGATAGTCAAGGAAAATATGGCAAAGGTGACCAGAAAAGCCACGGAAGGCACCGGTTATAAAGCCGTTGTGAAACCGTTCTACTATGGTAACCAATATTTTATGTTTGTCACGGAAACCTATAGCGACATTCGTCTTGTGGGTGTTCCCCCCGAGAGCATCGGCAAGTTCGGTGGCGACAGCGACAACTGGATGTGGCCGCGCCATACCGGCGATTTCTCTCTTTACCGTATTTACACCGACAAAGACGGCAAACCCGCCACATACAGCAAGGATAACATCCCGATGAATCCCAAGAAGTACTTCCAGGTTTCTATCAAGGGTGTGCAGGAGAATGACTTTACGCTGGTGTTCGGATATCCCGGATCCACGGAACAGTTCCTCATCTCCGACGGGGTGAATGTGGTGGCCAACATCGAAAATCCCATTGCTATTCAGGCCCGCACCATCCGCCTTGATGCCATGAAAAAGCAAATGAACCTTGACCCTCGTATCCGACTCATGTATTCCGCTAAGGCCAACGGCATCTCAAACGGCTGGAAAAAGTGGCAGGGCGAAAGCAAAGGCATTCGTGAATGCGGAGTTATCGAAAAAAAGCAGGCACAGGAGCGGGAATTCCAAGCATGGGTAGATGCCGACGCCGACCGGAAAGCTCAGTACGGCACCTTGTTGCAGGATATGAAAAAGGTCTACGAGACCTATGCTAATAACATGCAAATCGTCAGGTACATCAACGAATGCTTTTTCGGGGTGGAACTGATTGACGAGGTGGTGTATCCCTACATGAGTGTTCTCTATGGGGAGGAATATATTAAGGAAGAAACACGATCAAAGCTCTTTTCCAATGACCAGAAGTTCCGCTCAGAATATATGGATGTTATTGATAAAGAATGTTTTGTGGAACTGATGACCTATTATTTCACCCATGAGAATCCGAAAAATATTCCGGCTTCGTTGCAGAAGTATGTGCAAAGCGAACCGGTTGTCCGCCAGATGATGACCGCTATGTGGGAGAATAGCAAGAAGCAAGCCCCGTATTTCCAAGATGAGACGCGATATCGTGACTTCATCGCCGAGGCTACCCCGAAGCAGATTGCTAAAACGGCCAAGAATGAACTGGTGATGCTCTATTCTGCCTTGTTTGACGCTTATCGCAATGCGGTGGTCCTCTATCGTGCCGAATCTTCCAAGTTGGACCAGTACTACCGCCTCTATGTCAAGGCCTTGATGGAGAAGGACAAGGAAAAGGTGTTCTATCCTGACGCTAACATGACGATGCGCGTCACCTACGGTCAGGTCAAAGGTTTCCAACCCGCCGACGGCACCGACTATGTCTATTATACCACGTTGGATGGCATTATGGAGAAAGAGAATCCGGATGTGTATGACTATCAGGTACATCCGAGACTGAAGGAGCTGTGGCAGAAGAAAGACTACGGCCGCTATGCCAACAAGGATGGGAAACTCCCGGTCGCGTTCATCGCCAGCAACCACACTACAGGCGGAAACTCCGGCAGTCCGGTTATCAACGGTGACGGTCAACTCATAGGCACCAACTTCGATCGCGTATGGGAAGGTACGATGAGCGACATCTGGTACGATGTCGACCGCTGCCGTAATATCAGTCTCGACGCCCGCTATTTCCTGTTTATCGTCGATAAATTTGCCGGCGCAAAGAACATTGTGGATGAGATTGATGTGATTGAATAAAATATATGACGTAGAGACGTGCCATTGGCGCGTCTCTACAAATTTCCAAATACAGGAAAATGATTTCCTTCGAAGACATTGACAAACATTCGTGGTTGTATGATCTGTATATGATGTATTTGTGTGTAGCGCATAATTTTATGTACTACCGTAAATTTCATATACTTAATCCCGAGAATATTCCGCCGAAGGGTACCCCGACAATGGTGATTGCCAACCATCAGAACGGGATGATGGATGCTATGGCAATCTTGCATACATTGTACAAGGATGGAAGGCAGCCGGTGTTTGTGGCTCGTGGCGACATTTTCAAGAACGACCTTGTGGCAAAGGCTCTTCGTGGGTTGAAAATCATGCCTGTATATCGCCAAAATGATGGCAGTCGGGCCGACATCAAGAAAGATCTGCTTATCTTCAACCTGGCTGCTGGAATCTTGCAGCGGGGCGGAACGATGGTGCTCTTTCCTGAAGCGGGACACCATCAAGGGCATTACCTGATCTCTTTCAAAAAAGGGTTCAGCCGTATTGCTTTCGCAGCCGAGGAACTATCCGACTTCCAACTCGGACTTCAAATTCTACCTGTTAATATCCACTATTCCAACTACTTCGATTTTCAAAGCGACTTGATGGTGACTTGCGGAAAGCCGTTCACTTTCGAGGAGTTTTTCGAGACGTATAAGATGTCACCCAATCAGGCATATCTTGCCCTCAACGACAAGGCGCGCGAAAGGGTGAAAGAACTGACCCCCGATATTGATATTCCGGATTATTACGACGAAATTGAGTCGCTTACACAAATTGTGAACGAACCGATTTTGAATCGTAAAGAATTGGACACCAATTATTTGCCAAATAGAAAGGATGTCGATATGGCCGTTATTGATGCCGTCCGGCATCTTAAGGATGAGCGCCCCGACGATTTCCAATCGCTGATGGACGATACCCGACAGTACACGACGCTGCTTCAGCAAACGGGCCTGCGCCATTGGGCAATCAACCGTCATGTTTCGGGTTCTAAACTCACGCTTTGCATTTTCAGTATGGTGCTTACGCTGCCGTTGTTCCTGTTTGGCTATGTCAACAACTTTTTGCCGAGTTTTATTACGCGGAAGCTTACTAGTAAAGTCGAAGATCCTATGATGCACTCCACGTTTCAATATGGCTTAGGCAGCATGGTTACCTTCCCGATATGGTATATTTTTCTGCTCGTCTTGGTAAGTGTGCTCACTCATCATTTTTGGATGGGTTTAGTATACATCGTTTTATCTGCTGTGGCCGGTTACTTTAGTTTTTATTATAGAAAGGTCGCAGGCAAACTGCTTGCCCTCTTCAAAGCTTTTCGTCTTCGCTCAACAGAGGCTTACCAGAAACTATGCCATCTCAACACCCGCATTATCGCCAAGGTGGAAGAGCTTGTTTTGTAGAAAGATATTTGAGCTAATGGGAGGAAAATTGCGATTTTCTTCCAAAAATTCCGTTCCGCGACTTGAAAATGGGTCACGGAACGCTTTTTTTATTCCTATATTCAGCTATATTGTATTTATAAATATCTGATTATCAATATGATAAAATATTTTGCGTAAAATTTACGCAAAATGATTGAGTGTGCAATATAAAGTGTATTTTTGCGTAGAATTTACGCAATTAAAAATCATAAATAGATTACAAGTAAAAATGAGTTACACATACCAATATCCACATCCGGCAGTAGCTACAGATTGTGTGGTGTTCGGCTTCGACGGCAAGGAAATCCGGATTCTGCTTATTGAGCGAGGAGTAGAACCTTACAAAGGATCTTGGGCTTTTCCCGGAGGGTTTATGCGTATGGATGAGACTGCCGAGGCGTGTGCCCGCAGGGAGTTGTCGGAGGAGACTAACCTTATGGTCTATACGCTCAAACAGTTCGGGACATTCACGGAGGTGCATCGGGATCCGCGAGAGCGCGTGATTTCCATCGCTTATTATGCATTGGTTCGCCCTGCTGATGTGGTGGGCGGTGACGATGCGACGCAGGCGCGGTGGTTTCGCCTTGACGACGTGCCGCGGCTCGCATTCGACCACGACTACATCCTTCGAAAGGCTTTGCAACAAATCCGAAAGGATATCCATTTCGAGCCTGTCGGTTTCGAACTGCTTGACAACGCGTTTACGATGTCGGAACTTCAGCGGCTCTATGAATCAATTCTTGGCATCCGGTTTGATCGGCGTAATTTTGAAAAGAAGATGCTACAGACCGGCATTTTGCAATTGGTGGAGGAGGATCCGGCAGATGAATCCTGTTCTGCCGCACCCGATCCGGTATTCTTCGGCAGAAATCACGAAATGCGTTCGAAGAGCATCGACTCTCTTTTTGGTGCGGAGCCTCTGCGGGATTTTTGTTCCTTGGAGAATGATGTCTTGCCTTATTTTAATGGAATGGCGGACGATTTGGAAGAAGATGCGAGCGTAGCTGTCACCGGCACGGCATGTAATATGGCTTCAGAGCATTCCTCTCAGGAACTCCATAGGAAGAAACCCGGTCGCAAAGGCCGCAAATACTCCTTCAACAAGGACAAATATGATCGGTTTAAACAGGATAATAATTTCAGGCTTGAATTTTAACCTAATTATATCATCAATTTAAAATCATTTACTATGTTCGAAAGATTCAGAAAAAAGCAGCAAGAAGTCACCAATCTGGATTCCCAAACTGGAACAGGTTCCGAAGGGAGTGTCCAAGGTGCAATTTTGAAGGTCTACAACCTCATTATCCTTGACAAGAGCGGCTCTATGTCAAGTATCGCTCAGGCCGCCATCTCGGGTTTCAACGAAACCGTGGGTGGTATCCGTTCCGCGCAGGAACGTTTTGCCGGCAAACAGGAACATTATGTATCGCTATTCGTCTTTTGTGATTGTAGCAGCTCTTACATCTATGAAAATGTGCCCGTGGCAAATGTTGAAGAGCTCACTTCCAGGATGTATCGTCCCTGCTGCGGTACCCCTCTTTTCGACGCCATGGGTAAGTCCTTGAACGATTTGCTGAAGCATATTCAAGACGACAAGAACGCGACGGCAGTTGTGACGGTCATTACCGACGGTATGGAGAACGCTTCGAGGGAGTATTCTGGTGCGGCTATCAAGGCGTTGGTGAACCGTCTCAAGGACGAGGAAGGGTGGAATTTTGCCTATATCGGCACTAACCAGGATGTGCAGGCCGTCGCAGACTCTCTCTCCATCGAAAACACAATGTTTTTTGATGATTCATCTGCCGGCATGTCAAGGGCATGGAGCACGGAAAGGAAGGCCAAAACGGCGATGTTTAGCCGAATGCAGGAAGACTTTATGTGTTGCGAAGCAGCTCCCGAGATGAGTGCCTGCGAGGCGAAACTTTTCAGGGCAAAACGAAACCGAGAAGAGAGGAATTATCACGATGTCAGTGAGTATTTGGACCGGATTACCCCCGATCGTATACAGGAACTGAACGAAGGGGAGATTTTTGTGTTCGGGAGCAATTTGGCCGGGATGCACGCTGGCGGCGCCGCACATATCGCAGCTGAACGTTTCGGTGCAGTGATGGGCCAAGGTGTAGGCTTGCAAGGTCGTAGCTATGCTATCCCCACGATGCAGGGCGGTGTGAACACCATTCTGCCCTATGTGGACGAATTCATTCTATTTGCCAAACACCATCCCGAGATGACCTTCCTCGTGACACGCATAGGATGCGGTATTGCCGGTTTCACTGACGCGGAAATCGCCCCGCTTTTCGCCGGTGCCATCAATGTACCCAATATCCATCTGCCACTCAGTTTCTGGGAAGAACTGGTATAACCAACATCCTTTTTCCAATAATTATCAATTACCAATCATAAATGAAAAGCGCGGAATCCATCGTAGGTTTCCGCGCTTTCTGTATTGTTTTGCGAGTGATTCTGCAGTGATTAGCTATTTCTGATATTTAGCTTTAAGCACCTTGATCATATCCACGGTCATGGATGCCAGGTCGTATTGGGGCTTGAATCCCCACTCCTCGCGCGCGCAGTGGTCATCCATCTGGTTCGGCCAGGAGTCGGCGATGGACTGGCGCAGTTCGTCGTACTGGTACTCCATCTGGAAGTCAGGAATATGCTTTCTGATCTCTGCGGCAATCATTTCCGGTTCGAAACTCATGGCGGTGATGTTGAAGGAATTGCGGTGCACGAGCTTGCCCGGGTCGGCTTCCATGAGGTCCATGGCGGCCTTGAGAGCGTCGGGCATGTACATCATATCCATGAAGGTGCCTTTCGCGATGGGGCAGACGAATTTCTCGCCCTTCACGGCGGCGTAATAGATTTCCACGGCGTAGTCGGTGGTGCCGCCGCCGGGGAGCGTGACGTTGGAGATGAGGCCCGGGAAGCGCACCGAGCGGGTGTCCACCCCGAAACGTTTGAAGTAATAGTCGCTGAGCAACTCGCCGGTGACCTTGGTGACGCCGTAAATGGTCTTGGGCCGCTGGATGGTGTCCTGTGGGGTCATGTCGTGCGGAGTGTCAGGTCCGAAAGCCCCGATGGAACTGGGGGTGAAAAGGGCGCAGCCGAACTCGCGGGAAACCTCCAGGCAGTTGATGAGCGCGCCAACGCCGACGTTCCAGCCCAGCATGGGGTTGGCCTCTGCCTTTGCGGAGAGGATGGCGGCGAGGTTGTAGATGCTGTCGATGTGGTATTTCTTCACCGCGTCGGCGATGTCCTGTGCGTTGGTGGCGTCAATCTTGCAAGAAGGGCCGGCATCCGCAAGATCACCCTTCAAGGGGTAAATCATGTCGGCGGCGACCACATTGTCAGTACCATAAACTGCACGCAATGCGGGGGTTAACTCAGAACCAATCTGCCCGCAAGCTCCAATGACCAATATCTTCTTCATCGTTATCTGTATTTTTGTGAATAAACATTTTGAGCCCGCAAAGGTACATTTTTTCAAAATAAAAATATCGGGTGGTGAATTTTTTTCTGCGGAGACGGGACATGCATTGTAGAAGCGCGCCGTGGTATTTGTAGAGACGTGCCATGGCGCGTCTCTACAAACGAAAAGAGCACGGGAAAACCGTGCTCTCCTTGATTCGTCGGGGTGAGAAGACTCGAACTTCCGACCCCTTGCACCCCATGCAAGTGCGCTAGCCAACTGCGCCACACCCCGAATCATTTACGGCGGCAAAAATACACTTTTTTTGAAAGTGTCGGCACTTCTGAAAATATTTTTTTACCGGAAGATAAAACAATGATAATCAGTTTGATACAGTCGATTTATAGAAGCAGGGAACGGTTGCCTCCGCCGGCCCGGGACTATATTTTAGCTGTTTCGACTGTCAACTGTTGACTTTGCCATCGATTGTCGGCTTCGACGATGTCAGGAACTCCAGAAATAGATGCATAATCCGGTGGCGGCCATCAGTAGAAATATGAGCAAAAGGAACCATCCTGAAGTGAGAAAACTCTCTTCTTCTTTTTTGTCTTCCTTGTCTTCAGGTAAAGTGGGGTTGCCGGAGGTCTGTGGATCAACCGCGCTGTTGATCGTTTGCCCGGCTGTTGTAGGCTGGCTCAGGCTCTCTTTAGGGAGCAATTCTAATATATCGCTGGGCAGCGGTGTCCCTTCGACGGGCAAATATGAGGAATAGGTGTTGTCGTAATAAAAGGGCCTAGGAGCGATCACTTCTCCGTTGATGACCGCCCTCCAGAAGGAGTCTTTTTCGTCCCAGACGACTTCTGCGGGTCGCATGGGCTCAAAATCATGGATGAAAAGGCTGACCTTCTGCTCCTTTTCAACGGATTCCAGGTCAATTAGGAATAGGTAAACATAATTCAAGTCGGTGCTGAATCCGTATGTGCTCACGTTCTTGTTGTGGGAGAGCCGTAGGGTGTCTGCTCCTTTGATGAAGTAAGGCAGTTTTTTCACTACCCAGGTTAGATTTTTAGTATCCGCAATGCCCAATTCCCAGATCGTGTGCTCCGAATTGTGCTGTTTAAATACTTTTTTTAGCACGAATTTGAAACGTTTATATGGAGTGTCTATGATTTTATATCGAGGGGAATTGTAGTCGGGGTCGGGCAGTTCAAGGGCGAGGATTTGCTCAAAGTAATTCCCTGGTTTGTAATTTGCATGCATAGGGTTCTTCTCGTTCTGATCCTCCTCTCTGACTGTGAACAAGTATTTTTGTATAATCCAACGTTTTGTTTCATCGTCCCAGATTAGACGGTCTTTGGGGTCGAGTTTAATGTCAGTGCTGACGAGGTTGAGAAAGGTGACATCAAAAATGAACGCCTTTGTTTGTCCGTTAGTGGTGAAAAACAGGATGTCCAGTTGAGAGTCCCAGTCTATAAGTTCAGATGTCCCTAACCAGAACTGGCTTGGGAGTTGGTAGAATACGTAGCCTCCATTTCGCATCATTACTTCGATGGACATGTGGATGGATCCGTCATCGGACGGGATTCTGAACAGGCGGCAGGTGTAGCGCTTGTCGCAGGAGGATTTGAAGGATTCGGTAAAGGATTCGTCAATCATATTCGGTTGTATTAATATTTCGCAAAAATACCCTTTTTTTTGATATGTTGGTGGTAAAAAAAAAGGACGGCCTCGCGACCGTCCTTTTAATATAATATTGTAAACCCGTGTTGTTGAAACGGGGTGCGTCGTTATTTGTAGAGACGCGGCGCGTCACATTTGTAGAGACGTGCCATGGCGCGTCTCTACAGGGGATTACAACGTGTGATACGGGGTCAGCAGACCCTTGCCGATTTCCACAGCCTCCTCGTTTTTGGGGATGAGGTGGTGGTGGCGCTCAGGCAGGGACTTTTCCAGACCTTTGTGCAACATTTCGGGGGTGACGAGGGGTTTCACCTTCAGGAAACCGCCCAGCACGATCATGTTGAACAGTTTGGAAATACCGAGCTCGCTGGCCTTGTCGGCGGCGGCGACTTGGTAGATGTTGATGTCCTTGCGGGTCGGATGATGCGTGATGCCGTTGGGGTCGTAAATCAGGAGGCCTCCGGGTTTCACAGCGGATTCGAACTTGTCCATCGACTGTTGGTTCAGGATGATGGCCGTGTCGAACTGGTTAAGATAGGGGGAGCAGATGCGTTCGTCGCTGAGGATAACGGTGACGTTGGACGTGCCGCCGCGCATCTCGGGACCGTAGGAAGGCAACCAGCTCACTTCTTTATCTTGCATAATGCCGGCGTATGCCAGAATCTTGCCCATGGAGAGCACACCCTGACCGCCAAAGCCTGCTATAATGATTTCTTCAGTCATTGCTTTGTGAATTTTGGTGATTATTTTTTTCTCAGTGAAAAGATGGTTTCATTGGGCTGGTCGAAGGTGGCGACGCGTTCGAGGTATTTGGGATCGAATTTGCCGTCAACTTTCATGTCGCCGAGCGGGAAGTATTGGAGGGTGTTCTCTTCCATCCACTTGTTGGCTTGCACGGGGGTCATCTTCCAGCCGGAGTTGCAGTTGGAGGTGACTTCCACGAAGGAGACGCCCTTGTTGAGTTTTTGGTTTTCGAAGGCCTGGCGGATGGCTTTCTTGCATCTGCGGGCGGCGGCGGGGGTGTAGACAGCCTGGCGGGTGACGTAGTAGGTGCCGGGTAGCTGGGCCAGGGCCTCGGTCAGGCGCATGGTGTGTCCCATGATTTTCGGGTCACGGCCGTAGGGGCTGGTGACGGTCTCCATACCTTCGAGGGTGGTGGGGGCCATTTGTCCGCCGGTCATTCCGTAAATACCGTTGTTGATGAAAATCATGGTGATGTTTTCGCCGCGGTTGCAGGCGTGCATCACTTCGGCGCAGCCGATGGAGGCTAAGTCGCCGTCACCTTGGTAGGTGAACACGAAGGTGTCGGGGCGCAGGCGTTTGATAGCGGAAGCGCAGGCCGGGGCGCGGCCGTGTGCGGCTTCCACGAAGTCAACGTCGAAGTAGTTGTAGGCCAGCACGGAACAGCCGACGGGAGAAATACCGACGACATTGTTCTGGATGCCCATCTCCTCGATCACTTCGGCGATGATTCTGTGCACGACGCCGTGACCGCAGCCGGGGCAGTAGTGCATGGTGGCGTCGGTCAGGACCGGGGTGCGCTTATAGACTAAATTTTCGGGTTTTATGATATCTTCTCTTGTCATAATTTCAAGTGCTTAAGATTATTTAATCATTTTTTTCAACGCATCGACGATTTCGATCGGGGTGGGGATGACACCGCCGTAACGGCCGTAGTGTTCGACGGGAACCTTGCATTCGACGGCAAGTTTCACGTCCTCGATCATCTGGCCGGCGTTCATTTCCACGCTGAGGATCTTCTTCATGCGGCCACCGATTTCCTTGACGGCTTTCATCGGGAAGGGCCACAGGGTGATCGGACGGATGAGACCGACCTTGATGCCTTCGGCGCGAGCCAGTTCGACGGACTTCATGCAGATACGGGCTGCAGAGCCGTAAGCCACGAAGATATATTCAGCATCGTCGCATTGGATAGCCTCGTAACGGGCGTCTTCCTCCTCGCATTTACGATATTTAGCCTGGATGCGGTCGTTGATGGCTTCCTGCTTGAGGGCTTCCAGTTCGAGGGAGGTCACGATGCGGTGTTTGCCGGTGGAACGGTGTCCAGTGGCAGCCCAAGGACAATTTTCTTCGATATATTCGTCGGTCCAGCGCGGCTTGTAGTCGTCAACCATGACTTTTTCCATCACCTGACCAATGACGCCGTCGGAAAGGATGGCGACAGGATTGCGGTATTTGAAGGCGAGGTCGAAGCCCAGCTCCACGAAGTCGTACATCTCCTGCACGGATGCGGGGGCGAGGGTGATCAAGCGGTAGTCGCCGTGACCGCCACCCTTGGTGGTCTGGAAGTAGTCGGACTGGGAAGGTTGGATGGTGCCGAGGCCGGGGCCGCCGCGCACGACGTTGACGCACACTGCGGGCAGTTCGGCGCCAGCGATGTAGGAAAGGCCTTCCTGCATCAGGGAGAAGCCAGGGGATGATGAGGAGGTCATGACGCGCTTGCCGGCGGCGGCGCCTGCATAGACCATGTTGATGGATGCCAATTCACTCTCGGCTTGCAGCACGACCATGCCGGTGGTCAGATATGGTCTCTCCGCCATCAGGTGCTCCAGCACTTCTGACTGCGGGGTAATGGGATAGCCAAAGTAGCCGTCACAGCCACAACGGATGGCAGCTTCTGCAATGGCTTGGTTTCCCTTCATCAATACTAATTGTTTTGCCATTTTGTAGATGTTTTAATTAATTGTTGTTAAAATTCTTGACTCTCAGTGTGTTAGCATTTCGCACGATACACTTCAATGACCCCGTCGGGGCAGATCACCGCGCAGCTCGCGCAGCCGATGCAGGCCTCTTCGTTGACCATTTCCAGATAGTTGTAACCCTTGGCGTTGACCTTCTTGGAGAGGCCGATGCACTTCGGGTCTTGCGGGCAACCGGTTATGCAAACCGCACAACCTTTACACTTTTCAGTGTCGATTACTAAAGCTCCTTTAAATGCCATAATTCTAATATTTTAGATTGTTATTGTTTTGAATATTTGTTGATTTAATCCAATTTTTTACGAGGGGCAAATATACATTTTTTTCTGTCTCGTTGGGAATATATTTTTCTGTTCTTGATTGCCTCCATTCCGCAAGGCGACGATAAGGAGCCTGCGGAATCTCGGACAGGCAACGACACGTGGTCATTCGTTCTTCCGCAAATATTCCTCGGCATATTGGTAAAATTTCCGCGACATCTCGTGGTTGCCGCGCTTTTCGGCCTCGCGAGCGATGCTCAAATACGACTCGTAGACGCCCTCGCGGGAGAGCACGATGCCCTTGTAGTAGTCGTCGTTGCAGTAGCCGCTGGGCATGTTGTTGCAGAATTGCTCCAACGCGAGAAATACTTCCAACGCCTCCGCCGCACGGCCGTTTTTCACCAGTGTGCTGCCGTGCGTATAGAGGCGGTCGTAAAGCTCCAGCGTGAAGTCCGAAACGGCCTTTTCCTGCTTGTCGGTGAGGGTGGTTTCGGTATAGACTTTGTGGATGAGATCGACGCACGGCTGATATTGCCCCTGTGCGAGCAGAATCTTGCATTTCTGTAGCATTGCGTCGGGATTGAGCGGATTGTATTGGAGGGCGCGTTCCAGGTTGTATATCGCCCGCGTGGTGTCGCGATAGGCCAGCTCCTCAACCGCCCGAAGGTAGAAGGTGTTGTCCACTTGTGACTTGGCAACCGACAGCCTTTTATTGAGCTGTGCCGCCTTGTCGCTCAGACGTAGGAATTCCCGCTTCACGGCGTAGAAATCCGTCTTGGGACTTCGGGCCAACGTGAGATTCAGTTGTTCGCCGGTTTTGGCCATCTGCTTCAGGATATCCTGCATGAAAAGGTAGTGTAACGATACGATTTCGGGATCGTCGTCCCGTAACCCATCCATCCGCTCCTCCCATCCGCGGAAGAGCGACGGCAGGGAGTCGGCTACCAGTGGCTTCTGCGCGTGGGCGCAGAGAGCGAGAGACATCAGGATACAGAGTGGAAGCAGGATGTTTTTTTTCATATTCATTTTTCAGCCCCGCACTGCACTATGTACGTCAATGCCCCACACTGCGGCTGTCGCCTTGTGTGGGGTTATTTGCGCTTCGCGCGTCTTGCCTCTTCGAGGCTGCTCGCGGCATGGTGTCATGCCCCACACTGCGGCTGTCGCCTTGTGCGGGGTTATTTGCGCTTCGCGCGTCTTGCCTCTTCGAGGCTGCTCGCGGCATGGTGTCAAGCCCCACACTGCGGCTGTCGCCTTGTGTGGGGTTATTTGCGCTTCGCGCGTCTTGCCTCTTCGAGGCTGCTCAAGGAATATATATATCATTATTATTCTTCGATGAAATTCCGTATGACGTCGTCGAGGTCTTCCTCGTCGGTGGCGCCGACCAACATGCCGGGTTGGGTGTTCGGCTTGAAGAAGAACAGGGTGGGTATGCTGTTGATGTCCAGGGCCTCACAGATGTCCTGCGCCTTGTCAACGTTGATTTTGTAAACAATGAGTTGGCCTTTGTACTTTTGGGCCATCCGTTCAGTGATGGGGGCGAACTGTCTGCATGGTCCGCACCAGTCGGCGTAGAAGTCAACCATGCAGGGGGTCAGCCCTTTGTAGCGAAGCCCTTTTGCAGGGTCGATGTCGGAGACTTTTTCCAGAAACTCATCTGCGGTCAGCGTGATGACTTCTCCGGAGAGGTCTTCCTGTAGTGCCGTCTGTTCGTCGCCCTGCGCTGGGTTCAGGTGGGAGTAGTCGTTGGCGGTTTCCGTTTGGACTTGCTCCTGATTCTGTTCTGTCGTGTTTTTCTGTCCGCAAGCGGCGAACATGACCGCTGCGAGGAAAATTAAAATTTGCTTTTTCATAATAATGATTATTGGTTATCGGTTATTGGTTATTGAAGCTTTTTGGTGGATAGTGTTTGCGTTTTGTCTATTCGTGCTTGAAATGAGTTGCGAAGACCTGATAACATTTTAGCAATGTCGATAATTTGAAGTCGTAAAAGGTTGAATTGGTCAAGTGTTATATATTCTAAATCACAAGCAGTTTGAAGTTCACAGAATACCTCCATTAGTGAACCGTATGAAATTTCTACAAAGTGTATCTTTTCTTTTAAAGAGTTCCTACCACTTCCTTCTGCAAGATTTGCGGATACCGAAACAACCGCCCGTCTGAGTTGGTCTCCTAAACCATATCGTTCTTCTTTTGGGAAATCCTTTTGTATAATATAAACATATTTGATCAAATTACGGATTTTCCCATATACTTCCAAGTTTTCAAATGAAAAATTACGAGATTCCATATAATTCTGTTTTTATGATTACTATATCTTTTAACTGAAATTATTAACTATAAACTATAAACAATACACTATACAATAGCTTCAATAACCTATAACCCATAACCAATAACCACTCCCTCAAGCTTCAATAACCTATAACCCATAACCAATAACCACTCCCTCAAGCTTCAATAACCTATAACCCATAACCCATAACCATTTCCTCAGGCTTCAATAACCTATAACCCATAACCAATAACCATTGATTTGAATGTTTCGCCGCGTTCTTCGAAATTCTTGAACTGGTTGTAGCTGGCGGCGGCGGGGGAGAGCAGGGCGGTGCCGTTGTCAGGTGTCTTTTCGAAGCAGAAGCGGATGATGGCTTCCCAGTCGTCGGTTTCGATGATGTTCTCTGGAATGACACCTTGTTCGCGGCACATCGTGAGCATGCGGTGCCCGGCGGGTCCCGTGAAGGCGATGTTCTGGATGGGATTCTCCTTCAGGAAGTCGATGAGCACTTGGTAGTCGATGCCGCGGTCGTGGCCACCGAGGATGAGGGTGTCCACTCCACGCAAAGCCCGCACGGCGGCGATGGCCGACTCAGGGATGGTGGAGATGCTGTCGTTGTAGAACTCGATGCCATTGAACTCGCCCACAAACTCTATGCGGTGCGGCAGCCCCTTGAAGGTCAGCAGCGCGTCCATGATGTCGCCGTGCGTCAGACCGATTCGGCGGCAGATGGCAATGGCGGCCATGATGTTGAAGTAGTTGTGTGTGCCGGGCAGATTTTTGTAGTCGATGAGGTCGTATTCGTCAATGATTTCGCCGTCGTTGAAGAAGCGGACGAGGTGGTTGTGACACCGCACGTGAACCCCCGGATGAATTTGCGTTCCGAAGATGCAGGTGTCGCTCTCGGGCTTGTTGCCCTTCACCCAGCCGGGAATATGCTCGTCGTCGCCGTTGTATACCAGAAAGTTGCCCGCATGCTGAAACTTGAAAATGTTGGTTTTGGCGTTCTGGTAATTGTTGAACGAGTTGAAATGGTCGAGGTGCTCCTGATAGATGTTGAGCAGCACGGCGTAGTCGGGTGAGTGTTGCGTAAACTCCAACTGGTGTGCCGAAAGTTCAGCCACCACGATTGAGTCCGGCGTGAGCTGCTCCACGATGTCGAAAAATGGCGTGCCGATGTTGCCCGCGAGGAAGACATTTTCTCTTGAATGGCTTAGAATATGGTAGATTAACGAGGCCGTTGTGCTCTTGCCCTTCGTGCCGGTAATTCCGATCACCTGCTGGTGAAAATATTCCAAAAAGAGATTAGTTTGTGATGTAATCCGTTCGTTTTCAATATAATAATCAATTTTATTAAAGTTGATTCCCGGACTTTTAAAGATGAGATCGTATTGGTTGAGGTTGCGGTCGTACTCTTTCCCTTTGATGAACTTGACGTGTTTGTCGCTTTCAAAATCGTCGGTTTTGAGGTTTTCGTTTCCGTCGGCTACCACCAGTTTCATTTTCGGGAAGTGCCGACGTATAAAACGGTAGGTCGAAATGCCTTCCTTGCCAAATCCAAGGATTATAACTTTCTTATTTTCAATTCTTTGGATAAGTTGTTCTATCGCCATAGGGAATTTTGGTTTTGAAGTGCGAATATAACTTTTTTTGAGACTTTAGACTTTAGACTTTGGACTTTGGACTTGAGACTTGAAACCCGAAACCTGAAACCTGAAACATAGGATTATACATACAATGTTTTAAAAGTCTTACGTCTTACGTCTTAAGTCTCTTATGGTTTGTACTTTTCCGCTTCGGCAGCATCGCCCTTGTCCGTGTACATATAATATAGGTTCAACCTGATATTGTCGTTGTCGGGGGTGAGTTCGTAGGCGTGCAGTAGGCAGCGCTCGGCATTGGTGAAGTCGCGCTTGATGGCGTAGCAGATGCCCATGTTCTCCCAAGAGCTGGAGAAATCGGGATGTTCGGCGACAATCCCTTCGAAAATCTTGATGGCTTCGTCAATACGTCCATAACCCCTTCCCACAACGTTGCCTCTCACGTTTTGGGCTACGACATTGTTTGGATCTTTTTCCAAAATTTTATTAACTTCGCGCCAGGCGTCATCCACTTTGCCCTCATCCAATAGTTTGTTCACGGGGTCGAGCTCATGGGCTTTTTGCGTGTTTTCGGCCGACTGCAAAAGATTCCGCCCCTGCGGGTTTTCAGGGTCGATAAGTGTGGCGTTTCGGGCCGCTTGGTATGCCAAATCGTAATTGTCGTCAAGATAGGCCAGTTCGCTAAGCAGGAGGTAGGCGTTCAGCGCGTGGTCGTCAAGTTTCAGGGCTTTCTCCAGATAGCGGTAAGCATCGCGTTTGTCGCGCTCCTTGTGGCTCTTTTTCCAGATTTGCAGACAGCTGCCGCCGGCCGAGATGTTGCACTTGATGCTATTGTCAGAGGTCTTCACGTCCGTCAGGAAGAGGGTGAAGTCGTCCATCCATGTGAAATTGCGTGTAAACGTTTTGATACCGAAAAGCAGGCAAATCACCGCAGTGATTCCAATTGCCGCCTTCCGAAAGATGGGCGTTTTTGCTGTCGCCAACAGGTATATCCACCATCCGACAATCAGCGTGAAGCCGATGGAAGACATGAAGACGAAACGCTCGTTCATGAAGGTGCCCACATTGAAGAGCAGGTTCGAGACGATGGAGAAGGTGATGACGAAGTAGAGAATGCCGAATGCCGGAACCGTTTTCTTTTTCAGCTTCCAAATCCCGTAAGCGACCATGGCGATGAAACCCACTAAAAGAAGCCAAACCAAAGGGTTGGAGAAGTCCGTGATGGCAATCTGGTGGGGATAGTAGTCGTGCGTGAGCGGATGCGGGAAGAAAAGCAGTTTCAGGTAGATACCCCAGGTGATGATCACAGTGGCAATCTGTTGCGCCCGGGTGGAACGGATATACGGGTTGTTGAGAATGTTGGCGGTCATATCCGGCTGCATCATGCTGCCCAACGCTTTGTATCGCGCCCAAAGGAAGAAGACAGTGCCGATAACCAGGGGAATCAGCGTGATGAAATAGTCTGAGGTACGTTTTTTGTCGCTGTTGAGGAAGTATAAGGATAGCGGGACAACGGCCAGGAAAGTGATAGTGTTCTCTTTGGAGAATATACCGAAAGTAAATGCTAAAAGACTGATAAACAGCCAATACCATTTTTTTGTATCCACATATTTGAGGGAACACCACAGTGCCGCGAAAGCCCCGAGCAAGGCGAAGATTTCGTCACGCCCTTTGACGTTGGCCACCACTTCCGTATGAATCGGGTGGATGGCAAAGAGCAGAGTGGCGATGAATGGCAGTGATTGGTACCACTTTTCGCCAGTGAACTGCGGGAAGATCCGCGCCAAAACTTCGTATATCAGCAGGCATAACAAGATATAGTAAAGAAGGTTCATCAAGTGGCAGACAAAGGGTAGGGGAGTTTCATAGAAATAATCTTCGTGGGCGGCGTTGTGCAGGTTGCCGAAGTTGTCCAAATCCCCTATTTTTTCTTTAATGCCTTTTCCAAATAATTGGAACTCAATCATATAGGTCAACTGTGACATGGGACGGTAGCGCCCGCCTGCCACGATAGCGTGGTCAGACCCGAAATAGCCCGTGAAGGTGTCCTCCGTGAAGATCTCTTTCACGGAATCCCACCCGCCCTGAATCGTGTATTTGCTCTCAAGGATGACCATGCGGTCGTCAAGCGCGAAGTGGAGGGTGAGGGTGTTGGCGTAACACAGGATGACTAACGCGGTGAGGATGATGCGATGGATGTTTTGGCTCTTCATTGTCTTTGTTGTTATTATCCCAGGGCTCACTTCGTTCACCCTGGGTTGACATACTTCGGGCTTGCAGCCCTCTTGGAATATCCCAGGGCTCACTTCGTTCACCCTGGGTTGACACGTGTCGGGCTTACAGCCCTCATGGAAAATGTATTATAAGATCGCTTGGCGGATGCGGACGAGTTTGGTTAGTAGCGGGCGTAACTGATTCAGCGGAAGCATGTTGGCGCCGTCGGAGAGAGCCTTGGCGGGTTCGGGATGGGTTTCCATGAAGAGACCGTCGAAGCCGGTGGCGACTCCCGCGCGGGCGATGGTTTCGATAAGATCGGGCCGGCCGCCGGTGACGCCCGCAGGTTGGTTGGGCTGCTGTAGTGAGTGGGTACAATCGAGCACCACGGGGCAGCCGAAAGACTGCATCGCTTTCACGCCGCGGAAGTCGACCACGAGATCCTGATAACCGAAGGTGGTGCCGCGCTCGGTGAGCATCACTTTCGGGTTGCCCGCCTCGCGAACTTTCTCAACCGCATGGCCCATCGCCTCGGGGGACATGAACTGCCCTTTTTTGATGTTGACAGTTTTGCCGGTCTTGGCCGCCGCCAACAAGAGACTCGTCTGTCGGCAGAGGAAGGCGGGAATTTGCAGTATGTCAGCTGTTTGCGCTGCCCAGGCTGCCTCTTCGTCAGAGTGGATGTCTGTCACTACAGGCACACCGAACTCGTCTTTGACCCGTTGAAGAACGGCCAGCGCCTGTTTGTCGCCGATGCCTGTGAACGAGTGCAAAGAAGAACGGTTGGCCTTCCGGTAGGAGGCTTTGAAAAAGAAGGGAATGCTTAACTCGTCGCAGATCTCTTTGATTTCCCGGGCGATACGGAGTGTGATTTCCTCGCCCTCCACCACACAAGGTCCTGCGATGAGGAAGAAATTCGCGTTTCCTCCCGACAAAATCCTGTCAATCAATGTCATACCCTAAGTCTAATTTCTAAGTATAAATCTAAAATCTAAAGTCTTAAGTCTCAAGTCTTAGGTCTAATTCAGACTATCCGTTCATCCGGCGGTCGAGTTCCTGGGCGATGTAGGAAGCCACATCATCGGCGTAGGTGTTGGCGCCAAATCCTGCGTCATAGCCAAGTTCTTTGGCCAGCTCATGGGTGATACGCGGTCCGCCGCACACCACAATCAGTTTGTCGCGGAGACCTTCGGCCTCTAACATTTCAATCAGTTCGGTCAGGTTCTGGATGTGCACGTCCTTTTGGGTCACCGTTTGCGACACCAGCAGTGCGTCGGCGTGCAATTCCACCGCCTTGGCGATGAATTCTTCGTTGGGAATCTGGCTGCCCATGTTTAGGGCGTCGAACATGTCGTAACGCTCAATGCCATAGTGGCCGGCGTAACCTTTCATGTTCATGATGGCGTCGATACCCACGGTGTGCGCGTCGGTGCCCGTACTTGCGCCGATTACCACAATCTTCCGGCCGATGTGCTCACGGATGAAGTCGTCCGTTTCCGGCATCGACCATACCGTGGATTCCACCTTCGGCACATGGATGGTCGTGTAGTCGACCGTGTGCGTGCATGCGCCATAGCAGTTCACGAAGGTAAATCCTTCCGTAAGCTCTTTGAAGTAAACGACTTGCGGGTTGTCGAAGCCCATCTTTTTCATCAGTTGCTTGGCGGCCTCCACGGCTTCGTCGCCGCAGGGCACGGGCAGCGTAAAACTCAGCTGCGTCTTGCCGTCGTTCATGGTGTCGCCGTAAGGCTTCACTTTTGTTAAATCTAATGTCTGATCAAAGTCCTTTTGATCCATTGAATATAATCCGCCACTCATAATATTCGGGTTTTAAATTGGTTTGTTTTTAACTGCTTGACAAATTGTTTGTTTATAGGGGTTTCCGATAGAAGACTTAAGACTTAGGACTTAGGACTTAAGATGTATAAAACACAAAAGTCTCACGTCTTACGTCTCAAGTCTATGCTTTCATCCCCACGAAATAGTCCTCCTTGTTCTCAAAGAGGACGTTGAAGGAGGTCATGCTGCCGTAGATGCGGGAGATGTACTGTTGCAGGTTGACCTTTTCCTCGTCGGTGAGCGAGCTGCTGCTGTTGATGTTCTGTTCGAGCACGCGCAGGCGGTCGCGCATCATGACGATCTTGTGGAAGAAGGTCTCTACGGGGATTTCCTTGGGCGCGAGGTCTTTGTTGGCGGGCTGCAAAATCATGGTGCCGCCCTGCCACTTCTTGCCCAACTCGGCCTTGTATTCGATGCCGTTGTACTGTTGCAGGATCTGCGTCAGCACCTGCTTGAATTCGCGGATGTTGAGCTTCGGGGTGTCGTCGTCAGCATCGTTGGCCTCAATGACCTCTAACGCCACGGCCGCCTTGGAGAATTCCAATTCGCCTCCGCGCACGAAGATGATCTTGTAGGTCAGCGCGTTGTTCTGACTGATGATGCCTTCGCCATATTTCTCGTGGTTGACACGGGTTCCGATTGAGAGGTTGTCGATATCCATAATATGTCTTTTTTTGTACGACCCCACACTGCGGCTGTTGCCTTGTGTGGCTCTGTTCTGACCCCCACACTGCGCTTCGCTTGTGTGGGGTTATTAGCACTTCGTGCGTTTTGCCTCTTCGAGGCTGCTTAAGGATTAATTTTTAAGTTTTATTACTACCCTGCCCTTCGGGCACCCCTTCTAAAATAGAAGGGGAATTGGGACTGCCGTCGCTTACGGCTTACAGCTCACAGATCACTGTTCACTGTTCACGGCTGACTACCAGCGTTCTTTCATCATCTTGATGAACGGGTTGAAATAGTTGTCGCCTTTGGTGACCACGCCGGCGAGGCCCTTGCCGCCGTCCTTCGGACGTTTTACGTCGCCGAAGATACCCTTTTCGAGTGCGG
>Ga0310696_10000281_pt1 | contig 86989 bp, 112 predicted proteins | sample AusTroGonzalo_MG_4_FD_203885 | JGI IMG/M metagenome (GOLD analysis project Ga0310696, IMG submission 203885) | Bovine rumen microbial communities from tropical cattle in Woodstock, Queensland, Australia - Gonzalo_02 (v2) (version 2) | ecosystem: Host-associated > Mammals > Digestive system >...
CAATAACAGTATGAAATCAGTAAAAATCAACATCGTGGGCTACATAAGAGTACCCGATGAAGCAACGGAAAAGGATATAGAAGAAGCTGTTGAGTTCAATGTCGGGCTTCGTTGCCAAATGGCATCTGAAAATCCTGTCGGCGACAGTCTGAATTGGGAAAACGGCTGGGCAAATGTCGGACTATAAAACAAAATGCAAAGATGGAAGCAAAACTGAAACACGGCTCAAAGAGCCAACGAAATTTAGCACAGCGGACGCAAGAGCTGAAAAAGGCTGTTGCCACACTGCTGTATGACTATGAAAAGGAAACAGGAATAGTCATAGACACAATGACCGTTAAAACGGACTACTACATTTCACCGACAAAGGTAATAAGTCTTAACGCTGCAATTCCAACTTTTGAGGACGACGAATAACGAGCTATGGGAAGAATAATTAAGTTTAGAGCAAAAGCAATGAGTGAAGAAGCCTGGGTGTACGGCGACTTGATTCATTACACACGCCCACGCTGTGAAAAGGTGTGCATACAGGAAACAGACGGCTTTCAGCTGATGCACGATGTCGTAGAAGAAACTGTATGCCAGTTTACAGGGCTTTATGACAAGAACTGCAAAGAGATTTACGAGGGTGACATTGTAAGACACACTTTTGGCAAAAGGAAAGACGATACAGGCAAATTTGTTGATGATTACCGCGATATTGTAGTCGTTTACGATTACGGAAGCTTTAACGTCTCGTGCCTTTCGCTTTGCCTTGATTATGTTGAAGTACTGGGTAACATCTACGACAACCCCGAACTAATAAATCATTGAGTTATGAGGACAATCAAATTTCGTGCAAAGAATGGACTTGACAAATGGGTGTACGGCTCACTTGTCAGCGGCCAAAGCGACAACGGCACAGACGTTTGCTTTATTGCGGAAAGCTTGCCCGTAGGTACTGATGATTTTGAGCATTGGAACTTGCCCATGCAGCGCGTAAAGCCCGAAACGGTTGGGCAGTTTACAGGATGGAAGCCGCGTAAGTGCAGTGAACTGTACGAGGGTGACATTATCGGCTTTGACGATTGGGCTTTTACTGAACGCCAGCGCAAAAAGATGAAGCACCATATCGGAGTTATTAAATGGTCTGACGAGTACGGCAATTTCAGAATACATTGCAATGGTGATGGCATTTATGAAGGAAACGATGTTGCAGACCCTCAACTATTAGGCAACATTTACGATAACCCTGAACTTGTCAAAGAATGAGGTGTCATTACGAAAACGTGGAAGGCGTAGGCCGTGTGCTGATTCCCGGCTGCATGGCAGTGGCAGTGTCAGATGACATTGATATGTGTACGTGCCATCCTACGACGATTAGGCAGTTTGAAACACCTGCGTACAAAGAGCACGTCGAGGAATAAAACACGTTATCCGCAAGCTGGAAAAGGAAAACGAATACTACAGAAAGTTATTGGAAAGAAACGGAGTAACAATCAAACTGAAAACGATATGACTATAGCAATTATCTACATTACGTTAGGCGTGCTTTACACCATTGCTTGCATTATGGACGGGCAGGACGTGAAGCCGCTTTGGAAGCGTTGGCTTGGCTGCAAACTTGAAAGCTATGCAGACAGGCTTAAGCCTATCAACTACTGCAATACGGGTAAATGCAAGTTCGCACAGATTGCTTTTGAGCATTCAAGGCAGAACACTCGATTGATAGCATGTGAGCGTTGTATCAAAGAGAGCGAGCTTATGCGTGCAATGAGTGACGAACAATTTGCAAGGCGTAGCCATTTCCCAATACCTCCTTCACATACTGTTGACGGACTTGTAGAGAACGCGAAACGTGAAATAGTACGCTCGCTGCTTTCTACGGCAGAAAGCTACATTAACATTGAAGTACATAAAGAAGAACATTTCCCTACAATCTACGTGTACGGTAGTATGTATGTAGGTAAAAATAAAAGTATAAACATCAAAAGTTTATAAGACATGGAACAGACGAAAACAAAGACGTGTGCGCACTGCGGGCAGGAAAAGCCCGTAACGGAGTTCTACAAGGACAAGCACACAAAGGACGGGCTGCAAAGCTGGTGCAAGCAATGCAGCAATGCAAGGAGCAACAGCAGCAGACGCAAGCCCGTAAAAGGCGACTTGGATGCTGCAAAGAAAGCTATGCTGCAAGCAATGGACGAGTACGAGGAACAACAGCAGGACAACACTGCAAATTCCGAAAAAAAGCCACTTACAGCGCAGGAAATGTTTATTGCGACGATTGATTGGGAGCAGCGCATTTTCGACACTGCATCACGCATCTTTGCGGAGATATGCGCTGTTGCCAACCCTAACGAAAACACTTACAAGCTGTGCCGCGAGTATGCTTCACAATTCGTAAGCGATTACAGAGAACACTTAATGTTTGGAACAGATGAAGAAAGCAAAGTTTAGCAAGGGTGAGCGCGTGCGCATCGTGTGCAACGAGATTCAGCCGGAGTATGTCGGTCAGATTGGGCGCATTGCGCTTGTGCGCGACGCGGACGTTGAGCAGCCCGTTTACAAAGTACACGTCAAAGGCAAAATGCTTCGCCTTTGGGCTACTGAGGAATGTTTGGAAAAAGTAGATAACGAAACTAAAAACTGAAAATCTTATGAAAGTACAATGGTCAGAAACAAACTACATTGCGTATGACTACGCATGTAAGAACTACCCGATTGACGAGCCTAAAATTGAGGACTTCACCGCAACGTTTGAGGGTCATGTCGTTATGACTTACAGAAGCTTTTGGGGTACGCCAAAGTTCCTTGTGAAGATGGACGACGGCTCATTCCGAAGCGTCAGTTGTTTACGCTGTAAAGCAGTCAGCAAGTATGACAAAAGAACTTCCAAGAGAACACTGGAACAAGCAGCACGGAAGGACACGTAAGGCAAAGCGCCCGTTTGACAGCCTTGCCGCTGCAATGGAATACTTGCAGCAGCACGGCATAACAGAAACATACAGGGCGTACAAGTGCAGCGTGTGCGGGAAATACCACATCGGACATCGACATTACAAACAACAAAAAGCAACGTATTATGAAGAAAGAAAACATCAAGCGTGCAGCGGAGCTTGGCGAAAAGCTGGAAATATTGGAAGCAGCGGAGAAAATACTTCGCCGTGACCACGAGTGTGCAATAATAGTGCATGACACGAAAGAGTTAGACAAGGACGTAAAGCTGCCACACAGCTTTGTTTACGACCTGTTGGGCAAAGTGCGTGCAAGCATCAACGTTATAAACAATGAGATTGAAACGCTATGAAGCAGGATGATTTCGAGTTTAAGCACCGTCATAATGATGGAGTGACACGTGTAATGAATATGTGTGACGTGTACTATAAGGGGCAGCTACGCTTTAGTATCGCGCTGGAAACAATGCGAGGAAACTTTGGTCAGTACATGGAACGTATAGGATGCACGCCTATGGAGCTTTTGAAGGATGCAGCTTATTACGGAGAGCTTGCAGTGATGATTCAGGACTGTTTTATGCTGGAATGTGAACGCCCGCTAAATCAGCAGGGAATGCCACACTTGCAGCATTACAGCAGCGGCGTGATAGCCAGCGGCATTGATTTCAGTGCAGACCGTGAGCTTTCCGACGCTGACAAGTTTATGTGTGCGCTCATTGTTTGCGACAATTCGGACTATGGCCTTACGAGTAAGTTACTTGCAAAGCTTTTCGGATGGAGCACGTACAAGTCACGCAAGGTTGCTGCCAGCGTGCGCCACAAATACGTTGGTACGCTTATAAGCGAGGACAGGGAGGGCTACTTTGGCAAAGGCTGGATGATGGAGCGTGCCATGCACACGCTTATCAGCAACTATGAGCATGAAGTACGCGAAAGCCGAAAAGCAAGCGTACAAGCGTTTTTCTCAACGTTGGATGAATAAGTACCCGCTTCGGCAAAGAAAACGGCACACAGCCGACGCAAACCACCAAATTTAAGGTTTTACATTAACAGATAGCAATATGACAACAAAAGAATTACTGACAACAGAAGAGTTTCGCAAGGAACTTGAAATTAACATCAACACGTACAACAACCGCCCGCTGCCAAAGAAAGGCCAGTATTACAGACGCACGCCCTACGACGAGCTTAAGCAGCGGCACATGTTCAACGTAGAGGAACTGCGTAAGGAGTACGTGCGCATACTCGCAAAGGAAAGCAGCCTTTCTTGCAGCCAGCGTCAAGCAGTGACGGCCATCGTACACGATGCGCTTTTCAAAGCGTTTAACAAGCTGAACAAAAAGGACGAGCAGCAAGAAGAAAAGCCTGCAATACCCAAGAAGAAGCGCACGCGCAAAAAGGACGATGCAAAATAAGCAGGTTTGAACATGCTTATTTGATATTTGACACGTAACACGCTGCAAGCGAAAGCGTTACAACGTCAAAATAAGAAGCGGAAGATGCAAAAACAGCACCTTCCGCTTTATTTTAGCCTAATTTTTCACCGCTTTTGTCAGTGAGGAGCTTCATCTTCTGCCGGCTCGTCGATGCGCTTTTTCCTGCGTGTGACGTAGATGATGCGCACAACGATAACGGCTACTACGACGGACAGCCCGATAATAAGCACGTTGCCCGCCCTGCGTTGCAAACGCTGCCAAAAGCTTTCCTTTTTCGGCTGCTCACGTATGACCTGCTTTGTATTGCGCTCACGTTCACGGACTGCATAGCTGCTTTCATTGTGCGTGCGTGTCGTGTCAGCGACCTGCACGTTTGCATTGAGCTTTGCGCCTGGCTTTGTTGCAAGCGTGTGGTGAAGCTTGCCGCCCACAAAGCTTGCAGTGGATATGTACAAGCTGTCTTCAAGTACGCTCACGCTGTCCGTTGTCACTGCGGACAGCTGTACTTGGGGCAGCTCCAGCTGCAAATTCAACTGACGCAGCTTGACAATAAGGCTGTCAATAATGTGCTGCTGCATCGTGTCCTTTTCCACTGTGTCCGTTCTCTCAATCGCGCTGTAAGTCTTACGTGCGCAGCTTGCAAGCATGAAAGCCGCAAGCAGTAGCATCAAGCTACATTTGCCAAAAAAGTACTTCATACATGTTTTATATTCGTGAATACTCGCGTGTCGCGTCAAAAGACGGACATGCCTTGTTTGCAAAGTCACGGTGTCCGCGTATCTTCGCGTTGGGGTAAAGCTGCTTCAAGTCCTTAAGCAGCTTAAGCAGCGTCTCTTTCTGCTTGGGCGTGCGCGTGTCCTTGGGCGTTAGCTTGCCGTCGTTGGCACAGCCGCCAATGTAGCAGATTCCGATGCTGTTCCTGTTGTGGTTCTCGCAGTGAGCACCCGCAATGTTGATGTTGCGCCCCTTGTGCAGACTGCCGTCAATGTATATGACGTAGTGGTAGCCAATCGTAGTGAAGTGGCGTGCCTTGTGCCAGCGCGTGATGTCAGCGACGGTGTAGTTAGCACCTTCGGGCGTTGCGCTGCAATGCACGATAATCTCCGTTATCTTGCGCGTACTGCGTTCCAATGCTATTTTCTCGTTGGATGAAAACAGCAGATTCCACGTCTTATCGCCGACAATACCATCAACTTGCAGCCCGTTTTCCTTTTGGAACTGCTTAACAGCTTCACATGTGAGCGTGCCGAATATACCGTCTGCAAACAGGTGTAAAGCCCTTTGCAGCAGCACAACGTCGTTTCCTGTACTTCCCTTTTTTAGTAACATAGTCAAAAATCGTCTTTATCCAATACTGTATTATGACTTTCCTCCGGCTCTTTTTCGGGCTTGCCGCTGACAGGCTGGCCGTCCTTGCCGTAGGTCTGCGTAAACTTTGCGACAAAAGCCGCCCCTGCTGGTATGCCAATCAAGTACGGGTACAGCTCATTCCACCATTCATGTGTTACGCCGCCGCCCGTGACAATGGCAGTGTTGACGGCAAGAGCAGTGCCGCCGACAAGTGCGCAGATGCACAGAATGACCTTAAAGAACTTTGGCATGGTGTTTGACCAACGCTGCCGCAGTGTCAGCCACCACGCGAAGCGCCCTGTACGCCTTTTCCTATATTTTCGTTTCATAGCCTTATTTTCCTACAATATTCAACGTTGTGTTGATTTTCGCAATGTCAACAGCTATCTGACCCAGCTGCTTGCTGATTTCATCCTTGAACTCGCCGATAGTCTGTAGGATGTCATCAGTCTTTTTGGAATGGGAGTTGACACGTTCCTGCAAACGCTTCACTTCTGATTCCATTACAGCAACCTTTATTCGCAGTTTGTGGATAAAACCCACGTATGTTCCAATGCCTGTCAGCACTGCCGTTATAAGCATTGGCCAAATATCACTCATTACGCTTTGCATAGTTCTTACCTTTTTAAGTTCGTATATGCAAAGGTAAGCAGTATGCGACGAAAAACGCGCATACTGTTTACACGATGCCATTGTTTATGCAAACAGGGGTATTGCAAGCAGCGTAACAAAGACGGTGACTTCTGCCCAAAACAGCCATCTGTCAAAACGTAGGAACGTCATAGCAGCAACGTACACAGCCCATAGAAGCAGCAGCTTGGGGCATAGCATGGCTACAACAGCGGTAGCGCACAGCGCACACAGACAGCCGCCCGTGTAGTGCAGTGCAGCAGCTTCGGTCTTGTAGTATGCTGATGAAGCTACGCAGAACAACCCGGCGACGCTCAAAAAGCCCACCCAGCGCCATTCGTCGAGCAAAGCGTCAAGCATGGCTGGCAGCAGCGCAAAGCCAACGGCAATTATCCACACGGAGAAAGCCCAATGCGGGATGATGTACGCAATGTCCGAAATGCTTTCAGGCAAGGCACAGCTCTTTGCAGATGCGTAAATGACAACTGCAAGCGCAAGCAAAAGCGCAATGATGTTTGTTATCATACGCCCTGCCCGCTAATTGTAAGACTTTCCACCCATTCCTTTGCTGCATCCTTAAGCTGCCATCCCTCGTTGAGCGTAGCGTTGACAAAAGCTATTGCGTTGACGTAAAAGTCCGTAAAGCTTTCCATGTCCGTAAACGTGTGGTAAACGGGCGTGCCGTGCTCGTCCTCACCCAGCTTGAACTTGATGGGCAGCGTTGCCCCCGATGTCTGCACGGCAAGGTCAAACGCAGCTTTGAAGTTGAACTCGTTTTCCGTTGACAGGTACACGCTCTTTCCCTGCCACACGTAGCCCGTGAGTATCTTCAAGTCTGTTAGCTCGTTGATGTGCTGTTGAAGCACTTGAACAAGCTCGTCCTTTGTCGGCACATGCTCAAAGGACTGTCGGTAGTCATAGCCCTGCCCGTCTTCTTCACCGTAGCCGTAAATGAGCACTGCCCTGTTCGTGCTGTCGAATACAATGAGCGCGTCGTGCCGCGCTTCTGCTCCATAAACTTTTTCCATAACTCAATAGGTATTAAGTGAACATATATCTTACTTTGCCCTGTCCGAAGAATTGCGGAGTGATGTTGCAGTCAAACGGCAGCTTGCCGCATTTGCGCAATTCCTCCAGCCAAAACTTCTGTTCGCTGTCATTTGTGAGATACTTGCACATCGTGCCATCGTCCTTTTGGAACTGTACGACGTACCGAGGGCCGTTCTGCGTCGGCACGTCAGGCTCGAAGTCTATAATGGTAATGTGCATGTTGACGAGCGCACGCAGGTTTTCGGGTTTGCCCATTAAGATGCGCTTGCCGTCCTTGCCCGTGTATTCAACACCGGCACTTTGTCTTTGTTTTTTCAGTTGTGCAAATGATTCCATATTCTTTCCTGTTATCGTTTTGTATAAATGCTTGCAGTCACCCCACTTTGCCATACCTTTAAGACTGCCCGCTATCTCCTGCCTGCGTCTTCGGCTTCTGACCCTTGCAAACGCACGTGCCGCTTTCTGCTTTGTGCGCTTGCGCAAGCGAGCCTTTTCACCGTCGTACACAAAGCCAAGGAAATCTATGCCCTCGCTTATTGGCTTGACGCTCTCGTTAGGCTTTATTTGCAGCTGAAGCTTTGCTGCCTGCTCGTGCATGATGTCACGCAGCAGCCAAAGCTTGCGCTTGGAGGACGCGAGTATAACTATATCGTCGCAATAACGGTAGTAGTACCTAACGCCCAGCACGTCCTTAAAGTAGTGGTCGAGGTCACTTAATATGATGTTACCATAGCATTGCGAGGAACGCAAGCCGATGGATAGCCCATGCGGCATGAGCCTTACGAAGTTTTCAAGTATAGGCAGCAGCACGGGGTCTTTAATGCGTTGCTTGATGCAGTCAAACATCAAGTCTTGGTTAATGCTCTCAAAGAACTTTCTGATGTCACACTTGTAGAAGTATGCCGTACCCAAACGGTCATGCTCGATGTCCGAGCGCATCTTTTCAAAAAGATGGTGCATACCCCTACCGGGAATGCTTGCAGCGGACGTTTTGATAACGCTTGGGTACAGCACATCTTCCACGATGCGCATAATGGCATTGCAGCCTATGCGGTCAGACACGCACGGGCTTTGAACAATTCTGTCCTTTGGCCCGTCGTGTACTTCCATTTCCGTGTACTGCGTTACTCTGAATGTGCCGTCGCCTATGACTTGTATAAGCTCGTCAATCATCCTTTCACGCTTCTTGCGGTAATATGACCGTCGCCCAGGCACAGTAACCGTCCTGCCGTCGGAAAGCTTCTTCTTGCGCTCCGGCAGCTGGTCAACGACTTCATCAAACGCCCTGTACATGTTGTCACGCTCGATGATTCGCACGATTAGATTGCCATATCTCTTTGACATACTTGTTTTCTTCTTCATTCATGCAGCCGTAGCACTTTCGACTGTTGCCAGCTACTTGCCCATAATAGGCTGCATCCTGTGATGTTTCCGCTTTCCAATCCTTTACAGTTCTTTGCAGACTTGAAAGAATTGCTTTTGCCGAGGCTCGAATCTTTCGCCGTCAGCCATCACCCAGCCCGTGAGTGTACGCCGTAGCGACGATATTTCTTCCAGCGTATGAACACTGTGAAGCACACTTTGATTTAGCACAGCCGCCCGCCGTTGTTCGTGTTCGAGTTCGACGAAGCGTTATTCGTGTTCGAATAGGCGACACCCGCATTCGCATTCGCATTGTTGTTCGAACGACCCAGCACACGGCCCGAAAGATTCTCTACCTTTTTCATTCCTTTTACGTTTTACGTTTCCGATTGGCAGCAAGCTGCCACGTTCTACGATTCTTCGGTGAGCACGCTTTCGTTTTCTATCTCTCCGAAGAAGCACAGCCGCCCGCCGAAGCTCGCGACCGAGAACGACGAAGCGTGACCCGTGTACGAATAGGCGACACCCGCATACGCATTCGCATTGCCGTTCGAACGACCCAGCACACGGCCCTTGTCGGCGTTGGTTGACTGATAGGCAGCGTAACACGTAGCGTAAGTGGTATCACCCGCGTATGAGCCTACAACAATATCGCAGTAACGCCCGAAGCGCACACGTGCAACATTTGTTGCTTGGTTGGTTTCAGCAGCCTTAACCCTACGCTCGTTGCCGTCCTGCTGCATGATGTTATAGTACTTGTCAGACGTATAACCGCTGCTTGCAGGTCGCTTTGCAGCTTTGAACGCAGCCCATGAAGGAGCGTTTAAGCAGCCTTTGTCAGTCCATTCATACGTTGAAGCAGTCCAGCACTCCAAACCCCACATCTTGTTATGCTGGTTCTGTGCTACAAACTCACTGTCACCAAAAGCGATGCTGTTGCGCACGCCCGTCGTTTCACCTGCACTGCTGCCACGTCCTACGATGGTTTCAACGTCACGTGTGCCAAACCACACCATAAGCAAGTTGGCCATGTCCTTTGAAGTCTCGTAGGGAACGGTTGAGTATTCGCCGTTGTTTACACCCACGTTACGCACGCTTGCAAGGTTAAAGAAATCCTGTGCCGTGCCGTTGATGCGCGTGCCTGGCAGTGCCGTCGGGTTGCCGTCGCTGTCATAAGTCCAAGCAACCTGCGTTGACGTACCGCTACCACGCGAAACAGTCTTGCCGCTGATAGAGCGCAGTCCGCTGGTAGGCGTGCCGCCCGTCGTTATGCCGGCTGCAAAGCCTTGGTAAACACCGATAAGCTCCGCTTTGTGCTCCACCCAATCAGGCTCAATGGCTTCAATGTCCGTGCTGTCCGTAACGATGGCTTCAAGCTGCTGGTTGACCGTGTTGTAGCACGTGAAGTACAGCCATGCAGCACCGTCGGGAACACTGCGGAAGTCATAGTCGCCTTCTTCATTCATAAAGTCAGCGGGATTGCCGTTAGCGTCGTAAACGCTTAAGTGGTCAATCTCCAATATCTCGCCCGCTGCATCCGTAAACGCATAGCTGAAATACGAGTGGTTCAAGCTTGGGAAACGTGCTTGCTTCATGCCCTGCACGCTCACTTTGTACGTAGAGCACTGCGTCGCTGTACTCAATATGCTTGCGTCCAGCGTGTCACCCACGCTGAAAATGCGGTTGTCGATAGCCTTGCCGCTGACAAGCAAGCACTGTGTAAGTGTGTGGCGTACAGTGTTGCCCGTCGGGTCGGGGGCGCGAAGCTGCTTGTTACCCTGTCCGTCCGTGTACTCAACGCCCGACGAAAGCAGGAAATGCTTGCGTGCGTTCTTAAAGTCGTTGACACCCTTGTAGAAGTACTTTGGCAGGTACATAAACACGTCGTACATTTCGCCGTTGGGGTCAGTAGGATTGAACGTGTTGCCGTCCGCTGTTTCATACAAGCTGTTCTTTGACAGCTTTGTGACGTGCATCTTTCCCGAATTGGGATAAATGACACCTGCGCACAGCTGGCAGCGGTCATGTATGAGCTGAACGTGTCCGCTCGGCTCGTAGCCGTTGGGCTTTGCCTGTGTGCTTTGCGTGTTGGCCGTTACGTAGTTCTTACCCGTCAAGTTGTCCTCGTTTGTGACGTTGGCAGGGTCAGTAACCTTGTCGTCAAACCAATAGTGCGAGTATTGGCATTCCACGATGTCAAGGTACTTGAACGTGTCACGCAGCGTTGCAAGGCGCTGTGCGCTGATAACCTCCGTAAGCCATACCTTGCCCGTGAGTGCAGGGAACGTTGTCGGGTTGCCCTCTGCGTCATAGCCTTTCTTGTCAAGGTACTGCTCCAAGAACGAAGCACGCACCTTGCCCGTAACGCCCTCGATGCGTATATACTCCACGTTGGGGCATTCCGCAAGAAGCTCCTGCCAATTGAGGTTAGGACACTCGGCAAAGATGAACTGTCTTACGTTCTGCGTGCTTTGCAGCGTAAGCCCGGCACGTGTAAGGTTGGGCAGGTAACGCAGTGACAGCCACGTTGTAGTAGTCGGCAGTACGAGCGTTTCAAGTGGCGCACCTTGCGGCAAAAGCACCTGCTGCAAGTTCGTACCTCCACAAAGTAACTGCTTTAGCTTTCTCTGATTGCTCATGTCAAGCGTCGTTCCTGCCTGGTTCGTACCCGTTGAAATCTGACCCGTCAAGTCCACGTATTCCAGCTTTGATATGTTGCCCAACGAGATAATGACACCGTTGTTTACACCGCCCGAAGCGTTCATGTTGAGCCGCGAGAGCTTGACGCAGCGGCTTAAGTCGAGGTCGCCCATGATGTGGCCGTGCATACCCGTGAAGTCCACCTGCGTAATCTGACTTGCACCGCAAAGCGCAAGCGGGTCGTTAGCGGACGAGAGCTTGCCCAGCACGGGAATTGTCACGCTGTCGCCGTCCTCTGCACGTACAGGGCCGTAACGCCACGTGCCGTTTGCGAGCTTAAGGCCGTAGTAGTACAAGTCACCGCTTACAAGCTGTACGTCGTCCTCCGCGTCTGCTGCTTCACGTCCTACACGCATACCCAAGTAGTCAGCTTGGAATGTGCTTGTTCCGTAGCGTGCATCAAGCAGTGCAGCACGGTCGGTAATGAATGCGGTACGGTGTGCTTCTCTGTTACCCGTGAGCGTATAGACGTAGTTCTGACTTGCCATCGTATCGACGTACTTAAGCATACAGCTCTCGTTGTACTGCCTTTCGCTCCAGTTGCCCATGATGGTCTCGTTGAACACTTGCAGCATGGCTTGCAGCGTCATAACGCCACGCAGGGATGCAGCCATTTCGCGCAGCTCATTCTCAAAGTTGGCAAGGACAAGACACCACAAGCGGCTGTTATGACCCTCAAACGCATACTTGTTACGCTCATCGTCCCATGTGTCGCGTGTGACGTTGTAGAGGTAGGCAATGAATGCGTCGTTACGAATACCGTGTGCCGTGTCACCGTCGTAATACGTGGAGTACCAAATCAAGCCGTCCCATGTGCGCCAAATGATGTTCTTTGCACGCTGGTCAACGCTTGCGTGATAGTCAGTGAAAAGGTAGTAGCAAAGCAAGTGGTTCAAGTTGAAGTACTGCGAAATCTCGTTTTTGAAGCGCGTGCTTTCCCACTTTTCCTTGCTTTCGTCGCTCCAGCCCTCGCGTGTGCCGTAGTCGGGGTTAGAGCGCATGGCCGACGGCGTAACGTCATACAGCCAGCCCATAAGCCTGCGTATGGCTGTCTTTTGTGCAGCAGTAGCAACACTTTCCTTTGCAGGGTCTTTGATTTTCGTACTGCTCCAAAAAGTATCTTCCGGGTAGTTGAACTCAAAGCCGCCGTCAAACTCTGCTTCCAGCTGTGTGTCAAGTGCGCTGCTGCCGCTTGTTCCCGCGCTTTGGAAAAGCGTCATGGGTGAGCCGTTGTCGAGTGCTTCCAAGCTGATAGGACAAGCCCACGTCACTTCATTGCCGCCGCTGTCCTTGACCTTTTCCATGCCGAAGATGCCGCCTGACTTTGATTTCTCGTTGTTCAAGTTGTACTGACCGTAATACGTAAGCTCACCCTGCAAGTCCGTACCGCAGAACATGTCACACGGTATGCCGTCGATGGCCTGTCTTACACGTGCGTCATACGTCTGCGGGGGCGTGAGGTAGCCAAGTGAGCGCATGGTGTTGTCGTACAGGATAGCACCACCCGTATTCAGTGCCATAGATGAATCCACGAAGTCAGTCTTTGCACAAAGCACGGCTTGCTCGATGGAGTTGCTTGCTCCGCGAAGCGCATAGCCCTTGAACTCCTTGCCGCCGTCGGAAACAATCTTGTACTTGTCCTTGTTCGGGTCATATACCTGGTTGTACGTTGTGCCGTTGTAGATAATCCTGCAAGGCTGCTGTGACGTGAACGGGCCTTTTGTCAGGTAGATGCGTATATTCTTCCACGGGTATTTCGTGGATGATGTACCCTGTATGCGGATATACACGTTGTACGCTTCAAAGTCGTATGCCCTGCCCAGCGGTGAGTACCAATGCACGTAGTCAGCAACAAAGTCAGCTTTCTTGTCGTTACGTGCGTACACGTCAGTAAGACCCGTGCCGCTGTCCTCCGAGCGTATGATGATAAGCACGCCCCTGTTCTTGCTGATTAGCGTTTGCGGGTCAATGGAAAGGTTACTGCCCTCCGCGCTTGTCGCGTTGTTGTCGTGCTTCTGCTGAATGAGTGCAGCAGTAGGACGGTTGACGATGTAATTGTTAAGCAGCTCTGAATGGCTCAATGCGCGTCTGTAGATATACACGTTACGCACATACACGTCTGCCTTTTCCGAAGTAAACGTGATGTTTCGTGGCGTGTTCTGAACGAGGACAAGACCCTGCTCATACTGATTGGCCTTTGACAGCACGCCGTTAATGAAAAGGAACGTCTTGCGGCCTTGTGCCGTGTTGGGCTGAATGACAAACGCAACGCGCATCCACTTGTCGGGCGCAATATCCATTGCGACACCCAGCTCACGGCTGATAACGATGGGCTGTCCGTGCTCGTCCGTTTCAGCAGTGACAATGTTCTGCATCTGTCCGAGGTGCAAAGCTGCCTGTTGCGTCGTAATGTCAAAGCCCAGCGCAGGTGTGCCGTCAACGCACGAAACGACTGTTGCGCCACGTTCCAGCACCTGACTGACCATTACTTCCATTTCGACGGTCATGCCGTTGCTCTGTATGCTGTACTCGTTTGTCAGCTCAAAAGCCTTGTAGTCTATTTCAGCACTTGCACCGTTGGAGAGCGCAAGCGTGTCTATGCCGTCCTTCTTAAGCCATCCGCTCGTATTCCAATCCACGTTTCTGAATGTGGTGACACCACCCCAGTTTGCAGGGTTGGACTCGTTGTTTGAGCGTCCTGTTGCTGAAAGCTTCAGAACGTAGTCGTTGGCCTCCTGCTCGTCGATGCCCTCCGCAGCGGAAACGGTGACATTCAAAGTGCGCTGCTCCGTTCCGAGTACAAGCGTGAGCGTGCTTGCTCCGCTCGTGTCGAAGCGTTGCGTGAAGCTCTGCTGTGTACGGTCTGCCGTAAGCGTCTGAACGGCCACATTGTCGATAAGCACGTTAATGGTGGAGTTGACGCTGCTTGCATTCCACGCTGCAAAGTTGAAAGCAAGGTCGCCAAACTGCTGTACTGCAACGCTGACAGCAGACGGTGAGCCAGCGGAATAGCCCAACGGCATTTCGCTCAACAAATCTGCTGACAGCGTGAGCTTCAAGCCGATGTAGGGAGCACTGCCACCCGCCTTAAGGAAATCGCAGTAGATAACGTTTGACAGCAAGCCGTCACTTTCAGCAACCATCTGAATGTTGTGCTTTCCTGCTGCCAGCTCTGATGCAGGTATGTAGAAGTGTCCTACCGTCGTAGAGCTTGTATTGATTGTGCGCGTGTCGTGCTGTTCGCCGTCAAGCCACAGCGTTACGCTCGTTCCCCTCGGTGCTGTGAGCGTGAAAGGAACGTCAATCTGCTGGTCTGTGAAGCCGCCCGACAAAGCAAGCATACTTGCAGGGTCAAACGTAGAAGTGAGGTTGACATTGATAACGGAAATAGCCTTGTAGCCTTGCGCCCTCTGCGTGTTGCCCTCGCCGTCCGTAATCGTTGCCTGCACATACACCTGCACCGTTCCTGCCGTGAGCATTTCGGGCGTGAGCGTAAGCGTGCGTGTCGTGTTGTCCGCAATGTTGCTCAACGTCTCGCGGTATGTTTCCGTCGTACCGTTGACAACACGTATAACGATGGTTTCAGCAGCCGTTCCTGTTGGCGTGCCGTCGCCGTTGTAGTGGTTGTATGACCACGTAAGCACTACGCTGTCACCCTGCTTGATTCTGTTCTTTGACACGTTGGCAGTGACACGCGCATACGTTTGGTTTCCTCCCTCGCTTGCCTTGGGTATTCGGCAAGACGCAATCTCGTCGCCCTGCTCGTTTTCAAGTACAAGCGTGAGGTTCGTGTTGTCGCCCGCGTCCTTTGTGCGCATATTGTACACCTTTGAGGACTTAAGGCTGTTGATTTCCACTGCAACAGCACCGTTTTCAACGGGGTTGCTGCTCTGCTCGTTGAGCGATTGGTCAACGACGGGAATAGTCAAGTCAACGACACCGTTTCCGTCCTTGCTGACAGCAACGTTGTTGACACGTATGCCGCTGACCTTGCTGCCAATCTGTGTTGACTGCTGCTGATGCGTCTGCTCATGTGAACGCAGCTTGTTTTGCAACGACACTTCTATGTCGTAGCCGTCGTGCTCGTCAAAGTTGCCATTGATAATGTCAAACTCGACTGCTTCTTGTTTCGTTTTCTTTGCCATATTGTTACTTGCTTTATGTTATGGTGTTCCTTTCCATCTGTCCGTGCCAATCCAAGGCTTCCAGCCTATCCAACGCCCGCTGCCAAAGCACGAGCGTATGGCACGTGCGGACATCATCAAAAAACGTCTGAATGTACTCATTGCTCTGCCTGGTTAGCCCACCCCGCATATACAGCAAGGTTGTTAAGTACTGATACCTGATACGTGTAGCCGTCCTCCCATTCGGGTTCCTCCACCCAGCGCACGCCATTGGGCAGCGAGAGCGTGAAGTTGCTGCCGCTGACAGCAAACTGCATCATGTACTCGTTGATGGAGCTTTGACCGCCAGCAACAAACTCAACGGCAAGCGAAGCTACTGCGTTTGCCCACACGTTTAGCACGTTGGGAGATATGCGCACGCTCGTTAACGTCTGCTGTACGACGTTCTGAAAGCCGAAGTCAGAGAAATAGGCAATACACGTGTATGTCTCGCCGTTGTCTATTGAGCAGTAAATGCCGTCCTCCCTGCGTACAAGTATAGGCGTGACACCTTCTGCCTTGTATGCAGTCTTTACGCCGCCGATGTAGAAATAGCCGTCCTCGCCGATTGTGACAGCCATCCTTTGCAGCAAGTACGCACGCACGGTTTCAGCCGTCACTTTTACAGCGTTGTTGCCGCCTACACCGCCCGCGCTGTGTATGAGGAACTGGTCGCTATTGTTTATGGATGCTCCCTGCGAGAACAACGCCAAAAGCTCCTGTGATGTCATGTTTGCCATAAGCTACTCAATTATGATTAAATGGTCGTTTGCGTCTATCTGCATTCCTACAAACTGCATTTGCGGGAGTGATATAATGCCCTGTATCTCTACGCCCGTCTGCTGCTTCACACTGCGTACAACGTTGTCGATGTCTGCAATGAGAAACTGCGTGAGCGTCTTGCCGCCCAGCTGTGCAAACGTGTTGCAGTAGTAAGCGGTAAACTCACCTCCTGCACCTACAAGCGTCTGCCCAAAGCGTTTGCCGCGTTGCAGCGCATACTTCTTTGATGCACTGCGTGACAGCAAGCCAACAGTAGCGCCCGTGTCAACGAGCAAGTTTGCAAACTTGCCGTTGATGGTTGCCTGTACGATTAGCCGCTGTTCCGAAAGTGATTTAATCTTCTGCATAGCTATTCCTTTTTGGTTAGTAACAAGTTGACTGCATCAATGACAGTAGGGGCGCAGTATTGCTCACAGAACTGCTTGATAAGCTGACATTCCCGCTCGTCGTATTCCGTTTGAGCGTCGCCGTTGAAGATTTTGAGTGCCAGCGCATGGCACTCAATGCCGTTGCCCATTGTATAAAGCAAGTTGGCAAAGTCCTTCTTCAAGTTCTTTTGAACGCACTTTGTACGTTCAATGTCAATGTAGATGTCGATGTGCTCAAAATCTAATTTCATAGCCTTATAATTATTTAATTTGTTAGTGAAGTCCACGTAGTGCCGCCGTCTTTGCTGACACGCACGCCATAGTTTGACACATCCAGCACGTAAGAGCCTTTTTGTGCTCTAAACCCGTAGGCCGTGCTCAATATATATGTGTCCGTTCCTTGTCTGTTGAACAGTCCGTTTTGGCCTATCAAGCAAAGCATTTCAACGCTCTTTGAATACTGATACTGTGCTTCCGAAACGGTAAGTGTTGCACTGTTGCTTGACCCTGATGCTCCTTGTGTGTTGTTTTCAGCAGAGAAAGGCGCTTTTATCTCATAGACAATGTAATAGTTTCCTTCCAAGTTTGTAGTGCCGTCAATATTGTATGTATTGTCAAACGTGACGGTCTTGTTTACCAATGCCGTGCCGGGCGACAACGTTTCTGTATATACAGAGATTGTCTTATTGCCGTTCATAAGATAGATGTTGAGCGTATAAGGAGCAATCCAGTGAATAGTCCTATTAGGTGCTGTAGGCAGTGTAAAATTGACCTTTGCGTTTTTAACACGGATAGTGCTTCCGCTGTAGAAATAGCCCAAGTCTTTTCTTACTTGCCAAAAACCTGTACCTGAAAAACTTCCTGCTGTCGGGAAATAAATTGTACCCGAGTAACTTTGCGTTAAAGTTGTTAGTGCTATTGTTGATGGGCTTGTGTCAATTTCATTGGAAATAACTTGATTTACAATCTTCGCGCACAACGTATTGTTTCCATACAGCAATATTCCTTTGCTTGTCAAACGCAGTGTGTCACCGGCGCGTATTTCTCCGTTAATTGCATCCAGCGTTATGTGAGGGACGAAGCTGCTGTTTTCATAGTCAAAGCTCTCTGAACTGCCAATCTTACCGATTTGGGAAATTAGCTCGTCCTCCTTGATTACCCATGAGCCTATATAGCCACGTGTAGAGAACATGTAGCCTGCACGGTTGACATGGAAAGGTGCTGTTGCAGGGTCGCTTCCACCTACCCATAGCGGGTTTTCCGCATTTGCCAATCCAGCAACAACCGTTCCGTTTGTTTCCGCAATGACAATCTGCGAAGACGAAAGCATTTTGATGTTCGCGTTCTTTGCAATAAGGAACGTGAAGAAAGCGGATGCAGCGTTTATCGACACTTCCACCCAATGGCTTGAATCCTGTGAAAACGTAGCTGCTGCAACATGCGTATCTACGCACTGATACACCTTGTAGCCGCTTGCCATGCTGTTGTCTTCAATGGCGAGGAAATCCACATAGCGAATGCCCAGCTTCTCGTCGTTTTCCTCGTTGTAGTACGTCTGATAGGGCGTGAACACTTCAAACAGCCTTTCGTGACAGCCGTTCAAGCCTTTTCTGTCCTCCTGCTTCGTCTGCCACTGCGTAGCGTAAACGCCTTCTTCAAGCTTGATTTTTGAAAGATAGACATTACCGCCCGTGTCGTAGTACTTGCGCCACAATACCTTTTCGTCTGCTGCAAAAATATGTGTGTTGTCGTATTTAGCTTTAGTTTTGAAAGTGTAAGTATGCAGCTTATACACCTCGTCCAAAGCCCAATCACGCTGACCGTCACCGTTGGGAGTATATGCCACGCCGTCAACAAAGCATTTTTCTGTCGTGTCGATGATTGACGGGTACAAATGCGTGCGGATAGTGCCACCACGCCCGTAGAACGAAAGCGTGTACCATGTGCTGTTTTTAAGCACGCCGCTCGTACTGCTTGAAAGTAATTGCTCCAGCGGGTCTATGAAATCACTGTTTGGCTGTGTGATAAGGTAGGCGTTGCAACCCTCGTAGTCGTTTTCAATGACCGTTCCTGTGTACTTAAGCCATTTTGAGTTTGCAAGCTTGAAATCTGTGCCACGCAGCAAGTTCTCACCGATAGCAGGAACGTCCTTTCCATATACGCACACAACACCGTTTGCGACGCTGGTACGGACACGTGCGTAATCTTCCAAGTCAGTCCATGATACAAGTGCCTGGCCGGGCTTCATGCCCTTTTGGCAGATGATAGCAAGCGCACGACGCTTCTGCACAGTACGAATGTCAACGCCCACGCCATACTCCACGGCAAGCCTTGCCCAAAGACGGTCATGTATATAGATTGCATCGTAGGACGTGATGATAGCAATGCGGTTTTCGTTTGCATGGGTCGTAAGCGCACTGATTAGCTGGTCAGTGTAATACGTCTTGCTTGGGTTCGTAGTGTTTGGCAACGTAGTGTTGTCCGGGTCATTGTACACATCATAATTTGCCTGATGATATACAGTGAGGTTTGCGTTCAATACCGTAAGTGTCAAGCCACGCGAGTAAGACAGCGAAATGCTTTGCCCGTCTATTTCAATACGAGGATAAACTTCGCTGTTGTAATGTGTGCCGCGTGCAATGATTTCGTGGAAATCAGCATCTTCACCCTGCGGGCCTGTGTCGCCGTCCTTGTATATTGCAATCTCCTTTTTGATAACGTAATCGTCGAAGATTGTGTTGCTAATGGCAGTGTCACGCGCATAGACTTCTATCGTATCGTCGTTGACATTGACATTGAAGCTGATGGGTGTACTTTGGCCTTGGTCGCCATAGCCATATACATAGCCACCTGCAACAGCAGTACGCCGCGTGCCGTCCTTTTGGCGCACGAAAATACGTGTGTAGGCTTGATATGGGCTGATAACATCACCCTCCTGCTTATAGAGGTTGATATAGCCCTGATACGTTGCCTGTGTAGCGTCCTTTGGAATAGTAACGCTTTCGGGGTTGGCTTCGATGAAATAGACGGGCGTAGTATTGCCGTCCTCTACGCAGTTAATGCGCTCCTTGTCGATTACTACACTGTTCTTTACGAGCAGAATAGTCGTGTACAGATACGTACCGCTGTCCGTTGCGTCACTTGTCGAAACAACGTTGCTGCTTGACGGGAAATCCTGCTGTGTTGTGCCGGCACCCTTCAAGTACTTTAACGTCAAGCCCTCGTTGTTTATCTTCGTGTACGTGTCAAGCAGCGTCGTTGTGCCACCTACGACTTTCTTCACGTTGACTTGCAGGGTCGTGTCGATAAACGCGCCCTTGCCGTCCTTGTGAATAACATCTATAAGCGGTTCAAGCGAGTAGATGACACCGCTCTCTCCTTGCAACGCCTTGTTTATCTTGTACACAGCTGTCAGCACAATGTTACTGTCTGTCTTGTGTGTGGCAGTAACGGTGATGGATGCGCTGTTGGCAGTAATGTTGCTTGGCGTGATAGTCTTGCCGTCCTGACTTGTCGTATAGCTGATGTTGTTAGCAGTTATAACAACGTTGAACATGCTCCAAGCGTCAGCACTGCCCTTGAAAAGCATAATGCGGGTGCTTTCATAGCTGCCAATGACATTGCCGCTCTCGTCACAGTTGATGAAGCTGTTCTCGTTGCTTAAGTCCAGCATGTAAGGAGATGTACCATCAACAGCATAGTGGTCCCAAACCTTGACAGTGCTAAAAGGTTGCCAAACACCGTTTACTTTCTTGCGCTGTGCGTAGAACTCGAATTTGTTGTTTATGCCCACGCCCGTAGGCTCGTCAGTCCATTGCTCAGTATGACCAACGTCAGTATATGGGCAGTAGTTGTCAACCTGCCTGTCTGCTGCAACGTCATAGATTGGGGGCTTGTGTGCTTCCACGCCGTCCCAATCCGCAACAACAAAGAAAATGTACTCAACGCCCTTTCCGTCTGCACCGTCAGCAATGACAGGCACGGTTTCCTTTTCGTCAGTCTCTACGCCATTGTCGTAAAGCGCAAACTCCACCTTTGACGTTGTGGCTGCAATGCTTGCGGATGCGCTGGCCTGCCAGCTCCCTGCCGTGCCGCCCGTAAAGATACGGTGCTTGATGGCAAGGTTTCTTGCAGACATTTGAGCTGCTGTAAGCGTGTACGTGCCGCCGTCCGTACTGCTGCATTGGATGGAGCAAGTGACAGTATTAACGTCAACGACCTGCGAGCCGTTGGAATAGCTTCTTACAACCTCGCTGACACTCGTTTTAAGCTCGTACACGTTCAAGTCCTTTGACGTAGTAACTGACAGCGTAGCGGAACGTGTGTAGGGCGTTCCAGCGCGTGACGCAGTACCCGAAGCAACAAATGACAGCTCACGCGGAACTTCGCCCGTGAGTGCAGTAACATTCAAAGCGCCCGTCGCATAGTTGGCTACAACGGTAACGCCCCATGTAGAGCCGCTGTAAGTATAGCTGTACTGGTTGCTTTGCCCTGTGACAGCAGCCTTTGTCATTGCGTTGCCGTTGACAGTAAGCGTGAGGTTGGTAAGCGGTAGAAGCTGCTCACTGCCAGCCCATATACGCAGTGCGCTTTGCACGGGCAAGCCAATCCACTGATTAAGAAGCGTACTCCAGCTTACGCTTGCGTGCTCATTGGAAAGGTCACACACTATCGGGTCTATGCCGTCCCCTACAATGTCAACACTTTCGATGTCGCGCAATATCCATTGTGAAGTGCCGTTCTTTGTGAACTTTTCTTCCAGCTTCACTTGTATGGAATCCACGCCGTCAACATCCATCATCGTCTTTGTGATGTCATTGCCATACGTGAAGTTGTGCCACGTAGTGCCACCGTCAGCGGAGTAGGTAAGTGCAAGCTTCGTAGTGTCAAAGTCGGCTACACGTAACAGACTGCGTGCAGTGTCGCGTGTTGTCTTGTAGATAGCGACTTCCACGGTTTCGGGGTTGAAGCTGTCCGTGTTCGGGTTGTAGCAGACAGAAGCGGGGTTCGTTATGATTTCGTACTTGTCCGTACCTACGTCCTTTTTGATTGACAGCAGCGCACTGTGTATCTGCGTAACGCCCTTTGACGTGTACTGACACCTTATAAGCACTGATGCGGACACAGCGGTAACGGCTGTAACCTTTATCTTACGTCCTCCGTCCGTGTCGTAGCCGTCGCCCGTGTTGTCATATTGTGCAGTACAGCCCGTGCAGACGAGCGCAAGCCAGCTGTTTTGCGTTTCAAGCGTAGTTTTTGGAACTTGCGTATCACCGTCCCACAAATACGCCTTTGTCGTGGGCAGCGTGAAGTCAAGCACCGTGCCGTCCTCCAAGCACAGCACATTGTCATTCTCATTGTCAATGGCAAGGTGTACGGCATTATCGCCGTCTATGCCGTCCAATATAATGTCAACACCTTCGCTGTCGAGCGTTTCAAGCACTGTTCCCTCGCTGTCAACAAGGTAGAGGAAAAACAGCACTTTTTTGTCCGTCGTTGTAATGGAAACGCCCGCTGTCGTGTAGTTCATTTCGGATGTTTCCGTACCGTTTTCCCTGATAATCTTGTATTTTAGCTTAAGATTGTGCGTAGTAAAGTCAGCGGGAGCTACGATATAGTGGTTATCGTCGCTGCTGTCACACGTTACCTGGCAATACAGCTTGTCAGTCTCAATGACACGCTGCTTTAGGTTGTTCCACGATATGCCGACGGTAGGCAGCGACGGCAAAAGCTGGTAAACGTTAGTGTCCGTTGACTTGTTAAGCGTGTGTACCTTTGTACGCTCGTAGCGGACACCTGCGTAAGAAGCGACGCACGTAACATCGAAGTTTGATACAAGCGGAGCGTCCGCTGGCAGTGCAGTGATGCGCACACGTGCCTGCTTGTAGGAATACTCATTTGCTTGCCCTGCGTTGACTACTACGGTTTCAATGGCCTTGTCTATCGTTGCGCCTACAGTGTTCGTAACGGAAATGTCATTGACGCTGGCAATATCCAAATACTCGTTGTTATGCCACATCTTCATGTGCATAACGATGGGCAGTCCAACGTACCTTTGCAGCTTCGTGTTCCAGCTGACAGCGGATGATTCATTGTCAATGTCAGCACTGACAAAAGGCTGTGCATCATGCTTGATGGTGACGGGGAACTTTTTTACAATGGTAGTCTTGCCCTCGCAGTCAATGGTAAGGTTGACATAGCAGTTATCCATGCTACGCATTGCGTCGTAGTCAAAGTTGACATCATCACCGCTGCCGGCCACTCCGTCCTTGCAGTTGGCAATGCCCGTAATGTACAGCGTTGAGTTGCGCAGCGAACACGTACAGCCTACGGCTTCCGCATAAATCTTATACGTGCCGTCCCCAGCTGCATTGTTGCCCTCTGCCCACAGCAGCAGCTCCGAGTTCTTGCGTACCTGAATAGCGGAATGTATGCGGTAGTCGTATTTGTTGTTATTGTTGTCTATCTTATACAAGCCGCCTATGACGTTCCCCGTATCGTCAACAGTGATAACGTCCACGTAGTCGGAAAAGTCGATGTTGTACTGCGAAACGTCCTCTATAACGTCCGCAATCTGCTCCAAATGCCCCGACATGTAGATGTTATTCAAGTAGGCTGAATAACCCGACATGTCGAGGTTATAAACAGACAAGTTGGAGAGGTCGCCAAATTGCGCACCTATATTCTGTACTGAATATTCCCAAGTATTTACATTGTGCAGGTATCTTTCGTATGTAAGTGTCGAGTAACGGCTTGACTGACGTTCCGGGTCAGTGAAGTTGCCGTATGACACAAAGTGCATCATTGCGCACGGGTGCAAAGCCCTGTTCCAGTGCGCATCATTGCGCAAGCGGTACTTGAAGCGGGAGTTTTTGCCCGATTCCAATATGCGCGTGACAGTGAAATAGACGGTAAAGAAGCCCGAAAAGCGGAAGTTACCCTTGCTGTCGTCGAAATCGTCCGCGTCATTGTTTGCAAGTGTCATTCCGTCGTGGAAAATACCCATGCAAATATCGTCAACGGCAATCTTTCCTATCTCGCCTTCTTCCAAATGCAGCTCAATAGTACCCGTGTCGGACGGTGTGCCGTCCAAGTTAAGGTCGGGGTCAGCAGTAAGAATAATGCCGCCGCCCGGCGCACGCCACCTGTTGCCCACCTGTATGCTGATACGGTTGTAACGCAGTTCGGGAACTTGCAGCCACTCCCACAGCGTGAGGGAACGCAGCTCACCGCGCCCGTCACCGTCAATGACACCGCCAAAGCCCGTTATGCCACCTGCGTAGTTTGCGCCGAACTGCACGCCGCCCACGTGCTTTGTGCGCTGCCTAAAGTCAATCCTTCCCTGTGCCACATCGTCAACGTCCTTGCGCAAGAACTGTGCAAGGGAACGCTTTGCTGAAAACACGTTGTACTCGCTGGCAGGTGTAGTGTCAGAAGTCTTTATGATATACACGCCCGTACCTGCTTCGTACAAATGTACGTCGCTTCGGTAGTTGAGCGCGTCAATCTTTCCCTCCAAGTCGTTAAGGCGTGAGTACTTGCTGTTTTCGCCGACGATGTACTGTGCTTCGTCGTACTTGAAATCAAGCTTGTACTGATAGCCGATAATGCGCGAGTTCCTGCTGCCGCCCTTGAAGAAGTTGTCGTTAATGAGCGTGACGCGCTGGCCGACATCAAAGCTCTTTGCGAGCGAGCTGTCAAGTTGACCCAGCGGGGAAAGCCCAAACATATAGTCGGACATCATCGTACAGGTGTACGTCGAATCGTCAATCTGAAGCTTTTCAACGTACCTTTGCGCTTCTTCCGCAAGTTCCTCTTCCGCTGCATCCAGCAAGCCGAGTTCCTGCATGTATTCAGTGTCCCAGCCGATAAGCCTGTACTTTACGTCTTCGTCTATCGTCGGGTTAATGTCGTCGTTGGGCAGCATTGGGCCGTAATTGTCGTTACGCACGATTTCAAATACCTGCGCTTCGTCGTTTATCTGCCCGTTTATTTCCTCCGCTTTGTTGTCGGGGTTAAACTTGACATCAAACGTCATTCCGCGCATGATACCTGACTGAATGACTATCTGCAAGTCAGTCTTTGGCAGGATATAGCGGCTTCTGAACGTAAACCCGCTGTCCTTGAAACGGTAAATCTTCACTGTTTCCTTGCCGCCCTCGCCATCGTCAACCTGCCTGTTGTCAAAGGTTACGGTGGTCATAGTGCCGTCGGTATGCGGGTACACTTCATCAAATATTGCTACTGCTTCAATAGCTTCTTCTTCCGCGTCAATGTCGCCAATCTGAATGTACGGGTGAGCATACGACGAGGGCAGCATGACACGCTTTTGCACCACGCCGTTAAGCACTACGTTCTCGTCATTGGAACGGTAGTTTTTGGGTACGTTGCGCGTAGAGCCAAACGGATAGATGCGTGTCGCGTGCGTACCCTCGCTGCTTGCGCCCGTCATTTGCTTTACTTCACGCTCCAGCTGAAACTCAACTGCCGTTCCATGCTCACAGCGGCCAACGTGAACAACGGAGCCGTCCACCCACCACTCACATTCAAATTCCTCGCATATTTGGTTGAGCGCGTCGATTATGCGCGTGCTTTCGTACACGACAAGCTTTGCAGTGCCAAGCAAGCTGTTGTCAATGGCAAACGTGAAGAAAGCGTTGTCAGTGTGCCTAAAGTTGTGGTACTGCAAGTTGTTTTGCAGGATGGCAAGGTGCTTGTCTATCGTGTCCGTAAGCGACCATGACGTTTCAAAACGCTTTGTAAGCGGCTGGAAAAACAGCAGCTTATTGTTCCACTTCCAATATTGCGCATCCATGCGAAGCTGATAGTCATACCCAGCCGTCGCACGGTTGTACGTAGGCACGTAGTTCTTTGTAATCTCAAACACGCCATACTCCGTAACGCAGTAGTCGCCGACGGAAAAGTAAATCTTTTCCTTTGTGGAGAAATTGAGCTGGATATAATGCTCCTTCATCAACTCAAAACGCACGTAGGAATTGATGTTGACGTAGGTTCTAAACTGTATGTCGCCCGCAGCACGGCGTATGATTGTGTACTGCTTTATGTTTGCTGATGGTGTAGGCATAGCTATCTGTCATTAGGGTTTGGTTCGAGGAATCGGAACGTGTAAGTTCCTGCGTTTAGGCCGTAGTCCTTGCCTTTTGAGCAGCTTAAGTAAAGCAGCTTGAACGTTATGCCCAGCGTAGTGCAATGGAACTCTATCAAGCCGCGTGTTATTGCAGTGACAAAGCCACTTAACCCTGAAAGGTACGCTCCGCGTGTGTTGCCTTCAAAGAACACGGTAAAGCTTACCTCCCTGCTGTCAAACTTCACGTCATCCGCGTTTTCCACAATGACACGCTTGCCATGCTGCAAGCGGCTGTCATTCTGCACATACGCTTTCGTCGGCGGTGGAGTAAGCAATGCTTCGTAAGCTCCTTTTACGAGTGCAGCACCAAAACCGCCTATATCTGTTCCGTTTATTGTTGCCTGTCCGTACATACTATATGTTTTTAGTGTTCTCAACCAATAGCTTTATGTCCTCCTTGATTTCATGCAGCTGGTACGTGTTCTTTTGAATCTGTTCCAGCGTAGAAAGCATGTCCTCCTGCGTTTCGCGTATAGTGTCAACGTTACTGCTCATTGAAACAATTTCAGTGCGTGTAAGCACGATTTCCTGCTGCATGGTAAGCAGTGCCGTTGTCTGCTCGATGGATTGAACGAGTATGCTTTCACCCGTTATCTGCAATGCTGTGAAGCGTCCGTTAAGCTCCTGCCCGGTGTCCTCGCCAAGCTGCTGCCATGCGCCCGACGAGCCTTGCTGCTCATACGCTTCACTGCCCGTAATGTCGAAGCCACGAGCCTTAAACTGCTCGTCGATGTACGTAAGCACGTCCTGTATGACAGGCAGCTGGTTCTCTGCCTTGTTAAGCAGTGCGTCAGTGGCTTGCATGATGCCGTCAGTGAGCTGCTTTTCAGTCAAGCCGCCCATGCTGTACACCTCGTAGAGGTTGGCAAGCTTGTCTTGGAAACCATCAAACACCTTTGTCAGCAGTGCTTGCTTAATCATTTCCTTTGCAATGTCGGCAAACGTGTCAGACGCATACTTTTTGAAGCTATCCATTACGTCCTTGCCGTCTTTGAGCCAATCCCAAAGCGCATCGGTCATGTTGTCCGTAAGCGGGGCGTACATTTCGGATATGTATTCCTCCAGCTGCTCACGGAACTTGTCATATTCCTGCTTAAGCTTGATAAGTTCCTCCAGCGTAGCCTTTGTTTCACCAACGAGCTTGTCACCGTACTTGTCAATAACAGTCTGTGCAAGCTGTACGTCAATCATGCCGTCGCTGCCAAACAAGTCTTTGCCAAAGTTAGCTTTGACCCATTCGCGCAAGTCCTCCGTGCGCTGTGAATGGCCACCTATGCCCGTGCCAAGGAAACCGCTGCTTTTTTCCCGTGTCTCAATGCGCAGGTTTTTGAATGCTGCTGTCGTGCCTTCGTCATAGTTGAGCGTGTCAAGCAATGCGCCAACGCCTTTTCCGATTAAGCCCTCTGCACCGCCGAACAAGCCCGTTATGCCCCAATCCATAATCTGCCCGAGCAAGCTGTCCTTGTCGAGGATGCCCATTTTGTCGAGTGCGCCCGTAATGAGCTTTCCCGGTATGCTCACAATGTCGGAAACAAGGTTGCCCAGCCATGAAAGCGCATTTGTGAGCCAGCCGCCGCCACTTTCGTTTTGGTAGATGGCCTGTGCTTCGTACATCTTTGCAATATAGCTTTCCAAAGCCATGTTGCTGTACTCGTACATGTCCTGCAAGCTTGCAAGTCCTGTCGTTGCAAACCAACGCTTTTCCGCATTTGTTGCTTCAATGACAGCGAGCTTGTAGTCATTGACTGCATCACGCAGCTGGTTAATCTCTTTGAACTTTTCCGCATACGCCTCATACTGCGAGTGCGCATCCTTGAACATGCTGCTTATCTGTTGGAAAAGCTGAATGGCAGCACTGATGATTGTAAGGATAACGCTTGCCTTTTCCAGCGTAGAAAGTGCAGCAACGCCCGTTGCAGTGACAGCCTTAATGCCGTCAATCGTCTGCGTCATAAACGTCATAACGTTGGCTGCAATACCCAATATCTGCCCTTCCGTGCCGCCTATCGCGTTGCCGACGTTGGCTATTGCATCCGCAAGCTCGTTGACCTTTTCAAGCGTCGATTTAAGGGCTTTCTTGTACTTGTTCTTTGCCTTTTCGACATCATCCGTTGCCTGGCGTTCCTTTTTCTCCGCATCTGTGAGTATCTTTTCAGCTTCAGCAAGCTTATGAGCGTCACCTGCCTGCTTTGCAAGCTTGACGTTCTGACGAGCACGCACGACGTTTGCAGACGCAATGGAAAGCTTTTGCTCTGCTTCCGTAAGCTCCTGTGCGGACGTAGTGAGTGCAACAAACGGGTTGCGGTTGTTAAGCTCGTCGTACATCTGCTGCAAGGTGCTGGTGTACTCACGCAACTTTTCGGGGTCAAGCGACGTAGCAGCTGCCTGTTTCGCTTCTTCAAACTGCTTGATAAGAAACTCCAGCGTCTGTGTTGATGTGTTGCCCAAGTCCTCAAAAGCACGCACATAGTCGGGCGTTTCCTTAAGCTGCTGCAAGGAAAGGTTGGCTTGCTGCTCATTGTGCGTCTGCGCTGCTTGCGCACGGCTACGGGTGAGTGCTGCCACTCTGTCCGTGTCGCCACGCTCCTTTGCTTCGGCAATGGCTTCGTCAATACGCTTTAAGGCATCTGCATAGTCCTTGTCTATTTGCAGCTTCTTGTCAATATAAGACTGATACTGACTGATTAGCTCGTCGTCCCTTTCCTGCTGTGCCTTTACACGCTGTGCGTCGATGTCGGCGAGGTCTTGCTGTGACTTTGCTTCAATGGCCTTTATAATGTCCTGTGTCTGCTGTTCCAATGCAGCACGGCGTTCCTTGTACTGCTGTTCAGTCATGCCGCTTTTGCCGCCCTTGTAGCTTGCATCCAAATCTGCAACGGCTTCGTTTCCAGCCTGACGGGCAGCACGCGAGTCAATTTCAGCCTGTGTGCGTATGCGCTCACGTTCCAGCTCTGCCCAACGCTTTGAGCCTTCTTTTTCAAGTTCAAGCTCCTTTTCTATGCGCTCCTTGCGCAATGCAAGCAGCTCGTCGTTAAGCTCGGCAGCTGACTTGTATTCGGGTTCTTTCTTTGTCGGTTTAGTAGGCGTTGTGGTCGTTGTTCCTCCGCTTAACAGCGTTGTCGGGATTTTCTTCTTTGCTTCTTCCGCTTCCAGCAAGGCATTATCCCACATGTCGGAGTAGTGCTGTATTTCTTTATCATACTCACCCTCCAGCCTTTTTCGCAATGCAACGGCTTGGTCGTTACGGTATTTGTTTATCTTGTCAACACCCTTTTTGGTCAGCTCGTAAGTTGTCCTTTGGGCGTTGCCCGGCCTGTCTTGGAAGTCCGCTGTATAGTCTTCATTGATTTTAAGCCCTGCTTTCTCCCATTCACTCGGCATACCCAGCTGTGACGTAGTGCGCTTTTCCCGGTCAGTGACAGTATAGTACTTGTCGCCCGTCTCAACACCCTTGACACGGTTTTCCCACTCCTTTGCCTTTTTAATGATAGCTTCTTTGTACAAGTCCTCAAAAGCAGTCGCTTTCGCAACAGCCTTAAGTGCAGCAATGACTTGTGGAGCCATTTCTACGAGGACTTTTTCTGCATCATTGACACCTTTTACAGCAAGTCCGAGGCTGTCAAAGTTTGAAGCGTTGTCTTTTATCCACTTCGTTTTTTCCGCTTCCGTCCTTAACTTTGCCCATTGGTGCTGCAAGGAACGGTACTTCGCTTCCACGTTTCCCGTTGCGCTGCCAATGGTTTCAGCCATGTGCTTATGCTGTTCCGCGAGCTTTTCAGCTTCTTCTTTCTGCTTTTTCTCTGCGTCAGCAGCTTTCTTTGAGCCTATTGTGAATGCAGCAAGTGCGCCTACAACGGTAATAAGTGCCATTGCAAGCAGCACATAAGGATTGGCCTTTGCAATAGCGTTGAAAATGCCCTGTGCGACTGTTGCAGCCTTTGTTGCGACAATGTTACGGCCTTTTGCAGCCGTTTCTACGTCGATGGCCTTTGCAGCCGCCCATGTTTGAAGCGTGTTAATGCCACGCATGAGTGCGCTCTGCTCTTGCAGCGCGTTTCCAGCTTCAGTAAGAAAGTTCGTTGCAGCAAGTGAGCCTTGTATGGCCGTTTGAGCGCGTGCCAAGTCTTCTTCGCTCATTCCAAACGCTGCTGCCGCGCCCTGTGCAGCTCCGAAGCCGCTTATGACAAGGTTAAGCCCCTGCGTTAAGCCCTTGAAAGCTGCTGTGTCGTTAGCGTCGTTTTTGATGGTTTCCTGCACGTCGCTGAAAGCGTCCTGCAACGTGGCAGCTTTGTTTTTCAGCTCTTCCAGCTTCTTTTGCAATGCCTGACCCTCTGCGCTTGCACGTTCCGCATCGGTCATGTTGCGGTACTGCAACGTGAGCATGGTAATCTCGTTGCGCAACTCCATGAGCATTTGACGCGGGCTGCTTTGCTTCGTCTGCTCATTTGCCCTCGTGTTCTGCTGTGTCTGCTGCTCAACCTCCTGCAAGCTTTCCTTAAGCTCTTTCAGTCCTTGCCGTGCAAGCGTTTCCTCGTCCTTGTAGCTTTGCAACGACTGCTTAAGTGCGTTGTATTCCTTGGCTATCTTCTGCATCTGTGCTATAACGTTCTCATTGTAGCCAGCGGCTTTCGGGTCAGCTTTGTACTGACCTTCGCCCGTTTGCTGAATATAGCCCTTTTCTATGCCCGACGCAGCCCATGCCTGCATGTTCTTTCGCAGTGATTCCATGCGCTTTTGCGCCTTTTCCTGCTTTGCTACAAGCTCGTCAATCGTCTTTTGCGTGTCGTCGATGGCTGCTTGTATCTCCTGTTGAGAGCCTGCATGTTCCTTTTCGGCAGCAGTGTGTTTGCGTGCAGCGTCGGCAGCAGCTTCATGCGCCTGGGTCTGCTGCTCAACGGCCTGTGTCGCTTCTTGCGTCGTTTGTGTGGCTTGTTCCTGCGTCTGTGCTTGCGTTTCAGCAGCGTTGGTTGATTCCTGCTCCGCATCACTCTTTTCACGCAGTGTAGCAACGAAACTGTCATAAATGCTTTGCAAGTGCTGAATAGTCTGTGCAGCGTGTTCGTGCGCTGCTTTCATATCCTGCACGTCGGCTGTCTGCAAGCGAAGCGTCTCACGCTCGTTTTCCAGCTGTTGAGTAAGCGCATTGAACTCTTTTGAGCCAGCAGCAGTGCCGCCAAGCTCCTTTTCAAGCTTGGAAACAGCTGTCTGCAAGCGTGTGGCCTCCTGCTCCGCGTTCTTTATCATTTCGGGCGTTGAACGCAGGTTGCTGTTCGTTTCCGCAATAGCTTCGTTGAGGACTTTCATTGCAGCCGTTGTCTTTGCTGCCAAGTCCTTCTCGCTGCTGTTTGCAATGTCATTCAGTGCTTTCGTCATACGCGCACTGATTTCATCCGTGGAAACGCCCAAACGCTCCAAGTCGCCTATAAGCTTGTCAAACGTCTTTTGTATGTCGTCGATGTTGACAAGGCCAGTTATGCCCAATACGTCCTCTGCCATAGTTTTAGCCCATTAAAGACATGAATAACTCTGTTTCGTTCCTAAACTTCTTCTTTTGTCTTTTCCCACCACTTTGACTTTTGCCAATCGTTGGCTCATCATCTTTCTTGTTGACACCCGACGAGGGTATTGTCTTGTTCAACAGCAGAATGTTGATGAAAGAGCGTTCAGATACGACCTCGTTATAACTCATTCTGTAGTATTTCATTACCCCGCTGACTATTGCCCAAGGGCTGTCGTTTCGCTCGGGTTGGTTATCTCCACCGTCTTGCGTAGGATAATGATAGAGGTCAAGAAAAAATTTACGTCCAACGACCTGCTGACGTATGCAACAAACTCGTTAAAGACGGTAACGGTGAGCCGCTTAAGCACGTAACGCTTGAACAAGAAGCGTTTGATTTTGCCGGGCAGCAATGCAGCAATAAACATGTCCTGCATTACCTTTGCGTCCTTGTAGTGAGCAATGACCTCCGCAAGCACCTTCACTTTGTCCTTGCTACCCAAGTCATCGTCGCTCAACTCGTTGCCTATAGCTCCGATTTCGTAGATTTGCGCAAGCGTGAGCGGGCGAAGCTTGAACGTCAGCTTTCCTACTTTGATTTTGACGGGCTTTTCCGTCAATGTGCTGTGTACTCTTTCCTTGTCTGCTGTTTCCATACACTTTGTTTTTTACGGAAAACGCAGTGCGGGAATTAGGACGTGCGCCCCTTATCCGCACTGCGCTTACAATTGGTTTTGAATGAATAGTAGGCTCACTGTCGCTTAACCACCATTGCCACCGCTGCCACCGCCGCCGTTTGATTCAACGGGCGTAACGGTGTGGCCGGACTGCTCCTGTCCCTGCTGGTTGGTAGTGGTGAGCTCGCGGAACTCCAAGTGGAAGTTGGGGAAACCGCTCTTGCCCAGCGTGCCGGCACGGGTGACAGTGACCTGCATCTTCGTCCAAGCAAACGTCATTGCGGGAATGTCGTCAAGTGCTTTGGTCGTGATGCTGACTGCGCCCGTAGGACGCTTGCCAATCTGCGCGTAGAGAGAGGAATACACAGCACCCGTCATGTCGTAGGTGTCCATAGTGAAGCCACGTGTTCCTGCGGAAGTTTGCAGGATGGCATACGGGCCTTCCATGTCCTCTACTTCAATCTCCTGCTGTGAGCCAGCCTGGTCGTTGAACTGCAAGCTGTCCTTGACAATGGCCTGAAAGCTGATTGCTGACCCGCCTGTCGGGGTGAATGTTACGGCGCTAACGCCATAAGCTGCTGTCTTACTCATAGTCGATACTTTTTAGATGTTCTTACTTGTACAATCAAGTTGAATGTTTACGTAGTAGGTGCTATCCTTGTCGGGCGTTGGCCGTCCGTCGGAAAAGTACTTGAAATATGCGCCACTGATGTACGCACCATCCTCGCTGTCAAACAGCGCAATGACCTCGTTTACTATTTCCGTGAGCCGTTTTGAATTGGGCTGCTCCGATGGGAGTTGCGGAACGTGTACGTTGACGTTGATAGTGTTGACCTGTGCAGGGTTGTTATGTACGAATGGCAAGTTGTTCACAGCAATGTATTCGCCGTTGTAACCCTTTTCCTTTTCATACTTAAACACCTTTCCTTTCTGTTCGTTATTACTACCGAATACGGATGGGGTCGCTGCATTGATGTATGTCGCAACTGCCGTTACTGCTTCAAGTCCTGTCATACGTTACCGTTCTTTACGTCCTCAATCGTTTCAAGCACAATCTTCTTTAGCTCGTCTTGCAGGAAAAACCGTGTCAGATGCAGCACGTTATAGCCTTTGTCCTCCACGTACCTACCGTAATTCATTCCAGCTACGACAATAAGGGAATAGCCTTTCGGCTCTACATGCGCTTCCGCGTAGGCTTGCAGGTTCTTTTGAACTTCGGCCTGTGCTTCTGCGCTGTCAACCTTTCCAACCTCCATAGTGACGGGCTTGCCGTCCAAGTACAGCGCGTAGCTGATACTGTTCTTTAGGTTGGCCGTGTGGTCTTTGTAGCCCTTGTGAAGCTTTGCGTGCGTCGCTGCTTCTTCGCCCAAGTACAGCAGTTTGATTTCGAGTGCAGTCTGCAAGTTGTCACGCGCCTGCTTCAAGCGTTGCTGTAACGCCTTCAAGCCGTTTAAGCGTATTTGAGCACTTGCCATACTGCTATATCCAAATCTTCACGTACCGTTTCTTTAGCGTCACAAAGCCAGCGACTTCCGCTTGTTTGTCTATCGTGCCGTCCTCCTTGACGAATCGCACTGTTGCGCCCTCCTTTGGAATAAGGCCGTCCGTGTAGTGCTTCTTTTTGATGGGAGCAATGATTTCGTAGGTGTAGATGTATTCCTCGCCGTCGTTAAGCGAAACAGACTGCGCACGTTCATTGGGCAGGATGATACACTTTCCGACTTCCAGCCATTCCGACGTTGGCTCAATGGGGTTTAGTTCCTCGTCGTAGCCGCCCTCGGTAGTTTGCAGGATATACAGCTTGTCCTTGAAATTCATATTACCACACGGGACAATAGGTTACAGTGTTTTCGCCGTCGCCGTCAAGCACAAGGTCGGGGTTTACGCCGATTTCCTTTGCAATCCCCTTAATCATGTCCTTAATATCGTCCTTGTAGGACTGTGACACGCCACCTATGTTTTCACTGCTCAACGACATAAGCTGACGGAGCAACAGCATGGCAGCAAAGCCGCATTGCTTATCCATTTCGGGCGAATAGTCGCCCTCTGTGTTTAGCGACGTTTGACCGCCAAAGCGGTAGAACGCTTTCATTGCAGCCCTATCCACCGCCTCGTCGGACAGTGAATAAGGCTCAATGTATGATGCTATTGCTTCACGTATAGTCATAGCTTAAGCTTGTTTAGGCAGAAGTTGCGTTAGTCACGAGGATAGCGTAGTCCTTCTTGCCCGTAAACACTGGAGTTGCCCACATTTCGTAGTCCACGAAACGACCCTCTGACGTGCGGTAGTTACCGATGAGGTTGTCTTCGTAGGTGGAGTACTGCTTGTTAGGCAGCTTGTCGATAGTCTCCACGCCCTCGCTGACCTTAAGGACAGCAACCTTGGGAGCAAACATGATGCACACACGGTCTGCGGGAATCATGTTCATGCTGGTGCCGTTGGGCAGAAGCACAAACTTGGGCTTCTCAATCTCAATGACGGGAAGCTCGATGCTCTCCAAGTACTCGTTGAGCGTGTTAAGAGGAATGATGCTCGGCTGGGGCTGCAACACGTCAGCCTTTGACAGCTTAAGCACGAACTTGGACTGAAGCTCGGTAGCCTTGCACATCTTCACGTAGGTAGCACGGGACATACGGATGCGCTCGATGGGCTTTCCGATGGTCTCTGCATACGCGCAAACCTGCTCCAAGTCTGCAATAGGTGTTGCACTTGCATCACCCCATGCAGCCGTTGTGGCGTAGAACTTCCTAATACCCAGGTCGAGGGCATAGCGCACGCCCGACTTGCTGTTGTTGTCGAGCTTAACGTCCTGCATACCGTTGTACAGACCCTCGAAATAGCTGATGTCAATACGCTTCCAAGGAGCGATTGCAGCCTTCTCGTATGGGTCAAAGAGGAACTTGACAATCTTGCGGTACTCCGCAATACGTCTTTCGGGCGTGTAGTTGGCCTGCTTGTCCTTATAGCGGGATTCCATAAGGAAGTACTGGTCAAGTCGCTCGTTATCCATCTGCCACTCGTCGGCCATGCGTGCAATCTTACCATAAAGGTAACCTGCATCCGGCATAACGTGCAGCGGCTTGTTGGCGTTCTTATCGACAACCGAGCCAGCCATAGCGGCGGCATACTCTGCGACGTAGGCAGCGTAGGCTTTGCTTGCACAGTACTCGATTTCAAGCTCCGGCTTGGCGAAGGACTTGTATGTCGATGTCTTCATGTTTTCCTGAATGAAGGCATCGAATACCTCCTGTTCAGTAAGTTTCTCGATAATAGTCATACCTTAATCTCCTTTAGTTTATGCACACTTTAGGAACTGTACTTGCTGAAATCCAGCGCGTAGTGGTGACGTGAAGTCAGCTTTTCCTTGATGGTGCTGTTGATGGGGTAAGGGAGCGTGTCCTCCTGAATCTCGTAGGCCTGTACTGTGTACGTGATTGACGGGTAAGCGTCCATCTTCGTGCGGCAGTAGTTAAGGCCAAGAATGTTGTCCGTGTTGTCGTCGTTGACAACAGTGTCCTTGTCAACCTTGGCGGCAAGTGCGCCAACGGTCAGCGTATCGTAGTCCGCGTTAGACGTGTCAATAGCGGAAATGGTGCTGCCAGCAACCTTGTCGCCGACGATGAGGGCATGACCCTTCAACACTTTAAGCGACGTTGCGTTAGCGGCTGCATTTGCCTGTGCTACGGCAGTCTTAACAAGCACGGCCTTGTAGCCTGCGCTCGTAAGCTTGGCAGCAACGACGGCACCCTTGGGAAGAAATTCCATTCCCGACGGCAGACAAGTCTTATCAAACTCGATACCGGCAATGCAGCGAACGCAAGACTTAACGTCCCACTGTGCGCCCTGCTGGCTTTCGAATGTTCTTGTTCCGTTTTCCATAATGCTAATGCTTTACTTGGTTGTTGTTTCTACTTTGTTCACCTCTTTGAACATTTCAATCATAGCCTGGTTCTCGCTTTGTGGCGTGCCCTGCTTTGGTGCTTCTACGATTGTTCCACCTGCGAACATTTCCTGCTTAAGCGTGGTGTAGTCCGTTTTGATGTTCTGAACAACCTGCGCAAGGTTTTCCTCCTTGTCAAGCGTGTACTTGTTTCGGAAACTTGCAGGAATATCCTTCAAGTCCTCGTGTTCGGCAAGCAGTTTGGCAAGCCTGTCGGCTTCACGCTGCTGCGTCAGTGGTGCAAGCCCCTGTGCAATACCATCCTTAATCAGCTGCTGAATCTGCTCCGCAGTCAAGCCTTGCGGCTGCTGTTGAGTTTGCTGTTGCTGCTGTTGCTGTGTCTGCTGGGTTTGCTGTTGCTGTTGCGTCTGCTGCTGTTGCTGCTGCTGGGTTTGCTGTTGAGCTTTCGGGTCAATCCAGCCCTCGTACTTCTTTTCAATCTCGCCCTGCTTTCTGTTTCCTACAGACTGCATCATTTCAGCGTAGAACTCTGCTGACTTTACAGCTTCGTTCAATTCATCGTCAGTTGTCTCGTCAGTAAGACCGCCGGCAATGTTGTTAGCAATTTTGTTGAGTTCTTCTGCTTTCAAGCCATACTTCGCGTAAGCATTCTTGACGGCAGCAAGCGCCCGTTCCTTAATTGTCATAGTGCTACGATTTTTTTGTTGTTAGAAAATGAATTTGTCGGCACAAAATTATATAAAAGTAAGTGACTGTGTTTAGTTTTGTATAGTTCTGTGCAAACAACGCGCTCTATTTGTGCAAACAGCACAAAAAAAACGGGCGTAAACGTGGTTTACGTCCGCTGTAAGCAAATTGTAGGCAAATGGCGGGCAAGTTATCGGGCAACGATGTTTTAACGCTGTAAACGCTTTAATTTTGCCCTTATAGCGTCAATGCTACGTGCGTCGCTGTTGCTTAAGCGCATGACATGCAGCCCAAGCCGCCAAATTCCCTGACTTCTGTTCGTGTCCTTGCGCTTCTGCTGCTGTGTCGTGTGGTAGCCGCCGTCAATCTCCACGATGCAGCGCAAGGACGGGATGAACAAGTCAGCAAAGTACGTGCGCCGTCCTGTCTGTATGGGGAACTGCCTAACAGTGTCAGCGTAACCGAGCTTTCGCAGGTTGTCAAACGCTGCTTTTTCTGCATCCGAAGCGTTTGCCAGCAGCTCACAGCGTCTTTGGAAAAGGAACTTGTTTAACTTCATAGCAGTGCAAAGGTACACAAACAAAGTTGTTTGAGCATGTCTTTACTTTTTTTTGAGCAAACACGCTATATATACCTATACTATTCCATAAATACGAATAATAATATAATAATAATCCTTATCCTTAAGACCTTCGTAGGCTCATTCTTGTATATTGCTGATTATCAACGGATAATAGAAAAGGTAGCTCGTTTTTTAACTTTTCGGCGTTTCTCTTAACGCAAAAAGCGCATATATTAACACTTAGTCCTGCACCCGTTTTTGCTTCCAAAAGTGGAAAAGAATGTAAATTTTATATAGGATTACTTAGTATTCTGCTTAAAAAATCTTAATATCGTATAGATTTATATAGTAATTATTAGGTTTATTGATTAAAACTTAATACCTTTGCCTACGTAAACGACAAACAACAGTTTAACAACTTAAAAAGATACGACAATGTTACAGAGTGAATTTACAGACAGGACAAACATCGCAGTAACGAGTGAACTGTATGCGGAAATTGAGCAGCAGTATATGGACTGCGATTTAGACAAGGACACGTTTTGCAGCAGGTTCAAGCGCAAGGGCGGTATGCTGGAGTACACACGCCGCATGGTACGCGAGATTGAAGCTTTGCAAAAGCAGCTTGCAGACGAGAGGGCAAAGCGTGAGCAGGAGCGCATACATGCAGCAAAGGAGCTTGCCGAAGCTTGCACACAGCGCAACGCCTTTGAAAAGGAGCTTGTGAGAATCTACGACATCGAGGGCGACCACAAGGCAATTTGGGCTTTGCACAACAGAATCATTGATAAATATTCAAATAAGTAATAACCGGCAGGGGGTGACACCCCTGCACTAAAAACAGTACGACTATGTTCAAGGAAACAATCAACAACTTTAAGGAGATTTGGCGCGACAAGAAAGAGCGCAAGGAGTTTATCGGCGGCATGTGCTGCGTGATAGCAATGTTCGCAGTAACGTATGTGTGGATGGTGATTGCATACGCAATACAGGGTTAATAACAGCTTAACAAGTACGACAATGGAAATAGGAACGACAATGGTACGGTTTCAGATGCCAAAGGAGCAAATGAGCCAGCAGACGGACAAGGCAGTGCTGCTTGAACTGTTTAAGGTTGAAGCGACGGGCGAGCTTGTCAAGGAATGGGTGCCGCTCTCAAAGATTGAGTTTGAGGAAAGCACGGAAAACAGCGACGTGTACGACGTAATCATGCCCAAGTGGCTTTTCTACAAGAAGGACGTTCTGCCGCTGTACTGCAACGTAAAAAACGAGTTTGTGGTAACTACATACGCAGACAAGTACGAGCTGCTTGCAGCCGCGAGAAAACAGTAAAACAACGACAATTCAGTAATTAACTTTATTCATTAACATTTTTAATTCATACAACTATGAGTACAACAATGATTGAAACGACAAAGGGTGTAAACAACAATCAGTTTTTCAACTTCGAAGAAGCAAAGGTGCAGGCATTGACGCTGGAGCAGCTGGAGCGCACTCACCGCGAGAATGACGTGTACGAGAAGCCGCTGCGTGGCATCTACCACTTCGCACTTATCCACCAGCTGATTGACATGTGCAACGAGATTGGCTACAACGTGGAGCTGTACGACCTGTTTGCAGCTAACAACAAAGACCGTACCCAGCCGGGCGTTGTACGCCTCCCGCAGATTGAGCAGATTAAGGGCGAGCGTGCCATTGAAGCGCATATCCTGCGTAGAGTGTTCGCCAACGTGCGCATTACGGACTTCGATAATCAGGAAACAACGACAAACCTTGCTGTTGCCTACCATCAGAAAGGCATACAGATTGGCTTCGGCCCTAACGTGATGATTTGCCACAACCAATGTATGCTCGGTGCGCAGTACTACGGTGCCACATACGGCGACAAGGGCAAGGGCAAGAACTCCGCTAACAAGTACGAGCTTAACGAGCTGCTGGACGTTGTGAAGTCGTGGCTCGTGGACGCACGCCACATCATCGTTACGGAGCGCGATAAGATTGAGCGCATGAAGAATATCGAGGTGAGTGCTGACAAGCTGCTTGTCATTATCGGAATGCTGACAGCCATCCGCGTTAAGTGTGACAGCACGAACAAGCTCATACACGAACACCGTACATACCCGCTCAACCAGGCACAGATTAACAGCCTTACGGAACGGCTGCTTATCAAGTACGAGGAAACAAAGCACGTGACGCTTTGGAACTTGTACAACGCCGCGACTGACATGTACAAGGTGCAGCAGATGGACACGCCGATGATTATGCCGCAAAACATAGCTTTGGCCGAGCTGCTGGAAGAGCAGTTCCACTTCGGAATGTAAGACACAGTTCACGCAGGCAGCGTACACACGTGCGCTGTCTGCATTTAATAACAACAAAAAAAGAAGAAAGATGGATTTACAAGGTTCAATCGACTTGCTTAAGCTTACCAACGCTTGCGTTGCGACGCTTGGCAAGACAACGAAGAAAAGGTGCGTCGTTATCCCGATAGACGATAACGACCTCTCTGTGAAGAACGAGGACAACAGCACGAAGCCCCGTTCTGTGTACTTGGGCGTGAACGTATGGGAACGGCAGCAGCCCAGCCAATACGGACATACGCACTACATCAAGCAAAGCTTCAGCAAGGCCTACCGGGAAGCGCACACTGAGGACGAAATGAAGAACAAGCCATTCTTTGGCGACATGAAGCCTATACTGCGTCAGAACGGTGCAACGTCGTTTGATGCGCCGGTAGTGGAAATGGAGCAGCAGGAAAAGGACGATTTACCATTCTAAAACTTATACGATATGAGAAGCAGAACAGCACAATGGTTTCAGACCAAAATCAGGTATGAAAAGACGATGGAGGACGGCTTGCAGAAGAAAGTTACGGAGCTGTACACCATCGACGCATTAAGCCACGCGGAAGCGGAGGAACGTATCATAGAGGAAATGAGCCACTACATCAGCGGCGAGTACGAAGTGACAAGCGTAGTTCCTGCGCCCTACAAAGAAGTGTTCTTTAGCGACAGCATGGAAGCTGACCGCTACTTTAAGGCAAAGCTTGCATTCATCACCATCAACGAAAAGACGGAAAAGGAAAAGCGCACAGCCGTAACGTACCTTATCCACGCACAGACGTTTGACGGTGCTGTAAAGGCTATCCACGAAGTGATGGGCGGCACGATGATAGACTACGTTGTCTTAAGCGTTGCCGAAACGAACATCATGGACGTTTTCGAGTACAAGAAGCCCGAAGAAGCAGAGGTATGAGCAATGTTGAAACGTTGAAGAAGCTGCAAGAGCAGTACAATGACCTGCGTAAAAGCAACGCTGTTGGGAGTATTCAGCTCAACAGCGTTGCCGGAACGCTGCTTATTGAAAACCGCAATGTCATTAACACAGTGCTTGACACGCTCATTGCGGAAACACAGAAGCGAATAGAAAAGGAAATGCAGATATGACAGCAGTAAAAGTAACTTTCAAGCAGTCGGGCGACACGCAGTTTTTCAAAAGCTGTGCGGAGCTTTTCAAGCAGCACAGCAGCAAGGAACTTGGCATTTGCTTGGCCGCTTTGTGGAACGCCCTTTCACCCAGCAAGGGAAAGGAACGCTACGAGAACGACAACATAATCATTGAACGAACATCATTTAAGAACTGGCAGTAAGACTATGGCAAGTACGGCAACAAGGCTAAAGAGATACGAGCAACGTGTTAAGCAGGAGGTGGAAAAGCGCAAGAAGCTCTATGCAAAGCAGCTGGAACACACACGGCTTAAGGAACAGGCATTGCAGAAACGCGCAACGGAAACAAGCGAGGAACGCGAGGAACGGCAGACGGCTGTCTCAACGTTCTACAGCGTCACTTTCATCAACGACATCGTAGGCAATGTTGTCGTTGACTTTATTGCAGCAGCAAGGCAGGACAAGGAACTGTACCGCTTTACTGACAAGAAGAATGTTGAGCAGATAGAAAAGGCACGCACGGACTACGAGCAGCGGCTTGAAAGTGCTGCAAAGTATTACGGCTATTACATGTACGACATGATGGACTACGTGGAGGAAAAGACGCGCAACGACGTTTTCTTCTACCGCAACGCAATACAGATGCAGTTTTCAAGGAACAAGCTGCCAAAGTATCAGCTTCTTGCGCTGCTGGAAACAGCACGCTCACTTGCATGGTATGCGTGCCAGCTGTGTGACGCACGCATCAAGCACATTGAGAAGTACGACGACATGGCCTTCAACCTTGCACAGCTACGCATTACCCAGCTGCATAACAAGCTGACAAGCCTTGCAGACAATTGGTACAAGCGTTTTTGTCCCAAGGGCGTGAAGATTGAACTTTACAAGGACATGAACAGCGCAAACGGCGTGCAGATAATAGCAAACAAGGTGGAAAGCGGCGACATGATAGCTGCTGCCATACAGTATGCAGACGAAAACGCAAAACAAAAAGGAGAAACGGAACAATGAAAGCAAGAATCATAAAGACGGGCGAGGTCGTGGACGTGCAGCCAGGCTCGCTTATAGCAATACAACGCGAGGGCGACGATTCATGGAACGGCGAGGAACTGGCCGTCGAAGAAGTGCAAATCATACCTGACGGCTACAACGAAGTGCGCACACGTGCAGCGATTGCAGCGATGCAGGGATTCATAACGACAATGAGCAATGAAAGTGTCATTTGCTCCATAAACAGGAACGCACAGGAAAACAACATGGTTGCGTGCGAATGGGTCGCTGAAACGGCAGTGACTTATGCGGACGCGCTTGTAAACGCATTATTCAATACAAACGGACAACATGAAGCTGATAAAGTACAAAACAAGGGTTGACGCATCAAGCGGTACGTCCCGGCTGCTTACTCCATGCCCATACGGCGAGAAGCACGGCCAAAAAGAGATTGTGAACAAAGTGGGTAGCATACACTGCAAACGGTGCAAGCACTATTTCAGTGAGCCTTTCCTGCACAGTGTTCAATGCAAGGCAGACGAGAGCAATAACGCTTAAATAACAATCAAAAACAAAGTATTATGAGTGACAATCACAAAAGATGCCCGGTTTGCGGAAAGTACGCAAGCAAGGCAATGGTAGAGAAGTACGAAAAGCTTGTTTCCGACAAGGCAATGCTGGAAAACAAGCTGAAAGTGAAAGAGGGGCTTGTGAACTCGCTGAAAGGTGAGATTGCAAAGCAAGCAGAGGAAATTGCAGCCCTGCGTGAAGCAAAGAACGACTTGCTTGCAAAGAACGAGCAGATGCTTAACCGTGGCTTCTTTGCACGCCTGTTTAACGTTAAGCACTAAATGGACGCAAAGGACGTAACAAGCTTCATTACCGTGCTACGCGGAACAGACAAGTTCCTGCGTGACATCTACAGCTTTGGCGGCTGCTACAAGTTCGTCGTGCTGTTGCAGTACGTGTTTGGTCGTGGTGAGCCGTTTATGAACGCAGAGGGCAATCATTGCGCCTGCATGATAGACGGCTCACTATACGACATCGACGGGCTTGTTACGGATGAAGCGGGATGGCACGCTTTCAGCAAGGAGGACTACGAAAAGGCGCAGAAGTGGTCTTTTTCAAAGAACTACATGCTGCAAATAGCAGAGTGTCCGCATTGCGGAGAGCCTATCACGCATCCGAGCATGGACTATAAAATATGTGTGCATGACAATAGAATGTTATAACATCATGTTGCAGGGTACTTCCATTTGCGACACAATGCCGAAAAACCTGCGATTCCGCATACCTAAAAAGCCAAAGTTTAGGAACTTGCGGGAAAAGAAACGCTACGACAATCGTATGCTTAAGCGGCGAAAAGGCAAGCGGTTCACAGCGAAAGTGAACTACTATGACGAAATAAACTCTTTAGACAAAATACGGTTAGGATATGACAAAAAGGGAATTTGAAACGGGCTGTGGCTGCATTTGCTGGCTGCTGGCACTGATAGTTATGCTTATTCTTTGCTTATGAAAGAACGTATCTACATCAGCGGCCCTATAACCGGCCACGACATCTACGAGCGCAGGTCAACATTTGAAACTGTGCAGCACTACTTGGAACACCTGAACGGCTGGAAAGTGTTTAACCCGCTGAAAAACGGACTTCCAGCCGACGCGCACAGGTCGGAACACATGAGGGAGGACTTAAAGCAGCTGCTTAACTGTACCGCTATCTACATGATGAAAGGTTGGGAGAAAAGCGCAGGCTGTCAGCTGGAGTTCAACATGGCTACGCAGATAGGCTTAAGTGTCTTTTTTGAAGGCCAAAAGCATTGGTTCGTGCAGTTTGCAACGGCAAAGTACACAGAGAAATGAGGTACGCACTACGACGGCAGGACAAGCTGAAAGAAGCGTTTGGCGACGCTTTTTTGGCAGAGCTTAACGTGAGCCTTAAACTGTTTTTTGACGCACGCACGCCCGAAGAAGTGCAGCAGGAGCAGCACCCAGCGGAGCCGTACCCGACAATCAACGTGCATTGCTTCGCCGACATCGACACTGTTTATGTGTTATACTGCACGCAGTTGGTGTACGACGTTCAGCACTTGGCATACAAAGAAACATTGAAGAAGTAACAACATGAGCAATTACGACAAGCTTAAGCAAAGGGAGCAAAGCAGAAAGTTCTACGACTACGCCATTGGCATTGACACAGGCACGCACACGGGCATTGCGGTGTACGACATTGCCCAGCGCAAGCTTATACACGTTGACACGGTTAAGCTGCATGTTGCGCTGCTTTACGTGCTGGACTTCATTAAGAAGTGCGAGAGCGAGGGCAGTCACTTTTTCCTGCGTGTGGAAGATGCACGTCAGCGCAATTGGTTCGGCTCACGCTCACAGTACAAGTTGCAGGGTGCTGGCAGCGTCAAGCGTGACAGCGTTATTTGGCAGGACTTCTTGCTGGACTACGGGCTGACATTTGAAATGGTAGCACCGCAACGGCAGCAGGGCTACACAAAGCTTACGCAGTCAGCCTTTACAAATCTCACGGGCTACAAGGGCAGGACATCAGAACACGCACGGGATGCAGCTATGCTTGTATTCGGGTGCAACAGAGTTATTCCATTTTAACAAGTACGACTATGATATTCATAAAAAACGGACATAAGCTTTGGGAAGACATCGAGCGTTATAAACGCATGTTCCCAAACTCATACATAAGCTACGACCAAGTTAAGGCAGAGCTGGAAGAAAACAAGGACATGCCCAATGGTCAAGTGTTTGGCATTTCAGTGGCAAAGGAGTGGCCGGACAAGTGCTACGGCTTTGAAGTTGACAGCGTAACACCCAGTACAACAACTTTCCTGTATTTGGGGCTTTGGAAGTGCTGACAGCCGGCTTTCTTCTTAAAAATCCTTAATATTATATAGTTTTGATTAGTTTTATTAGGTTTTTCGAGAAATAAGATTGACCTTTGCCACACGACAAACATCAGTTTAACTTTTAATTATAGGAGATACGACAATGACAACGACAATTGAAAAGAAGCAGACCCCAAAGGGGAAAAGCTATTGGGAAAACAGCGGTGCTTACAGCAAGGAAAACGACATCCTGTTTAAGCAGCTCGTTCCAGCTTCGGGTGAAGCAGACACAGTGAACGGTGAGCTTGTGCGTGCTGCCAACCGCTTGTACTACGAGTATTGCAACAACGGCAACATGAACGCTTGCGACGTTAAGTATTACGATTGGGACGAGGACGAAGAAGATGGTGAGTACAGCGTCAACGCATACTACAAGAAGATGCTGGACTTCATCCGCGAACACGTTAGCGAAGCAAGCGACCTTTGCGACAAAGTAGAGCAGATTATCCTTGATTCCCACTTTTCCGACAGCGACGAGGACATGCACACTTACGACCTATTCTGCGACGCTGTTATGTACTACGTGCTTACACACGACAATAAGAAAAGAGCTTAATCAGTACGACTATGACAGAGCAAGAACTTAAAAAGTACAAGGTGCAAGTTCCGAAAGGCTTTCCCGTAGCCTTTCGGGACACTCGCATTACGGACGAGTACGGCATCTATGAAACGGGATTGTTTCAGTATCAGGGCATGAAGATTTGCATTAGCATTGACGATGGCAAGTGGCACTTGTCTGTCAGCGCAAAGTACCCGCTTGGCTATGAGCAGCTGAAAAAGGTGCGCTACATGTTCCTGCCAAACGCAATGCACGTTGCGCAGATATTCCCGCCCAGGGAGCAGTTTGTAAACGTTCATACGTGCTGCTGGCACTTATGGGAAATAGACTTTGAGAATGACGGCGACAATGAGTAACAGAACGGACAATATTGTACGTGTTGCAATGTGGCTGCTTATAGTGGCTTGCAGCCTGCAAAGCGTTTACTACCTGCTTCACTTGCAGCTTGCGGAAACGTTGCTTTTCGCGCTGTCAGCAGCACAAAGCTGGTGCAATATTGTCATGCTAAACGAAACAGAATTATGATGATACTTTTCAAAGACGAGCAAGGCAACAGCGTTGGCAGATGGGTCAACGTGGAGTATGCCGACCACGGAACGCCACAAATAGGCGACCATGTTATACTGCACAGCGGCGACTATAACGAGCTTGCGCAGGAGTTTGTAATCAAGTACCGCACGTTTGACGGCACAAAGATGAATGTTGTTTACGCGACGGTCGAAGCAGTAGGAAAGGAGTACAAGGTATGACAGTAAACATCACAATTAAGGCAGAACACGGCGAGCTTAAGCTGGAGGGCTGCACAAAGTCACCACTTGTTGACGCACTGGAAGATGCGCTTAAGAACTTTGACGACTTGCTCGTAGGCAAGCCCAAGAAGATAATAATTGACAACATCAAACAGTAAACGACTATGGCACAACAGAAGATGATTGGCTCTGAAATGTTCATTGAACGCATACAGGAGTTTATCGACAAGCAGATAGCGGAGGATGCAGCGTTTGCGGAAAAGGTGCGCAACACAAAGCGCACTGTGAACGATTGCGCTGCATGGATGATTGAGAAGCTTGCACAGGACTTTCAAAAGACGGGCAAGATGGGCTACGACGACAGCGAGATTTACGGGCTTGCACTGCATTTCTTCGACGAGCCTAACCTAAAGGCAAAGGGCAACTTGAATTTCCAAGGGCTGATAATGAGCAACCGCCCGGCGACAAGGCCATACAATCCGCGTGAGCTTACGGACGAGGAAAAGGCACGCTTGGACGATGCAGCACGTGAGCAGTACAAGAACGAGCAGCTTAACAAGTTTCGTATGCAGGAACAAAAGGAGCGAGAGAAAGAAGAAAAGCGCATTGCAAAGGCAAAGGAACGCCAGCAGCAGCAAGCACAGCAGTATGTTCAACCCTCATTATTTGATATGTAACTATGAATAAAGTCGAACTTTATCAGGAAATGCTCATTGAAGCAATGAAGCGTCGTATTAACGCTGTAACAGACGAGCAAAATGCGCTCAACAACTTAATGGGCGCAAAGATTAGCAACATTTGGAAACACATAGGAAAGAAGCAGTACACAATCGACGGGCGAAAGTTCGTTCCAGCACAAATAAAGTGGTACGAATCTTCATTCCAGCCGTGCTACTGCATTACAATTACATTCCTTTGCGTACCGTCAGAACTTCTTAAGGACAAGAAGCTGACAGACACGGAGCGCAAGAAAATACGCGAATATGAAAAGAGCGTCTTCAACGAATTTTCGTTTGACGTTCAGAAAAGCAATTTGAATGAAGTGCTGTTAGACAAAGTACACAGAGACTTTCATTGGGAGTTGTACAACTGCCGCAACAAAATACAAGTTTGTGAAATCAGGGAATGGAAATACGACTTGGAGGACATAACGTCAGACAGCTTTGTTAGAAACGGAATGACGATGGATAGTCAATTTCTTTGGTAGCTATGACACCACACACTAAAGCACAGAAAGAAGTCGTGCAGTTGGCAACCCAGCTGCACGACTTGACAAAGGCAGAAAGAGTTTGGGCGTTGAAAAACGTGCCTTACTTCATAGGACACGCAAGCCGTGGTACTGTCACTTGTATGCACTGCGGACACACGTTTGACTACAAGGGCAAGGAAACGCAACGCTGCCCTCACTGCAAGCGCACGCTGCATATTACAGAGACGCGCAAGGAATCAGCACGCGACGTTGAGTGCTTTGTGCTTATCGACGCAATAGACAGATGGCAGGTTATGCGCTACTTCCACGTAGTGACAGAGTGCTTGAAGTCGGGAAAGCAGGGAAAAACGCGCATTTCGGAGATTATGCAACGCTGGATAGGCTCAAAGGGCGAGTACGTTATACTTGCGAAGACGCGCAACATCTGCTTCTATAACGCATCGTGGAACTATGACAGCGAAATGTTGTGCCGGCAGATACCCGACAAGTATTACTGCAACGGCATTGACAGGGAGGGCTATTGCGACATGCTTGTACGTAAGTGGCATCCTGCACTGCAACACGTGCCATACGACAAGGACGTGTGCAAGCTGGATATTTTCACGTACATGCGTGCTATGATGTCAAGCCCATACGCCGAAACGCTGTTTAAGATGGGCAGGATGAAGCTTTTCCGAAAGTGTGCAGAAGAAAACTATTTCAGCAACAGCGAAATCGTTGCAGCCATACGAATTGCGCTTAAGAACAAGTACGACATTGAGAAGGACATGAGCATTTGGCTTGACATGGTTTGCGTGCTCTACAAGTTGAAAAAGGACTTGCACAGCCCGGCCTACGTCTGCCCGAAGAATCTGCATGAGGCACACGACAAGTATTTCAACCGCTGGCACAGGATTGAGGACGAGAAGCAGCGCAAGCTCGACGCAAAGCGGATGCTGCAAAAGCTGCTGCAATCAAAGAAGCAAAACGAAGCGTACATCAAGCGTATGCAGCCGTTCTTTGGGCTGCTTCTCAAAGAGGGCAACTTGCAGATACACGTTCTTAAGGACGTGGAGGAATTTGCAACGGAAGCGTCTGTAATGGGGCATTGCGTGTTTCAGAATGAGTATTACAACCGCCCAAGCTCGCTTATCATGTCGGCACAGGTCAACGGCAAGCGTACTGAAACAGTGGAAGTGTCACTGCAAAGCTTCACAATACAACAGTCACGAGGGCATAAGAACTTGCCGACAAAGTTTCACAAGCAGATAGTGTCACTCGTAAACAGGAACATGAATCTTATCAGACAAGCAGCAAGCGCAGGTTAGTCACCCCTGCGCTTGTAGTTCTTTTTTGCGTGCGTCGTAGATGTGCCTGGCACGCTGTACTCTTTCGCTTTCTTCAAACTCGACATATTCAAGCTTTGTGCCAGTGCGCTTGTACTGCTGCAAAGCTTGCTCTATTATAACATCACGCAAAACTTTGTCTGAAGCCCATGCTGCCATGCGGATAGCTTCAATGTACTGCATCTTTATCATAAGTCCACGCCCCCGGCAATGCCAATATACGTTTTTCCATTGATTTCAAGCTGCTGTACGCCGCTATTTGCATCGAGCCGATAAACTGTCAGGCTCTCCGTTTTTCCGTCGCTGTACGTAAGCGTAACGCTTGGAGCGTTGACTGTGTAGGTGTACTGCTGTACGCTGGAGCTGCCAACGTTCTTTGCGCCCGTCAGTTCGCTGCCAATGCGAAAGAACGAGTAAGACGTGCTGCTGTCACTCCACCGCTGGACTGAAACAAGGTAGTCAACGGTGACGGGCAACTTCTTTACGCCCGTGTCCTCGTCGCTGTCACTGCTGCAAGCAAATAGCGACACAATTAAAGTACATGCAAGAAGTATCTTTTTCATGCAGATTGTTTGTAGTTGGGTTTGAGTGATTCCATTATCTCCGAAAGCTGTGCTTGCGCAAACACGCATTCATCACTTGCAACGTCAAACGCTGCTGCACAGCTGTCATGTGCTTTGAGTAACGCACGCGCATTACTGCGTATGCCAGCGATTAGGCGCAACGTCTGATAATCGAACTTGACGCTTACATCGTCAGGGAACGTGCTGCTGTTAGAACTTACTTTGGGCTGTGCCATTCGCAGGACATGAGCTGCTGCCTGGCAATAGTTGGCAAGCTGGATGCTGAAATCTTTGTGCAACAGCATTGCTTCACGCAAATTCATTTTGTTATAGTCCATGCTGTCAAAGTTTAATTACAGCTGCAAAGGTAACACTTTCAGCCGGAAAAACGCACACGTTCACATAAATTAAGGTGGAAAGAAAACTTAATAACTATACGAAACTAAACATTTCTTGTTAAAAATCCGAAATATACTAAATAAAATATAGAAATTATTAGGTTTTTAGAGTTTTTCTTACGACCTTTGCCATACAGTTTAACAAAAAGAGATACGACAATGAAAAAGAATTTTAAGAACATCGACGAGGAACTGAACGCTTACAGCGCATTCCTTGATGAAAGTGAGTACGGCAAGACTGTCAAGCAGATACGTGAAGCTTGCAAGGACTATTTCTACACGTACACGGGTGAGCTCGGCATGGAAAGCAGCGAACTTACGGACTACGGAACAATGTACAGCTGGGGATTCAACGGCAACGAGCTTCGCTTTGCCGAAAACTTGCTGCACTACCTCGCAAACTTCGACATCGTGCTACAGGTCGGCAAGAACGCAGACGAGCGCAACAGCAACCACAACGACGTTGCAAAGCTGCTTAACAAGCTCATTAAGCTGGGCAACGAGATTGAAGCAAGGAGTGAAGCGCAAACGAAGCTCCGCTATGCAGTACACTGTGACTTGGACGTAATGGTAGAGGGCGGCTACACACAGCAGCAGTGCTTGGATTGGTTCGCCGGTAAGGATGCAGCAGAGGTTTACGAGCTTAAGGACGGCAAGGACGTTAAGGCTGATGAAGTGCTGCTGGACGTTGTGAAGGAACTTTTACCCATGCACTTCGAAGGAACTGCCATAAAATAATATATAAGTTGAACACCGGGAGCAGCAACACGGCTGCTCCCACAAAGCAAGAAAGGAAACGACAATGCCACAACAGTACGACATTAAGGTTTGGCAGCAGATGCTTACAGACGTAAAGGCTGCTAACACAAAGATGCGCCAGCGCATCGACAGCAAGGCACAGACGGGCTACGTAGTAATCAGCAACACTTTCGACCATTGCGTTTGCAGCGACGAAAACCGCTGTGCAACGGTGCAGGTTGTCGCTTGCAGTACAGAGCCAGTTATCATGCCGAAAAGCAACGCAGAGCGCATTGCTAACACGTTCAAAGCATATTGTGGAGTATCAGAGCAACGGCGCATTTGTTGGCAGGTTATGAATGTGCTGGAATACTACAGGCGGCTTGTCACGCGCAACGAGCGCATGATTGAGATATTGGAAGAAGCACTTGGAAACAAGAGTTTAGTTACAGCTTAACACAGTACGGCATTATGGAAAAGAAATCACTTTACATCGAGTACAAATCACAGCGCAAGCGTGCCAACGACTGCGCTGTGAGAGCACTGATGAAGCTCCTTACGTTGAGTTGGGTAGAAGCTTACAACGAGCTTTGCAGTGCCGGGCGTACAGTAATGCGTATGCCCGACGAGATAGATTCTATTCGCGTAGCAATAGAAAGCTTCGGCTTCAAAAAAGTGTCAATACCCGTGACGAAAGGCTGCAAGCGGCCAACAGTTGAAAGCTTTGCAGCGGAGCACCCACAGGGGCGTTACTTGCTTAACGTTGCCCAACACGTTGTAGCCTGCGTTGACGGGCACTATTACGATAGTTGGGATTGCGGAGAAAAGTGTGTCTATAACTATTGGGAGGGCGAATAATGGAAAAGGCAAAAAGAGTGTTCTTTGTGTATAACGATTGCAGCCCTGACAGGAAAGAGCATAGGGTTGAATTAACGAAAGAACTCATGTCCGAATGGGGCTACAAGGACATAAATCACATGAAACGAAACATGATGGGCTGGATAGGCTTAAACAAACATTTTGAAGTTGAAGAACAATAAAAAAACATTACAACAATGAAAAAGATTTCAGAGTTAAAAGTGGGTGACAGCGTTACTTGTTACGAGCCATATAGTAACAACATTAAGAACGCTTACGAAGCAAAGGTTACAAAGGTTGGCAGAAAGTACATCACTGTGTGGCATAGTACACACTTTGACAAGGACACGGGACACGGCGAAAACGGCTATCAGCTTTTCGTTGGAAATTTTGACGAGTTTGAAGCATGGTTTGCGTTGAAGCCAACGCGCATGAAGCAACGAAGCAATATAGAATCCATGATTAGGGAGCTTGACGTGCCGGAACTGACAAAGATTATTAACTTCATACAACGTTTGGAGAATGAAACAGAGTAGCACAACGTACCCTACACGCATTGCGGCAATGGTACGGCAGTTTGAGTCAATCGACGCACAGCCGAAAATCAGCACAGAGCAGCTTTCAATACACATGGAGCAGCCCTGCGGATGCAACCTTACGGAACACTTCAACTGTCCTACGGAGGACTTAAATCAGCGTTATTACGTAGAACTGTGCGAGAAGCACAAATTAGAGCTTTAACAACATGCAAGAAGTAACAAACATCAAACAGTCAAACCGTCTGCTGTCAATAATAGGCAGCGACAGGACAGCCGACTTTTGGCGCACGCCCAAGGTTGGCGGGTACATTATCAGCACGGAGAAAAAGGTCAACAGCACGCCCGCATGGAGCGTGACGGCACTCATGGATATGCTGGATGAACATTTCGACGAGGAAAACGGCACTGCGATACCCCTCATAAACCCGCTCGAAAACTATGTGTACTTTGATGCAAACGGATTTCTCGTTGAGGAATTTTCGCGTAGCACGCTGCTTATAGACAACTTGATTGACGCAATAGAATGGCAGAATAAAAATGGATAAGAGAGTATTCAGGGCGTTGCAGCACGACAACCTTTTCAGCGACGATGTTAGCCCGGTGGAGTTCACAAAGTCTAACCGCAAGTACAAGCTTGCTGGATGGGGAAAGGTCGTAAGCGGCGAGATACACAACGACATCTATCTGTGGAGCTTCAAAAAGAGCAAGCTGCCCATTGTGGACGCAGAAATTGAAACTGTTGTGGGTGAGCGTGTGAAGCTCATGCGCATTGGCAGGACATCAAAGTACGTAGAGCGTGCAAAGCGTCTTTACTCGGAGGAATTGGGCTATGTGGCGTACTGACACAAAAAAGCCCCCGCGTCAGTACGACAAACACGCAGGGGCTACGACATTTCAGTTTAACTTTGCGTAAAACTGTACGAGCAAGGCACAGAAATACAACAATGTCGGTGCAAAGGTATGAAATTTTGGTGGTAAACCGATACAACTTCGACAAAAAATGAGTAATTTTGCGAAAAATTTGAATTAACAAGGACATTTTAAGACATTTCAGAGGTATGTTAGGAGCAATTATCGGCGACATTGTAGGGTCGCGTTTCGAATTTCACAACACAGACAAGTACAACTTTGGAAAGCTGTTCACAAAGCAGTGCGACTTTACGGACGACACAATTTGCACTGTGGCAATAGCACACGCAATACTTAAGGCTGACTACAACTACAAGGACGCGCTGCTGTATTGGTGCAGAAAGTACCCTAACCCGATGGGCAGTTACGGCGGCAGCTTTGCACGCTGGATAAACAGCGAAGACCCACAACCGTACAACAGCTTCGGTAACGGTGCTGCAATGCGTGTCAGCCCTGTTGCGTTTACATGGAGCACGTCGGCAGACGTTATACGCGAAGCGATAGCAACAGCAAGCGTGTCACACAATCACCCGGAGGGCATTAAGGGAGCAATGGCAACTGCACTTGCAACGTTTGCGCTGCGCAAGAGCCATAACAAGGAAACTGCGATACGCATAGAACAGCTTTTCTACGACTTGAACGCTAAATATACACGCGGACGCTTTGACGAGACTTGTCAGGGAACTGTACCCGTTGCGCTTCGCATCATTTCAGAGAGCTGCGACTTTGAGGACGCTATAAGAATGGCAATGGCCTGGGGCGGCGACAGTGACACGTTGGGCGCAATAGTAGGCGGCATGGCAGAAGCTTTGTACGGCATACCCAGCGACATTAAAGCTGCTGCAATGGAGTACCTGCCAGCAGATATGAGGATAGTTATTAGAGAGTTTTACGACGCTTTTGTGCATGAATAAAGTACTGTACATCTATCTTACGGGCGTGCTGCTTGCATTCATATTGCTTGCAGCTGGTATTGAAAGGCTTTACAAGAAAGGCACGTTCCTGTTTGTTCCTAAAGAAGCTGCATGGCTTCTCTCGTCGCTGTCTTGGGTGCTTGTAGCTATCCTTGCATGGGGCTGGCTGCTGGACTTTCTTACTTACATCTACGTGTACATTATATTCAAGTATAAAGTATGGCAAAACAAAAAGAATGACACAACATGACAAACGAGGAAAGGAAAGAACTTGCTGTAAAGGCCGCGCAAGACGCGGGCTTTGAATCAGCAGCTTACATTGGAACGCAGGACGGCAAGCACATATACGTCGGCGTTGCAAAGGGTGGCGAGCCTACGGGCTTGCCCATGTTCGTTGAAGTAAGCGCAAGCGGAGCTGTAAACACAGAATACAGCTTCAAGTATATGCACCTTATAAAAGAATAAGTATGATTGAGATTGAACATGTTACACTTGAAGATTTAATAAAAGTCTGCAAGTACTACAAAGGAGAATTGGAATGTCCAAAATCGTGCAAAAGTGATATGTTTTGGCGCTATGAATTTAAGTGGGTAATGCTACGCATGGACGAGGACAGCGACCTGCTGCACGATTATTTGAACGACTACGACAACGCAGGGCTGCTTGACTTCGAGCAGAACGACGGCACGCCCGCAACGCTGAAAGCCCTGCTGTTTAACCGCTTCTGCTATTGGAGCAGCGGCACGATGCTTGATTGCGTCGAGCCGTTCAAAGAGTTCTACACGAATGAGTACATTAAGAAAGCTGCCCGGCGTTGAGCAGCTTTCTTTTGTTTAGTACGGATAAGGATAACCGCCTACATACGGGAATGGGAACGGGCTTTGGTCAACTATTTCAACGTCGATATACCATTTGCCGCCGTTCTTTTCTACTTTAGTCACGCGATACGTTGTGCCACGCTGGAACAGTATTTCGGACTCATAGCCAAATGCAGCTTGCGGAGAAATACCGTCCCATGATGCGCCGGCACCCCTGCCAAACGCACTGAACGGCTCACAGTACATTCCTTTCGTGCCACGCGGAGCGTAGATGTTGAAGATAACGGGCTTGCTGTCAAAGCCCTTGCCCTTTGCAACGCCAGCACTCCAATATGCGCCCTCCGTTCCTGTCTTGCCGACAAGCGCGTAAATGTCAGCGTCGCTTGCAGTGGCATAGTTAGTAAGGCCGAACTTCTTAAGTCCGACTTTATCATCACCTCTTTGCAGCCACATGTCGAAGTCGTATGTTGACTTGTCGATAATGCTTTCAATGAGCGGGATGCGCGTAAGTCCACGCTTTGCCTTTGCAGCAGGGCCGTAATAAGTAAGGCCACGCAACGGCTCGTTGATGTTGTGGTATTCTTCGGTGTAGCCGTAAATTGCATCACGTTCCTTTTGTGAAGCGTTACGCCACACCTCGCCACTCTTCGGACGCAGTTTGTCGTCGGCTTCTTTTGTGTCCTTCGCCCACATAGCGAGGTCTTTTCTTCCCCTGCTGTAGGCATCCGTCAAGTCCTCCCCCAGCGACTTAAGCTTTAGGCGCACAGTGTTGATGTCGCCTTTTTGGACTGCAAGCAGAATGTCATTGTATGCGTACCGCTCAACATCTGTAAGCCCAAGACCGCCCTTTTGCCAAAGCGTAAGCCGCTTGTCTGCAAGCTGCCCGGCCATCTGCATAAGCTCCGTGTCCGTAATTACGCCGCCCAGCTTTGAGGACGTTGTGGAAGTCGAAGCAGCACCGCCTTTCTTCTTGTTTCGGTATTTCGCTGAAGCTTCCAAGCTCTTTTTGTACTTCTCTGCATCCTTGACTGCTTGCTGTGCCAAAGCAAGGTCGTCTTTGAGTGACAGCAATGCTTCGATGTTGTCAATGTGCTGCTGGTACTTCGGGCTGGCAGTCGTAAACGCCTTAAGCTGGTTGTACTGCTGCATGACAACCTGCCAATCCATGTTAAGCTTGGCTTCTTTGTACAGCTTGATATATGCCTCCTGCGAGATTTTCCACGTGTTCGGGAACTTCTGCTGTATGCCGTTCATGTTCGCGCCGAGGAAATCGTAGGCTTCAAAGCTGTATTTCTTCATCTGACCTGCGTAGTCGCTTGTATGCGAAAGTACATACTGCACCTTCTTATCTACAGCATCTTCTACTGCTTGCAGGTCAGCAAGTGACACATCTTTCAAGTGAGCCTTTGCATCCTGCACGTACTTGAACGACTTAACGGCCTTGTTGATACCTGCAATTTGCTGTGCAAGCTGTTTTGTAAGCTGCTGTGCGTCGTTTAGGCGGTAAGTGAGTAGTTTATCCTGCAAGTCAGAAATAAGCGGTTGTAGCTCCTTGTAGCCGTGTTTTTGAGCGGCTGCAATAACATTCTTCGCAGTGTTGAACTTAAGGGCGTTCTGTTTCCTGCGCTCGTTCCATGCGTTTTGTATGGCTTTTGCGTCGCGTGCTGCGTGACGCTGCTCACGTGCAAGCTGTATCGGGTCAACAAATTCGGACTTCTTCACAATCTTTGACAGCGTGCTTACGTTGACATGCAGATTGTCGATGCGGAAGAACTCATAGCCGTACTTGGGCGACACGTTGCTGCTGTACTCCTTGAAAGCTTCCAGCGTGTCGAAGCGTTTGTTGTTCTGCGGGTCGTAGAAGTAGCCCTTGCCGTTTTCCTTGACGTAGTTGAACGTGTGGCCGCTCTTTGCGCCTTTCCACGTAACGCCAATCTGATACACGCCGTCAGGCTGCTTTTGCAGCCAGCCGTACATAACGCTGACTTTCGTGCTTTTCTGAATGTCAGCCATGCGTAAAGGCGTGCCGTCGGTTTTCTTCCAAACGTCGAGGTAGCCTTTTGTAAGTATCTTCTTGTATATAGTGCCGTCGTTGCCCTTTGCTTCGATGTTGAAGCCAAAGCGACGTAGCATGTAAACGGGTGCCGTCGTTTGGCAGTTGATGGAATAGTCCTTCTTCCACTTTGGATTGAGTACAAGCTTTCCCTGCGCGTTGCGCACGTACTTTTCCCTATACTGCGGGTTGACGTGCCTGGTATTCGCCTGTTCGTGTGTCATTGGGCGACCCTTTGCAATGCCAATCTCGCGTGCAAGCTGCTTAAGGTTGCGCTTAAGCTCGTCGGAGAATCCAGCCCAAACAAGCTCGTCCCACTTCTTCTGTATCTCAACGCCACGCATAGCCTTTGCGTATGCTTGCTGCACAGCGTAGATGTCGCCTTGCTTGATTGCGCTGTACAGAGCGTTAAGCCGTCCTGTGAGTGCCGTTCCTGCGTCAATGTCAGCGTTGCTAATTGCACGCTGCACACGCTCCAGCTGGTATCTGTTCCAACGCTCCTGCACTGCTGCATCGTCACGCTTTGCATGACGCGCTTCAATGGCCATCCTGCGCCTACGCTCGTCCCAACGACGCTGAATGTCTGCCTTTTCTGCTTCCGTTTTCACATGCTTGGGCTGCACGTACACGCCCATCTTCTGCTGCTCGTCCTTATTGAACTCAAAGCGCCAATACTTGGGGTTGTCACGGAAAACGTATGCAAGCGTGCCGCGCTCACCGGCAGCGAGTATCTTGTCACGGTTACGATGCACATACTCCTTGAAAGCGTCAGGCACTTGCGTAACGGCATTAGGGCTGACATAGTTTGAAATGTCCTCGCCTTTCTGCTTGCGCCTGATTATCTCGTCACGCTCCTGCTTGCTGCACAGCACGGGCGCACTGGCACACATGCACTGCGGATGAAAGCCCGCAAAGTCAAAGTCCTTCGGGTACACGCCCCAAAGCTCGTCGCAAATGTCGGGCTTCGGGTGCTGCGGACTGCCCCAAATGCGTATGCCAAGCACAAACGGCTCACTGCGCCAGCGTGCGTTGTTGCCGTAGTGGTACGACATGTTGATTTCGCTGCGCATGAGCCTGAATGAGTTTTTGTAGCTGCTTCTGTAAACGCCCTGTCCGACTTCTTCCAGCGGTGCAACGACAAAGCGCACGTTGCCGTCCTCGTCAATGACGCGCTTGTGCCAAACTGCAACGTCCTTCTTCTTTCCTCCCGTCGTAATAACGGTGTGGTGATAGCGTCGATACATCATGTCCGGCTCTTTGAGCTGGTCGCGCACACGCAGGGAAAGCTCCGCTGCACTCGTACCCTTTGAAAGCCCGTCCTTAATGACGTTGCTCATTGCAATCTCAAACTCGCTTTTCGTCTGCTGTGCGTAGTTCCAAATGTTCTGCGAAAGGTTAAGCCCCTGTGGGTTGTTCATGCGCCTGGCAGTGAAAGCGTTTATAGCCATCCTGCGCACGCGCTCAATGGCTGAATCGTTGAGTATGGTGTAGCCGTGCAGGTTCTTTGCATCCTGCCCGAAAGCAAGCGCAACGCCCGACGCGATGCCCTGTTTCGTCAGTAGTAAGTTGTCCTGCACGTACTGATTGAAGATGTCACGCAGTCTGTACTGAAGCTCGGGGAAATTGTCAAACATAAACAGCGGGTTATCTGCAAGCTTTTCATCCACGCTTATGCCAAGCTCCGAAAGTTCCTTGATGAACTTTGCGTAAAGCTTGCCCAAACGCTTGTTATATGCTCCGAAAAGCATTGTCAGTTCCTCTTGCTGCTGCTTGTTTGATGCCATTTTTCGACGTTTTTGCGACTTTTTTATTTTTTCATTTTTTGCGCTATATAATAGTTATACTATACAGTAGGATATAATAATATAATTATATATATTTATCCTTATCCTTAAGACCTTGCTTGGGGCTTAATCGTAAGTTGCTGATAATCAACACTTAAAAAACGCGCTAAACACCCTTTTAACGTTTGTTGACTTTAATGAAAGGTATTTTTACGTTTTAGCCCCTTATTTTAACACGTGCTTAACTAAAAACAGCCGTTTTTCAGCAGTAACAGGCTTTGTTAAGAGTTTTAACACGGTTTTAACTAAAAAAGCGCACTTGAAGCACCGAAAAACTAAATATCCGTTAATTGGTACGGTTAATTTTTGTAAATCAGCCTGCAACCGCGCTTTTTGGAAAGAGAGTATAAAGTGTGGGAAATATCATCGTCCTATTATGCACCCTCATTGAAAGCGTCACCTGCGCCGAATATCTCGCGTTGCTCCTTTGCAGCTTCTTCTTTTTCCTTTTTGAGCTGCTGGATAGTCTGCTCCGGGTTGTCAACTTTAGGATTCTTATGCACAGCTTCTTCTTGCGACATCGTAGGCTTGCCGCCCGTGGAAAGATTGATGATTTCGATTTCCTCTTTCTCGTTCTTTGGCAAGTACGGGTTGAAGATGGGCTTGCAGAAAGTAGCTTCCACAACAGACGCGCCCACGCCGTCACGCTGCGCACAGCCGCCCTTAACGACGTTGAAGCGACGCTCGAAGTTCTCACCGAAAAGCTCCTGCTTGTCGTCAGCCTTCATAAACGGGTCTGTAAACATAAGGTTGATGGCTACGCCGCTTGTGTTGCTGCCAATCTCCTTCATGCTCTTAAAGCTGATGTCGGGTGTCTGCGTATAGCTGAATATGATGTTGAAAAGCTCCGCAAGCTCGCCTTTCATGCTTTCGGGGCTGTTGTCCCAAGAAAGCACCTTCATGTCCGTTTCGTTGCCCTCGCCTTGGTACACCTTGCCCTGCTCACCCTTTTCGGCAAAGCCCTTAAGCTTTCCCTTGAAGAAGTACGACGGTGAGCCAAAGTAGTCGTTGGTGTCACCCCAGTTTGAAAGCAGCGTATCTACACGGTCACATGCTGGCTGCACATCGTCCCACTCCGTTTTTTCCTGCCTGTAGTAGATAACGGGCATACGGTCGAAGCCGTGAGGGATGGGTGCCAAGTCCTTTGCGTAGAGCTGTGCGCCGTTTGCGTCCGTCTCAAAGCGGTAAACGAAAAGCTTTGTGTAAACGTCGAAGTGCGTAATGTACTGACCGTTCAAGTCCATTGTACGGTAGCCACGCCCGAAGCCGTCCATGCGCCCGTAATCGTCGAAGTGTGGCAGCAGCAAGTCGCCGCGTGACGGGCTTAACAGCTGCACGCGCATTTCTCCCGACGTTGGCTTGCCGTTCTCGTCAGGCACAAAGTACCAAAGCTCTGCTGCTTCACGCTCACGGAACACTGCACGGGCAAGCTTCTTGTCAAAGTACGGCATCTTGTTCTGCTCGTACACAGTCATAACGCTGTCAAACAGCTTTTGCGAGGAATCAGCCGTATTGTCGCCCTTAAGCTGGTACGTCGCGGGCTTGCCCAGCAGGAAACCGGCTGTGCGCTCAACGAGAAGCTTCTGTATGGGAACAGCGACACGGCACACTTCCACGTACTTGATTTTGTAGATGGGGTTGCCGTCCGCGTCGAACTTGTCCGTCTTTACCTTTACTTGCTTGCGCTTGCGCTTTGTGCGGTCAAAGACTGCGTGCCTGTAAACGTTGTATTCCGCTTCCGTTTCCGTGAAGGACTTTGAAAAGCGGGGTTTGCACATGGTAAGCGAATCACGTACCTGCTCACCTGATGGAAGTTCCAAAACTTGCGCTATTGTACTCATATCTTATAATATATCTGCCAATCCTTGCGCATCTAAACCGTCGCCGTTCTGTCCGAGTACTTCTTCAAGTATCACGTAGCGTATGGCATCGATGCAATTATGTACGAGCAGGCCGTTAGCAAAGTATTCGTGCTGGCCGCTTACTTCCAAGTCAAAGACTTGGGCTTCGCCCGCGTCAGCTGCAAAGATACTCTTTATTTTCCTGCTTGTTTGCTCATTGCCGCAACTTTGTGTAAACACCTCGTCGCCTGCGTGCAAACATCCTATTTTTTGCCACTTGTCTTTCGTTTTAACAAGGTGTTCGGGTGTCGCCCGAATGTCTATCTGCCCATCGTCGAAAACGAGCGTAAAACGCTTTATTTTGCGCTTCCCGTTCTTCCACAGCTTCGTAACGCGCCTGTAGCCCTTGCTCGTCAGCACTAAATCGTCAGTCGTTATGTTCGCTATGCGCTTGCTGCCCATCGACGTGGTAATCATCGTGTCGGCAGTGAAGCAGTGGTTGAAAGCGTCAACGGGTTCGTTGAGCCACTTTCCGTTTTTGTCTTTTCTGTACACGTAGGACTTAAGTTCTTTTATGAGGTTCGTACTTCTACGGGTAACGACAAGCTTGTACTGCTGCATCTTCTGCAATCCTGCACGCACACTGCCCGAATACTTTTTCACGCCGTGTATGTCAATGCCCGTGTTGTATATTTCGTCTATTTCTCGCGGTTCGCTGCTGTCTGCCCACACTTTGGGTTGCCAATGCTGCTGCTGTTTGAGTTCCTCCACGATGTCATTCGTACCCATCTGCGTGCGATAGCAAAGCTCGTCCAAGTATATAGTGTTGCCAACAATGCTGACAAGCACGATGGCGGTAGGGTCGTTTGTGTAGCCAAAGTCCAAGCCCAAGAAACGGTGCTTGCGTGCCTGGGGCGGCAGCTCGTCCACGACTTCGTATGTTTTGAATATGCGGCCCTCGATGATTGCACGCTGCCCAAGGCCGTACACCTGCCAAAGCGACGGCGAAGTTTCTTTCAGTTCCTCGATGCTGTCAATGACTTGCTGCTCCAAGAAAGGGTTGTCCTTGTACGTGCTGATGAAGAAGAATGTGCGTGCGCTGCTGTTTACTTTCTCTACAATCCAGTGTTCATCGTCAAAGGACGGGTTGTAGTCAATGAGCGTGAACAGCGTAGTACGTAGCTTAAGCTGCGTCCACTCGTCAAAGGTCAGCTCGTTAGCCTCGTTGACGTACAGAATCATGCGCTTTCGTCCACGCAGTCGCTGGTCGTCAGTCGCAGGAAAGAACTCTATCCATGAGCCGTTAGGGAACGTGTATATTAAGTCCGTCTTGTTCATGCACTTGGGATTCCATTGCCCCATGCGCTTCATTATTTCCTCAAAGTCACGGTACACAGTTCCCTTTAGCGCCGGGCGCGTGCCACGCACGATAGCTACGGTTGTACCCGCATACGTCAGACAGCGCACGATTAGCCAAATGACGATTGTGTACGTCTTGCTGCTTCGTGCGCTACCCTGTGCCGACACAGTGCTGTAACCTGCATCAAATGCACTCTGTATTACGTTATATACACGGGAAACCTGTATCTTCATGCTTTGTTGTATAACCATTTTCGTGAGCGCACGAAAATGATAGCGGACTGTTATTCATCCGTGCGCTCGTCAACCTGCATACGGCTGTCTATCACTTCAATTGTCAGCGGCTCGTTCTTAATCTTCTCACCGCCCGAAGTAATGTCAAGCTTCTGCCCGACCTTGCCCAGCGCACGGTCAATCATGCGCTCCGCAATGTCGAAGCCCTTGCCGCCAAGCACGTTTCTCGCAACGACACGTATAAGCATGGGCTGCTCAACGTCCGCGATTATCTGTTTCAGCTTCCCCTCGTCAAGCGTAAGGACGTACAAGTACGACTTTGCAATGTCCTCCTGCTTGGGTATTTTGTAGCCCTCCTTTTTCAGCGTGTCACACACGCTCTTTATGCTCAAAGGCTTGCGTCCCTGCGGGTTGCCGCTCACTCCCTTTTGGAAACGGTACGGGCGTATGTTCTCAATTTTGCGTTGAGTGAGTTCGTCGTGTTCCTTTTCCATAAATGTTCCTGTTTTGTTCCTGTTTTTTCTTAACGCTCATTGACATAGCTGACTGCACAGCTTTTGCGCTTGCTCTTGTCCGCTTCGTCCTTGAACTGTGCGTAAACGTCCATAAAGTTGTTAAGCTGCCGCTCGACAAGCAGCCTTGCGCTTAATGCGATAAACGCAGGGTACTTGTCTTGCGTCAACTCTTTGAGCTTTTCGTAGGGCTGCTCCAAGAGGTACTGCATAATGAGCACCTTGTCCTTTGCTGGCAGCATTTCGCGGAACTTGACATCAAGCTCCTTTTCAAGCTCACACCTCACACGCTTTATTCTCTCTTTCCTTGTAGCCATTACTCCGAATTGTTAATCAGGTTCATAAACTCGCTGCGTACTGCTGCATCCGTTTTGAACAGCCCGGTAAGGCAGGAGCTTGACATGATGCCCTTTTTCCTTGCGCCGCGAATCTCCTTGCACGTGTGATGTGCTTTCATCACGCACGCAATGCCCAGCGGTGCGTATTCATCGTCCAAGCCCTCTGTCAGCGCACTTTCAATCATGTTTACGATGTCATGCACCAAACGCTCCTGTATCTGCATACGTGCCGCGCAATAGTCCACGACACGCGCAATCTTGCTTAAGCCGAGTATCTTTCCCTTTGGATGGGGAATGTAGGCAAAGTAGTACTTGCCCATGAAAGGCAGCACATGATGCTCACACATGCTGGCAAAGTCGCCCGTGTCAGTAACCATTTGGTCACAGCGCAAGCCGTCCGTGCCATTGTCAAACACAGTGATTTTGGGCTTCTTCTTCGGGTCGTAGCCCCGGAACAGTTCTTCCCACATGCGCACAATGCGCTCGGGCGTTCCTTTCAGCCCCTCACGGTTAGGGTCTTCACCCACATACTCCAGCAGCTCGCGCACGTGCTGCTCTGCTTCGTTCCTTGACAGCTTCATAGCTCGTTGATGTCGATTTCGTAGGTAGCAATGTTGTTTTCACTCTCCTGCACGTCTGCACGGTAGCACTGCGGAATAAGGTCAACAATCCAGCGTGCAATGTTTTCAGCCGTCGGGTTGAACGGCAGAATCTCATTGAGGTTTCCGTGGTCGAGCTTGCCGTGAATGGCACGCTTGATAAGGGCAAAGTCAGCAACCATGCCGTCCGCGTTCAACTCCTTTGCAGCACAGTACACCGTCACTTTCCAATTATGGCCGTGCAGTCCTGCACACTTGCTTGGGTAAGACAGCTGCAAGTGATGGCAAGCAGCAATCTCCATTGTTTTTTGAACTCTGTACATCTTTTTACTTGTTAGAGGTTATACAATACTTCATAATTACTTAACAATTACTTGCTAATTCGTGCAAAACTTGCAAGGTTACACGCCCCGCTTGTTTGCGTCCCAAATGAACTTGTGAATTTGCAGCTGCATCTTCACGCCGTTCAGCTTGTTTTCAATGAGGTAGTCCGCAATGTCCTTTGGCTCTATGCTTCCGAAGCACGGGCTGACAATGACGTTTGTGCGCTCCAGCAGCTTGTTTTGCTCCACGACATACTTCATAATCTGCAAGTCGCGCAAGCTGCCAACGACAAACTTCACGCAGTCCGTCTTGTTGAGGTAGTCATAGTTGCTCACCTTCATAGCCTTTTGAAGCGCGTTGCCGGCGCACTCCGTCTTGTAGTCAAGCGTGAACGCTGGCCGATAGCAGTAGGGCAGTTCTGCAAGCTCCTTGATGGGCAGACTGCCGTTTGTCTCAATCTCCACACGGTAGCCGTGTATTGTGAGCATTAAGACAAGCTCCTTCACGTTGTTTTGCAGCAGCGGCTCGCCGCCCGTCAGCGTGACGTTTTTCACGCCCTGCTGCTCCACGTACTCGAACAGTTCCCTGTCTGTCATTTCCTCGCACGCTTCGTTATTGTCGTAGCTGTACTTGCTGTCACAGTACGCACAGCGCAGGTTGCAGCCAAAGAAGCGTATAAAGACGGCAAGCTCGCCACTGTGCAAGCCCTCGCCGTTTATGCTTACGAATTTCTCAACGACTTTGTATCTCATACTTATTTGTTATGGTTTGTCCTGCTTGTAAAGTAGTAGAAGAAAGGCGTGTCAATGATGGCAAGGCACAGCTTCAGCAAGTATTGGCCGAGTATGATGCTCAACAGCAAGGACAGCCCGCCCTCTTGGAACAGCCAGCCCATGCCAATGCCAAACGCTACGAGCGCATAGATTACAGTGTCGATGATTTGGCTTGTTCCCGTGCTTACGTTGTTCCATATCCAGCGCATAGACGGCTTTGCGTCGAAGCGTGCGCGTATCTTGTGGAAAATCCACACGTCCCAAGTCTGTGAGCATGAGTAGGCACACAGCGACCCAAGCACGAACATGGGCGACTGCCCCAGCAGCGTCTCGTATGCCTGCTGCATAGCTGCATCGTCCGTAGGCGTGTACTGCGTCAGCACGATAAGCGCAATGGCGAACAGCTGGCCGACAAAGCCGTAACGCACTGCACGCTGTGCTTCCAGCTTTCCCCACAACTCGCCAATGATGTCAGTGCAAAGGAACGTGAAAGCGTAGGTTATTGCACCGCCGGACAGCGCAAGCGGGATGCCGAAAATCGTCAGTCCCGTGTTAATCACTTTGCAGCCTACGATGTTGGCCACAACAATGCTGATAACGAAAATAACGTGTATCAGCAGGAGGTTTTCATTTGTTTTCTTCATATTCTTTCAGTTACATGTTGGTTACATACCTTTGTAGTAGTCCTGCTCCCCGGCTGCTTTCTGATACTCGCGCTTAAGCATTTCAATCTGCACGCACAGACAGTTGGTGTTGCGCTCGTTGGCATACTCGTTAATGACGTTCCAGTGTTCCTCGCCCACAAACTGCTTGATGGCAGCAGTGTCGATGTTCTTTTGGTGATGTCCTTTGATAAAGCCAAAGCGCAAGCCGCTTTTGAACGACGTGCTATCAGCGGACGTGCAGAAACGGCACGCTTCCAGCAGCTTCTTTTCAGTGCATCCGAGCAAGTGAATGTCAATGGACGGCTTACGGCGCTTGATGTACCTGGCAAGAGCCGGCACGTCGTTTTTCTTGCCCGCAATACGCAGTTCGGGGACGCTGATTGCAATGTAGTCCGAGAACTCTATGAGCCTGTCAAGCCCCTTTTTGCCGTCCTCCAAGTGGAACACGTTAATGATGCGGTTGTTTGGCAGGTCGTTTCTCATGCGCTGCCTGAACTCCCAAGCCTGCTCAACGCCAAGCACCTTTTGGCAGTCCACTTCTACGCACGTAGCACCATTGCCGTGTGCAAGCGTGAACTCTACCAAAGCGTCGTACCACTTGCCGATGATATTGTCATCGTGCTTGCCGGAACGCCCGCCAAACATGAGCGTGAACAGCCCGCTATCCTGTATGACATGCAGGGAATTGTCGGCAATGTACTTTGGTATGGCTATTGCTTCGTTGCCTTTCTGCCACTTAAGCGGCATGATTGGGCATTTCGTAGAGCCGAACACAGTCTTTTCCACAAACGGGAAAGCTGTGTAAAGGCTGTAACGCACGCCAAGCTCCTTGACTGCAAGGAACTGGTTTTGCACCTCGCTTCCAGCGTAGTGTACTTTGATGTTATCGGGTAAGTGTAGCACCTCCATAGCCGTCCTCCGTTACTTCTACTTTATCCATGTCGAAGAATCTGTTGAGCAAGTTTTCCGCAATGCTTTCACAGCTCATTTCGCGGAAGTCGCAACAGTTGTAGCCGTCGCCCTCATAGTTGGGGTAAGTCATGCGCAAGTAGTCCTCTATTTCATGCTGGCGCGTGATGATTTCCACTTGCCGCTCGTTATGCTCCACGCCGACCCAGCAGCGAATGACAAAGACGTGCCTGTGCCTGTTTGCAAGGTACTTGCAGCCGTCGGGAGCGTCAGGCCATCGGTGAAAGCCCTCGATGGCGTTGTAGGTAAGAACTTGTCTTTTCATTTTATCTTTATGTTTTCGTAGTCCTTCAAAGCTTCAGTAACGATGCTGCGTATTTCCTCAACTTGTTCGTCGGTGAAGTCAGCGGGCAGGCATATCTTTATGTCCTTGCCCTTTTCCTTTTCCTCCTTTTCCTCTTTTTCCTTGTCGAAGAAGTCGCCCAGCTCAAAGTCGCCGCCCTCCAAGAACGAAGGCAGGTTCATTCCCCAATCCTCCAAGTCGCCCGTGTCCCACTCGTTGGCAATCAAGTTCCAATCAACGTCACCGAAAGCCACGTTGTCCTTGATTACGTACTCTGCAAGCTTTTCCACGGGCGTTTCCTGCTTGAACACATAGCACGGCAGCTCATTGAATCCAAGCTCCTTACACGCACGCAGGCGCATGTTACCACCTATTACTATATAATGGCCGTTTTCAAGCGGGTAAACAAGCAGTGTACGCGCTTCCAGCAGTTCGGGCGCGTCCTCAATACTTTTCTTAAGCGCATCATACCGATGCGTCTTTATGAAGCGGGGGTTTTTTGGCAAGCCCTCCAGCTGACCCTCGTTCAGCTCCAACAGGCTCACGTCAATGTTTTGGTACGGTGTTTTGCTCATTTTTATCTTATTTTGATTAAAACTACGCAAAAGTAAGCAAAAATAAGCAGTTATAAGCAATATTTTCCAAACGTTGTGCAAACAGTAAGCACAAACATGGGCGCAATGCCGTATTGCACTGCGCCCCCTGCAAACATCTATATAATCATGCCACACAAAAAAGATTTCGGAAAAAGCGGCTACCACTGTAACCGCATAATTAAACTTTTGCATTTTTGAATAGTGGTGTCTCACGACACGTTTATGTTACTTACGTATGTAAATCCCTTGCTTTTTGAAGTGAAGCGTGTTTCGCAACAGGCTTCACCCACTGTATGAAAAAAACTCAGTTCACTGCTTGGTAAGCGTGTTCATCGTCCTTGCGCAAACAACGCAGTATTTTCTCGTAAAGCTTTGTGATTACGGGGTCGCCGACCTCCAAATATCCAATATAGTGCTTTGCGCTCGTAATGACATGAGCCCTGCTTCGCTTAATGACCTGCGCTGCCTTTTTCGGGTGTATTCCAGCCAATGCAGTTACGGCACAGTAAAGGCCGCGTGCAAAGTTCAGCTTATTGCATTTAGGGCCATAGACAAGCTCCTTTTCGTCAATTTCGCAGGACTCACACACCGCTTGCGCTACTTCTTCCGCGTTGCATTTCAGATTTGGGTTTAATGTCATTAAATGGGCAATTTTGCTTTCGCGGGTCAAAGTTAATCAAAACTAAGCGAAAATAAGCAATAATAAGTATAAAAGAGTGCTTATTTTAATATGATTTAACTTTGAGCAACAAAAACAGCGGTTTTATACGCCCAAAAAGATTGTGCAAGTGATAACCTTACACAAACTACAAACTGCACAATGTCTTTGCAATACTACACACCCAGCACGTAGTCAATGACGGCACGGTTTGCTGCATCGACCTTTTTTGTGTTCGTGCGTATATACACCTTTGTCACATTTGCGCCCGTTGTCTGCGAGTGACCCAGCGCACGGCTTATCGTGTCGTCGCTTATATCCAAGTCATACGCAAACGTCGCCCACGTGTGCCTTGCCCAATACAGCGTAAGGTTGTCAATGCCTATCTTCTTGCCCATTTCACCCAGCCAATGGTTGCACTTGTTCGCAAACATGTTGTACTTCTTAACCGTGTCAAACCAACATAGCAAGTGCTGCTTGCCCTTGTACTTGTCGAAGATGGCCTGCGCTTCCGGCTCTACCTTAATATTATATAGCTTGTGTGTCTTGCTGCGCAAATACTGTATGCGCCCGTCCGTAGGGTCTGCGAGGTCTGACAGGTCGGCGACATTGATGCCTATCAGATAGAACGTCAGCATGAAGCAGTCCTTGTAACGCTGCTGGAACGGCTCACATGGCAGGGCAATGAAGTCACGTAGCTGCTTAAGGCTCATGCTTCGCTTCGGCGTTTCCTCATACTCAAAGTCGAACTTGCGGAACGGGTAGAAGCTTATTGTTTCCTGCTTAAGCGCAAAGTTGAACACTGCACGCAGGTTTCTGAAATGTATGCTGCGCCCGTTCTTGCTCGGGCTGTAAGTCATAAGGAACAGCTTAAAGTCAGTAAGCCACTTGATGCTCATTTGCTCAAACGTCAGGCTGTCATAGTGCGCAAACTCCTTGACAAGCGCAATGGTGCGCTCGTATATCCTGCGCGTGCTCTCGTTTGTTTTCAGTGCTAAAAACTGCTCGTATGTGTCCTTGAAAAGATGTGGCAGGTCGTTTTCGTCCTCTTTCTGCAAGTACGAAATGAGAGCCTTGTCAGTGTAGCTTCGCAGTTTGCCCGACGCTTGCAGCTGCAACAGCTTTGTTTCCGCTTCGCTGCAACGCTGGCGTATGATGGCGTTGAGGACTTTCCTGTTTGCAATGTTTTTGATGCACTGTGCTTCGCTGTCCCAATCGCCAGGCGCAACGTCTATACCCAGCGGCACATAAAACGTGTGCTTGCGTGCAACCGCAAGCTTCAGCGGATATGTGCCGTCCTTTTTTCTGTGCCTTATGTCAAGCCGTATAGATACCTTAACCATGCCTTGCTATAAAATAAGGGGCAAAGAGTTTGCAACTTTTTTGCAACTTTTTTGCCCCAAATAGTCTGTTTTTGACCCAAAATGTCCTGCTGCATATTCGCGGGCTGACCCGCTGGATAAGCGGAGAGACCGGGATTCGAACCCGGGATACGCTTTTGACGTATACACGCTTTCCAGTCCTACCCCCTATCGGTTTTAATTAAATGTGTATCAATATGTTACAGAACGCCAAATTTTAATTTGCAACTTTTTTGCAACTTTTTGGCTATTTGAGGGACATTTGCATCAGTACGCGATACCATGCGCGTATGTCCTCCTTTGCGACGGTAAAGTCTGCAAAGTCGGGGTTGATGCTCCTGCACAAAACACGGCTGTCATCCTCCTTGCAGGGGAACACGTTCTTAACGATAGGGCCGTTGACAGTATCTAACTCGTAGGTACGTCCCCACTCAATAAAAGCTGCTTCATTTATCCTTTTGACAAGTATCTTGCTGCCATTGGGATATTCGGGAGCCATGCTGTCACCTGTTATGGTGCTGGCGTGGCTCGCGTCTTTTATCGGGCTTACTATCATTTCACACTCGTATTCCATGACGGACGCTTCAAAGTTTGAAGGACTGCCGCCCTGCACGCTTATGGGCAGCAGCGGGACGTATGTAACGCCTTCTGTGCCCGTGCTGTAAGAAGCAACGAACATATCACCCACACCGTCAGCGACCCAATCTGCGTTGACCTGCGGGAACTTGTCTTTGAGAGCTTTCACTACTTTGGCGCTCGGCTTGCGTGTGTTCTGCACGTAGGCATTGCTCACGTCAATTTCTTTCTGCAACTGTGCAACGCTTAAGCCAAGGTTTCGAGCCAATAAGCCCATCCTTTCCTTAAAATCCATAAATTTCTATTCAAAAATGCTTAATAATCTATAAATTTATATAGTAATTTATAGGCAAATTTAGTTTTTTATACGACCTTTGCCCACGCATTACGTTTTTGACGGTGCAAAATTACAAATTTATTTTGAAAACAAAGCATTATTATAATTTATTAAGAAAATGAAGACAGTAACTAAGAGAAACAAAGACAGAGCTGTGTATGACAGATTTATGCAGCTTGTGGACAAAGGTAAGTCAAAAACCGAAGCCACGTACAAGGTAATGTCGGAGTTCAACATCTGCACTCCGAGCACTGTTCTGAACATAAGAAAGCGTATTGAAGGAGGTGCTGCCCTATGACTTGCGTTGAGCCTAAAGTAAATGATGCGGGCTGGTACAACGTCAACGAGACGGCGCAAGCACTTGAAGTTGACAGGAAAACGGTACTGCGTCACACGGAAAAGGGCTATATCAAGTGTAAAGTTAGAAAATGCAATAACCGGCGCGTGTACTCAGGGCGTGAAATCAAACGCTATTGGGGAGCGCAATATTAAAGTACGACAATTTTAATATGAACGAGCAAGGAACAATTTTCAACTTATACAGCGTGCAAAACGCATTAAACACAACAGATATGGCAAAGAGATTTACGGACACGGAGAAATACAAGAAGCACTTTGTTCGTTCGCTCAAAGCACCATACAAATTGTTGTGGGACTACATTCTTTGTGACTGCAACCATGCGGGCATTTGGATTGTGGACTTTGAAGCAGCTCGTATGTACTTGGGCAAGGACATCAAGCTTAACGAGCGTGCTGCGCTCGAAGCGTTCAACAAGAACGAGAAGCACGTCATACCCATTGACTGCGGCGACAAGTGGTTTATTGTAGGCTTCATTGAATATCAGTACGGAACGCTCAACCCGAAAAACCGCGTACACGCAAGCGTCATTAAAATGCTGGAACGCTACGGCCTTTGGGTGGACGGCAAAATCAACCTCGACGTTACAAACGTGCCTGTCCGTAAGATTCCACAGCAAAAGGACGAGGACGGCAACGCAATGAGCGAGGACGAGCTGCTTGCAGCGGTTACGGACATCAAGCCCAAAGGGTACGAGACAATGAACTTTGACTTCATTCACGAGGACTACAAGGACATCTTCTACACATGGCTCAACTACAAGCGTGAACGCAGGGAGCGTTACAAGACGCAAAGCTCGATGGAAACAGCGTACAAGCGTATGCTACGGCTGTCAAACAACGACAAGGCTACTGCACGCCTCGTTGTGGAGCAGAGCATTGGCAACAACTGGGCAGGGCTTTTTCAGCTTAAGGAGCGCAAAAACGCTGCTGCAAACACGGTACACGCAACGGACAAAATCAGTGAGGAATACCCGAAATGGAAAAGATAGGCAATTTGCTGGAAAGGCTTAAGGACACGGGCTTTGAAATGCCAAACCGTGTTTTCATCAAAGTGGCAGACGCACGCAAGCGTCTCGCAAACGGACTGCGCTATATGCTTGCACAGCAGGGCGAGAAACCTCAATGGCTACCCGAATACGAGCTTATAGCTGATTGGCTTTCTGACAACAAAGGAAAAGGGCTGCTGCTTGCCGGGAGCTGCGGACGCGGAAAAACGCTCGTCGCCACGCGCATACTGCCATTGTTCTTTGCAGAGAGAAACCTTATATACTCCATCTATAACAGCTACGACCTAAACCGCAAGCAAAAAGAAGTATTCTTTTCCCACATCCTTTGCATCGACGACCTGGGCATTGAAAACGAAAGCGTACAGTACGGTGAGCGCAAAAACGTTTTCGTCGAGCTTATAGACCTTGTAGAGAAAAAGGGCAAGCTTATAGTGATAACTACAAACCTGACGCAATCGGAAATAGAAGAAAAGTACGGAACGCGCACTATTGACCGCCTGTTTTCCTGCTGTCAGATTGTGGACTTTAGCGGGCCAAGCTTAAGAAAGTAGTTTTATTAACACCTTATTTATATATAATATGGCAAAACAAGTAATCATCAAGCAAATGGTGTTGTCTAACTTCAAAAACATTCGCAGTATGAGCGTTGAATTTGGAGAGCAGACAACAACGGTAAGCGGAACAAACGAGCAGGGCAAGAGCACTGTCTATGACGCTTACTTGTGGTGTCTTTTCGGCATTACTACGCGCAAGAACGACTGCGTACAGCCGACAGACGCAAACAACGAAATCGTCCACAAAATCGACACGGAAGTAACGGTCGTGCTTGTAGTGGACGGAGTGGAAACCACACTGCGCCGCCGCCTTACGGAAAAGTGGAAGGCCGAGGGAACGGCAGGGGAAAAGTTCATCAGCGCACCCATGGAACGCTTCTACAACGACGTTCCTTGCAGCGTGAAGGAGTTTGAGGGAAAGCTTAACGACATCTTCAACATTGACAGCTGGCTCATGCTTTCCAACATTAAGACTTTCATGCAACAGAAGATGGAGGAACGCCGGCGCATCCTCGCAAGCATCACGGGCGAGATTGACACGGAAGCACTTGTAGCAGAGTTTCCGCTTGTCAAGGACGCTTTCGCAAAGGGCAAGACGCTGGAGGAACTGCAAAAGCAGACGTTGAGCACAAAGAAGCGTGCGCAAAAGGAAATCGACACCATCCCCAATCAGATTGCAGCACAGGACAAGCTACGTGTCACCGCTGACTTTGCAGCACTTCACGCACAAAAGGCCGAACTGGATGCACAGATTGCAGACATCGACAAGCTTTTGGAAGCTGACCCGACGGAGCTTGAAAAGGATAAGCGCAACCGTGAGGAACTTGCAACGCTGGAAAGCAGCCTTAATCAGCAGCGGCAGGAGTGGTCACGCAATCACTTTGCTGTCATGCAGAAGCTTCGCGTTGCTGTTATGAACGCAAAGGACGATGTTGTCAAGGCTGAAAAGCAGCAGACAAAGAACAGGAGCGACTACGATGCAGTGTGCAAGAAGCTTAAGGACTTGCAGACGCAGTTTGAGCAGAAGAAACAAGAGTGGTTTGCAAAGAACAACGAGGAATTTTCATACACTCCCGTCACTGTGTGCGAGTGCTGCGGACAGCCGCTTTCAGCAGAAGCACAACAGCGCATGTACGACAAGGCAGCTACACAGTTCAACACTGACAAGGCAAACGCCTTGCAGCAGCTCTACAACGAGAGCGGCCAGCTCAAATCACAGATTGACGTGCTTAAGAAGCAGCAGGAACAGTACGAAAAGGCTACACAGGCCGAGGACGCAAAGCTTGTCGCTTCAAAGAAAGAAGCTGTTAAGGCTGCTGAAACGGAGTGCGCCAACGAGGAATCATGCACGATTGAGCAGAACGACGGCATCAAGGACATACAGGCCAAAATCGACGTGCTGCGTGCTGCCATGCAGAAGCCCGTCACACAGTCTGACGCGGAAAACACAGCAAAGCGCAATGAGCTTAAGGCACAGCGTGACGCTGTTGTTCGCCAGCTTGCAGGTGAGCAGACCAACGCGAACATCGACAAGGAAAAGGAGCGTCTTAACGGCGTTGCACAGCAGCAGTCACAGACCGTTGCAGACTGTAACGCAGTGCTGGAACAGATACGCAAGTTTAACCGCAAGGTGCTTGACGCTACGGAAAGCAAGCTTAACGTATTCTTCCATCTTGCACGTTGGAAGTTCGCAGAGCAGAACAAGACGAATGACGAGGAACAGCAAGTTTGCACGGCTGTTTACAAGGGCATTGAGTATGACCGCTTGAACAATGCGGGTCAGGTCAACGTTGGCATAGACATCTGCGAGGGCATTAAAAAAGCCTGCGGTGTTGAGCTGCCGCTATTCGTTGATAACGTGGAGAGTGTAGAGAACGTGCTGGGCACACAGTCACAGATTATCAAGCTTCGCTTTGTGCCAGGCGCAATGCTTACAGTTGAAAAGGACGTATAACTATGAAAAGTATCAAGGCATTTATAACGCGAGTATTCGCACAGTTTAACAACAAAAAAAGTACAGCAATGGAAAACAAACAAACAGAGTTTATGAAAGCTGCGGAAAACGCTTTCAAACAGTTGGCAGAAATTGCCAAAACTGACGACAACAAGGCAGTTGTAATGATTGCAATCGACAAGGCTGCTGACGGAAAAACAGGTACAATGACTGCCGTATGCGGCACGGGCGACAGGGTCATTGAAAGCATTTTTGACGCAATGGGAGACGAGCACGCAGGAAAGCTATTCCGCGAAGCTAACAAGCGTTATGCGCTTGCACAATTATTGAAAGTTCTTTCAAAGTAACATTTATTATTCACATTAAAAACATTGTAACAATGGAAAACGAGATTCAAGTGATGAAGCCTGCACAGTTGCAGTTCTTCGGCTCTACGGAAGGCTTCGAGCTTTGCCAGCGCATGGCAAAGGTGTTTGCGACAAGTACGCTTGTTCCCACACAGTACCAAAACAACATGTCAAACTGCATCATTGCAATGGAAATGGCTTCACGTATCGGAGCAAGCCCGCTGCAAGTCATGCAAAACCTCTACATCGTACACGGCAACCCCGGCTTCAGCGCGAAGTTCCTTATTGCCTGCATCAATGCAAGCGGAAAGTTCAGCCCGCTTCGCTATGAGTTCAAAGGCAAGGAAAACACGGACGATTGGAGCTGCCGAGCCTATGCCGTTGACAAGGAGGGCGAAGTGCTGCACGGTGCCTGGGTGTCTATTAAGATGGCAAAGGCAGAAGGCTGGTATAGCAAGAACGGAAGCAAGTGGCAGACCATGCCCCAACTCATGCTTCAGTACCGTGCCGCCGCTTTCTTCCAGCGCACGTATGCACCCGAAATCTCGCTGGGTATGCAGACAGCGGAAGAGCTTTACGACGAAGCGGAGCTTGTAGATACGAAGCTCAACAACGCCCCTGCTGCTTCGCCCGAGAACATTGCCGCTGAAATGGAAAAGCAGGAAAACGCGAACACGGAAACGCTGGGCATGGGCGACGGCAAAGCTGCTGACCCTGCACCCGCTGCACCTGCATCACCTGCCAACGACGGTAATGCTGCGCCGGCTGGTGGCGTTAAGCCGATGGGCGCACAGAAAGTACCCGACATGTTCAAGTAAGCTACTTTGCAGCGTATGGAACTGACAGTATTAAACAGCGGCAGTGATGCCAATGGCTACATACTACAGAATGAGAGTGAAGCAATCGTGCTGGAGTGCGGTTGCTCACTCGCACGCTGCGAGGAAGCACTGGGCTACAACGTGGGCAAGGTTGCTGGCTGCTTGATAACGCACGAGCACGGCGACCACTCACGCTTTGCAGCGCAATACGTCAAGCGTATGCCGCTTTTTGCTACGCAGGGTACGCTTGATGCACTGCGTTTGGAACAGGGCAGCAACGCGACGGCATTGCAGCTTAAGCGCACTGTGCAGATAGGCAGCTTCAAAGTAATGCCGTTTGCCACACAGCACGACGCGGCACAGCCCTGCGGCTACCTTATCAAGCACGCGGACTTCGGGCTGCTGCTGTTCGCTACGGACACGTATTACCTGCGCTACACGTTTGCAGGATTGAACTACATTATGATAGAATGCAACTACGACCAGCGCATACTTGACGAGAACACGCGCAACGGCATTGTTCCTATGGTAGTGCGCGAGCGCGTACAGCGTAGCCACATGAGCTGTGCGGACTGCATCAAGACGCTTAAGGCTAACGATCTTTCGCAAGTAAAGGCTATCGTGCTGCTGCACCTTTCGGGAAACAACAGCAACGCGGACAACTTCTTGGAGCGTGTCAAGCGCAACACGGGCAAGCATACTATCATAGCGCAAAAGGGCGTTGAGCTTGAAATGTTATAACAAAGTTATGGAATACACAATGGAAATAGACTTGGAAAAAGAAAACGAGTATGTCCGCAAGGCATACGAAACAGCGTGCAATCACGGGTTTCACGACGAGTACAGACCTGATACGCACTGGCTGATGCTTGTCATTACTGAAATATCGGAAGCTGTGGAAGCAGACCGCAAGCAGCTGCGTGCGAACTTGGAAAACTACCATACGCGCATTGAGCAGGGCATGGCTTTCAAGTTTGCGTTTGAGGAAAACGTAAAGGACACGCTCGCTGATGAATTTGCAGACATCTGCATCCGCTTGTACGACTATGCAGGGCTGATTGAAGCACGCATGACGAAAGCGCCAGCAAAGGACGCTTTCGTGCAATGGCTGGAAGCGTACGGCGAGCTGTCCTTTACACAGCTTGCGTTTATCCTTTGCAGGATGATTACTACGACAACGGAAAACAAAGGCGTAAAAATCGCGCGTGCGTTGAGTTTCGTGCGCTGCTGGGCAAAGCACTTGGGCGTGGACTTACAGCAGCACATTGAGCTTAAGATGCGCTACAACGCGGAGCGTCCTATCAGGCACGGAAAACAGTATTAACAACATAACAAGTACGACAATTATGATGGAACAAAAAGACTTTGTGCAGCTCGTGGCAAAGATGCGCGACGCACAGAAATCTTATTTTAAGATGCGCACGTCGCAGGACTTGTCACGCAGTAAGCAGCTTGAAAGGCAGGTTGACGCGGAGCTGTCGCAGTACACTATTGCCAACGGGAAAGCGGTCAAGCAGCAAAGCTTGTTTGACGAGCAGCCAGCACAGCAGCAGGCAGAGAAGCATCCAGTGCTTGCGATACGCTGCAAGACGTGCGGAGCAGTGTACTTTATGCACGCGCTCGCTTACTTTATCGACAGCGACACGGCAAAGGAAATTGCGGACGCAGTAGCTAACGGCGACACGGTGTTTGTCGCTGATGTGAGTGAAGTAACCTTATCACAGTGCAAATGTAACGGGTAACACGGCGTATGGCAGACGTTGACGGACAAATAGTAGCGTGGAACGATGGGCGTACAATAGCTGTGCTGGAAACAGAAAGCTGGTTTTACGTTGCGTTGAACTACCGGGACAGAGACGATGAAACGGACAGGCTTTGGGTGCTTGACCCTGCCCCTGCGGGCGAGTACAGGCTTGCGACGTATGAGGAACGTGTGCGCTTCTTGAAGGAGCTGCCGCGTGAGTGCGACTTCCGCATTGACGAGCGCGGGCGCGTCGTTGACATTCAATTCTGGGATTGTATGGAAAACGAGCAGCTGCCTGCGGAGATCCAAGCAAAGCGGCAGGAGCTTGACACGCTGCTGCATCCCGAAAAGGCAGCACAGCAGGAACAGCAGCAAGCGAAAAGCACGTTTGAGCGGATGGGGCTTGCTTTCCTGCCCTACCTCAAAAGCCGCAAGACGTTTGACAAGGACTTTCCCAAGTTCTTTGACGAGGACTACAAGGACGCACGCTACCTACAGCTCATTACGCAGACTGTGGGATGGTTTATCAAGGCGCAAAACCGTGCTGCACACGCTTACATCTTAAGCAAGGAGTACGAGGAAAACCTTGTCAAAATGGGCGCAAGCCTTACGGACATCAACTTTACGGAGCTGCTGCAACCGCACTTGTACAGCGGCGTGCTGTGCCTGGGAAACGGCAGCGGACACAACGCCATACTGTGGAAAACGGAAAGCAAGTGCAAGACTATTAACGTCGCTTTTCTTTGCGATTGCAGCACCGTTGCAGCCATTGCCACGTGCGACGCTAACGGCAAGCAGCAAAACGTGCTTGCAAGCTACCGCATCAAGGACGGCAACAGCATTGCCTACAGTATGTTCCGTATCTTGTACTTGTTCCTGTACGCTGAAAAGTACGGCAAGGTACGCGAAGTAAGCTACGACAACGACGAGAGCGCAAAGTACATAGCAGCTAACGGCACAGAGCCTGACAAGTGGGTAGAGTACCGCAACGCGACGTACTACACGACTATCAACGTTGACACTCCCTTTGCCATTAGCGGACACTGGCGCAACCAGTTCTGCGGGCGCGACAAGGACGGCAACCCCATCCACAAGCGCATTTGGATTCAAGAGCACATACACAGCGGCTATCACCGCATTGCAGGAATACTTAAGGAAAAGCTGAAGCTATGACAGAACTACAATTCTACAAGTTGTTCAACGAGCAGCTGAAATGCGAATATCACTGGAACGGCGAACAGTGCTTGGTGTTTATCGACTATTGGAAGCTGGAGGACTTCTTTAAGGCTTTCAAGGGCAGCACACTGCTTACTGATGAAGGGCAGGAGTGCGTGATGAAGGACGGCTACATTGCTATTGACATCGTGCCGTTCTGCGAGTACTACGACGTTGAAGCTGAAAACATCTTTGAAAAGGAGCAGGCATGACATTCTTTGAGTTTCAGCAGATGCAAGTTGGCGACGCTGTGCTTGTACGCACACACAGAAGCAGAAAGCGCGTTTTGCGTATCAGCGGAAAGCGCGGCTGCTTCATGTGCGCGAGCGACGGCAACGAGTATGAGCTGGAGCAGTGCAGCCCAATACTGCTAAAGGACGTGCAAACGCTGGAGCGTCTGGGTTTTAACAAGCAGTACGAGCTTTTCAGAAGCGATGCCTGCTACTGCTTCGGCTTGATGGAAATATACGCTACACACGTGAGTATTTGCGTGGACGCGCAGACAAAAGAGTGCAAGTGCTACGCTGGGCTTATCTACCTGCACGAAGCACAGCACCGCTACAGGAACATCTATAATTGCGAACTAAAATTAAAGTACGACAAATGAGCTATTTTCACAAACGCGAAATGTACAGCTGCTACAAGTCGTGGATGCAGTCTAACGGCAAGCCAGTCTTGGGCTTTCGCGAATGGTACGGACAAGTAAACAACGTAAAGACACAGTGACAATGAACAGAGTATATCAACGCAGGAAAGAAAAGCTGCTGGAACGCAGTCAACAGCGTTGGGGACAACCAATGTTCCCAAACAAGAGGTACTACGAAATGCTAAGAAAGGAGCTTGACGATGGGAAAGGAATTTAAGAAACAGCGTTCGCGTGGCGTGCAAGTGCTGCAACGGCACTACAATTGGTTTACGCACATCGGGTACGTGCCTATCATGCAGTCAATAAGCAAGTACGACCGTATGATTATCACGATGCAGAAGCCGCAGGGCGACAAGATGCTGTATGTTACGCTGGAGCTTGATTTAGACAAGCTGAAAGTGGATAGGCTCAACACGCCTTTCCTACGTATTACGCGGCGCACAACAGTAAGACGCAACCTAAAGGGCTTCGACCTGCACGACAGATACGGGCAGCAGCTACAGTTCTACTTCACGCGCAAGTACCGCGAAAAGACAATTTGGATATAGTGTAGTGCTGCTGCAAGTAAGCAAAACTAAGCATAATTAGGGTGAAATAAGGTAAAACTAAGCGTTATTAGGTTAAAACTACTTAATAACGCTTATTTTTATATAGTAATTATTAGGTTTTTACAATTTTATTGGCTAACTTTGCCTACGTAAACGACAAACAACAGTTTAACATAAATAGAAACGACAATGAAACAGGTTACATTTTTACTTCGCAAGGACGGCGGGTTTCGACTTGCAAAGAACGGAGAAATCCTTTGCGGCACTGCAAAGGTGGGTACGTGGAAGAAAGAGGACGTGTGGAAGCAGCACGGAGGAAACCACTACAACGACAGCGGATGCCACCTTGTACACTTCCTATGGACTGCACAGCTTGCAGACGGGAGCAATTTGCTGATAGCATACACACGCAACGAACTGCGCGATATGCTGGACGGACGCAGAGTAAAAGTATATGTATAACCCTTTAAGCATGACACGACAATGAAGCAGACAATCAACTTGACAATCCCTGCACACCTTACGGACGAGTTCGTAAAGACTGTGCGTAAGGCAGAAAAGAACATCACGGGCTTGCGCTGGGAAATAGGCAAAGTGCGCAAGCAGACTTTCAGGCACTACTTCGACGGCGAAATAGTTAAGATGCAGCACGACGTAGTGGACGTGACACTGGATCTTCCCGAACAGAACAATTGGCAGCTTGTCGCTACAGTTGTTGAGGGCGCAATGTTTATTACAGACCATAAGCAAAAGCTGGAGCTTAAGAACGGACACGGTGCTGACTACCAGCTGTGCGACGTTTGCAAGCATAGGCAGTGGAAGAAAAGCTACATTGTGCGCAACACAGCAAACGGACGCGAGCTGCAAGTAGGCGCAGAATGCGCAAAGAAGTTTGGCATAGGCATGGTGGAAGCCGTTTACAAGCTCACGAAGGAGCTGTACGCAAGCTACTCGCTGTACAGTTGCGAGTACGACGGCTTGGAGCCGCTGGAATGGCCTGCACACTTTAGCGACCCGCACGCAGTGCGCAGCATTGAAACAAGCATTGTAGTGCAGGCTGCAAAGCAGTACTACGACGAGCATAACGGCGTATGGAAAAAGGGCTACTACGAGGGACGTATGTACTTCCCGAGCCAAAGCGCAGCTGATATACGCAGCAGTCTTGACAAGTTTGCTGCTGACGCAGACAACGCCTACTACAAGGAGCTGACACAGTGGATAGCACAGGACTTTGAAGCAAGCGAATACAACGAATTTGAAATGAAAATCAAGGAGCTGGGCGAAAGCTACTATATGTCAGCAGGCGACACAGCTACAGCGTTCTTTGCTATCAAGAAGTACGAGGAATACAAGAAAGAGCAGGCTGCAAAGGCTGCTGGGCTGTACTTGCCAAAGCCGGGCGACTACATACACATCGTGGGCATCATTATTAACAAGTACGTGAAAAGCGGCTACTACGGCGTGTACGAGGAATACGAAATACTTAACGAGATTGACGGGAACAAGTACATCCGCAGCGGTGTTGTAAACGTTGACAGCGACAACAAAGTAAACTGCTTCGCATTCATCAAGGACGTGTACGGAACAAAGTACTTGCTTGACCGCACTACAAAGCACGCCAAAAAGGGCGTAGCGATTGCAAACGCAGCATAACATTAACTAACGACATAGGAGATACGACAATGACTAAAGAAAATTTCAAGCTTATCAAGGTGCTTGCACTGGAAACGGACACCAACAAGGGTATTGTAAAGCGCATTGAGTTGCACGAGTACAAAGGCATGAAGTTCAAGTTTACCTTTGAAAACAGCAACGGAACGCCTTGCGGATGGGATTACAAGCACTGCATTAAAGTCTTTTGCTTAAGCAAGGGCGAGTGGAACAATATTGCAGACAAGAGCGAAATACTTTCTTTTGCAGACGGAAAAATTGACTGCTGCAACTACTACGGCAACGCTCGCACGCTGGAACAAGGAGCTGTCAAGTTCATGGAAGCGTGCAAGCAGTACGTGAAAGCTTTGTATGATTAACAAAATAACGACACGACTATGCAAAACGACAAGGTTTATCAATTCGCATTACAGCACGCACAAAACGAGTGCTTGGATATGCAGGACGAGTTCAGCAACGAGCAGATTGCGGAAATGACACAGCAGCTTGTAAATCAGCTGTACCGCGTTAAAACAACGATGCAGGTAACTGTATCACTGCAATACGGAAAGTACGCTATAAAAGCACGCAGCGCACGACAGGGAAGCTTTATCAGCGTTTCAGACAGCGAAACAACGGGCGTTGCACGCTCACTTGCTCCAATCGTAGTTCCTACACGCCCAATCACAGAGGACGAAGTGAAGGACATTATCAGCATGATTAACGAAGCGTGGTATCACGTGAACAACTAACGACATTATATCAGTACGACAATGGCAACAAAAACAGTACATTTCAGTTTAGGTGCAAATGCTGGGCGCGTAGTAATGCAGATTGCGCAGGAGCATTTGCTTTACGACTACAACCCACGGCAAGCATTGGAAACATTCACACGCTCGTTTTGTGGCATGAGCAATGAACTTGCAAAGAAGATTCTTGTAGGCAAGGAGTTGATTATTGTTCCCGACGAGGACGGCGTGAGCATTAACGTAACGGAACGCCCGGAGGACAGCGACTACCCTATTATCGACGTGGACGAGTGGGTAGCAAGAAAAGCAAAGTGGATTGTGGAAACAGGACGCGCACTGCGTGATGATTTAGCAAGCTACTACAAGAAAGTATCATGGACGGGAACACGCGACCGAGTTGCACGCTTTAGCACTAACATCGAGCTTAAGGACTTGTACGACGTGTTTGTAGAGCAGAAAACGGAAGCAAAAGACTTGTTCCTGCAACAGATGATGCGCGACATTGAGGAAAGCGAGGGCGTGATGAAGTACACGGAACTGCTTAAGTACGCTCGTAGCTGGTGTGCGCAGGTCATGCGTACAACGATGGTCATAGACTTTATGATGCAGGAGCTTGGAGCAAAGCAGCCAAAAGCAACGGAAGCGGAATTAAGGGAGCTTGGCAGAAAAGTGACCAACGCAGAAAATTACAGCGTTTACAGCGTGATAATCATTGACGTGTACAAACACCTGCAAGCTTGTATTGACGTAATTTTCGACGGCGAGGTAACACGCATTACAGGCAGCTTGAAGGAGTTCAGACACTTTATAGCGACGCAAAAGGAAATGCAGGAGTACTTGACAAGCACAATACAGCCACGCGACATAACAAAAGGCTATGATGCAGGATGGCTTGCACCCAACGGCGACTTCTACGGACTTAATGGCGAGACAGCTTGCTTACTGCACCTGAATATTGCTGAAGCTTTGAACGCAGCGGGCATTATCAACTGTGACGACACTAAAATGGAGCGTGAAGGCTGGATAAGAATACACCACGACGAAGTGCGCTATTGGGGTTTCCGCAAGCTCAACTTCACACCGCCTACACAGCAGCAGATTGACGCGCTTGTAAAGTATGCCAACGCTTGCTACAAAGGCAAGCTGTGCATTGGGAACAGAGACATTTCAGCGGCAAAGCTCGCACAAACAGAGCGTCTTATGCTGGAAAGAATTTTCACACTTTAATACAGTACGACATGAACTTATTTTCAAACAACCCCGACTTTTACCCCACGCCTACGCATGTCATTGAAAAGATGATGATGAGTGAGGACTTCATCGGCAAGACGGTTTTAGAGCCGTCTGCCGGCAGTGGGAACATTGTAAGGTGGCTTAAGCAGAACGGAGCGCGTGAAGTGGTTGCTTGCGAGAACGACCCGCATTGCCGCAAGCTGCTTGCTGGGCAGTGCAGCTTGATTGCAGACGATTTTCTGACTGTCACGCCCGACATGGTGAGCCACGTTGACTACATCGTAATGAATCCACCGTTTAGCCGTGGAGCAGACCATATCCTGCACGCTTGGGAAATTGCACCCGCTGGATGCACTGTCATTGCGCTGTGCAATACAAGCAACCTGCGCAATGAGTATTACAACACAAAGCACTTGAAGTTAAGCGAGACAGTGCAGTTGAACGGCAGCAGCGAGGACTTGGGCAGCGTGTTTGACAGGGCAGAGCGACGCACAAACGTAAAGGTGTCACTTGTCAAGCTCTACAAGCAGGGCAGTGGCGACAACGAGTTTGACGGCTATTTCTTTTCAGCTGTTGACGAGGACACGGCCAGCTGCAAAGACGGGCTTGTATCATACAACTTTGTGCGTGACATCGTAGGGCGTTATGTGCAGGCCGTAAAGCTGTTTGACGGTGTTATGCTTGCAGCAAAGCAGATAAACGAAGCTGCTGACTTTTTCGACTACACAACAGTCATTGACGAAAAGACGGGTGAGGAAAAGCAGGTAAAGAATACGTATGACAACCTGCCCGTAACGTTTGGTGCTATACTGTGCAAGAACGATGAAGATGTTCGCGGCGACAACGGCACGAAGATAACGCATGAGCAGTACAAGAAGTATTTGCAGAAGCATTATTGGAAAATCATCTTCAAAAAGCTTCACATGGAAAAGTACGCTACTGCACAACTGCGTGAGAACATAAACAAGTTCATTGAGCAGCAGACGCACATTCCTTTCACTATGGCTAACATTTACCGCGTGTTGGAAATCGTCGTAAAGACTAACAGCCAGCGTATGCTTAAGGCACTTGAAGAAGCGTTCAACACTATTTGCAGCCTGTCAGCTGAAAACAGCACTGCGGGCGAGAAGTGGAAAACAAACGCAAACTACATGGTGAACAAGCGTTTTATCTGCAACTGGATAACGACTGTCGGCACATGGTACGGTAAGATGGAAGTGCGCGAGTGGAGCAGCTACAACGACAACGCGACAAAGATTAACGACGTGTGCAAGGCTCTTTGCTACATGACCGGGCGTAATTGGGAGGAAATAGGCACGCTGGGCGAGTACGTGCGCAAGAATGAGCCTGAATGGGGCAAGTGGTTTGAATGGGGATTCTTCCGTTGCAGGGGCTACAAGAAAGGCACGATGCACTTTGAGTTTTTGGACGATGACGTTTGGTTTAAGTTCAATTACGAGGTGTCGAAGCTTAAGGGCTGGAGCTTGCCCAAAAAGACGCAGACGGAGCGCAAGCCACGCACAAAAAAGCAGACAACTACAGAAGTAACATTATTCTAACATTTCAATTTATCATTAAGCATTATGAAAGAAGTAACATTACAAGTACCCGACGGAAAGAAAGTCGAGTGGAGAGAGGTAAACGGCGTAACTGTTCCTGTACTCATTGACGAGCAGCAGCAGGACAACCGCCCTGTAACGGAACGCATAAAGACGTTTGAGGACGCTTTGGCCGACTTGAACAAAAGAGCTGAAAACGGCGACAAAACAGCAGTTGAACTTGTTGACGATTGGAACGGACTTGTTACAGACAGCGCCGAACTTATTGCCTACTACAAAATCCGCATTATTGCGTATGCACTCAACGAGGGCTGGGAGCCACAATTCGTAAAAGGCGAATACAGATGGTGTCCTTGGTTTGACCTCTACACACAGCAGGAAATTGACAACATGGACGAAGAAGAAAAGGGCCGTGTGCTGGGTCGTTCGAACGACTATGCGGTTGCGAATGCGGGTGTCGCCTTTTCGATCACGAATGTCGCTTCGTCGCACTCGAACACGTTCTACGGCGGGCGGCTGTGCTTCAAGAGTGAAGCGTTAGCGGAGTACGCAGGAACGCAGTTCCTGAAAGAATTTGCGGACTTGATGATGTTCACAAAGTAACATGGCGCAGCAGGTTTTGCGCTCGTTAAGAGCGCAAAACTTTTACTGCGTGACAATCTATCAGAAAACAAGTTTAACGCGAACAGAACGAAAATAAAGCGGCAAAAATGAGCGAAAAAGAACTTAAGCAGAAATATGATGCGCTGGTGAAAAGAGTGCCAGGCGAAAGGATGTACGACGGGCGCGACAAGGGCGTTGACGTTTACATCTGCAAGAAATGTGGTGCAGTAGTTTACACACGCTACAAGGACAAGGGCGTAACGCCTTTTACCATTGCGTGCCGTAACAAGGACTGCAAAGAGGTTATGATGCACGAAAAGACCATATCAGAAATGGATGCCATGCTGAACAAGGTTACTGTGCAGAACTGGGTGCGCCCAACGTTTGAGTGGCTTAACAAGCAGCGCAAAAAGGGCAGAGAGGGTTTGATTGAACACGTCTTAAATGGCGGGCTGATATTAGAAAACGAGCTGTAATATGGAAATAACACCGAACTTCAAATTTGTTGAAGGCAGCTTTGAAACAAAGACGAACAAAATGCTTTGTATTGCCAGCGACAATCACGGCACAGTAGAGCTTTGTTTCAAAGAAGAAGGCTGTGGGTGGAATATCCCGTTTGCGAAGATTGAGCTGTTCGACAGCGGCCTATACAAGGACTTCAAAGCGACAATGAATGATGCAAAGGCGTTGGGCGACGAGATTGCAAGACGCTGGAACGAGTGTAACGACAAAAGGTAACAACTATGGAAGCAATAGTAATAACGCAGGACGAACACGGCTGGAAAGTACAGCAGGGCGAAAAATGGGCTGATTGGCTGGGCTACGACGAAATGATGGGCGTAGTTTCCGCGCTGACAATGCCAAAGGAGCGTCCTTGCTTGCAGTGGATGCGCACAAAGGAGCAGCACGAAGCATGGGAACGCTCAATAAAGAAAGCGTCGCAAGGCTCACGCAATCAGCTTTCACAGCTTGCTTTGCCCGTAATCAAAGTAAAGTAGAAGCGTATGAAAAAGATAATGTTCAACACGCCTTTGGGCTTGGAGCAAGCTGCAATAGACGGGCGTAAGACAATGACACGCAGGTTTCTGAACGTACCAAAGCGTTTTCACGGTGTGGACGCTCCGCAGCTGGAGTTTCACAAAAACGCGAAAGGGCTGTACTTTGACTGCGTGCTGATTGACGATAACGGCCACGAGTTAGGACAGCTGCCATTACCTTACGAAGTAGGCGAAATCGTTGCTATTGCACAGTCATACCATACTCTTAACAAGAGTGGGTATGTCGCCCCGGAATGGTGCGAGCATACATGTGAAAGTTCTGCTGGGTATAGGAATAAAATGTTTGTTCGCGCTGACTTTATGCCAAACCGCATACAAATGACCGACCTTTGGTTTGAGCATTTGCAGGATATTAGCGACGAGGACTGTTTGCGTGAAGGCATTTATGCGCATACTGTGCAGCTTGACGAAACGCCCGGCGTAAAGCCTTATACGAGCTATTCGTATAACATGCTGCTGGGCAGTAACATCAAACGCTGGTGGTTTGATACGCCACGCAAAGCGTTTGCAGCACTCATTGACAAGTTAAACGGAAAAGGCACATGGGACAGCAACCCGTGGGTCGTAGTATATCCATACATAAGAGTATAGAATATGGCAAACGAAGTTAAAGAAAGTCAGTCGCAGTGGTGGGCAAGAAACTACATGGAACACAGCGACGGCAAAGTAGGAGAAACTGACCTTGCAATAGCTTTCAAAGCTGGACGCAGGGCTGCAAAGCTCAACTGTTGGCATTGGGTCAAAACGGAAACGCCAAAGGTGACGGCAAACAGGCGTGTTGCGCTTGTGGAGTTCCTTAACCGGGAAGATTACGAAATCCGCACAGTGCTGACTTCTGAATATGCGCAATACGTCAAGCAGCACCCGTTCTGTTTGCTGTGGGCATACGCTGACATACTTGTAAATCCTAAAACAGTAAAGGCAGACTTACTATGATTAAGGGGTTTGACAACGAGACAGAGCCGTTGACCGAATATGAGCGCGACGTGCTTGTACCCGTAATGATACGCGGGCTTATAAGCAAGGTAGGCAAGGAGCGTGCAGTAACAAACAAGTACATTGTTTCCTGCATGAAGAAGCAGGACTACAAAATCAGCGACGCACGTGTGCGCAAGGTGATAAACTTCATACGCACAAATGACCTTGTGCCTTGCTTGATTGCAACGTCTGACGGCTACTATATAGCTGAATCAGAAAAGGAGCTTTTGGACTATGAGGAAAGCTTGCAGGGGCGCGAGGACGCAATACGTGCCGTTCGCATAAGTATCATGCGCCAGCGCAAGCGTAAGTACGGAGGGCAGCAGCAGGACTTATTTAACCAATAACAGTATGAAATCAGTAAAAATCAACATCGTGGGCTACATAAGAGTACCCGATGAAGCAACGGAAAAGGATATAGAAGAAGCTGTTGAGTTCAATGTCGGGCTTCGTTGCCAAATGGCATCT
>Ga0310696_10000282_pt1 | contig 86859 bp, 86 predicted proteins | sample AusTroGonzalo_MG_4_FD_203885 | JGI IMG/M metagenome (GOLD analysis project Ga0310696, IMG submission 203885) | Bovine rumen microbial communities from tropical cattle in Woodstock, Queensland, Australia - Gonzalo_02 (v2) (version 2) | ecosystem: Host-associated > Mammals > Digestive system >...
TTTCATAAGACGTAAGAAAGTATCCTTTAATTTGAATTAAAGAAACAATAAGAAAAAGACAGGCAAGTCCTATGGATATATATGATAATTTTATATTCTTCAACACAAGACAATTATACCAAATAATTATTTATTATCATCAAAAAAATCATTGACTGTTTTTAAATCAGTAAGATCAATTTTCGTTTCAAAAACTTTTACTTTTATAAGCCAGCCCTGACCATACGGGTCACTATTAATTAAAGACGGATTATCACAGAGAGCTGAATTATATTCAATAACAATCCCGTATGTTGGCAAATGAATTTCTATGGCAGCATTATCGGATTCAATCGTGGCAAATACTTCGTTTTTAAAATAATAAGAATCTGTGTCATAGAATTCAATATGCCTGATTAAACCTATTTTATTTACTAACTCTTCGGAAGCACCTACAATATATATATATTCGGATTCTTTCGATATATATTCGCCTGATTTGTAAAAAAACGTATTTTGGGGCATTTCCATATTAAATCCTCTGTTTTTTATCATTTTATACCAAAATTTAATAATCTTACAATAATTTTGCAGTTTTAAAATGAGTTTTTGAAACTTCATGTATGTTAACCTTTCCAAACTTATCACAAAAAAATTTAGCAGTATGAATAACTTTGTCTGATGCACCTTTCGGGAAATCAATACCATATTTGCGACTCATTTCATCCATTCTTTTTACGAACTCTGCCCTTGCAATAACAGAAGCTGCAGCAACGGCAATATCACTTTCACCTCTTACCTTTTGAACAAGGTTAATATTTTGACCGAGCTTCATAAGAGAATTCTGTATTAAAGACTCATCGCCGAATTTATCAGAAAGAGCATACGTGCATATTTTTTTTTCAAGGATATTTTCAATTACCCTTGCATGTCCCCATGCCAAAAGTTTATTTAAATTTTTAAAAGAAGCATAAAGCTGATTGTATTTTTCCGGCATAATAACAACAACTGAATGTACTGCGGAATTTCTTATATGGGCAGACAATCGTGTAATAGTTTTGTCATCGAGCTTTTTACTGTCTTTTATACCTAAATTTATAAATTTGTCTTTCAGTTCGGGATTAATTAAAACACCTGCTGTAACAAGCGGACCAAAGAAATCCCCTTTGCCTGATTCATCCGTGCCTATATATTCATCTGCGGGAATTACAATCTCTTCGTCTGATTTGTTTTGTTCATCATTAATTTTTGAACTTATATTCATGAATTTTTCAAAATCAGAAACTAAAGAAGAAACTTCTTTACCCTGAATAACAAATTTACCGCTGTTGTAAAAAACAGCAGAATAGCCGTCTGCTGCAGCTTTCCAGAAAGCATACCGCATGTCGGAAAAATCAGCTTGTTTTTGAATAAAAAATTCTTTAATTTTTTTTTCCTGTTGTTGAGAAAATTTATTTGTGTAAATATTCATTTAACAATGATAACACAAAAGAGGAAAAACAAATGATAATAAAATTATTTGTATTAAACCCGCTGCAGACCAACACATGGGTTGTGACGGACGAGAAGAGCAAAGAAACAATAATTATTGACCTTGGCGGAGATTATAAAAAAGTTTTTGAATATATAAAAGAAATTGGTGGAAATTTAAAATATATATTATGTACACACGGACACTGTGACCACGTAATGGGGCTTTCAGACCTGCAAAAAGACGGCATTGATATTCCGGTTTACATCAATAAAAACGACGAGGAACTCGCAACAAAATATCTGAATCCCATGCTTGAAATGTTCGGATTAGACGGAAATTACGGAAAAATAAAGATAAGCGGTTATTTATCAGAAAAAACCGAACTTAATATCGGGGAAACGCCCATAGAAATAATTGAAACACCGGGACACACAAAAGGCGGCGTTTGTATAAAGGTTGATAACATCCTGTTCACTGGAGATACCCTTTTCAGAAGAGAAATCGGAAGATGCGACCTTATAGGCGGCGACTACAACGAAATAATCAATTCATTAAAAACAAAACTTGCACTTCTGCCGGATGATATAATTGTGTACCCCGGGCATGACGCAACAACCACAATCGGAGAAGAAAAAAAGTATAACATATACTTTAAATAGATTTGTTTAATAAGATATAAAAAAAACTGCTTCCTCAAAGCAGTTTTTTTAAATTAAATAACACAAACAAACTCTTTATTATTACAACGACATCAAGTTATCAACTACTGCCGTTTCCAACTCACCGAACAACTCTGACAAACCTAAGCACAAATCTTCCATCATCATATTTTTAAACCTCATTTACTACCACGTGTTATGTATATCGACAGTTTTTAATGAAAACTTTAAGTTTTAAATATTAAATATTACAAATTTGTAACAAAAAACAGAGCATCGTCATTGATGCTCTGTTTTAGATAAGTTTGAAATTATATGCTCTTCTGGACTCTTTCGAGAGCTTCAACAGCATCCTGGGGCAATTTATCAATTCCACCTTTTTCCGTTTCTCTTGATTTAACGAAATTGATTCTGTCCTGAATGCGCGCTTTAAATTGAGATTTATAATTTTCATCTTTAAAATCGGGAACAAAACCGTCAACGTCCATTATTTCAATATCATCAAAGTTTTCCCATTTATGGAAGTTTGCTTTACCCTCAATGATTGCTTCAATAACACCGAGAGTGTGTGCGGGTTTAACCTTTTGCCCCATAAATTCGCCTGTGTTAAGGATATAGCAATCAACACCGTCAGCAATCAATTGTTTAAATCTTTCGTAGTCCATTGCAAGGGGATAAGTTCTGAAAGGATTTGCATAAGGCTCAACAACAAGAGCATTCGGGTCAACACCGGCCGCTAATCTTTCTGCGGTAGTTCTCTTTGTTGCAAGAGTTGCACCCATTGTACTTCCGAGAGATGCACCTTTTAATTTCAAAACAGGAGGAATTGTCGGGTCTTTCATCAACCAGAAAATTGCATTAATCGGGTAATCAATTCTGTCAACACGGTTTGGTGACCATAATTTTGATTTTACTGCACGACCGTTTCCGTTTCTTACATCTTCGGTTACAGAATAAACTTTTCCGTCTGCACCTAAAACTGCGCCGTTATTTTGTTGTGTAAGAATATATTTGTTATCTTCGCAGCCAATCGGATAATCCTGAGTTTTATCAAAATATGCAGGCTCAAGAGCGATTGAATACTTATCTTTTACGTTAATGATAAACGCATCATCGTGCAAAACGGTAACATCAAATTTTCCGCCATGCTTTGCATGTGTAATTGTTGACTTGCCAGAACCCGAAAGTCCAAATACAGCAACAGTATATTTTTTATCATCTGACAAATTGTAACATTTGCAGCCACCGTGGCATGAAGCATATCCGTTTCTTGCAGCGGAACCCCATGCAAGAGTCAATGTACCTTTTTTAAATTCACCAAAGTATCTCATACCGAGGATAGCGGCACAGTTATGTTCGGGGTCAAAGAATGTTAATCCGTACGGGAAATCAGGGTGTGACCAGTCGGGGTCGGAGAATACATAAATATCACCCTCAACAAGTTTTCTTGAATTTGAATACATAGTTGCATATTTTTCGTTTATGTACTGAAAATTCAACATCCAGCTCAAAAGGTTATTTTCATATCCCTCAGGAATTGTAAGGTGAGCCTTAATCATGTAGTCCTCTTCAAGTCCCACGACCGCTTCAGCCTTATACATAGTTTTGTTTCTTGTATCAAAAATTGCATCTCTGATAATAGGCAATAAAACCTTCAAATCACAATCAGGAGTGCCGACTATTCTTCTTGCTGCAGCACATCGTCCCGTAACCGCACCGTCATTAAATAATAATTGGTTTGCACCTTTAGGAAGACCTACTTTTTCGGGTTCATATATCGGCATTCCCGTAAGTTCTATTGTTCCCGGACTATATAAAGCAAGTTTATATGCTTCGGAAACAGATTTAACTTCTTCCACGTTGTTACCGAAAAAAGCAGCCTGTATAGTTGCTCTTGCGGCAGAATTAATTGATTTAAATTCTTCATTTGTTGTAAAATTTTCAATTGTAGCCATAATAATTTCCTTTTAATTTGATTTAACATAATTATACAAAAATTATACCACCTACATAAGTAATGCAAGCAGTACACCTGCGGCGACCGCAGAACCGATAACACCTGCAACATTCGGTCCCATTGCGTGCATAAGCAGATAATTCTGCGGATTATATTCCAATCCCACTTTGTTTGAAACCCGTGCAGCCATAGGAACAGCAGAAACACCTGCCGAACCGATAAGCGGATTGATTTTTTCTTTTAAGAACAAGTTCATTATTTTTGCCATTATTACGCCAGCTGCAGTTGCAAGTGAGAAAGCAACAACACCGAGGAATAATATAAATAATGTTTGTATTGTAAGGAATTGGTCTGCTGACAATTTTGAACCTACAGACAAACCTAAGAATATTGTAACAATATTGATTAAAGCATTTTGCATAGTGTCTGATAATCTGTCAACTACGCCGCATTCTTTACATAAGTTACCGAAAGTTAAAGCACCAACTAGCGGGCAGGCATCGGGAAGTAAAATTGCACACATAATAAGAACAACTATCGGGAAAACTATCTTTTCTCTTTTTGATACTTCTCTTAACTGTTTCATTTCAATTTTTCGTTCCTGTTCTGTTGTCAAAGCCTTCATAATAGGCGGCTGAATAACGGGAACGAGCGCCATATAAGAATATGCTGCAACAGCAATTGCACCTAATAAATCAGGAGCAAGTTTTGATGTAACAAATATAGAGGTAGGACCGTCAGCACCGCCGATAATACCGATTGCACCAGCCTGAGGAAGAGTAAATCCGAAACATACAAATGCCAAAAGTAAAGCACCGAATATACCGAATTGTGCCGCTGCACCCAAAAGAAGTGTTTTGGGATTTGCAATTAACGGTCCGAAATCCGTCATTGCACCGACACCCATAAATATAATCAGAGGGAAAAGTCCTCTGTGAATACCAGCTTCGTAAATAATTCCGAGAAAACCGTTAGGACCTGCAATATCACAAACGGGAATGTTTGATAATATTCCGCCAAAAGCAATCGGAACGAGAAGCAAAGGTTCAAATTGTTTTTTAATACCGAGCCAAAGTAAGAACAAACAAACCAAAATCATAATCGGTGAACCGAATTGGTGCATTATTTGTTCAAGTCCGCTCAGAGCAGGGTCTGCGGGTTTTACAAAATTCATAATACCCGTCGATAACCAAAGGTTTTGTAAGCCTTCCATTAATTGCATAACTTTCCCCCTAACCTATTGTTACCATAATTTGACCCGACTGAACTTTATCACCCTGAGAAACGGTTATTGAATTTATTGTTCCAGCTTTGGGAGATTTTATCGGAGTTTCCATTTTCATTGCTTCAATCACAAGAATTTCTTCATTCTCTTCAACTGAATCCCCGACATTTTTAACTATTCTTAAAACCGTTGCGGGCATCGGTGCTTTTATTTCAACACCTTCTCCAGAAGAAGATGATGCTGATGCATCTTCTTCGACACCATCTTTAACAGAGAATGAATATTCTTTACCATTGACGGTTGCTTTATCACCATTGATTTTAACGGAGTATTTTTTATTATTAATTGTTACCGTACAACCATTAGAATTTGTTTGTACAGGTGCCGTTTTTTGTTTATTTGCTGATTTATCAACCGAAATGACACCTTTTCCGAGCAAGAAATCGATACCCTTATCTACATTTCCGTCTTTGCATGCAGCAGCGATAAATAAGTTTTCATCCGTTACTGGAAGTCCTGCCGCAATAAGTCTTTTTTCGGCAGCAGCAACACCTTTTTCCTCATCTCTGTCATTTATATCAACGACTTTTTCTGTTGTCGGCTGCATACCGAGTTTTTCTTCCGCCCATTTAACAAGTTCGGGGTCGGGTTCACAGGGAGTTTTACCAAAATATCCGAGAAGCATTTTTGCATAACCTGGGTTCACCTGTTCCCAAGGATTCTCAGAAATAGCATTTAAGAAAGATTGTTGTGCATAGAACTGGGAAACAGGAGTAACTGAAGTTGCAAAACCTCCTCTTGCAACAACTTCTTTCATATTTTCAATAAGTTTCGGGAACTTATCAAGCATGCCCATATCTTTTAACTGGTTTACGGTTGTAGCCGTAGCACCGCCAGGGAGCGGAGCCTGAATAAGAATAGGGTTAACCGCCAGAGAAATCGGGGACATTGTGTAATCTTTCATACATTCTTTGAAAATTTCTTCGGTTTCCATAACCTTTTTAATATCAAGTCCCAAATCATAATCTGTACCTTTTAAAGCATGCCACATAGAAATAATATCAGGCTGTCCTGTTCCTCCTGAAACAGGCTTCATTGCAAGGTCTATACCGTCAGCACCGCCGTCAAGAGCCGCAAGATAAGCAGCAAGTCCTGTTCCTGCAGTTTCATGGGAGTGAAATCTTATGTGTGCATCAGAACCTAAAATTTCTCTTGCCATTTTAACGGTTGCATAAACTTTTCTCGGATTTGAAGTTCCGGAAGCGTCTTTAAATGCAAGCGAGTCAAAAGGAAGTCCGGAATCCAGAATATTTCTTAAAACTCTTTCGTAAAAAGCAACATCATGAGCTCCTTCGCAGCCGTACGGAAGTTCCATCATTGTTATTGTAACTTCATGTTTTAACCCGTATTTTTTAATGCTGTTTGCTGAGTCTATAAGGTTATTTACATCATTCAGGGCATCAAAATTTCTGATTACATTAACGCCATGCTTTGCAAACATTTTTGCGTGCAAATCAATGACATCTCTCGGCTGAGAATTTAAGCCTACTACATTTACCCCTCTTGCGAGTGACTGCAGAGTAACATCAGGACCAACCGTTTCTCTGATTTTGTCCATTGTTTCAAAAGCATTTTCGTTGCAGAAGAATATCGGAGCCTGAAATCTTGCACCGCCTGCTGTTTCAAAATGTTTTATTCCTGCTTCAACAGCTGCTTTAAGTGCAGGAAGAAAATCTTCTACAAGCACCTTTGCGCCGAATATTGACTGAAAACCGTCCCTGAAAGACGTATCCATTACTTTTATTTCTTTTTTCATATTACTTACCCCTATCTGATATTGTTTTTGGCAATTGCTATCGCAAGAGCAATTGCATCATCGTCTGATACCGCTTTAACAGGCTGCGGTACTGTTTTTACAGGTTCAGGGAAAATTTCATTTAATTTTATAATGACTTTTGACATTATCGTCATGACAAAAATCATTACACATAAGAAAGTGAAAACTGTTCCCATCCCCATAAAGCTTATAATTAATCCGTCATTTAACATTGTATATCTCCGCTTATTATTTTATGAATATCGTTTCTTTCATCACGAACCGAGATTGTTCCGTCAGAATTTATTCTTTCAAATACATAGTCCCCGTCATTAAATGATGCTGTTAACTTCAACTTACCGCCGTTAAATCTGCACATCATTCTGTACTCTTCCATGATACTTAAAAAACCGTCAGTTGCAAATTCCGCATATCCCGACTCAAATTCTTTAAGTATCGTTTCAATCAGAATATTTTTATCATTTTCTTTACCAGTAATGTTTTTAAGAGAAATTGCATTCGGCAAATCATCAAAAACCTCTCTGTTAACATTTATTCCTATTCCGAGAACAACTCCTGCAAGTCTGCCGTTAATAATTTTTCCCTCAGATAATATACCTGCAAGTTTTTTGCCCTCAAAAAGGATATCATTCGGCCATTTTATATTTGATTTTATTACATAGTCACGGTTAAGAACCCGATTTGTCACAACCGACAAATACTGGGTTAAGTTAGGAAACGGAAAATCAGAATTATCGGGTTTTATAATTATCGACATATAAATATCGTCTGAAAAATCTCCGCTCCAGACCCTGTCAAAACGCCCTCTTCCCTTTAGCTGAATATCTGTGGTTATTACATCTCCGTGCGATAACTCTTCAAAATGCTCTAATCCGTAGGCATTTGTAGAATTTAATTTATCAAAATGTATTATATTCATTTTCATATCAATTAAATTATATTACAAAAAAACTGTTTATTCGGATAATTCGGGCAAAAATCCCATTTCCTCCATTTTTAATTTAAAAGGAAGTATTCCAGAAATAAGCGTTCTTTTTGAAATATAATCAACTCCTAAGAGTTCAGCCGTCATTTCAATATTGTACATTGCAGAAATAATAATAATTTTTGAATTTTTATAGGCAGGAAAATTCTGCACCTGCTTTACAAACCATTCACCCGCAGACAAAGGGGCAAAATCACTTTCCATTTGCAAATCTGAAATAATTAAATCAAACGGATTTTTTTCATGAAACAATAACTTGTCATATCCGTCAGAACCGCTTTCCGCTGTCACAATTTCTATATCTTCTCCAAACAATTGATACACGGCTCTTTTGTGAAAATCTCTCCATCCTTTGCTGTCATCAACAATAAGAATTTTCATTATTTCAATATTCCTTTAAATAAATCTCTAATGATACAGTCAATTATACCAAAAAGAATTATACATTTTTAAATAAATTATCCCTAAGGTTATTTTAATAATCTTAAAAACAGGGATAATTAATTTCGTAAGAGAGTGTAAGGGTAAAATTTATGTTCAATTTTATTAAAGACGTATCAACCTGTATTAAACAAATAGACAAAATGACAAAAATTAACAGGTTTGCAACAAATCCTTTCGGTAAAATCGTAAACCAAACTTACGTATGGACTGAAAAAAATTCCTGTTTCAATTCAATTTTTAAAAATAACGGAAAATAAATACTTAATATTAATTTAATTTTTTATATTAAATCAGACAAGTTCTTTTTCAGTGATATATCTGGGACGGGATTTGACTTCTGTATAAATCTGTCCCATATATTCTCCAATGATACCGAGGCAGAATATCTGCATTCCGCCTACAAAAGAAATAACACTGACAGTCGTTGCCCAACCGGGAAGAAAATGCGACGGGAAAAAAGTTTTTTCAATAATTACGCTCAAGCCGACAATAAAAGCGGAAAAAGCCATTATAAAACCCGTAATAGTAACAAGCCTTAACGGAACGGTACTAAATGAAGTTATGCCCTGAATTGCAAGCGACAGCAAATCCAACAGAGAAAATTTTGAAACACCTGCGGCACGTTTTTTAACGTCATAGTACACCAAGGCAGGTTTGTTGCCCATTTCCTGAAATATGGCTCTTAAAAATATATTTGATTCTTTGTATTCACTCAAAACATCGGTCAAAGCTCTTCCGACAAGTCTGTATTCGGAATGATTGGGATAAGTTTTTGCACCAAGAATATTCATTAATTTATAAAACGAAATTGCACACAATTTTTTAATTATGGAATCATCGTTTCTGTCGTTTTTAACACCGTAAACGAGCTGATTACCCTCATTAAATCTTGCAATAAATTCTTCAATTTTATTTTCATCCTGCTGCAAATCCGCATCAATTGTGATACAGCAATCAAATTCAAATTTTCTTATTTCCAGAAGTCCTGCAAGTATTGCTTTCTGGTTTCCGAAATTACGTGCAAAAGAAAGTCCTTTGACCTTATTCGGGTATTTATCATGAAAATCGGTAATTATATCAAAAGTTTTATCCTTACTTCCGTCATTGACCGCATAAATAAAACTTTTAGCGGAAATGACATTTCTTGTTTCCAAATCGGACAAAACATCCAAAAGTCGTGTTAATGTTCCGGAAAGAACATCTTCTTCATTATAACAGGGAACAACTATCGCAAGAACAGGTGGCTGCATAAATACCTTTCCATATTTTAACTAACAAAATATTAAACCAAATGCGTATTTATTGCAAATTTGTTTCCCAAGACAAATTAACGCAAATTCACAACTTCAGACTCACGATTTTGCTGACGTGCTTTTAAAATTCTTCTGTATCTTACAAAACTTTTTATATTTATCGGATGATTATGAGAAATTCCGACATAACGTTTATTTTTTTCGTAATCAAATTGTTTTTCCCAGCAAGCAACAACAACCGTTGCGACACAATTTCCGATTAAGTTAACTGTTGTTCTTCCCATATCAAGAATCTGGTCAATACCCAAAAGAATGGCAACGCCCAAAAGCGGATAATGGAAGCTTGTTAATACACCTGCAAGCACAACAAGAGAAACTCTCGGAATACCTGCCATCCCCTTACTTGTAACCATAAGAACAAGCATCATGACCAACTGCTGCGAAACAGGTAAATCAATATTACATATTTGAGTTGAAAAGAGTACCGCCAGAGATAAATAAAGCGTACTTCCGTCAAGGTTAAAAGTATAACCCGTCGGCATAACAAATCCGACAATATTTTTCGGGACACCAAACTCTTCCATTATTTTCATAGCCTTTGGAAGTGCGGCTTCGGAAGTGGCAGTAGTAAACGCAAGCAATGCAGGTTCCCTGATAGCACCGACAAGCCCTCTGAATGATACCTTACAAATCTTACACACAACAATAAGAACAGTTAAAACGAAAATAATCAATGCACAATAGAGCGAAAGCAAAATTTTTGCATAATTGTACATTACACCGAGTCCGTTCAGTGCAATCGTATGAGCAATAGCACCAAACACACCTATCGGAGCGAAAAGCATTACAAATTCAGTAAACTTGAACATAATGTCGGCAAGAGATGTCAATATATCAAGGACAGGCTTTGCTTTTTTACCGATTGCACAAACAGCAATAGCAAAAAATATCGCAAAGACCGCAATTTGAAGCAAATCACCGTTTGCCATAGCCTTAACTATACTTGTCGGAAATGCATGAACAAAAATATTAGAAAGAATTTCCCAGGTACTGTTTCCCATATCAGTTTTAGCCATATCATTGACCGCAGACATCATAGAATCGGATGCCGCAATATTAAAACCTACTCCCGGCTTAAAAATATGCCCCGAAAACAAACCGATAAATAATGCTATTGTTGTAACAATTTCAAAATAAATAATTGTCTTAATCCCGAGTTTCCCCAGTGATTTGATATTACCATGACCTGCAATCCCCGTAACAAGTACAGAAAAAAGAAGCGGTGCAATAATCATCTTAATCATATTAAGAAAAACAGTTGCAAGCGGCTGCATTTTTTCACCAAATGAAGGAAATAACCATCCGGTGAAAATTCCCGCAATCAGGGCTATAAATATCATCAATGTAAGTTTTGAACTCTTCATTTTCCAGCTTTCCAAAAAGATTATACATGAAAATCTCCCTATTTTTAAAACAGAAAAGCAGAAATATTAAGAAATGTAATATATATTAAAGTTTTTTGACCACATGACGTAATATTTTATATATATAATAGTGTGTAAGGAGAAATCATGAGTTTATTATCAAAGTATTATTATAAAAAGTTTATGATTAAAACTTTGACCGACAGGATGAACAAAACGGAAGAAATGACAGATAATGTTTCCAAAACAACTGATATAATGTCACGTTTAAGTTTATCTAACGAAACTTATGAGTCTGCCGCATACGGAATTTTTGCTTCGGCGGGAGAGATTTGTTCGGTAAAATAAAAGTAAAGAATAACGAATAATTAAAAAAGAGAATGATTTTTGATTCATTCTCTTTTTTAGATAAAATATTATTTGCGGACAAGTTTAAATATATTATTACAAATATCAAACAATTCTTCAGCCATTTTAAAATTAATCATATTTGGCCCATCACACAATGCTTCATCGGGATTTGGATGAACTTCAAAGAACAAGCCGTTTGCACCGGCAGCAACCGCAGCTTTTGCAAGGGGGGCAACAAATTTTCTGTCACCGGAAGTATAAGAACCACAGCCTCCCGGAAGCTGAACACTGTGTGTAGCGTCAAAAATCACCGGATAACCAAGCTCCTGAATAATCGGGATTGCTCTCATATCCGAGACAAGGTTATTATAGCCGAAAGAAGCACCTCTGTCGGTAATCACAACCCTGTCATTACCACTTTCAATAACTTTTTCGGCAAGATATTTCATCTGTGCAGGTGCAAGAAACTGTCCTTTTTTTATATTTACAATTTTTCCCGTCTTTGCGGCAGCAACAAGCATATCCGTCTGTCTGCAAAGGAATGCGGGTATCTGAATAATATCTGCAACTTCCGAAACGGGAGCCGCTTCTGCTGGATTGTGGATATCTGTCACAATAGGAAGATTAAATTCCTTTTTGACTTCCGAGAGCAGTTCCAAACCTTTTTCCATTCCCAATCCTCTGTAAGAATTAATTGAACTTCTGTTTGCCTTATCGTAAGAACATTTGAAAACATAGTTAATTCCGAGCTTTTGGGTAATTGATTTAAGGGCTTCGGCGGTCGAAAAAAGAATATCCTTATTTTCCATTGCACAGGGACCGGCAAGAATTGTCAAAACATCTCCGCCTATTTCAAAATTATTTAATTTAACTTTTTTTAATTCACTCATAATTCACCTCTAAAATAATATTAAACGTTCTTTTGATTATTTCAAACATATTAAGTTTTTTAACCTAATTAATAAAAAAACTGAAAAAAATTTTTTAACGTGCTATAAAATATTGTTATGAGGAAGTACTTATTATTAATTATTTTGGGAATATTTTCGTTAAATCAAGCCGCGCAGGCATTTGATGACGTTATTTTACCGATGGCAAAAAAGCAAACGGTTAAATATCATCCCGTACCCAAAAAGAAAACCGAAAAAATAATAATAAATAAGCAGGAAGAATTATCTGAAATGATAAAAATGCAAAAGCAGACTGAGATAGAAGATATCGAAATGCTTTGGAAAGCAACGGTTGATAATAACAAACTTATCAAGTTTACAATGCAGAAACTTAATACTCCCGAAGGTCAAAGACGGCTTCATTCTTCACTTGCCGCAAAAACACTTTCCGCAGTTGTTTACGGCGCAACATTTCTGCCGACTTTTTCAGGCGCAGATTCTCTTATTCAATCTGCTTCATTTGCAACGGGCAGACTTATAAATAACTTTCTAAACAGAAAGTCAGTTCCGCAAACCGATTTGATTTCCGATACGGAATTAATTGAACTTGCAGGAACAATAGAGGGACTTCAGGACTCTATAATATCTTCATATTACAACTACAAAGGAGCTTTGAATAAATTAAAAGATACAAGAGCAAAAATTGTTTTGTATAACAAAAACTACTCAGAAGCTTTAAAAAGCAAAAATAAGGCTGAATTGATAATATCTTCTTCCCTATATGAGGACATGCTCCTTACTGAATATTATGACGAACAGGAAGCAAAAAAGTACTATCTTGAACTTGAAAGACTTGCTGGTACCAAAACTGTTTCAAAACTGCATTTGACACAATATGCCTATAAAAATACAATAATTAATCCGGAAACAATGAATAAAAAATGAAAAAGATAATTTTTACATTAGCAATATTAAATATTATTACACTGCAAGCGTTTGCGGACATAACACTTGAAGAGGTTAAATCGCTGAAAGAACCGGCATACAGACTCGGTACCGGAGCAGGACCCGAAATTGAATATAAAATCAAAAAAGCGGATTCATACGAAGAACAAAGAGCAAAGCTTGTGCAGGAATACATGAAGAACAAGTCTTACGCTGATTCTTCGCTTGCGGATTTATCAAGAGAAATAGGCAAAATTGTCGAAGCCGACAGAGAAACAATGATTGAAGATATAGGAATTTTATGGGCAGGTGCGGCGGCAAAAAGTGAAACAGTAAAATTCACCATATATAAACTGGCAAACCCCGATGCAGACAAACCCGATGAAAACATTGTAAAAAAAGTCGTAAGACCGCTTGCAAGCTTCTCTTCAATGGCAGGAGCAGGATTTTTAAATCCGATTGCCGCAACAACAACAATAATGAGCGGTGCATTAGTTAACTCTCTGTCAACCGATGACAAAGAATTAAATTATAAATACACAAAAGTTACAGATGCCGATATGATAATGCTTCTGAAGCGTGTTGATGATTTGCAAAAAAGACTCATAAACAATTATATTGACTATATGACTGCTTTAAAAGCAACCGAAACTGCCAAAGAAACTGTCATAAACAGATACAAAAATCTTCAGCTTGTAAAAGATTCTTCCCGTGACTTACAATTGATTGCAGACTCATATTACAGAAGCGCTCTGGAAAACAAAAACAGATTAGAAACCGATTTCCTTTCAAAAAGAGCAACTTTAGAACAAATCGTCGGTGCGGATGTATTACAGGAATTTGAAGAAGTCCTGAAAAACAGAAAATAATTCTATTTTTTCTTAGTGTTTTTCTTTTTCCTGGGCGGGGCAGCGTAAAGCCTTGTGTTTGAGTTTAAAGGAATTCTTTTTACCGATTGCACAGACTCCATTGATTTTAGGGAATTAATAACATAATTTAATTTGTCAATTCCCGAAACTTCAAGTCCTAACTCAATAATACCGATTTTTTTAGAGGGATTCGACTTGACGTTTGCATAATTGATATTTGTATCACAATCCGTGATTTTTGCCAAAATATCTTTTAAAATACCTATTTTATCATCGGAGTCAATACGAATTGCAGCAATATAAGTTTTTTTGTTTGCTTTTATTTGTTCGGGATTCCACGAAATATCAAGCAAACGCTCCGGCTGAACATTTTTTAACGAATTACAGTCGGTTCTGTGAACAGAAATTCCTTTTCCTCTTGTGACAACACCGACTATAGGCTCTCCCGGAAGCGGCAGACAACATTTTGCAAACTGATACATCAATCCCTCAAGTCCGAGTATTTCATGTTTACTTGAATGAGTCCGCTGATGAGAAACGAATTTACTTACATCATCAGTATCTTCTTCTTTTTTAAGTTTGTTTAATATTTTTGCAGGAGACAATTCTCCGTTTCCGACAAGTGCAAGGATATCATCCTCAGAAGCTAAATTCATTGATTTTGCAATTTCCAAAAGCTCGCCGTTTTTAATAATTTCATCAAATGCAGCTTTTGAGATTTCAGCTTCCAAAAGACTTTTTCCGACAGAAATATACTCTTCTCTTTTATGTTTTTTGAACCATTGACGGATTTTTGTCTGTGCCTGTTTTGTAACAACAAAATCAAGCCAATGCATTTTAGGTTCACTTTTTTTGGAAGTCAAAACTTCAACTATATCACCGTTTTTAAGTTTTGTATCGAGCTGGGCAATTCTGCCGTTAATTAACACACCCGTAGTCTTGTAACCCACGTCCGTATGTATCTTAAAAGCAAAATCAACAGGAGTTGCACCAACGGGCATTTCAAAGACATCTCCTGTCGGAGTAAATGCAAACACCTGATTTGTAAATAAGTCCATTTTAACTTTTTCAACAAATTCGTCGGCCCTTGAACTTTCCTGCTCAAGTTCAAGCATTCTGCGCATCCATGAGAACTGAATATCAGACTGCGAGGAAGCTTTTACGGAACCTGATTCTTTGTATCTCCAGTGTGCAGCAACCCCATATTCTGCAACATGGTGCATTTCTTTTGTTCTGATTTGGACTTCAAGAGGTTTTTGCCGAGGCCCGAGAACTGAAGTATGAAGAGATTTGTATCCGTTACTCTTGGGCATAGCAATATAATCTTTAAATCTTCCCGGAATAGGCTTAAAGTGAGCGTGAATAACACCCAATACCTCATAACATTCTCTTTCGGAATTTACAATAATTCTGACCGCAGTAATGTCATACAAGTCATGAAAAGCAATATTCAGTCTTTTCATCTTTTTGTAAATACTGTAATAGTGCTTTGCACGTCCCGTAATTTCTGCGTCAATCTTGTTTTGTTTAAGATTGATTGATATTGTTTCAATAAGCATTTTTACGGTTTGTTCCCGTTCAATTTTTTTCTGGGCAACAAGTTGAGCAATTTCAAAATACTTATCAGGATGCAGATATCTCAATGACAAATCTTCAAGTTCGGATTTAATACGACCGATACCGAGTCTGCCTGCGAGAGGTGCAAATATATCAAGTGTTTCCTGAGCAATTCTCTGCTGTTTATTTGGTGCCATATAATTGAGCGTTCTCATATTATGCAGCCTATCGGCAAGTTTTAAGAAAATTACTCTTACATCTTTTGCCATAGCAACAAACATTTTGCGGAAGTTTTCAGCCTGACGTTCTTCCTTTGACTGGAATTGATATTTACCGAGCTTTGTAACACCAAGCACAAGATTTTTAACATCCTCGCCAAATTCTTCTTCTACCTGTTCTGCTGTTGTATCAGTATCTTCAACAATATCATGCAAAAAGGCTGCCATTATAGTGTGCTTATCAACACGTAAATCGGCAAGAATAAGCGCAACTTCGCAGGGATGAATAATATAAGGTTCCTCACTGACCCTGTACTGTCCTTTGTGCAAACGGCTCGCAAATTTGTAAGCTTTATCTATTTCATCAATTTCATCCTGCGGACGATTTTGACTTCTCAATACTTCATGCAATTTTGATATTAACGACTCTTCATTCATAAATTCATTTTAAAACTTTCTTGAATAATTTACCAGTATTTTTAAAAAATTTGAACTATAATTTATAACATGGGAGCAAATTATGAATGAAAACAGTATTAAATTCGCATTAAAAACAAAAGACGGAACGGTCTTAAATATACAATTAACACCAAATTCTTCCAAAAATGAAATTTTGGGATACAAAGAAGATTTCATAAAAATTAAAGTTTCCGCACCACCAAATGAAAATAAAGCAAATAAAAAACTGATTGAATTTTTATCCGATGAGTTTGATATTGCAAAGTCAAACATAACTTTTCTTTCGGGAGAAAAGTCAAGAATAAAAAAAATTTTGATAAAAAAAATTGATTATGAGAATTTGATAAAAAAAATTTTTGTTTATGGTAGACTGTAATCATAAATAAAATTTGTAGGAGCAGACAATGTTGACATTTTGTTGGATAGTTCAGATAATAAGCGCACTTTTACTTATAATTTTAATACTGATGCACTCTCCGAAAGGTGACGGATTAGCTTCAATCGGCGGGATGGCAAATTTGTTTTCATCACAAAAAAGTGCTGAATCAGGCCTGACAAAATTAACTATGTATATTGCAATTATTTTCATAGTTACAACATTTATTACAGGCTTCAAACTTATAGGTTAATTTTTTCCAGTTGACCCGAATCCGCCAGTTCCTCTCACGGTATCAGACAATTGTTCGGTTACGGTTATTTTCGGATATTCAACCTTGCAGATAACCATCTGAGCAATTCTCTCATCAGGGTTTATTGTATATGTTTCGTTTGAAAGATTTACTATCGGGACACAAATTTCTCCCCTGTAATCGGAATCTATCGTTCCAATTGCGTTAATAAGAGTAATCCCGTGTTTTACCGAAAGACCTGACCTTGCACGAACCTGTATTTCGTATCCGAGAGGAATTTCAACCTTGATACCGGTCGGAATAAGTTTTCTTTCCAACGGTTTGAGTTCAATAGGCTCTTCTATTGCCGCAGACAAATCCATCCCGGAAGAACCCTCGGTCTTATATTCGGGAATTGTCTTATTGTGTTCTAATCTTAATATTTTAATTTCAATCATAGTTATTATCACACTAAAGAACGAAGAGAATATACTTCATCATTATTTGTAACATTCAGGTTTTTAGAAAGGTTATATATACCTTTTGAAAGAAATTCATACTGCTGTTTTGGAAGTAACTCGTATAATTCTTTCAGAGAAGATGTACAGATAAAATCATTTCTCAGCCCAAGTTTATCAATTATGTCGAGAATATCAAGCTTAGCCTTTAAATCATCTGACGGTCTGCATTCACAAAGTGCAACGTAAAAATCAATTCTCAATGTAGGTCTGCTAAATTCATGAAGCAAAGCATTTAATGTTTCTCTTGTATAAAAAATAAATTCATCAAAATAATTCATGTTTTTATAAATTAAAAATAATTTCTTTTTATAATAACCTTTCTGGTTTATATGATTCATATTTAAATTGTTCAATATAGACGCATAGAAATTATTTTTAATTTTTGCAATATCCTCTGGGGATAAAGATTCTTCCTGAATAAATCCAGATATTTGCTTAATACTTATATCTATCAGAAATATAAATTCACAATTTAAAGCTTTTTGATAATCTTTTTTTGAAAGCCTTTGTCTCAAAGAGCCTTGTTCTTTTGCTTTTTGTTTTTTCTCCGCACGTTCCTGCCTTTGAATATCTTTTAATTTTGCTGTTTCTTCAAGATCTGTAACATATTCTGTCAAAGATTTTAATATAACAACAAATATAATTAAGGAAATTGCGGCAACAAAGCCTGTAAAATCAATATCATCATTTTTTGACGTCGGATTATATGTATAAAAAGTTCCGACTAATTTCCAAGCAGGAGCAAAAAGGAAATATAAGAAACTCTTATCAATAATTTTTAATATGATACAGAACCAATATATTATATTGAAAAAAGCGTATGTGCTGGCAAAAACCTGAATCCATTTCAGGGTATTATTTATAAAAGTAAAAATTACGGCGGTCTTTCTGACCCTCGTTTTTTTTACCTTTTTCAGTTTTTTAGTTCTTACTGAGGCAGTTGCCATTTTTCCACTTTCACTGTTTGGTATTGTGCCTTTTAAGATTGTTTAGCATTATCGGATGATTTTGGTGTATTATTATTTGTTCTGTTTTTATTGGTTTTTCTGAACCAATAATATACAGCACGCATTAATCTCGAAGGATTATGTCTTACATAACCAGAAGTTGCGTCATCAGTTAACCGGTATTCAAATATCTTAACTCCGAGTTTTTCTATATTTTTGATATCAAGTTCAACAGGATAAGAATTTTCGGCTTGATATTTTTCCAGAACATCTTCAGGAAGCCTGTTGTTCACCAGTACCGTATCAATAATTTTCTTGTTACCTACGTGATTAAAGATTGTTTTAATATGGTCAGAAACAGAGAAACCGTCGGTTTCGCCGGGTTGCGTCATGACATTACAGATGTATAATTTCAACGCATTTGATTTTTCGATTTCTTCAGCTATTTCCTTTATTAACAAATTTGGGAGGACACTTGTATATAAACTTCCGGGACCTAAAATAATCAGTTCTGCATCTTTAATGGCAGAAAGAACTTCATCTAACGGCTTACAATTTTCAGGGTCTGTATAAAGACGTTCTATTTTTTTACCCGACTCGGGTATTACCGATTCACCCTTAATGATAGAACCGTCTTCCATTCTTGCAACAAGTTTCATATCGTCCAAAGTAGACGGAAGAACTCTTCCTCTGATTGACAAAACTTTTGAAGATTCAATAACAGCTTTGTACATGTTACCCGTAACCTCGCACATTGCGGTTAAAAACAGGTTTCCAAAGCTGTGTCCGCCAAGGTCCTGACCTGTTTTAAATCTGTACTGAAATAATTTTGTAACCAAATCTTCATCATCTGCAAGAGCAGCAATGCAGTTTCTGATATCACCGGGGGGAAGAATACCCATTTCATTTCTTAATCTGCCAGAACTTCCTCCGTCGTCGCCTACCGTAACAACAGCAGTAATGTTATTTGTAATTTTTTTAATACCTTTCAGCAGAGTAGAAAGTCCAGTTCCACCGCCAATTGCAACAATTTTAGGGCCATGGTTTAATTTTCTTCTTCTGTACAAATCTTCAAGAACCGCGTGTCTGTCCCTGTCATCATTGAGGTTTAATATTGAATAATTCGCATGCTTCCAGCCTTTTAAAAAAATATAAGCTCCCGCAAAAATGAAAGCGATACCGATTAAAGAACTCGGTATTATATTAGATGCACCGACTTTCATAGTCAATGTCAAAAGATTGTATATAGGCTTTAAATCAAGAATAATACACAAACCAATTGTAGCAATAATCGTGCCCGTAATCAGAAATAAAAACCATCTTTTAACTTCCAAACCTGGCAAAAGCCATACAGCTTCTTTGGGAATTCTAAATATTTTTCTTAAAGATTTCATATAATTACACTCTTAATTCTGTCCATCCGGATAAAGCTGCTTTATTGAAATTGTATGGAGACGGAATTACAATTTCCCTTGCTTTATCTAATAAATCCGATGTTTTTGAATCTTTGGAATCAAAATGGAAAGAATCACATTTTACTTCCAGAAATTCGCCGTTTCCTATTTTTATTTTTCCCGAGTGAAGAATCGTTCTGATTCTGTTCAGCATAACATCTTCGTCGGGTTTTGAATCTGTATTAACAATACAGCCATTTAAATCATAAAACTTGTCTATAAATAATTCTCTTGCTACCGTGATTTTTGCAGTTTCTTCCACCTTATCGGCAATCTCTCCGGCTGGCATATAAAGAATCATCCATTTGTCAAATTTTTTAACAGCATTTGCCACAGATAACGCAAACTCAAAATCTTTTGCAGCACGTTGATACATAGCTCCATGAAGTCTGACATGTTCAACCGACATAGAATAGGCTTTTGCGAAAGAAGAAACAGCGCCGATTTGATAAAGCACTGTTGCTTCAGTTTCGTCATTATCCAGGTCCATCGGACGATATCCGAATCCTGCCAAATCCTGATACCCGATGTGAGCGCCTATTTGTACATTATTTTCTCTGCAGCTTAACAGCACATTTTTTATGGTTAAGGCATCACCTGCATGAAAACCGCAAGAAATATTTACGCTGCTAACCTTTGAAATAACGTCTTTCTCGGCATCATTCTGAAAGACTCCGTAACTTTGCGCAGCATCAGCGTTAAAATCAATTTTATCAATTTTTGTTCCCATTATTTCATCCGTACGTATAAAATTATAAATTCTAAAGTTAACTGTTAACTATATTATATACCAAGAAAAAGAGTAGTCTATATCATTTTTTTATATTAATTTACATTGACTTCTGAAATAAATTTATTAAATAACACATGAAATCATAATTTCATTCAAATGAATGTATAAAACAAAATCATAAAATAAGATAATACATTTGTAAAAATTATTACGAGAAAAATAATGCCCTTTAGATACAGACTGCAAAAAGCGTTAGAATTCAGAAAAAGGAAAAAAGAAGAACAACTTCAAATTGTAATAAAAGCCCAACAGGAAGTATACAGGATAGAAGGAGCAATCGAGTTAAATAACAGAGAAATTGAATCTACAAGAGTAAATATGAGGAAATCGCCAGTTTATTTACTTGAAGCATACGATAACTTTTTAAAATCGTTATACGAAAAAGCAGAAAAACTTGAAATTGAAAAGCAAGAGGCAGAAAAAGTCGTTGAAGAAGAACAAAAAAAACTGATGGAAAGAGAAAAAGACGTAAAAGTTCTTGAAAAACACAAAGAAAGAATGCTTGAAATTTACAAAGAAGAAGAAAAAGCAGCAGAACTGAAAAGATTATCGGAAGTAGCGGTACAAAAACATTTTGCAAGGAAAAAAGCCGAAGAAGAAGATGCCGAAAGAGAAGCAAGAAGGAACAAAAGAAAGTGAAAATTGAGATTAATCAGGTTAAAGAATCCGAACAAATAAAGAATAAGAACGAACAACAGGAAAAGAAATCAAACGACATTGATTTCAGAGATTTTCTGGGTTATATTCCGCAACAATCAATTTCATTTATGAATCCTGTAAGCGGATTTGATATGAACGACTTTATATCAGATGACGAGATTGACGGAATTAAATCAAGTTATACTTACGATATTTTAAGAATGGACAGAGATGACGCATTGTTTTTTGCACACGCTGTAAAAGGAGAAAAAATTGCATGCAATATGAACGGCGAAGTATTTCTGCACAACAATATAAACCTCAACAGTGCCAAAGAAATTGAAGAAATATACAAAAGTTCACCCGTTTCAAAAACATTGATGAATATGCTCTCTGAGTCTATGAATCACAACAAAGCTGTAAGAATTGATTTTGGAAACGATATTTCCGCAGTAATAAAGGTTGACAGAGAGGGAAGAATTGCAGCAGAATTCATTCCGTCAGACAAAGCTGCGGAAGAGTTCTTAAAAAATAATATTTCTTACCTTAAAGAAACATTTGAAAGAGAATCCATAGAATATAACGAACTCAGTTACAGAAACCATAAAAAACAAAATAAAAACAATAACAAGGGAAATAAGGGAGAATAGGGATGAACGATTCGTTTGTAAATGCCTTAAATACACAGGCTGCAACCAGAAACTGGATGGACGGTATAGGTGAAAACATGATGAATTGTTACACCCCCGGCTATCGGGAAAACAAACAAAATTTTAAAACCTATATGGGTGGATGCGCACCTGATTCAGTTCTGAAAAGTACAGGGCAGGGCAAATCAACTCCGGGTACTTCCGATGAAAACGTCTATCTTGAGGGAAAAGGATTTTTTGTAATCCGTGACTCAAAAGGAAAAATTGCATACACAAGACTCGGTGAATTCAAATTTGACGGCGAGGGAATGTATAAAACTGCCGACGGAAAAAGAGTTCAGGGATACATACTTAATGATAAAGGCGAAATAATGCAGGGAACAAAGCCAATGGATGCTGACATTTTCACAGAAAGTGCACTGAACGGCGGAAACGTACAAATCCCGACAACAGATATTAAACTTTGGATTGACCCCGGAAACGGTAAATATTTGGGGAAATACGAAGAATTTGAAATAAAAGAGGATGGCATTTTATACGGAAAAGCAGACAAAGGCAAAATAAAAACTCCTCTTTACAAACTTGCAGTTATGAACTTCCATAACCCGCAGCAGTTATACGAAATTAAAGCAGGACAGTTTATAGAAACGGAAGAATCAGGAAAACCCGTTGCCGGAAGAGGCGACGTAAGAGGAGGTTTGATTGAAATGTCAAACGCAGGACTCGGTGGGAACATAAACTTCTGGAAAATGGCACAAATTCAATTGAAAGTTGCAGATAAACTGCTTCAGACAAATAAACAACTCCTGCAACAGGCAATAGAAATGATGAGCAGCTAATATTCCAAATAACAATATATACGAAACCAAACCGGCTTTTAGCCGGTTTTTTTATAAGAATTGTAACAAAAATGCGGTTTTAAAAATTTTTTTAATTATAATGTTGTTATTAATATGGGAATGGTTAAATGGATAATACTGAAAATCTTGAAATAATGCCTAAAACCGTCAGGGCTATTTTAAATATTGATAACGACAAAATTATCAGTTTGTGCAAAGTCGGCGATATTCCCCTTAAAAGGAATAAAAAGGGTCTTACATATTTCACAAGTGATGACGTTAAAACATTACAGCGTCTTAACGATATCCAGAACAAGACAAAAAGTATTGAAGAGAAACAAATAAAATTAAAAAACGATTTCAAAAAAAACATTTCATCAAAACCCGAAAACAAGATTGCCGCACCCGCTGTAAAAAATACAGAAAGAACCCCGCAGCATTCTTACAGTGATACAGTAAAATTGTTAAAACAAATTACAGGTACTGTTAAAAATATAGAAAAAGGTATCTATAACAAATTTTCAAATATACTGGAAGTTAAACTTGAAGAAAAGCTTGGCGGACTTGATGAAGTAATAATTGATTTAGTTCGCTCAAAAACAGAAAATGAAACTTTAAGAAAACAACTTTGTGAAAAAGAAAAAGAAATTTATTCACTCAAAAATGAGTTAAGCGGATACAAAAAACTGGCAGGCAATATATACATAAAAAGCAGAAAAAAGAATAACGAAATTATATAGGTAAAATTTCTGTTTTAATGACATTGTAGTTATCATCAAAATATACAAATCCGTTATTTTGTATACCTAAATATTTCAGAATATTTTCACTTGCCATTTTCAACAATGTTTCAGGTTTTTTGACGAATTTTGAATTTATAAGTTTTTGAATTATTGAAGAAACAAGCATACCCGAACCGCCAAGTGTACCCTCTGAATTATAGAAAGCACCGTTTTTATAACAAACTTTCTGCCCTGCAAAAACAGACTCACTTTTATCTGTTAATGTATCAGGCAAAGCATCACTAATCAATATAACCTTATCATTTGATTTAACTTTAAAAATTAAATCCAAAACATCAGGAATAATATGATTACCATCGGCAATAACCTCAACGAACAAATTTTCATTCAGGAGAGCAGATGTAACTGTATTAGACGCTTTGTGTGTAATACCTCCCATAGCATTAAACAAATGAGTTGCACAGGTACAATCAGATAAGTCGGAAGCCATTGTATGTCCTGCAGAAACCCTGACACCTTTTTGATTAAGATATTTACATAAATCATGATTCAAATCCAATTCGGGAGCAATCGTTACAATTTTTATAAATTCATCCTCTATTTTTGAATAGTTTTCAACTGTCGGTGCCAAAATATAATCAGGGTTATGAATACCGGATTTTACGGAATTAATAAACGGACCTTCAAGATGAATACCAGATATTTCTGCACTTTCGGCAGGCTGAATTTCCTTTGCCTTTTTTATTTTAGATATCTGGGATTTTATATCCGCCAAATCACCTGTCATAAGAGTAGGATATATTCTTGTTATACCGTGCTTTAAAATTTCAACGGAAACATCAACAATATCATTTACAGAACAGCTCATAAAATCCACTCCGAAAGCACCATGAAAATGCTGTTCAATTAATCCGTAAGATTTATACATATACTAACCCCTTAATGATTTAATAGCAGAGGAAACATCTTTTGCACCGTACACATAACTACCCGCTACAAGTGCGTTTGCCCCATATCCTGTACAAATTTTTGCAGTTTGGGCATTTATTCCGCCATCAACTTCAACTATTAACGATTTTGGAGCATTATCTCTTATATATTTAATTTTTTCGGCACAATCAGGCATAAAGCTTTGCCCTCCAAATCCCGGTTCTACCGTCATAATCAAAAGCAAATCAATTTTATTAAGAAATTCCTTTATTTCATGAGGCTGAGTCTTAGGCTTTATTGAAAGTCCCGTTTTTATTCCAAATGATTTTATTTGTTCCAAAACACTATCAGTATTTTTCCCCGTTGCTTCATAATGAACAGTAATCAAATCAGAACCTGCTTTTGCAAAATCAGGAATATATTTTTCCGGATTTTCTATCATCAAATGAACATCCAAAAACAAATCCGTAACTTTTCTCAGTGCTTTAACGACAGGCGCACCGATAGTAATGTTAGGAACAAAATGCCCATCCATAACATCAACATGAGCCCAATCAGCGCCACCATCTTTGATAATTTTTAAATCACGTTCCAGATTTGCAAAGTCGGCAGACAAAATTGAAGGGGCGATAAAAAGTTTATTTTCCATATTAATCTCCAATTAAATTAAGTTTCAAGCAGGCAGAATAAGCAGCTTCTCTTTCGGATTCGCGTTTTGATTTTGCAGTTCCCTCTCCGATTTTTTCAGAATTAAACATAACGACGGTATAAAAACCGGCAGGAACTGATTTTGTTGTATATACAGGCAAGGACTGGTTTACTGATTGCGTATATTCCTGCAAAATGCTTTTTGAATTAAATTTTGGAAGCTGATGTTCTAATGCAGAAAAATATTTATTAAAAAGTTTTTCTATAAATTCATAAAGTCTTGAATATTCTATTTCTGATTCAAACATTGCACCAAGCAAAGCTTCAAAAGCACATGATAATATAGACGGCGTATTTCTCCCCCCGTCTTTTTCAAGTGATTTTGAAATTCTGATATACTTGCCGATTTCTAAATCATCTGCAAAATTCAAAATAAATTCATCACTTACAAGGCTTGCCCTTATATTTGTCATTTTCCCCTCAGTAAAATCGGGATATCTGTTATATAAAATATCACTCACAACAAGCTTTAATACCGCATCACCCAAAAATTCCAACCGCTCGTAGCATTCAGTATACGGCAAATCATTATCTTTAATATAAGACGGATGAGTCAAAGCAGAGATTAAGCTGTCTGTATTAATACCCTGCAATGAATTTTTAGTAATGAATTCGTTAAAATTATCAGAACAATCCGACATTCGAAAAAGCCTTATGAATATCACCTAATAACTGTAAGAATGGTGAGGAATCAGAAATAATAAAATACTTGAAATAAAAGTATGCAAATGGAGCGGAAAGTATATAACTGTCAGCTCTGTCAAGAAAACCGCCATGTCCCGGAAGACTGTTGCCTGAATCCTTAACACCTGCATCTCTTTTCAGCATAGACTCGGATAAATCACCAAGCTGAGCAAAAAATGTAATTAACAACCCTGTCAGAACTGATTTCCATAACGGTATATTCAAACAAAATCCGAAATATACCGCAACAAGAACAGCTGCAACGGTACCTGCTATTGAACCCTCAATTGTTTTCTTGGGACTAATCTCGGGGGATAATTGGTGTTTTCCGTATCTTTTGCCAAAAAAGTATGCGGCAATATCAGTAACCAGAATTATAAAAAACAGCATAATGATATAGAAAAAGCCCTGATTATTTGAAAAAAGGCTCAAAAAACCTTTTCCGGGAGCACCCAAACCTCTGAGCAAATATATGTAACAGGGAAGCCAGCATAAAACAAAACCGAAAACGGTTGTTGAAATATTTGCAATATAAGGCTGTCTTAACTTAAAAAGAACTGCGCAAAATGATAATACCAAACCCAAAAACAACACTATCGGGATTAAAAATTCCAGGTGTGAAACAGAGGCAGCAAAAAGTAAAAAAGTTATAAAATAAATTATTCTGCAAGACGGTTGAAACCCTTTATGCTGAAGTATTTCCGCATATTCTTTTATTGCAAAATACATGAAAAAAGCAACAACGGCAGCAAGGATATAACCTCCGGCACAAATCGCACCGAAGATTAACCATCCCGCTATCAATCCGGTAATTATACGTCTTGTATTGTTTTGTTTAGAAGAGTTTTCCACTATATGGTTAAAACCTCTTTTTCTTTTTCACCGCACAAATCATCAATTAACTTTGTGTACTTATCTGTAATTTTCTGAATTTCGTTTTGACCGTCTTTTACAACATCTTCAGGTAAATTTTCAGTCTTTTCAGCCTTTTTCAGGTCATCTGTCATATCTCTTCTGATATTTCTGACAACAACTTTGGCTTCTTCACCAAGTTTTTTAACCTCTTTTGCAATTTCTTTTCTTTTATCTGTTGTCAAGGGAGGGAAAGGCAATCTGATAACAATACCGTCATTATTGGGAGTAATTCCCAAATCGGCTTTAATTATAGCTTTTTCTATATCTTTTACAACGGTTTTATCAAAAGGCGCAATAACAAGAGTTGTTCCGTCCTGAACTGTAACCTGTGACATTTGACGCAAAGGTGTGGGCGCACCGTAATAATCAACCATAACTTTATCAAGAATAAGCGGATTTGCTCTGCCTGTTCTTACAGAACCGAATTCTTTTTTCAATTGGGCAACCGCTTTTTCCATGTGTTCTTTTCCGGAACTCATAATTTCATCAACCGACATTTGTACCTCCTACGTACGTTCCTATATTTTCACCATTTAAAATTTTCATTACCGCACCTTTTTCGGCAAAATCAAAGACAATAATCGGAACATTATTTTCTTTGCACAATGCACAAGAAGCAGTATCCATAACTTTTAAGCCTTTTATAATAACATCATCATAATTAATTTTATCATATTTTTTAGCATTTGGATTAGTTCTCGGGTCATCAGAATATACACCGTCTACACCGTTTTTGGCCATTAACATAACCTGAGCATCAATTTCCGAAGCTCTGAGAGCAGCAGCCGTATCTGTCGTAAAGAAAGGATTTCCCGTGCCTGCCGCAAAAATCACAACTCTGCCTTTTTCCAAATGCCTGATTGCCTTAAACCTTGTGTAAGGTTCCGCAATTTTATTAATATCGAGAGCTGTCTGAACACGACACGAAACATCAAATTTTTTTAAAGCACACTGAAGAGCTACCGCATTCATGACCGTAGCAAGCATTCCGACATAATCACCGGAAGCACGGTCCAGACCGATTTTGATACTGTTTTTCATGCCTCTGAATATATTACCGCCGCCGACAACTACTGCAATCTGCGCTCCTGCTTCATGAGCCGTTTTTATCTCTTTTGCAATCATTTCAACAGGCTCTTGGTCAATTCCGAAGCTTTGTTTGCCCATAAGAGCCTCTCCGCTGATTTTCAAGAGGATTCTTCTATATTTTAGTTCAGTCATTTTTGCCTTTCCGATAGTTAAAAATATTATACTAAAAAAATCTGTTTTTTATCATTTTATTATGAAAAAAATAAAAGCGGATAAAATAATTATCCGCTTTTAAAATATATTTACTAAACTTCAACGTATTCCTTAAGACGTTTGCTTCTGTTGGGGTGTCTTAACTTTCTTAAGGCTTTCGCTTCAATTTGTCTGATACGTTCACGGGTAACTCCGAAAAGTTGACCGACTTCTTCAAGAGTTCTTTGTCTGCCGTCATCCATACCAAAACGCAATCTCAAAACATCACGTTCTCTGGGTGAAAGTCCTGACAGAACTTCAGCCAAGTCTTCTCTTAAAAGTTCCTGAGCAACTGTTTTTGCGGGAGCATCCGCATCTTTATCCTCAATAAAATCACCGAGTCTTGAATCTTCTTCTTTGCCTATAGGTGCTTCAAAAGAAATGGGTTCCTGCGCAACTTTAATAATATCACGCAATTTTCCAATCGAAATATTCATTTCCTGAGCGAGCTCATCTTCTGTCGGTTTTCTTGAAAGCTCCTGAGCCAGTTTTCTTGTTACTTTTTTGAGTTTGTTTATAGTTTCAACCATGTGAACAGGAATTCTGATTGTTCTTGCCTGATCTGCAATTGCTCTTGTAATTGCCTGTCTAATCCACCAGGTTGCATAAGTTGAGAATTTGTAACCTCTTTCGTGGTCAAATTTTTCAGCCGCACGGATTAAACCGAGGTTTCCTTCCTGAATTAAATCAAGGAATAACATTCCTCTTCCAACATATTTTTTGGCGATACTTACAACCAAACGAAGGTTTGCCTGAACAAGTTTTCTTTTTGCAATTGCACCGGCATTGCCGCCCTCAATAATTTTTCTTGCCAAATCGATTTCCTGATCAGCTGTAAGAAGCTTAATTCTGCCGATTTCGCGAAGATACATTCTGACAGGGTCATCAACAGAGATACCTCTTGTTAACATAACTTCATCAACGGTGACATCTACTACCGCATCATTTATACTGTCCGAACCGAATATATCCTGATGTTCGATTGATTCAATTGCTTTAGAATGGTCTTCAACGAGCATAGAGTCAGACATGTCAGAAGAAGAACCCATCATCATTACGCTATCCGAAGAAACATCATCGGATAAATCGTCTTCAAATACATCATCTGCGGAGGAAGATACTTCCGATATTCTTTTTCTTGTCATATATTACATTCTCCGATTTTCACTTACTTTTTAACTTTTCGTTTATCTGTATTTGATATTGGACTTTGTCAAAATCGCCATTCTTACTGTTTTGGGATTTATGTTTCAGTTTTTTTATTTCTTCTTTGCGTTTGAAAAGTGCCAACTTATTTACTGTTTCTGATATAACCGTCTGTAAATCTTTGTCTGAGAGATTTTCATAGGGTTTTGATAAAAATATTAAATCTGTAATTATGTCTTTTATTCTGTTATTTTCTTGGAATTCGGTAAACAATACCTGGACTAATTCTTCAGTATTATGAATCCGAAAAACCGATTTGTCAATTGTATTTAAAAGAGTATTATAGTCATCTTCTTCAAATTTTTGGTCTTTAATGATTTTTATCAGTTCCGAACGATTGTCCTCGCTCACATTTGTAAAAAACAAACTGAACAAATTTTTTTCCATTTTCAGCAGGAAATTTGAAGATTTTGTTACAATTTGACTTTTTATTTTAATTTCAGGTTCAACTGAGCTGTTATTATCTTCTCTGTACTGTACAATTTCTGCAGAGAGTGTTTTTTCATCAATTTCTAATTTTTTGGAAATTATCTTTATATATTCATTCTGAACTACTTTATTATTTATTTCCTCAATTAAAGGAATGATTTTTCTTATAGTTTTTACTTTTTGCACTGGAGAAAGATCAGAAACATTGTCCGGAATATTTTTATTTAAGCGGTAATCAAGTAAAAGGGGGGCTTTTTTCAAGTGTTCAAAATAAGCTTCCGCACCATGTTCCCGGATAAATTCGTCGGGGTCTTTCCCGTCGGGGGGCAAAACAACTCTGATTTCACAGGCATATTTATCTGAAACAGGAGAATAGGTTTCATCAAATTGTTTAATATTACCCAATCCCTCAAATACTTCTTTAATTAAATCCGCACTTCGTTCGGTTGCCATTTGACCGGCACTGTCGGTATCAAATGCAAGGTAAATTCGTCTTGAATCACTGTATTTTGAAATAAGTCTTATGTGGTCTTGTGTCAGTGCGGTTCCGCAGGAAGCAACGGCATTTGAAACACCGCCGCACTGAAGAGAAATAACATCAAAGTATCCCTCACAAATAAGCACGGAATCAAACTTTTTTATATAATCTTTTGCCGTATCAAATCCGTATAAAATTTTACTTTTATTGTATAAAATCGTATCGGGAGAATTCAGGTATTTCGGATTTTGTCCGTCTGCCAACGCTCTTGCGCCAAAAGCTGCTATATGACCATTTTCGTTTCTTACGGGAATCATAAGACGGTTTCTGAACCTGTCCATATAACCTTTTTCTTTTTCTCTCTTTATGACCAGTCCCGCCGCTTCCAAAATTTCAGCATCAATCCCCGTTTGTTTTTGAAGTTCATCAAAAGATTTCAAAGAATAGCCAAGCCCGTATTTTTTTATTACTTCATCAGAAACCGAACGTTTTTTGAGATAATCTCGTGCAAATTCAGCATCTGGTGAGTCAAAAAGGTTTTTTGTGAAAAATTCTGCAGCAGCATTCATAGCTTCCTGAGCAAGTTTTTTCTTTTGTCCCAAATTTCCGTCAGATTTCGGAGTGGGAATTTCAATTCCCATTCTTGCACCTTCATCCTCAATTACATCTCTGAATGATTTATTCTGGATTTTCATCAGAAAAGAAATTGCATCACCGCCCTCACCGCAGCCAAAACATTTAAAAATGCCCTTTTGTCTGCTTACGAAAAAAGAAGGTGTTTTCTCGTTATGAAATGGGCAGCACCCCATATAGTTCGAACCTGATTTTTTCAAAACGACATATCTTGAAACGACATCAACGATATCAAGTCTGCTTCTTACTTCATCAACTGCTTCAAGATATGTCCGTTCCAAGCTACACCGCCAGTCCGTTAACAAGAGCCATTCTGTTTAAGAAAGAATCCGTTTTTACGTATTCTAACGGAGTAACAAGGAATAATTCTTTAAATTTAGCTATTGCATACCTGTCGGTCATTCCGGAAATATAATCACAAACAGTCCTTTTCAGTGCTTTTTCCGAAGATGAGGGATATTTTTTTGAAAGTTCATCCAAATAATAATCGAATAGTGTTTTTACAATATTTTTTGCCTTATTTTCTTCTTTTTTGGCGGCAGAACCGAAATAGACGTTTTCAAACATCCAGTTTCTCAGAACTTTCAAGTGAGAAAAACATTCTTCGGACATTCTGACAAAATTTTGCCCCTCACTTGTTTTGACAATATCATATATCATTATCGTGAAACGTTTATTTTTATCGGAAGTAAAGTAATCAATGGAATCTTTGGGCAAATCCGCCGGATTGATTATTCTTGCTCTTATGGAATCATCAATATCATGGTTAATATAGGCAATTTTATCTGCAAGCTGAACAATTTGTCCCTCAAGTGTATAAGCCGGTTCTAAAGAATAAGAGTGGCAATAAATTCCGTTTAGGGTTTCTCTTGTAAGATTAAGATTTTCGACAATTTCAGCAACTCTTACACTTTGCTCGTTATGCCTGTAACCGCCGTCCATAATCTCATTCAGGATAGCCTCACCGCTGTGCCCGAACGGCGTGTGTCCGATATCATGCCCGAGGGCAATTGCTTCGGTCAACTCTTCATTAAGATTAAGTGCTTTGGCAATCGTTCTTGAAACCTGAGAAACTTCAAGAGTATGAGTCATTCTTGTTCTGTAATTATCATCATCAGGAGAAAAAAACACCTGTGTCTTGTGTTTCAACCGTCTGAAAGCTCCGGAATACAAAATTCTGTCCCTGTCGCGCTGGAATGCCGTTCTTAAAGGGCAGGGGGTTTCTTCCGTTTTTCTTCCTCTTGAATATCTGCTTTTTGCAGCATATTTACCCAATGAAGCTATTTCTTCTTCTTCAAATCTTTCACGAATTGTTTTTGTATCTGTCTGCATAAAATACCTCATTAAATATTTTATATCAAAAATTTTTCATATAAAGCTAATTCTTAAACGAGTTTTATTTTTGACTTGATTATTTAATTTGTTTAAATTATGATTTACTCAAAAGGAAAAATACTCGAAAGGAATATATTATGTCAATCGAATGCAAAATTTGCGGAAAGAAATCATTAAAAGCAGCAAAGATTTCATTTTCACACAAACAAAATGTTCACAGACAATTCCCTAATCTTCAAACAGTAAAGGTTAACCAAAACGGAACTGTCAAAAAAATTAAAGTTTGCACTTCTTGTTTAAGAGCAGGAAAAGTCGAAAGAGCATTGTAATTTGTTCTTTATCATACAAAAACTTTAAAAGAGGGGTCGGTTGACTCCTCTTTCGTATTTGAAATAAATTTACTCCATTAATTTTCCTTATACAAAACGTTAACTATTGTATCTGAAACATCATAACAAGTATCCAAAGCGCTTTCTATATCTTTGTGAATATCTCTTAATTTTATAACATTCAACGCATCATACTGTCCGGAGAATAATAAATCCAGAGCAAGATAATGAATTTCATCCCCTCTTGTTTCAATTTCTTTCATTTTCATGTTCCGGTCGGTAATTTCATTTAAAGAAGCACCCTGTGTGAAATGCTGCATAATATAATCAAGTTCATTCGTTGCTGAAATAAGTATATTTGCCTGTTGAAGCATGTGTTCGGTTGCACGTCCGATTCTGTACACTTTGAAATTCATACAGGCTTTAATTATTTTTTTTGTTATTCTGTTTAAAAGTGAAGCGATTGTCTGAATATCATCTCTGTCAGCAAACTTAACACGTGGTTGGTTTAAAACTTTTAGTGTCTTGTTTAAAATTTTATTACTTTTATGTTTATACTGTCTGGCATCAACCATTAAATTATCGTCTACGCCCTCCTGTAAAATTTTTAAAAACAAATTCGCACTTGCTTTACATATTGCGGAATTTTCCTTAAACAGGGAATAAAATGCTTCATTAGACGGTTTTTTCTTTGAAAAAATTGACGATAAATTATTAAAAAATCCCATATTTTTCCTTTCAAAAATTTAAGCTAAATGTTTTTCTATTAATTCTTTTTTAACCTTATTTAATCCCGATTGAATTATTCTGGAAATTCTTGAAGTTGAGAGATTGTGTTCTGAAGCCATTTCTCTCAGTTTTTTCTCATTGAAGAATTTTGCTTCAATAAATTCCTTTTCACGGGGAGGAAGATGTTTCATTGCAGCCTTAATTGCTCTGCTCATTTCACCAAAAATAAGCTGCTGTTCAGGGGTTTCATGCGTATCTTTTATTAAAGTCGGATTATCAGCTTCCGCCAGACCCTCAACAGATAAAATAGTTTTGTACACGGCAGCCCGAATTTCTGACGGGTCCTGATTTTCAAACATGTTATCTTCTGTTTTTGTTTTTAAAAGATACCATTTATAACGACGTCTTATCTCATTTCTCACAGCCCATTTTACTGCCGTTGAAAGGTAAGAGCGGTTATATTTATCGGCAGGTTCATTTGAACAAAGCCTGTATATGACCTGTGTTGCAATATTGATTATTTCAGAATAATCAGCAAGGTGCTGCGCAGAACCCAATTTTTTATATTCGACTTTTGCCAAAGTTTCAATTAAGTCTTTATAATCGGATATATTAAACTTTTTTAACACACTTCTTGTTTCAGGCACAAACTTACCCTCACCTTACAAGAATAATATTATATTAAAATAAAAATTATTGCCATATTTTTGTAAAAAATAGAAAATTTATATGAACATATTTCTTAATAAAGAGTAAAAATAATAAAATCATAGTAAAATAATAAAAAGAAATGAGGTTTTTATGTTTTTTGCCCAGGATATACAAATAAATGATTTTCAAAATTTTCAGGAAACAGCTCAGGTCTGCAGGATTTCTTACGAGCGGCAAAACTCTGCCGTAATTGAAACAGACAATTCGTCAACAGCAATATATAAGCATGAATTAAAAAAGCCAAAAATTGAAGCACCGCAAACAAAAGTCATATCACCGGTTGCGAAAGCTTATGCACACAGATTGAAATACGGTGACTCACAGGAAAGAGCTTTTGTCATGAATACAATCAACTCGGTTTGTCAGCAAAACATAAAAGAAGCTGCTGTTTTCAGTGATGAAGATATAACAAACGCATTATTTGAAATTATTCAGGAAGACATATCAAAACTTTCAAAACCTACAAAAAGGCAAATAAGATTAAGAAAAGAATTTAACGAAAACAAAAAATTATCGCAAAAGCAAAAGGAAATTGCACTTAAATATTCCGAATACGAAATTGCAGAACACAATAAGATGCTTGCATTTTATACAATCGGAACTATCCAGAATCTCACATATAAAGTCATCGTAAAAAAAACCGGAATTCACCCCGATTTTTATGACAGCAGTGTTAACGAAAGAATAATAAATGAAGCCAAAAATAACAAAGATGAAAACATGAGGGCTGCTGCAATCGGAACACTTCACATGATTGCAAAACCGGAATATAACAAAGATTTAAAACCGATATTTCAATCGGCACTCTCCGATAAATCCGAAACAGTAAGAGATATTGCAAAAGAATCATTGGAATATATTGAATAAAGCGGAGTGATTAATAAAAAATTATGAGCGACAAAAACATAATAAATTTTTCCGATAAAAAAACACATAAACAAAAAACCGAAAAAGCCGAGGGATATGAATGTGTTATTATGGAAGCCGATTTAAACGGAAAACCGTTCATTAAGAGTTCTCTTTTGGAATATGCGGAAAAATGCAATTATTTGGTAAGAATAATGAAAGAATTAAACGGCAAGTATTTATTATATAATTATCTTGTTCCGCAAAACGAACTTTCTGATTTTCTGGTAAAAATGAAAGAATTCACATTAATTGAAATTGAGAAATATATTTCGGAAGATTTGGCATAATGTCAAAAGAATTAAATACTGAAATACAAAAGAATTTATATGATGTAATAAAGCCGTATCAGTATATCGGGGACGAGTATTTAATAAAAAAGCCTGATGTTAAGGAAGATATGACAACTCTTGTTTATGCGTTTCCCGACAAATATGAAATAGGTATCAGTAACCTTGGCGTAAGAATTTTATATGACATTGTCAACTCCGAACCGGATTTGTATGCAGACAGAGCTTATGCACCGGAAAAGGATTTTGCTGAAATATTAGAAAAAAATAATAATTTTTTATACGGAGTAGAAACAAAAAAGCCGTTGAAAGATTTTGATTTTGTAGGAATTTCACTACAGTACGAACTTGCATATCCTACCGTATTAAGAATGCTGAAACTCGGTGGCATAACAGTTGAAAGGGACTTAAGAAAAGAAGATGAGCCGATAGTAATTGCCGGCGGGCCATGTTGTTTTAATCCGAAACCTATGTCAGATTTTATAGATTTATTTATCATTGGGGACGGAGAAGATGTAATTATTGAGATTCTTAAAAAATATAAAGAAATAAATAATCTGCCGAGAAGTGAAAAAATCAGAAAACTTGCCGAAATTGACGGAATATATTCACCACTTTTGAATAATAAAGTTAAAAAAAGAATTGCAGCACTTTCAGATAAAAACCTCATTTTATCAAATCCTGTTCCATATTCTTCAAGTGTTCATGACAGAACAATTATTGAAATCAGAAGAGGCTGCGGAAGAATGTGCAGATTTTGCCAGCCGGGACACGTTACACTGCCAATCAGAGAAAGAAAAGCCGAAGATATTATAAATGCGGTTGTAAAAGCCTCTGCTCTTACAGGATATGACGAATACTCTTTATTATCCCTGTCATCAAATGACTATACAAATATAGAACCTGTTATTGAGGATTTAACAAATTTACTCTGTGAAAGAAAAGTTTCAGTATCACTGCCAAGCCAAAGAATAGACAGATATAACGAACGGCTTGCAAAAATGGTAAGAGGAATAAGAAAATCCACAATTACATTAGCACCCGAAGCAGGCAGCCAAAGACTAAGAAACGTAATAAACAAAAATTTAACAGAAGAACAAATACTTTCAACGGTTTTAAATTGTTATAAAGCAGGGGCAGACAGTATAAAATTGTATTTTATCCTTGGCTTGCCAACAGAAACGAACGAAGATATTGAAGAAATGGCAGCTTTGCTTTCCAAAATACGTTATCAGTCAACCCTGATAAAAAAAGAAATGAATTTACAAAATCCTCTGAGGTTAACCTGTACCGTATCAGTTTTTGTTCCAAAACCGTTTACACCTTTTCAGCGACATCCGCAGGACACAAATTCAAAAATAAAAGAAAAAATTACATACTTATTATCACTGACGGATAAAATAAAAAATGTAAAAATAAATTACCACAATCCGTTTGTTTCAAGGCTTGAAGCAGTTCTTGCAAGAGGCGGAATAAAAACAGGGAAATTCATATACGAACTTTTCAGAGACGGAGCGTATATGACAAGCTGGGACGAAAATCTTGATTATGCCCAATGGACAAGAATTGCCGAACAATGCGGGATTGATTTTGAAAATGAAGCATCAAAATACTTTGAAGAAAATGAAGAACTTCCATGGGATAACATTGATGTGGGAATTAAAAGAGAATGGTTTGAACAGGAATACCAAAAAGCTCTCCGTTCGGAAAACACAATTCCGTGTGAATTCGGATGCGTAAACTGCGGAGTTTGTCCTTCTTTAAAAACACGCAAAGTTACCGACTCAAAATATTGCGCAAAAACGCAAAAATGTACTCCGGACAACCATGAAAACGAAATTCCGAAAAGATACAGAATAAAACTGACAAAAGAAAATAACTTAAGATACCTTTCTCACCTTGATTGGCAGAATACAATCATTAAATCTCTCTATCGTTCCGGATTAACTCTCAATTTTTCAAGAGGATTTAACCCCACCCCAAAAATTTCTTTAGGTATTGCTTTACCGATTTTTGTCGAAAGCGAAACGGAATTTGTTGATATTGAAATTTTTGACGAAATATCAAATAACAAATTACAGGAAGTGCTGCAAAATGTTCTGCCGAAAGACGTAAGAATTTTAAAGCTTGCCCAAATTGACAGAAAAACACCCTCTACCGATATAACGGTACAATGGGCAGAATACGAGTTTTCTCCGATTGAAAAAAATCTTTACGATATAAATAGTTTATTGTATGATATAAGCAAGAAGTTTTCTTCCGATGAAGCCATTTTCACAGAGAAGAAAAATAAAAAAGGTATAAAAAGAACAATAAATATAAAGCCGTCAATAAAATCAATTACTGAAAGAAACAGCAGAATAGTAATGATTTTAAAAGCCGGACAGGACGGAAACATTCCGTCATTAAGACCTGATACGGCAATATCATTGTTCTTGCCTGATATAAAATTCAGAATAAAAAGAATCAGATTTTTTGATGATTCATTTAAGGAAATAGATTTATAAAAAAGGAAAAAGCATGACAAAATCAATAGTAATTGCCGAACGTGATAATGTGGCAGCCGTTCTTGAAAACGGAAAAGTAACTGATTTTTTTGTAAACAGAGGCGAAATTTTTCTAAACGATGTATACCTTGCAACGGTTGATAATATTTTACCGAGTATAGAAGCTGCTTTCGTAAATGTAGGTTCGGATAAAATGGGATTTCTCCACGCAAATGATGTTCCGGGAAAAGGTAATTTAAAAACAAGATTGACCCCGAAACAAAAATTAATTGTTCAGGTTGTAAAAGAACCAACTGGTCACAAAGGTCCGAGGGTAACAACAGAAATAAGCCTCCCCGGCAGATTTTTGGTCTTAATTCCGCAGGAAACGGGTATTAACGTCAGCAGAAAAATTGTTTCCGCCAAAGAAAGAGCAAGACTGAAATCAACGGTAAGTCTTATAAAACCTGTCGGAATAGGCGTAATTATAAGGACAGAAGCCGAAGGACAATCCGAAGCCGATATTCAGGAAGATTTGGAATTATTACTTGAAAAATGGAATACAATTATTACCGCTGCAGAAACTCAGGAAGCACCAAGTCTTTTGTATCGTGACCAGGATTTACTGTACAGAGTAATAAGAGAAGCCTGCACGGAAGATGTTCAGGAAATTGTACTTGACTCGCCCTTTGCTCTACAAAGAACGCAGCAAATTCTCCAAAACTGGAATATACTCCGGAATATCAAATTAACTCTGTACAAAGGAACAGAACCGTTACTTGTTGCATCAGGCATAATAAAAGAAATAAAAGCAGCTCTTCAAACAAAAGTTATGCTCCCGTCGGGCGGATATTTGTTCGTTCAAACAACAGAAGCGCTGACAGTAGTCGACGTTAACAGCGGAAAATTCGTAAGTTCTGCAACCCAAGATGAAACCATCAGAAAGACAAATATTGAAGCTGTTCACGAAATTGCACGTCAATTGAGATTAAGAAATATCGGCGGCATGGTTATTATTGACTTTATTGACATGACAAACAGAAATGATAAGCTCGCAATTATGGAAGAAATGGAGCTTGCACTCGAGAATGACAAAGCAAAACCACAGGTGGGACAACTTTCTGATTTGGGTCTTGTAGAGCTTACCAGACACAGACAAGGACAAAGTTTGAGCGAAGTTTTCTCCAAAAAATGCCCGCACTGTCAGGGAACAGGTTATATTTTTGAAGAAATTCAATATGCTGCAGCTCCGGGAGAAGTCGACCTAAAAGCAAAAGCAGCAAAACTTAAAGTTCCCGTTCAGCAATTAAAAAATAAAAACAACAAATTCAACAATAACCAGGTATTCACCGTCCCTCAAAATGAACACCACGAAAATACCGAAGAACACGCTGATGAAAATCAAAACGGAAACAAAGAATTTAAAAACGAATATTCAAATAATAAATTTAACAAAAATAACAAATTTAACAAAAACAACCGTTTCAACAAATTCAACAAAAATAACAACTATCAAAAAAATGAAGAACAAAATGTTGAAAATGTTGATATTCATGAAAATAATGAATACAATAATAAAAAAGATGACAAAATTGAAAACAATTTGCCGAAAGAAAAAGTTGAAACGACAAAACCAGAATTAAAAGAAGAAGTATCTGCCGAACAAACAGAACAAAAACCGGAACCTAAAAAAAGAGGAAGAAAGCCGAAAACCGAAAAGGCCGCTGAAACTTCCGAAGTAAAAGTTCAAAAGAGAGGCAGAAAAACTCAAAAAGTAAAAGAAGAAAAAGAAAATAAAACAGAGGAGAAACCTAAAAAACGTGGCAGAAAATCTAAAAAAGAAGAATAACAACAAGATAATACTTTGTTTTATTTTGTTTATATCTTTATTTACAGCGAATTTATGTTGGGCTGGTACAAGTGAAGATACATTGTCTGATGATTTCTTTAAAGCAGCCGAAGAAATTGAATTACTTGATAATAATTCAAATGACAAACAAAATAACCAAAATGAGAATAATCAGAACAATGAAAATGATATAACCAAAAACAACACCATAAACAAAGTTATCGAAAGCTCAAAAATATATATTGACTTATCAATTGAAAAAATAAAAGCTTATAGTATAAAAATTAACAATCTTGCCGAAAAAGCCGTTAGCGGAAATAAAATGCTCGCAAAATTGCTGATAATCTCTATTTTATCAATTATAAGTTTAATTGCTATATTTCTGCTACTGATTATTTTTAAAATAATTTTCGGAAGAAAACGGAAAAAACAAAATCCTTTTAATACCAAAGGAAAAAATGTATTTGAAACTGAAGTCAGCGATATAATAACAGCTCCATCCGAAGAGAATATAAATACTTACAATCAGGACAATTCGGAAAATTATAATAACAACACGCAAATTGATGAAACAATCAATCTAAAATACAAGGTTATAAATGAACCGCCACCGACAGATATTAAATCTGCCGTAAGGCTATTCATTAAGATAACTGCATAATAAGTAAGAGAGCGATTTATTATTAAATCGCTCTCTTATTATTGTAAACATAAATTATAAAACAGGTTTTCCCGCAAATTTAAGAAGCTGATTAATTACTTTGGGCATTTGACAAACAAATGAGTAATTTCCTTTGGAAACAGAACATTTTTCACAAACACAATTTAACTCATAACATTCAAGTGCTTGTTCAGTCCAGCTTTGTGTAATAGAATTTGAGATAACACCCTGATTTTGAGAGCAATAAACCTCAGATTCAACATACTTGTTAGAATAAGCATCTTTAAACATAGACACACCCCTTACTTTCATTTAACGGTTTTATTCTAATATATGTTGACCAACATTTAAATACATTATTTAACTGATTTTATAATATCATCAAATTTTTGAATAATATCCTGGTTATATCTGTCTGTCATTTTTGAAAAGGGGTAAACATTAATATTTAAAGCATTTGAAAATTGTTTTACTGTTTTGGGAATTAAGTTTTTTGAAATTTCATCGACCTTTGCGCATATACCAAAGGCGGGTAATTGGTTATAGTTTATCCATTCGGACATTTGCAAATCATTTTTTTGGATTGGGTGTCTTGAATCTATAAATTGTATCAAAGAAACGATTTCTTCTCTTTTCAAAAGATATTCTTCCAGATTTTTTTGCCAGACTCTCTGCATTTTATCGGAAACACCGGCATATCCGTACCCCGGCAAATCCGCAATAACAAAGCTCTCATTTATTAAAAACAAATTTATCAGACGGGTTTTTCCGGGTTTGTTTGATGTTTTTGCAAGTCCTTTTTGGTTAACCAAAGAATTGATAAAGGAAGATTTTCCGACATTAGACCTGCCTATAAGGGCAAATTCTGGCAAATCTAATTTTGGACACTCTTTAATTGACGGAGCGCTTGTTAAAAATTTTGCTGTTTTTATTTTCATTTAATAATTTCTTTTTATATAAAACCGCCGATAAAAGGTTATAAACTTTTCGGTTGTTATAAACAGTTAAAAACACTTCACTATCAGATATTTGGGCTTGTGTTAAATAGTCGGTATCATTGTTTGTTTCAACATGAGAAACGAAAATATTCTTATTCCAGAATATTTTTGCAGGCAAACGCCAAAATAATTCAAATGTACCCAATATATCCATAAAAAAATAATACCAAAACCGGTATTATTTTTAAAGTATTTTCTTAAAATTAATTTAAATTAATGAATTTTAATTGTAATTTAAATAAGCACAATCTATTTCTTTGCTTTTATCGTATTTATTCTTGTTTTTGCATATTGTGTATATTTATTGTCATCTGTTGACATCTGAACAAATTTTTCATAAGAAGCAAGCGAATCATTAAACTTCTTGAGTTTATCAAATGCCAAACCGAGAGAATAATATGAAAGTGCATATTCAGAATTCAATTTAATTGCTTTCAAGAAATCCTGTACAGCATCCGCATATTTCTGAGTTGCATAGCAGATGTGTCCGAGATAATAATATACCTGAAAATTAGAAGAATCTTTTTCTGCAAGCTTATCCAAAATTTTCTTTGAATCTGTATAATTTCCCGCATTCATATAAGAAATTGCCTTATTCATATCGCCGTTGGAATCCTGCTGGGATATAAAATTTTTCAACTGCAAAGCATTTTGATTGTTAGGGTCAATTTGCAAAGACTGATTTAAGTAACTCTTTGCTTTTTCAACTTCATTTTTTGAGAAATACAAATACGCAAGAGAGAATAAAATTTGCGAATTATTAGGCGAAATTTTATCAGCTCTGTTATAATAATCAATCGCAGCGTCAGTATTTCCAAGTGCATTATAACATGACGCTATCGAAGTTAATGAACGCAATGTCGGAGGATTAATTTTTCCAAGCAAATCAATTACTTGCTGATATTGATTTTGGGCTAATAACTCATTTGCTTTTAAATATAATTCTGTATTTTCGGATTGATTAGCGGCTGAGTTATCGGATGCTTTTAAGTTTTTATTATTTTTCTTTTCTTTTTTCTTTAACTTTTTATCTTCCGAAGCATTTTTTGTTACAGCAGGAGAAGCTGATGATTCAACTGCCTTTTGGGCATTTTGTTTGGCAAGAATAGTTTTTGCCAGTCGGTTATTTTGAGTGTCAACATTTACAGAACTATTTGCGTTTGAATAATAATCCTTATCACTGTAATTGTATTTAGAAGTTGTATAAGACAAATTATCTGTTTCAGTACTGTTAATTCTGTCATTTCTGCCTGATGAACCAAAAGAATAATCATCATTATTATTTACATTTGAGTTTGAATTCATGTCTGAGAATTGTTTAGACAAAGAACCCGAATAATTTGACAATGTTTTTGATACATCATTGTCTTGGCTTATATTTACAATTTTGACAACCTTACGACCATTTATATAAGAAACCATTACACGTTTATTTGTTGATGCAGAACGCGAAGTTTTCGGTTGTTTTTGTTTAAGAGCCATAGGTTGTACATTTTGTTTAGCTTGGGCAGAACGATTATTGTTCATGTTATAGACATTAGCCTGTTGACGGACTGCCGGTTGACTATCTTCTGTTTGAACTGTGTTTTGACTGCTGACTGTGTAATACTTATCCGAAACCTCTGCTACACCTGTATTATGAGCAGCCTGAGCCGGTTCATCCTGAGTTTGTGAAACTGCCGTTTGAGGCTGCGTGTTAGCTACAGTTTTGGCAGCAGGAACAGATTTTGCTTTTACATATTTTCCTTTGGCATCTTTTATACTTGTAGTATACCGTGATGATGAAAAAGGCTGAGAGTTATCAGTACCAAATGCAATCACATCTTGTCTTGCGGATGTAGTTGCAGTTGTTGACGGTTTTGCAGCCACAGCAGTCATAGGGTCATAGAAAGGCTGATTTTTGGCAGCAAACTGTGCATAAGTTGAAGCAGAAACAAGAGCTGCAACCGTATCATTATCTTCCGGTTCAAAAGCAACGGCAACTCTGTATTCTCTGACGGCATCATTATACATACCCAATCCTGCATATGCATCAGCAAGAGCTACTCTGAATTCTTTTTCACGGGGATACTGTATTTTTAACTGTTCAAATATTCTTATGGCTTTTTCATACTGATTTGTATCAACATACAAACTTGCCAGTTCATATTTATACAACGCATTTTTCTTATCCAATTTTATACATTCTCTTATCAAAGCAAATGCTGTATCATAATCATCAACAATCTGGTATAATTTTGCCAAACAACACAGAGGGAAAGGATTGAGTGGATATTTATTTGAAGTTTCATGCAATAAACTTACCGCCTTGCTAAAACTTTTATAAAACTCAGACTTGTTATTCTGCTGAGCATTTAAAAGCTCTCCGATATAGTCGATAGAGTATTCTTCAGCTCTGTTAAAATCAGCATTTTTAATACAAACTTCAAATTTTTGATAATATTTTTCAAGTTTAGGTAATGATGATTCGGAAATATGATTAAGCTCCCGCTCGTAACCAAATCCGTATATTTCAACTATTGCACCATCTGATGTTTGTTTTGAAACAGAAGCATCTGCAATTCCGCAACTCATAATTACAACTGCCGAAACTACGCTTGATGCTAATAATAAAGATAATTTTTTATTCATAAAACTACTTAAACTCCAAATATATGATTTCTTATCATTATTTTATACGAATATATGAAAAATACCAAATTATTAATATGTTTTAACCTAAAAAGAGTATATTTGCAAAGATACAATTTTTATAATATAATCACTGCTATGTTAAGCAAAAGTTACAAAATAAAATTTTACGAAGTTGATTGCCAAAACAGATTAAAAGAAACCGTTTTGCTTAATTTTATGCAGGATATTGCGGCGGAAGATGCTGAGAATTTAGGATTTGGCTATTCGGCTATAAAATCAGGAAATATCGGCTGGTTTCTTACAAAATATCACATCAAACTCTATAAACCCTTGGTAAACGATGGCTGCATAAAAATTCAAAGCGAGTCAAAAGGTTTGTTAAAAATTAATTTCATCCGTGATTTTGATATTTTCAACAATAATGATGAAAAAATCGGTGAAGCAACAAGTTCTTGGATACTTGCAAATTTAAGTACAGGCGGTGTTTTAAAAGCGGAAGATGTTTTTCCCAATCAATTTGAACCGGTTGACAGAAACATATTACGTTCAACTTTTCCTAAAATACCGACACCGGTAGTTAACACCTGCACGAAAGAATTTACGGCATCTTATTATGACACGGATATAAATTCTCATGTAAATAATGCTATATATATTGGCTGGGCAAATGAAGCTCTTCCTTTTGATATTTTACAGAATACAAGAATCGAAGAGTTAGAAATTCAATACAAGCAACAGGTAAAATACGGGGAAAAAGTTATTGTTTGTGCAGAAGAAACAAGTCCATACAATTACCTTATTTCTTTAAATAAAGAGGACGGAACTACTGTTTGTTTAATAAGAGAAAAACGCATTTAGTATTTTTTCTTAATAAAATATAATTTTTAATACAAATAATAAAAAAGAAAGGCTTTTAACAAAGCCTTTCTTTTATTTTCATCAGAGTTTTCTATGCCATAGCATCATTGATTTTTCCGATTGCTTCATCCAAAGCATCCTGAACAGTATTTGCATCTGCTATGTATTTTGCTCTTTGTTGTTCCTTTGCAGAATTCTTGGGAAGTTTCAAAGCCTGCATTGCAGATACTCTGCCCTCAAGTTTTTCACTCAGGAAGTCTAACTGTGAAGCACTTTCCATAGCTTGTTGACTAATTGATTCAATACCCATTGAGTGAACTTCTTTCAGTGTAGAAAGTACTTCTTCTTTAGGTAAATCATTCAGAAAATCTGCATTTGCGGTTTTCATAAGGAATTCTCTGTATGCAGCGTAAATCTGCTTATCATCAGCCGATTTCTGAATGTATTCTTTATCCATAGTCTGCACAAAGTGTTTCAAAGCATCTTTGTATGAAGAGTATGAAACATTATTATCTGCTGCAAACTCATCGAATGAACCATTCAAAGTTTTTATACCTCCGAATAATTTTGCCAAATCATCACCAAGGTTAGCAACAAACTTAGGCATTTCTTTCAGATTACCTGTATTTGCAATTACATCAACAGCTTTTTCTGAAAGTCCGGTTTGAGTAAAGAATATTTGAACCGCAGTGCTGTCATTAGCAGGATTTGCCAATTTATCAACAATGAAACTGATACCTTCGTCAGAGTCAAGAGAAATTTTGGTTCCGTCATCAGCCGTAAGAGAATAATCAGCCATTTTTTCACGTGTTATCGCAGCAATAGCCTTTGATGCGTTATCCATCATCTGATATTCGACCTCTGCGACTTCAGAGCTTTTGATACCTGCTGTTATATACTTTCTGAGAACAGCTAATTTTTCTTCATTCGGATTAGATGACTGAAGTTCATTTACAAAATCTTTAACAAGTTCTTTTGTATTTGCTGCTATGTGATTTTGAGAAACGAAATTAATTACCTCTTCTCCGGCTTTCATTGTTTCAGGTGAATCGGGATTCTTTCTGAGAGCTTTAACAAAGGTTTTAACCAAAGAATTAGCCTTATCTCTGCCGGATGGAGCAACATCCTGATTTACAAAAGCTTTAATATCAGCATTCAACTGAGCAACAGCAGCTGATTTCGGGCCGTTAATCTGTGAAATTGCGGTAACTGAATCAGCAACAGCAGCAGCAAAGTCTACAGATTTGTTGACGATTTCTTCTTTTGTTAATATCTCAGCTTTCGGGATTGCTCCTCTTGCACCGTATTTTTCAAACATGACTTTTCCGTTTTTCTCAAAGTCGATGTAGCTGTTAACGGGAGAAAGTGATCTCAGCATTCCTCTGTATGCCCATTCAGGAGCATTTTCATCTGCAGGACCGCCATTGATAATTACATCAAATCTTGCATTTTGTTCTACCAAACTAAGAGGAACTTTCTTTTGAGCATTTACTTGTTTTGCAACATCCAAAGTTGAAACTTCTTTAATTCCCAAATCTTCATTTGTAGCATCAGCTATGAATTTTTGGAATTCAGAGTTTGACATTGACTGAAGTTTTTTGAATGCAGCCAGTAAATCTTCATCTGATGATGTATCGAATTTTTTATCAGTGTATTTTGTGATAAGTTCAGCTATATCACCGTATTGTTTCATATCATCCAGAGATTTTATTGCAATTTTTTCATCAATAACTTTTCCGAAAAGATTTGAAACATCTTCAGACAATTTTGCAGCAATAGCTTTATCCTGAATACCTTTTGAGATAACTTCTTTTGCATTTGCCTGCATTACTGTTTTTAAGTTATCAATTGAACCGTCCAGTTTTTCGGGAGCAATTTTGGTTAAATCCGCAAAAACTTCTTTGATATTTGACGGAATATTATCGTCTGTAAACGAATCGCTAAACAAGTTAATCAAATCATTTTGAGCGAGTGCCGCAACCTGTTTCGGAGCTTGTTCACCTTTTGCAAACGGAGCTGCCATCATTTCTCTGTGAATTTCGGGCAGTTTTTCTTTGATTTGCTTTAAAGCCTCTTCGTCATTGATATCGGCGATAAATTCTCTTACCTGTGATGAACTTGATGACATTTGAAGAGCTGTTTTTTCAAGGATGTATTTTACATCTTTGTCAGCAAGATTATCGACTGCTTCCTGAGTTTTCAAATTACCGTGCGTAATCGTATCGACAATATGATTATTAAAATCAGTCATTTCATCATCAAGAATATCCATAGCATTCATATTAATTGGAGCTTTGGCTTCTTTTACCGTTTTTTCAAATTCTTCAAGCTTTTGGTCAGCATTTCCGAGATCAAAGATTTGAGTGAAAACTTTATCAATATCCTTGTTAGCGGATGGGTCAACACCCTGAATTCTTGTGTTGTTCCATAAATTGAATTTTTCTCCGTTATCCAAGATACCTGGAGTAACTTTGGAATCTTCAACAAAAGTACCGGTCATCAGACGTTTATCAAAGATATAACCGTCAGGTCCGCCATAGCCACTGCCGTAGTCAGTTCTTTCAACACCATAATCATCAGTCCAGACAACGCTGTCCTCTGCACGACCCCAAGTATTATCGTGCCATAAAACATCTTTCATAACACGTTCTTTTGTCACGGGGTCAATAACTTCTATCGGAGAAACTTCAGCAACATACTGAGCGTGTCCGGAATATCTTCTGTGGTCAACGTTAGTTGAAGAAGTACCTGAACCTTCACCTTTTTTGATATGTGCGACAACTTTGTCGATATCAGGTTCGTTGTAGTATCTCTTACCTGTTATCATTTCAAGAACTTTGATACTTTGATTATCAAAAAGTCCGCTTTCACCTTCAGTAGGAACCCAGAAATAACCGGCTAATCTGCCTTCTTCAGCATACAAATTATTCAGATGAGGTTCAAGATAGTTGTTCATGATTGCAGCATTTTGGTCAGCATATTCCTTCCATGAACCTAATTTCTGTGAAATTTGTGCATATTGTTGTTTTTCTTCTTTTGTAAACAGATACATTGAATCGGGGACTTTCGGTTTCTTAGCACCCGGGTCAACGATTCTGCTGTCAGCTTCTGATTTAACTTCTGCGACCTTGTCAAATTTATCCTGCATTGCATTAAGTGTCTTTTCGGGAACAATTTCACCGGTTTTTTCAAGCAGATTGAGAATAACATCTTTTCTTGAGGGTAGACCTAATTGTCTTTCGATTTGAGCCTGCTTATCAGAAAGTTTTTTAATATTCTTTCCGATAGTGGATATTTTCTTGTCGGCGTTATCACCGAACAAAGCTTGTGCCTGTTCTTTATTCAATGCACCCGAATCAACCGCTCCTGCGACAGTTTTAAACATATCTGCCGTCATTTCGATTTGATTGCTGTATCCGAGAATATTTGCCGCATCAGCAATTTGTTTGTTTGACGGATTGTCTTTCAGTGAAGCCTTAACGCTTTCAAGCTTTTTAAGAACAACCGCAGCTTCAGGTTTTACGTGTGCATTTTCTGCAAATATCTGAACTGCTTCAGTATTGCCTGATTTTATACTTGCCTGAGCATCATCAATAAAGTTGTTGATAACTGTAACTCTGTCACCTAAGCCGAGTTGACCGAGTATTTTATCTAATTTTGCTGGAATTTCAACTTCAGATGTCCTGACTGCTTTATCAACAGCTTTTTTAACTGCAGCTTTATCTGCAGCAACTCCGAATTTTTCGGCGGTATTATTAACAAATGACTGTGAATTTAAGTTTGCCAGAATATTCTTTGCGGAATCCTGAATAAGAACTCCTCTTTCGGGAACATTCAAAGATTTTTCGTAAACAGAAAGATTTTCAGGCATTTCAAGCTCTGCTTCAACCGAACGTCTGTGGTGAGCTGCAGCTTTGAACAAGTTCTTGTTATGAGAGAATATAGCTTTAGGATTGCTGTGTTCTTTCAGTTTTGTAAGAGATTTACTTGCTTCGTTTGCTGCATCACGTAAATTCAGTATGTTTTCCATATTTTCAGATAAATATGAGTCTGAAACATTCGGCATTTCTGATTTAATTAACGCAGATAACTTTTTGGATTTTACCTCAACGGAATCACCATCAAGAACTTTAAATTCTTTGTTGTCAAGCTTATCAGCTTTAAGAATTTGTCTTGTCATGTTTGCAGTTACCGCATCTGACGCACTTGCATCTGCTTTCGATAAAATGTTTCTTATTGCGCCTTTTGAATCCGCGTAAACTTTTTCATATTCCTGTTTGAAATCGCCTACTTCTTTCTGAACCTTTGCAATATTTTCGTTCTTTTCAGCAGCGGATTTTATAGCACCCTGTTCTTTTGAAAGATATCTGAGCCATGTTTGTGCAGGCTTCAGTTCGGGAGATAAATCATTCATCCATTTTGCATCACGGAAAATTTCATAATTATCAGGATCAAAAGCCTGATAATGAGCAGTTGATATAGAGCCGTTTCCTACTGTATTTGCGGCATTCATCCATTGGTGTGCGCCGATATCAACTATTCTGTATCCTTTTTTGATACCATCAGTAAAATCAACATGAACTTTTTCAATATCAATCTTCTTACCTGCCGCTAATTGAGTTCTGTCATAAACTTCCATTGTCGGCTTGTTATCAAGTTCTGCCATCATTATTTCCATTGCACGAACTTTATCTTCGTAAGTAATTGTCTTACGTGCAATTGAAATTGCGGCACACATACCTGTTTGTTTCTGGTTTGCATCTTTAATCGTCAAAACATCTTCATCAGGTCTTTTGATAATCAAATCACCGAGCATTTCTGAAAATGCCTGAACTTTATGGTCTTTCAGCTGAGGATTGATTTCATAATCATCACTCATAAAATGATTCATCAATTTTAAACATTTGATTTTATCTTCATTGTTAATTTCTGACGAAGCCAGAAAATAATTTAAATTTTGGGAAATTCTTGTTGCTTCGTATGTCTTATCAGGGTCACCGAGAACATTTTTCATTTCTTTTGAATCCAAAATCTGCTGACGAAGTTCAAGCATTGTCGACTCTTCTTTAGTCAACGGTCTTTCTTCATTAAAAACTTTCTGGAACTGAGCTTCCAAAGAAGTTTTGTCTTTTATATCTGATGAGTCGATGGCATTTCTTACTGTATCTTTCAAAATTCCGTCCCAATCGGTGTTTTCCTTTTCACCGTTTGTTCCGCCTAATGCTTTTGCAAATTCCGAATTGTTATGAATACCGTATTTCATTGTTTCAACGGTACCCATCAACATTTTGATATCTCTTTCATCAGCTTTTTCAGCCACGGAGTCAATTGCCGAAAGAATTAACTTTTTCTTGTTTGACAAAATCGGCATGTTATTTTCCGTTAGTCCTTTGATATTCTTTAAGTCTTCTCTTCTTCCTTTGAAAGATACCATGTTCACACTTGAGTTTAAATCCATCTTACTGTCCTTATATTATTAGTTTTATTTAATTCTACCATAAAAATTTTTCGGCATGTCAAAACAATTGGGCATGATTGCCGTTATCATTGTTTTTTAAACCTTTTTTCCAAGAGTTTTTTTGGGTTGAAATTCTTGAAATTCAACTGTTTTAACACTCTAAAAGATTTTTTTTTGCTAAATCACAAAAATCATGGTTAATTATTTTTACATTTGTTAACAAAAAAGTGTAAATTTTACATTTAATTTGGATAGGAAATTTTGCCCATGATAACCTCATGAGAAGCGCCTGTACACTCCGGAACATTATTTTGTTTCTTCAGATAAGTATGGAGTCCCAGCAATGCAAATGCTATTGCTTCTTTTAATTTATCATCAATTCCATAATCCTTATGGGTTTTGATAGGAATTTTTCCAAAATATTTTTGCAAAGATTTTAAAAGTACAGGGTTATATGCACCGCCGCCCCCAATAACAACTGCATTAACTTTTGCTTTCGGAAAAACAAAATTAACATACGAGTCGTAGATAACTTTTGCGGTTAATTCAGTAACAGTTCGTATAACGTCAAATTTATTATCGGGTGCCGACAGCAAAATCATTTCTGCATACTCATCGTTAAAATGTTCTCTTCCCGTAGTTTTGGGAGGTTTCAGAGAATAATATTCATCCTGCAAAAGAAAATCAAGCCATTTTTCATCAACATTTCCCTGTTTCGCAAAATTTCCGTCTTTATCAAAAGGGGATGAAAAGAATTTGTTAGAATAATAGTCAATCAGCATATTTCCGACACCGTTGTCAAATGCAAAAACGGGGCAAGCTTCGGAAAGTACAGTTACATTAGAAATTCCGCCGATATTCTGAATACATAAATTTGAATTTTTTCCGAAAAGTATTTTATCTGCAAAAGGAACGAGAGGCGCACCCTGTCCGCCTGCAGCAACGTCTTTTGTCCTGAAATCTCCGATTGTTAAAATTCCTGTTCTCTCGGAAATTACAGAAATATCACCTATTTGAAGAGTCGAAGCGGTTTTTATTCCTCCGCACTCTTCGGGTTTTGGCATGTGATAAATTGTCTGACCGTGCGATGAAATAAAATCAATATCCTCGGAAGACAATCCGGCTTTTTCTTTGAGTTTGACCGCACATTTGGCAAAATGCTCACCAACCGCAAAATTTAAGAAACAGACATCCGAAACTGAAGCATTGTTAACAGCAGCATTGAGAAGTCTTTTTCTTAGTTCATCCGGATATTCAAGAGAGTAAGAACGCAAAACCTCATGGGAAAAATCATCACGTATACGGACAAGACAAGCGTCAGTACCGTCCATTGAGGTACCTGACATCATAGATATAATCGTATAATATTTCTTCTCCATATTAAGAATTATATTATATATTTTTATATTTAACGCAATTTTAATTTATGTTTCGTTTTTGAAAAGAAAAAAAACAGAAAGGACTATAAAATGAAACTGATTACAAAAACTCTGTCATCATTGTTATTGGTTGTTGCATTTTTGTTTACAACAATATCAGTTGACGCAAAATGCTTATGCAATTGCAAATGCAAAGATAAAAATGCGGCAGTAGCAGAACAATGCACATGCAAAAAGGATTGCGACGGCAAAAACTGCGACTGCAAATGTCATAAAGAATGCACATGTCAGGGAAAATGCGGAGATAAAAACTGTACATGCAAAAAGGACAGTAAAAACTGCAACTGCAAATGCCCCAAAGTTTGCACATGTCAGGGAAAATGTGAAGATAAAAACTGCAAATGCAAAAAAGATTGCGACGGCAAAAACTGTAACTGCAAATGTCACAAAGAATGCGCATGTCAGGGAAAATGCAACGATAAAAACTGCAAATGCAAAGACAAGAAAAAAGAATCTTTGGTTCAAAAGACTTTTGAACGTCCTTGGGGAACATACACCGTAATTGCAGAGGGCAACGGATATCTTATAAAAACAATTACCGTAAAACCCGACCAAAAACTCAGCGTTCAGCGCCATAACCACAGAGGCGAACACTGGTTCGTGCTTGAGGGAACGGCAAAAGTTATCAAAGGCGATAAAGAAGTTACCTTAAAAGAGGGCGAAGCAATTGATATCGGAGTAAAAGAAATTCACTCACTCCAAAACCCCTACAAAACAACTTTAACAATAATGGAAGTTCAAAAGGGTGATATCATAGACGAAAACGACATCGAAAGACTTTCCGATATTTACGGAAGAAAATAATAAAAACAAATATCTGAAACATAAAAATCTGCGAAACTCTTCGCAGATTTTTTTATTAAATTCAAAAAATTAATGAAGATAGTTCATGTTATTATGTTTGATAATATATGATGAACAACTCCAGCCAAAAGAATTTTTATTACAATAATCCCCCATATAAGGATAAACTCCATCAATCGCCATAGCAAACAAGAAAACATCTCTACCAATAACATTTGGAGGTCTATTTCCGTTTACATCAATACTAAAAAGCGCACACAAACCATCTACGCCTCCTTCATTAGAATTACATTTACCACCCGTATATGGCATCCTAAACCACATAACGCAACCGTCAGCCAAAATAAATTTATAATAATTAGAATTTGTGCTCGGATAACTCTTATCGGAGCCATTCAAAGATGTTACGGCACCAGTCTGATAACAATCATTACTCGAACCACATTCTTTTGCAAAGCTTATATATGGCCTTAAATAAGGCCAAAACTTAGAAACTGCAACCGCAGAATTTCCTTCGGGATAATCCCAAGTTACAATAGGACCGTTTTGGGCTTCGGCAAGTTTTTTTGCCTGACCGAGAATACTCAGACCTTTTTTGACCTTCGCAACAGTCGAGCTTTCGACGTAAGTATTTATAAGCGGCGAGATTGTCAACGCTGCCACAACCCCGACAATAATGAGCGTTATCAGAACTTCTGCAAGCGTGAAGCCGTTTTTGTATATTTTAAATTTGTGCAGACTATTTTTCATGCTACCAATATAACATATTTTGAAAAGAGAAACTGGCGCACCACCGCATCTATTCTATTCTATTAGAGAGCCTATGGCTATTGGGTTTTGGCGTCAATATATTTTTGTAAATTTTTGTTACTTGCTTATATTTTTGCAATATTTTGTAATATTTGAATGTATCTTACTGTCATTACATAATAAAAAGTCAGTCAGTCAGTAGCGTGCATTATAATGCACGAACAATAATTTTAATCGGCCGGACTGCTTCGTTTCACTCGCAGTGACATTAACTCTTTTAAGTATCAGCATTTATTTGGTGCAAAAACCATATTCTTGATTACTGCCAATCAGGAATAACATCTTCAGAGTCCAAGGTCACTATTAATGACTGATTTTAAAGAACTATTTCAGGCAGTTATGCAAAGCATAAAGCGCCATGATATAGCCGTATTTGCCAAACCCTGTAATCTGACCGATACACGCAGGTGCTGTAAGGGAAGTGTGTCTGAACGCTTCTCTTTTGTGAATGTTTGACAAATGTATTTCAACAGCAGGAATACATACGGCAAGGAGAGCATCACGTATGGCAACACTCGTATGTGTGTAAGCTGCAGGGTTTATGATAATTCCGTCATAGACATCTTTTGCCTTTTGAATTGCCGTTACAAGTTCGCCCTCTATATTTGACTGAAAAAAGTCTGTCTGAATATTCAGTTTTTTTGCCTCTTCTCTGATTTCATTTTCAATATCAGGGAGTGTTGTGCTGCCGTATTTGTCGGGTTCTCTTGTTCCGAGCATATTTAAATTCGGTCCGTTAAGACATAATATCTTCATAAAAATCTCCGTTATCTGTATTTTGTATTTATAAGGATTTCCGTCTGTTTGCGGATTTCCGAGTCTAATTCAAATATTCCGTCGAGATCAGTCAATTCAGTGGGGTTATGTTTTTGAACCATTTCTGAAACGACCTCGTTTATGTTCCAAAGCGAAATTTTACCGTCAAGGTAGGCATACACCGCAACTTCATCCGCAGCATTAAGACAAACCGTATAAGATTTTCCCGATTTACCGCATTCTACCGCCAAATTCATCAGCGGGAATTTAGTACAATCTGGTTCTTCAAAAGTCAGCATTGCAATTTTTGCAAAATCAAACGAATTTGTTTTTATACCCTCTACGCGTTCCGGATAGCAAATTGCATACTGAATAGGAATATGCATGCTCGGAAGTCCGAGTTGTGCAACAACACTACCGTCTTTATATTCAACAGCACTATGTACAACACTTTGCGGGTGAATTACGGGTTTTATATCTGAATAATCAACATTAAAAAGGTGGTGAGCCTCAATAATTTCAAGACCTTTATTCATCAAAGTAGCTGAATCGATAGTAATTTTTTTACCCATACTCCAGCGGGGATGGGCAAGCGCATGGTTTGAATCGGCACTTTTTATCTCATCTACCGTAGAATGTAAAAAAGGTCCTCCCGAAGCGGTTATTATCAGCCTTTTCAGTCCTGATTTTTCTTTAAGACACTGATGAATTGCACTGTGTTCACTGTCAACGGGAAGAATGTTTACACCGTATTTCTCAGCTTCTTTCATAACAATATCGCCTGCCATAACAAGGGTTTCTTTGTTCGCAAGAGCAATATTAATTTTATTCCGTATAGCGGTCATTGTAGGTTTAAGACCAATTTTTCCCGAAACTGCGACTAAAATTATATCGTTTGAAGTATCTGTGCAAAGTTCGTTCAAACCGTCAGAACCGCAGACAACACTTAATGATGCGAACTCTTCCCGTAAGGCTTTTGCATCCTCAAATCTTTCGACACAAACTTTTTTGGGATGAAATTTTATTATTTGTTCTCTCAGAAGCTGTATATTTTTACCTCCCGAAAGAGCAATTATCTCAAATTTTCCCTCAAGCTTTTCAATAACTTCGAGAGCCTGTCTGCCTATTGAACCTGTTGAACCTAATATTGTAATTTTTTTTGTCATAGTTATTTTTCAAATCCAATGTCTTATTTTACCGAATATTCCAATTTGATAACATCACCTGCATTTTTCTTGCAATTTATACCGTTGGAAAATTTACCGCACAAACCCGAAACAACAGCACCTGTCGGCACAATAAAAATTATACCGACAATTGTAACACATTCAAGCAGTATCACAAATGTTCCGCCAACACCCGTCACAATAACAAAAGGCAATGTTCCGATACCTTTCGCAATATTACCTATTGCAGAACCTTTCAAAACTTTTCTTTTTGTATTACCGCTAATTTGGTATACCGTACCGTCCGGAAATCTCATTTCTGTCAGTACAATTCTTACTTTAGCTCTTCTGTATGCCCACCGCCCGTGCTTGACGGATTTAATATGCCCCTTAAATATTGTTCCCTGAGGTATAACTTTTCCGGCTGCATCAGTATAATCTTCGGTCGTTCTGAACTGAACAATCTGTCCATTTGAGGATTTGTTAACGTCCAAATCACTGACAAACGAAGCCTTAATAACACGTCGGCTATCTGCGGAAACTGCATAAGCAGGTGTGACACACAGATTAAACAAAACGAATATTAAAAATAAGGAAAAAATCTTTTTCATAGTAAACATTTAATTACCTCTCAACTGATTTTATATATAAATTACCATAATTATAAAAGATAATCTAAAAATAATTACAAAAATTGAAAATATTTTACCAAGGTGGTATAAAATATTTAAAGAGTTGGTTAAGAGGACTTATTATGGAAAAAAATGCTGAAACATTACATACATTAAGACATTCGGTATCACATATTATGGCGCAGGCAGTGCAAAAATTATTTCCGGGAACAAAGCTTGCAATAGGCCCTGCCATTGAAAACGGCTTTTACTACGATTTTGACACCGAACATGCCTTTACTGAAGATGATTTGGTAAAAATTGAAGAAGAAATAAAAAATATACTTAAACAAAATCTTACTTTTGAAAGATATGAAATACCCGATGTTCAAAAGCAAATTGACGACTTCAGGGCAGAGGGCGAAATATACAAAGCCGAACTTCTTGAAGAACACAGAAACGATAACCCGACTTTATACATAACAAAAGACAAAGACGGAAATGCGCTCTTTAACGACCTTTGTGCAGGTCCTCACTTACCATCAACTTCATATATAAAAGCAAATGCAATAAAATTATTAAAAGTTGCTGGAGCATACTGGAGAGGAAACGAAAAAAACAAAATGCTCCAGAGAATTTACGCAACAGCATTCTGGACAAAAGAAGATTTGGCTGAATATCTGCATATACTTGAAGAAGCTCAAAAACGCGACCACAGAAAACTCGGAACCCAACTCGATTTATTCTCAATAAGAGATGAAATCGGCGGCGGACTTGTGCTATGGCATCCAAATCTTGCTGCTGTTCGTGAAGAAATAGAAAACTACTGGAGAGAAGAACACAGAAAAAGAGGTTATGTAACCGTTCACACTCCCCAAATCGCAAAGTCAAAATTATGGGAACTTTCGGGACACATTGACCACTACAGAGAAAATATGTTTTTCATTCAGAAAGAAGAGGAAGATGACGACCAATACATCGTAAAACCGATGAATTGTCCTTTTCACATATTAATTTATCAGGCAAACAGACATTCATACCGTTCACTGCCTTTAAGAATGGCAGAACTCGGAACCGTATACAGAAAAGAAAAATCTGGTGCATTATCAGGTTTGACAAGAGTTCAGGGCTTTACACAAGATGATGCACATATTTTCTGTACTCCTGAACAATTAGTTGATGAAATTAACGGAATTATTGATTTTGTCGCAGACACAATGAAAATCTTTAACATGAGTTTTGAAGTTGAACTTTCGACAAGACCCGAAAGTTACGTCGGGAAACTGGAAAACTGGAATCTTGCGGAAGCAGGGCTCAAAGAAGCAATGGACAAACGCGGAATGAAATACGACATCAACGAGGGTGACGGTGCATTCTACGGTCCTAAAATTGACTTCAAAGTAAAAGATGCTATCGGCAGAACATGGCAGTGTGCAACAATTCAGCTTGATTTCAACCTGCCGGAAAGATTTGATATCAAATATCAGGACAAAGACGGACAGATGAAAACTCCCGTTATGCTTCACAGGGTAATTTTCGGCTCTATGGAAAGATTTCACGGAATATTAATTGAACACTATGCGGGTGCATTCCCGACATGGCTTTCACCGACTCAGGTTTGTGTTGTTCCGATTGCTGAAAGACACAACGATTATGCTGAAAAAATATACAAAAACCTTGTAAATTCAGGTATAAGGGCAAAACTCGACGACCGTTCGGAAAGTATGAACTACAAAATAAGAGAAGCTCTTCAGGACAAAAAAATTCCTTACGTTGCAGTTGTAGGCGACAGAGAAGTCGAAAACGGAACTCTTTCTCTGAGAGCAAGAGCAAAAGGCGCTGTCGGCGTTTTCAGCTTTGAAAACTTCCTCACCAAATTAAACGAAGAAATAAAAGCAAAAACTTCGACTCCGTCAATTAGCGAATAGAGGTTTTTCAAATGAAAAAAATTCTAATTATTGCAATTTTATTATGCTTTATCGGCTTGTCAGCAGTTGCTGTTGATGTAATTCCGACATATTCAAAAAGTATAAAAAATTACGGTGAAGGTATTTTGAAGATTGACAGCGATTTTGATGTATACTCAAGACCCGATGAAAAATCAACCAAAATAGGTCATTTCACAATCCAAAATTCAAAATCGGCAATAATTGACTCAACAGGAAAAATAACACCGTTTATAATAGAAATTCCGTCACAAAAAGATTATTTCGTTACAATTTACGAATATCCCGTCAAAAACTGGGTACGAATTTATTACAACAGAAAAGGCGACGAAGTCGGCTGGGTGAAAATTAAAGACGAAAAAAACTTTATGACTTGGAAAGAATTTCTGTATAAATACGGAAAAAGCAACGGTTTAAGGATAATGCGCGACATTCCGCCGTCGGAATACAAATTATATGCACAGGCAAGCGAGGACTCAAAAACAGTTGACGAATTTATTTATCCCGAATATGTTGCATGCCGTATGATACAGGGAAACTGGATGCTGATAACAGTTGCGGATTCAGGCAAAGAAAACAAAACAGGCTGGTTTAAATGGAGAACATCCGATGGCAGACTCAGACTGTTCCCGAATATGAAAGAAAAATTTTAATAAAAAGAAAGGACGTTTATGAAAAGCGACAATATAAAAGAGGGCATAAACAAAGCACCCCACAGAGCATTGCTTTATGCGACCGGTGTAACAAAAGAGGGAATGAAAAAACCATTTATAGGTATAGCAAGTGCTTTTTCGGAACTTGTTCCCGGACACGTTAACATGCGTGATTTGGAAAGATTTATAGAAAAAGGTATCCACTCGGGCGGCGGTCAGTCTTTTATTTTCGGAGTTCCCGCCGTTTGCGACGGTATTGCAATGGGACATTCGGGAATGAAATATTCTCTTCCCTCAAGAGATTTAATTGCAGACTGTGTTGAAACCGTAGCTTCAGCTCACCAGCTCGACGGACTCGTACTTCTGACAAATTGTGATAAAATTACCCCCGGAATGCTGATTGCGGCATTAAGGCTTGATATTCCCTGTATTGTCGTAACGGCAGGTCCTATGATTGAGGGTCACTGCAAGCACAAAAAATTAATGTTCATAAACGGCTCATTTGAAGCAATAGGAAAATACAGAATAGGCGAAATGACAGAAGATGAACTTCACGAATCCGAAGAAAACTGCTGCCCCGGTTCAGGCTCTTGTCAGGGTCTTTATACCGCAAATACAATGGCTTGTTTAACCGAAATTATGGGTATGAGTCTACCTTTCTGTGCATCTTCTTTGTCCGTAAGTGCAAAGAAAAGAAGAATAGCCTTTGAAAGCGGTATGAGAATTGTCGATATGGTTAAAGAAGATTTAAAACCGTCGCAAATTATAACAAAAGACTCTTTGAAAAATGCCATAATCGCAGACCTGACTTTGGGCGGCTCAACAAATTCAATTCTTCACCTGCTCGCAATTTCACACACGGCAGGAATTGATATATCCTTAGAAGATTTTGAAGAATTAAGCAAAAAAATTCCTCAGATAATAAAACTTGACCCGTCCTCGGATTTAACAATGAATGACTTTGACAATGCAGGCGGAATCCCCGGAGTTATGAAAACAATTTACGGAAAAGTTCCCGAATTTAAGAACACAAAAGGCGTAAGCGGTTTTTCAATTGAAGAAATTGCCGAAAAATCATGGGTTGATAACGATGTCATCCGTACGCTCGACAACCCGATTACAAGCAACCCCGGACTTGCTGTTTTGAGGGGAAATCTTGCTCCTGACGGTGCTGTCGTTAAAATTTCAGGCGTTGACGCTTCCTGTATGACATTTGAGGGGACAGCAAAAGTTTATACCTCTGAAGAAGCTGCAATGACGGCAATAGAAACCGACGAAGTTAAAGCAGGTGATGTTGTTGTAATCACTTATGAGGGTCCAAAGGGCGGTCCGGGAATGAAAGAAATGCTTGCTCCTACTTCGCTCATCGTCGGAAAAGGACTTGGAAAGCAGGTTGCTTTAATCACAGACGGAAGATTTTCGGGCGGAACAAGAGGACTCTGTATCGGACACATCTGTCCTGAAGCAGCAGACGGCGGTTTAATCGGTCTTGTTGAAAACGGCGATAAAATTAAAATTAATATCCCCGAAAGAACATTGACTCTTGACGTTCCACAAAACGTACTTGAAGAAAGAAAAGCAAAATTTGTTATGCCAAAACCAAAAGAAACAAAAGGTGTTCTGGCAAAATACGCCCGCTCGGTACAAAGTGCATCAAAGGGTGCTATAACCTAAACAAAAAACAATTTGCTGCATAAAAAACCCTGAACCCGTTTCAGGGTTTTTCAGTACACAGATGCTGAAGCAAGTTCTGCATGACAATTTATTGTAGTTTTTTTAAAAAACGAAAAATTTACACGACAAAACAGGTCACAACAAAGAATAGGCAGAAGCTTGCTCCCCCTTACCATGGGTAATCGTCTTTAATCTGCCAGCTGTCTCTTATTATAATCGCTGCACACCTGGCACCCGATTGATTTTTATTGCAATTTGCAGTATCTCCGTCTGCCAAATTATAAGTCCTTGAATAAACTACACCTGCAGGTTGAAATGTTCCCTCGTATTCAGGGTAATTATACCTTATGAAATAAAAAAAATAAAAAATATCTCTTCCGTTTTTATTAGGTTTTTTATCACCATTGATATCAACAATAACTTTAAACCATTTTTGTGTATCACTTGAAGCCTCAATCAGCATTGTAAGACTTGAACCGTCAGCCAAATAAGTTCTTATGGCATTTGTTCCGAATTGATGCTCGGAATTATTCAAATAAAAATAATTTTTATTCCAGGAAGATGAAGAAAGTTTTTGAGCCTCTTCAGCAAGACTGAGATAAGGAGCCATATATTTATTAAAAAAAGTTAGTGCATGATCAGCATTACCTGCAGTACCCAACTCCCAAGCTTCAAAGTTGCCATGGTCAACAACCGCCCTTGCAGTTGTCTGCATAAGCGTAGAATATGCTTTTTTAAGTTTTGAAACAGTTTCCTGCTTGGAATAATTATTAACAACATTAGGAATAGTCAAAGCTGCAATAACACCGATGACAACGAGTGTTATAAGCACCTCAGCAAGAGTAAAAGCATATTTACTTTTAAACATAAAATTTTGCATAAGTTTATTATAACATAAAGCATATCACAAACACACACTCTATTCTATCAAAAGTACACTGCACAAGGTTTTACATCAATTACCAATATTTAAAAAACATTACAATTTTACTTTTAAAATCATTTATTTATTCACTGATTTAATTGTATTGAGTTTTTTTGACAATAATTTACGAAAGAATCATATTCTTCCTGAATATCATGAAGAACTGAATCAAGCCGAATGTTTTTCAGTATTGAAATTGCTGCTTTATAAAACTGATTAATCTTATTTGTTGTTTCGGCAACATCAACATCAGTATTCATTATCAAATGTCTTAAAAGTTTTATATACAACTTATAAATTTCTGCCTGAGCGAGTTCCAGACCAAACTGTTTGGCAATAAGCATTCCTTTTTCCATATACATTTTTGCCGCATCAAAATCACCTTTCTCAATATTGATTTCTGCAATCAATTTTTGGAGATAAATTGAAATATGGTATTGCGAGAATTTGGGATTTTGCGCAACTTCTAATGCTTTAAGCGCCATATTTTCGGCTGATTCGATACTTCCGGTTTTTAAATTTATGCTCGAAATATATAACCACGAAACCAATGCTCCGGTAACGATTTTTTCTTTTGCAAAGAAGTTCAGTTCCTCATTAAAAATTTCAATTGATTTCAAATAATCACCGGACATAAATAATAATTTGGCAAAAATCATTTTAAATACGTGCTTACCGAACTCGTCAAAATTGTCATCGGAATACATAGCATATTCATATAATTTTTGTTTTAAACTTTCGGACTGACCCGAGATAATTTTTGCTAAAGATAAAATAATATTATAATCAGACTGATATAATTTGTTATTGTTCAATTCAGCCTCAGAAAGCGAATTTAAAGCGATAAAACATTCGTTTATGTTACCGGAAATAACATTTGCAAATGCTTTTGCCAAAGTCAGACGAATTGAATATTGTTCGTTTTGAAAATTATTCATTTTCAAAGTTTCTTCAATGTTCGCAATATAAGAAAGCGAAACACTATTACCCTGTAAAGAATATATATTTGCAAGAGAAACAGAAACATCAAACCAGATATCAAACAGTTCTACCATTTGTTCGCTGTTATTGTTTTTAGACAATTCTTCTTCAAGAACAGGTAATAAATCATTATTTGCGAGGTTAATTGCTTCTTCACAATTGCCGAGAACGAACAATGCAGGCATTTTCTTAGAAAGGATTATTGCTTTTTCAATTGGCTGCATGCCCGTATCTGCAGACAAAATCATATCAATTGTTTCAAGAATGCCGTTATAATTATTTACGGTATTGCAAGCTTTTATCATATATGCGGATAATTCAATCATCTTGGGAATATTTTGCTGTTTTTGGGCAAAAAGTATAGGTTTGACCAAATATTTAACAGCAGCTTCCGGTTTGTCAAACGCATATAACCTGCCGAGGTTTTCCAAAACTTCAATTTGCGCATCCGTTATCTGTTCTGACGATTCGGAATATCCGGAAGCAATCAGCCACTGGTCACTGCAAATTGTATAAATGTATTCATCACCGAGGTACGCCGCAGTATCAGCTGCAACTTTCCATGACTGGAATGAAGATTCGGCTTCATCACGATGTTTTGCTATCGTTGCTTTTACGGTAACATTAGATAATCCGTATTTACCCATTGTATAATATATTTTTTTACACAAAGGTTTAAAGTTTGGAACTGTTTGCGCTTCATCAAATACAGTATTCCATAAAATCATATTCTTGAACGAATATTCATAATTCGTTGATTTTTGAATATACATTAATTCGGACAATTTTCCGAGAACTTCATCTGCCTGTTCGGAACTATATTCCATTACTTCCGCAAAAATATTTCTGTCGAATTTATAACCTAATACGGAAGCAGCATACAAACTTTCTTTAAGTTCTTTAATTTGGATGACATTTAATCTCGCCTTAATTATCTCCTCAATGTTATTTGGAGCATAGGGCAGCTGAACATCTGTATTAAAATACATAATATTTTGATTTAATACAATATATCCGACGTCAAACAACAGCGCCAGATACTGTTCAGTAAAGAAAATATTTCCGTTTCCGTTATTATTGATAACAGTTAATACATCTTCGGGAATTTTATCTGTGTTAACAAAATTCTGAACCATTTTTGAAACCTGAACTTCGTTCATATTCAAAATTGCCAGCGATTCAAAGATATCAGAATTTATGAATTTTTCATCAAAATAATATTTTGCTGATTTACGTTCCTGATATGTAATAACTAATTTCAGATTATTATTTATTATATTTTTGCTGATTAAATTATTAATAAATTCATACGAAGAAGAATCTATCAAATTATAATTATCTATTATAAGTATAATATTGTTGTTTGAAGCAACAGATTTTAATATATTTTCCAAAAGCAGATAAGTTTTGGCTTTGTTCCTGTACAAATCTTTGTAATCAGCAGACAAAGACGGGTATAAGAAATTCATAAAATCAGTAACTTCCTGAGGAGTCAACCCCGGGAAATTTGAAGCAAATAACTTTTTCGACTGTTCACTGAAATAAGCCGGCATATCAGGATGGAAGTCAGGAAGAGTAAGCAATCTCAGCAAAGAATCTCTGATTGCGCCAAACGGTGCTATTTTTGTTAATTCGGAACATTCAGAATACAGACTCATCATTTGTTTTTGGGATAAAGCGTTAATAAGAGCGCTGACAATGGTTGTTTTACCCATGCCCTCTTCACCGCAAATTGCGATAATATTTTTATCCGACTGTTCGACAAGAGAAATTGCTTTATTTAATAACTCCTGCGCCTCGGAAAAATCTGTCAGATTATCATCTTGTTCAGATGAAAGAAGATTATTTTGATAATCATTATCAATTATAAAATCCGGTTCCCGGACAACTATTTCATTTTCATCATCTGTTTCTTCCGAAATTTCTGTATCATCAAAACCTTCATCAGATGAATCATATTCTCCGTCATCTAAATATTCGTTAACAGACTCCGAGTCATCATCCTGAGAAATTTCTTCAAAATCCTCATCCACAATTTCTTCATCTGAAGTATCATCATAATCATCAATCAATTCTTCTTCAGAATAGTCATCTTCGTCATCTTTTCCAAATTCATCAGGATATTCATGTTCCTCATCAGAAACATGAAGAGTCAAAGAATCTTCATTATTAATTTGCGCGGACTCATCAACAGAGTCAGGATTTTCTGAAGCAGGAGTTAAATCGACAACCGGTATTTGTGTTCCGTTTTGTACATTCGCATTCATTATCGCAGGCATGTTTTTCACAGAAGTTATTGCCGATTTATTTTTATCAGAAGAAAATACCGACTTTTCCAACGGTTCATTACATTTTCTGCATGTAACAGCATCCGGAAAATTTGCAGCTCCGCAATTTTTACAGTATTTGACCAAATTTTTTCCGCAATTAGAGCATGCTTCAAGTCCAAAATCATTTAATGTGTCACATGCGGGACATACAACCTTTAATCTCATCCCGCAATGAGAACACCTAATATCGTTATCTTTAACTTCTTTTTCACATTTTGGACAATAAGACTTAGTCATTTTTAATTGCCGGTTTACCCTAATTTATCTTTTATCTGGTCGGTCAATGTCATTAACCTTTTGCTCACTTCCGACTGCGACAGATTAAGCTCATCAGCAATCTCTTTTTGTTTCATTCCTTTTACATACCTGCAAGAATATATCTCAAGGTAGCATTTATCGGGATTTTCACTGTGAAGCACACAAACCGCATCTGCAATCCTCTGAAGAATATCTTTTGTTATAACTTTCTCCTCAACAAAGGATTTTGGGTCATGAATATCATACACAAACTCCTTGGGAAGTTCCAAATATTGACTTCCTATAGGAACAGTGACGGGTTCCATGTGTTTCACGGAGTCAAGAGATACTTCCCGTGTTTTTATATAACCCGAAGAAGTTCTTTTCAATCTGCCGGAATCTTTCAATACGGAAAGGATAGATGTATTTACAACTTTGGCAACATAATTTTCAATTCTTTTTATATCAAAATTTGAATTAAAAACAATGTAAGACTTTTGGAATGCTTCATTACAGAAGTCCTCCAGCAAGTCTTCATTACCATTGAATTTTATATTACTCCTGACGTATTTTTCAATCAGTGAGCGTTGTTCCTCTAACTGTAATTCCATTTACCGATTCTCATGAGTTACGATATTAGAAATCATAACACAAATATAGAAATTATTAAAAATTAACAGACAAAGTTATTTTAAACGAATAATTTCCATTTGCCTTTTTAATTGCTTCTACCGTATTATCAGACAGTTTCGGCAGCTGAACATTAGCCATATAATCTTTAACACTTTGTAATACTATTTCATCAATTTGTTTTGAACCGCTTGATTTTGAAATTACAATGTCCTTTATTACTCCTTCATTGAAAATAATTTGAACTTTTGTATTTTCGGAATAAGTATTATCCCTAACGGTAGTCAGATTATTTTTTATTTCAGCCTGTATCGCCCGACCCGAAGTCTGCAAAAAGGCTTTGAAGTCCGCATCGGAAACAATATAAGGAGCAACCGCCCATGAAGTTTTTGTAACTCTTAATTCGGAAGGATTATTTGAAAAGGCATTTGTCATAGCCTGATTCATATCCTTTGGCTTCGGCTCGTCTTTTACCTGAGGAGCAACTGACGGCGGCTCGGGAAGCTGTTCCGGTTCAGGAGCAGCATTTTCTTGCGGAGGCATTTGTCCCGCAATTTCGCTATTTTCGCCCTCAGCAGGAAGCTGAATTCCGTCATCATTCAAATTCATGCTTTCATCAGGATTATTTTCTGCATTTTCGGTTGATGCAGACTCTTCATTTAAAGAATTTAGTGCTGCTATATTTTTCATTTGTTCTTGTTTTGATTTATTAATATAAAAGAACAATCCGCCGCCGACGGAACCAAGACCTACCAACGCAATAAGAGCTATTATTGCAGCCTTTTTAATCATATTTTTTTTGTTATCCGAAACTTCTTCCGCTTCCGTAGATTCTTCTTCATCTTCAGATTCTTCATATTCTTCGTCAGATTCCTCGGAGTACTCATCTTCAGACTCTTCAGAATCAGCAGCACCATCGTATTCTTCTGCTTCCGCAACTTCTTCAAAATCCGCAGAAGTTTGTTCTTCATCTGCATCATTTTGAATAATTACCGATTCTTCATCTTCACTTTCATCATCTGTTATTTCAAATCCGTCCTCATCGTATTTTATTGTATTTTCCCGTAAATCATTTTGAACTTCCGAAGCAGTTGCTTCCTCATTATTTACAGCATTTTCCTGAGTTTTATTTCCGAATAATACGCCTATATTATCAATGTCATTTTGTATTTTCTGTTCATTTTGGAACTCTGTTTGACCGTATGATACATCACCCTGCACCATCGTTCCAGCGGGACGGAAAAACGATGTATCATCAGAATTTTCTTCTTCGTGATTTATGAAAGTAACATCATCATCAAGATCATCTATGTCATCTTTTTTGATATTATCTTCATTATCTTCCATCATGAATTTGCTGTTTAAATCAGATACCGAAGCCGGACGGACAAAATTTGTACCGTCATCTTCATCATCATTGATTAATACTATTTCGTCATCTTCGTCATTTTTACCGGTTTCATCATCAGTAATCAATACAATATCATCATCTTCATCTGTATCGGAAGCCAAATCGCCGGATTCTGCATTATTCGGCTCATTATAACTTGTTATTGGTTTGTTATTATCATCCACCAATATAATTTCATCATCTTCGTCATCTTCTTCCTGAACTTGTTCCTCTTTATTATAAGTTTCGGTATTATCATACATATTTGGAATATCATCACCAATATCCGAAAACATATCATTTGAGGACAATGTTATCGCATTATCATCCGGAGTCTTAACTTTATCGTTATAATCCAAAGATAACTCCATATCTTCAATATCTCCGATATTTAGCAAATCGCTATTAAGGAAGTCATCAATATTGGTGGAATCCCCGGCAGGTTTTATATCCAAATCCGGCTCCGGATTGTTTGACAATCCATCATCAGACATATTCTGAAATAACGGATTTCCGTCACCTATATCAATGTTTATATCTGCGATATCAAGGTCAAAATTATCAGTTTGTGAAGCATGCTCTTCTGTAACAGTTTTGGAAATTTCATTTTCGTGATTATCATCATTTAGCAAAAGTTGTTCTTCTTCTTCATTATCATCGGATAAAACAAGGATATCTTCACTTGTTTTTTCATCCTCTTTTGTTATATTTGAAGTTTCTTTATCATCATCCGGATTTATTAACAAAACATCATCCAGCGACTCTTGTTCGGATTCTTTTTTGTCAACGACATACTGACTACCGACTTCATCAACTAAATCAACTTCCTCAACATCAAAATGAACCAAATCTTTCTCGTCAACATTTTCATATTTATCAAAAGCAGATGTTGGTTCATCACTTATATCTTCAACTACAATAGCTGAATTTTCTTCATCAATGACTCCTGTATCTTTTTCATCATCAAACTGAATTTTTGAGGTTTGTACAGACGACATCGCCTTATCAAGAATTGACGGTTTTGTTATCTGAGCAGGTCTGTTTTCTTCACTATCTTCTTCATCGTTAATGATTATTACATCATCCTCATCAGAAACAGAAACATCAGAATCCGATTTTTTGAAATTGGCGAAATTGGAAATATCCGGAGAAACAGGCGCATCCAGAAGAATCATTTCATCAACGGCACTTGTTTGTTCCGTTTTCGGATTTAATTCATTTAAAAACAATGGCTCATCTTCCTCGTTGTTATATATTGCAGGGTCGGGCTCCGGTGTTACAATATCCTCTATATAGTCAACTTCATCCTCATTTTCATCATTGGAAATAATTCCGTCGGAATAATCCTCCTGATATAACGACGGATTGATTTTACCTGTTTTTACACTATTTTCATTTGTTATATCTGCTGAATTATATTCTTCTGCCGCATTATCGGAAAAAGATGTTTTTTCAGGCTCAGTATCATTAACCGGTAATTTTGGAATGTCAGCCAAAACGCTGTCGAGCATACTTTTGGGTTTTTTATCCGCAGAAAGAAGTGATTTTTGCTTAAAGCTGTTAAACACATCTGTATTAAGACCTTTTTTGCCGTACAGAACCTGTAACGGGTCGTCAGCTTTGTTCTCTTCCTCTTCCTCTGCATACTTATCCGGTTCTTTATCTATTTCAAGAGTTATTTCCTCATAATCCTTGTATTTTTCATTGTTAACTGCTGTTGCACCGACTATATTTAGCATTTGGTCCTGCAAAATCTGGGGATATTCGGAAGAAAGTTTTGCCACTGATTCGCAATTATAGAAATCAGCAAACCTTTCCCTGCATCCTTTGCATTCAAACAGGTGATTAAACAGTTTTTTCTTATTTTCTTCGGACAGAACTCCGTCAACATAATCAATAAAATATGAAACATATAAGTCATGATTTTGGTCTGAAATTTTTGTATTCTTAACAAGTTTAATTCTGTCCTCAATTTGAAAAGGCTGAATTAACTGAGAAGTATCCATTATAAAATATTTCTCGTTTTGTCTTTGCTTTTCAACCTGCAAAGGCTCTATACAACCTAAAAAATTAACGGTTTTATCATCCTGATTATATTTTGCAACCGCAAACAAATCAGGTAATACGCCGTATTTGTAATACGATTTCGGAATTAATATATATTTTCCGTTTACAACTGTTCTGACATCAATACATCTCCCGTTCCCTCTCAAATCATTACATTCAAGCTCTTCATTCAAAGGCATTATCCTGAATAAATTGTTTTCAAGGTCTATCGTGTATCCCTCTGAGGTAAAATACTCGGCAAGGGTACGCAAACATATCAAAGCCCCGTAAATTCTTTTGCGGGAGGTTTCATTTTTTGAATTTACAGCAATTTTTTGCGCAAATTCAAATGTTTCCTGAGAAACTTCATAAGCAGTTGTATCAAATATTGTCATTTATATATTTCCTTATTTAATGTCATGTATCACAATAAATAAGAGAACATATTAAAAATTTTTATTCCAGAAAAGCATATTTTTTTAATATTTTGTTACATTATGATTGCTGAAATCTGGGATATGAACCTGTAATTTTAAGAACATTTGTATTATTTCTTATAGAGGAGAGGGCAGCAATAATATTTTCATCATTTTGATGACCCTCAATATCGACACAGAAATTATATTCTCCCATAAGTTTTTTGGACGGTCGTGATTCTATGTACAGCATATTAATTGCGTGTTCGTTGAAAATCCGTAAAACAGCACAAAGAGAACCCGGTTCGTTTTTTACGGAAAAGTACAATGATGTTTTATCATTGCCCGACGGTTTTGGAGAATATCTTGAAAGCAGTATAAATCTCGTCTTGTTATCTTTTACATCATTAATATTTTTTGCAAGAATGTTAAGTCCAAACTTTTCAGCCGCAATTTCACTCGAAATAGAAGCATATTCCGCACCATTTGCTTTCGCGATTCTGGCAGCCTCTCCCGTCGACGGAGAAGAAACGACATTAACTCCTTGCAAATTTTGGTTTATATAGCCAGAACACTGGTCTAATGCCTGAGGATGAGATATAACCGTTTTTATTGTTTTAATATCCCGCGAAACAGAAACAAGGCAATGATGGATTGGAACAATGGTTTCAGCAGTAATTCTCACATCATTATCTTTCATAACAACAAGGTTATCTATTGTTTCCCGAACAATACCCTCAATTGAATTTTCAATGGGCAAAACAGCGGCAGAGTCTTTTTCCATGTCTACTGCATTTATAACGGCAGTTACCGGAGTCTTGGGAACAATTTCTTCACACCTGATATTTAATGTTTTTACTATTGAATTCATTGCTTTTTGGGCATAAGTTCCCTCAGGTCCCAAAAAATATAATTTTTTAAAATTTAAATCGCCCATTTTTTTTCCGCCGTTATTCTGATAAAATTAGTTTAACATAGCTAAAAGAAATTAAAAAGGATAAATTAATGAGTGAAATAAAATTCGGTACAGATGGCTGGAGAGCAATAACGGATAAAGATTTTAACGATGAAAACGTTACAAGAGCAACAAAAGCAATTGCAAAATACATTATTGATAATTTCGGAACAGAAAAAAAAGTTTTAATCGGATATGATGCACGAAGAAAAGCCGATTATTTTGCAAAATTAAGCGCAGATTTATTAAAAAACACAGGGTTAAAAGTTCTCTTGTCCGAGAAAGTTGTTGCAACTCCGGTACTTGCATTTTCGGCACAGGAATTAAACGCATGCGCAATTATGTTTACGGCTTCGCACAATCCGCCGGAATATCTCGGAATGAAATTTATCCCTGATTATGCAGGACCTGCAACGACTGAAATTACAAACGAAATTGTCTTAAACATAGACAAACCATGCCCGCACAATAACGGCGGTTCTGTTGAACTTTACTCATTTGATGAACCGTATACCGCACACATTGAAAATCTCATTGATTTCGCAAAAATTGAAAAAGCAGGAATTAAAGTTAATTATGACGCACTTCACAGTGCGGCGGGCAAACTTTTCACCTGCATTTTAAAAAAGCACAATATTGAATTTGAAGCTGAAAATTTAGATTATGATGAAAATTTTGGCGGAAAACTTCCCGAACCCGCCGAAAGATTTTTGGGTGAACTGAAACAAAAATGTAAAACAACCGGAAATATAGGATTTAGCAACGACGGTGATGGTGACAGATTTGCACTGATTGATGAAAACGGTAATTTTACAAGTGCAAACGAAGTAATTGCAATTCTTTTAAAACACCTTAAAGAAAATAAAAACATCGGTGGAAAACTTGTAAAAACAGTTGCAGGAAGCAGAATGCTTGATATTTTTGCAGAGAAACTGAATGTTGATGTTGTCGAAACACCCGTAGGTTTCAAATGGGTCGGAAAGGCAATGAGAGAAAACGAAATTATTATAGGCGGTGAAGAATCCGGAGGATTGAGTATTCATGGGCATATTCCCGAGAAAGACGGTATTCTTGCAAACCTTTTAATTATTGAAGCAAAAGCTTATTTTAAAAAGCAGATTGCCGAATTAAGAGAAAGAATCATGTACAAGGTCGGCTGCAAATTCATTAATAAAAGAAATGACTTAAAACTTCAAAATGACGATATTGTTAATGCTGCGATGAAAAAATTTCAGGAAACGGAAAAAATCGGCAAATACACAATCTTTTTAAAAAATTATGCAGACGGGATAAAATTGTATTTGAATGACAAACGGTCATGTATTCTTATAAGAAAAAGCGGTACTGAACCGCTTTTAAGAATTTATTTTGAATCTGACAGCGAAAATAAAATACAGGAACTGCAAGCTGCCGTTGATGAACTTTTAAAGGACTAACTCTTTTTATTTTCAACAACATTTTTAAAAGCATTGAGGTCGGCAATTGTATCAATTCCGATTGAGTTATATACAACGGGTGAAACTTTAATTTTCATACCGTTGTACAATGCTCTTAACTGTTCAAGGCTTTCTGCTTTTTCGATTTTTGCCTGTTTTAAAGATACCATTTTTAAAAGAGAACTTCTTCTGTATCCGTATATTCCGATATGCTTGTAAAAATCGGCTATTTCATAATTTCTTTCGTAAGGAATTTTTGAACGCGAAAAATAAAGGGCATATCCGTTACAATCGAATACAACTTTTACCATATTTGGATCTTCTTTGTCATCCTCAGCCCTTACAAAAGTTGCAAGAGTAGTAATATCAGCATTCTTATCGGTTTTGAGCTGCTGAATAACTTCTTCGACACAATCCTGCTCAATTAAAGGCTCGTCACCCTGAAGATTAACAATAATATCAAATTCAGGATGTCTTTCTGCAACTTCCGCAATTCTGTCGCTTCCGCTAGTATGATTTTCGGAAGTCATTTCAACATCTGCACCGAATGATTTTGCCGTATCAAAGATTTCCTGATTGTCTGTTGCAATTATCACGGCATCTGCAGATTTAACGGATTTTGCGCGTTCCCAAACCCATTGGATAATAGGTTTATCACAAACTTTTATAAGAGGTTTTCCGTTCAATCTTTTTGAATTGTATCTCGCAGGAATAATTATTGCAGTTTTTCCCATATTAATCCTCTCTTTCACCAAGAATAGCAACCCATTCGCCATCCTGTTCAATTTTTAAAATTTTCATATTATTTTGTTGCAAAGCGTCAGTCACGACAGTTTGTTTTTCTTCCAATATGCCGCTCAGAACACATTTTGCATTCTTCTTCATTATTCGTTTTATGTCAGGCATTATATCCCTTAAAACATTATGAAGTATATTTGACGCAACAAAATCATACTTACTGCTTTCAAGTATATCAATAGTACCCTCAGCAAAATTTATTTTGTCAGAAACACTGTTCATTTCTGCGTTTTCTTTTGAAGTTTCAACGGCAGTAATATCATTATCAACCGCATCAACAAATTTTGCACCGTGTTTTACTGCACAAATAGACAGAATTCCCGAACCGCAACCGACATCAGCAACTACATCACCATTTTTTACAAATTTTTCTATGGCAACCGCACAAAGCCTTGTAGTTGCGTGTGTTCCTGTACCAAAGGCATTCCCGGGGTCAAGAGTAATAACACATTCGCTCTCTTTTGGATTGTATGTTTCCCAACTCGGACAAATTACTGTTTTTTCAGAAATATGAGTCGGCTTCCAGTGTTCTTTCCACTTTTTTGACCAGTCCTCCTGCGGTTGTGGTGTCAGCTGAATATCCCATGAACCTATATCTTCGGAAAATATTTCATTCTCTTTGATAAATTGTCTTTGCCGGTGAAAAAACGTCTGAATTTTGTCAAAATCTAAATTTTCATCCGTAACATAGGCTTTTACGACATCATAAACCGCTTTTGTCAGTTGTGTTTTTTTGTATTCTTCAATACCTGTAATAATACCTTCACAATTGAAATTTTCCTGTAAAATATTACAAACAACATCCGCACAAACAGGATTTATTTTTACTGCAATTTCGGTATAACAGGTCATTTTACAAACACACCTTTTGTTCTGAATTTATTATATCTGTCCTTTCTCAAATCGTCAGACGATTTTTTGCTTAATTCGCGGACATTTTCAATAATAACTTTCTTTAAATTTTCAGCCGCCAAATCGGGATTTTGGTGGGCGCCGCCAACAGGCTCTTCAATGATACCATCAATAACATCAAATCTCAAAAGGTCGTCCGCCGTAATTTTAAGTGCTTCCGCAGCTTTGTCTGCGAGAGCGGCATCTCTCCATAAAATTGATGCACAGCCTTCGGGCGAAATAACAGTATAATAAGAATGTTCAAGCATATATACTTTGTTTGCAACTGCAAGTCCCAAAGCACCGCCAGAGCAACCCTCTCCTGTAATTACAGCAATTACCGGAACAGATAATTTTGCAAATTCTTTTAAGTTTTCGGCAATTGCATGTCCCTGAGCCGTTTCTTCAGCCTTAATGCCGGGATAAGCTCCGGGAGTATCAATCAGAGTTACTATCGGCATGTTAAATCTTTCTGCATGTTTTGCCAGTCTCAATGCTTTTCTGTATCCCTGAGGTTGAGGCATTCCGAAATTGTGTACAAGGTTTTCCTTTGTATTTTTTCCCTTAAACGTACCTATCAACATTACCGGAATATCGTCAATAAAGCAGGGACCGCCGACGATTGCTCTGTCATCCGTTCCCTCTCTGTCACCGTGCATTTCAATAAAATCGGTTGAAATTCTGTCCGCAAAATCCTTAAAATTTGGTCTGTCAGGATGTCTTGCAATCTGTATTTTCTGGGAAGGAGTCAAATTTGAGTATAACTCCTTTTCAATTCTTTCAGCTGTTTCCTTAAATTCTTGTATTTGTTCCGTCATATCTTTTTCTGTTTTTTCACTAATTAATTCTAATTCTTTAATTTTTTCACGAAGTTCGTACAGAGGTTTTTCAAACTTTAGTCGCAACATCCTTATTAACTCCGTCATTACCTGCTTTTTCAGCCGTTAAAGTATCGGCATTATCAATATTTTCAATTTCCTTTTTTGTTTTTGGCTTTTCAGTTTTGTTTTTCATTTTTGACTTTTTACTTTTTGAATGAAGCTTTATCAGGGTTGATATTGTATTTTTCAAATCTTTTCTGGCAGAAAGAATATCAACCTGACCGTATTTCATAAGATATTCCGCAGTCTGAAAATCTGACGGAAGATTTTGCTTTATAGTCTGTTCGATAACACGTCTGCCTGCAAAGCCTATTCTTGCACCCTGCTCAGCAATGATAATATCACCTATTGTTGCGAAACTTGCGGTTACACCGCCAAAAGTAGGTTCAGTCAAAACAGTGATATACAAAATTCCCGCTTCGTTCAGTCTTGAAACCGCACATGAAGTTTTTGCCATTTGCATAAGACTAAGAACACTTTCCTGCATTCTTGCTCCGCCCGATGCAGTAACGGCTATCATCGGTATTTTTTCTTTTAAAGCAAGCTCCATTGCCATAGTTATTTTTTCACCGACAACGCTTCCCATTGAACCGCCCATGTAATCAAAGTCCATAACTGCAGCAACAACACTTTGTCCGTTTATTTTTGCTTTTCCGCATTTTACCGCTTCGTCAAGATTTGTTTTTGCTTTTGCTTTTTCAAGCCTGTCTTTGTATGACTCACTATCAACAAATTCCAGAGGGTCAGCAGGCAAAATATCTGCAAATTTTTCTTCAAACGAATCTTCATCAAAAAGCTGTTTTATTCTTTCATTTGAGCTTATTCTGAAATGGTAATTACATTCCGGACAAACATTCAGATTATCTTCAACATCTTTTCTCAAAAGCTGAGCATCGCAGTTGTAGCATTTTATCCATAATTTTTCAATGTTATCATCTATTTGTACTTCTTCCTGCATTCTGTGTGCAATCTGAAGTTCTTTTCTTTTATTAAACCAATCTTTAATTGTCATAATTTTTCTCTTTCAAAAGAAATTTTACCAGATAAATTTTTTCTTGCAAAATTTACATTTTTTCGGGTGCATCGGCACCAATAATGTCTAAAGCTGATTTGAGGACACAGACTACCGCTTTAATTATTGCGAGTTTAGCTCTTGAAAGTTCTATATTATCACTTAATATTCTCGTCGAGCCGTAAAATTTATGGAATACGGCAGCCAATTCTTTTATGTACCTTGTTATAATATAGGGCGTAAGATTTTTTGCGGCATTAATGACTATACTTCTGTATTCATCAAGTTTTTGTATTAATTTTTTTATTTCTTCAGCTTCATCGTTGTTTTTCCACAAAATATCAAGCTTATCTTTTGATATGTTTTCAAAGAAATTATCCAATTCCGTTTTTTCAAACATCGGGGGAATAACATTCTTATTAACAGTATCCTGTCTTTCTGCTACGGCATTTCTCAAAATCGAACAGGCTCTTGCATGTGCATATTGAACATAGAACACAGGGTTTTCATCAGTTTTTGATTTGGCAAGTTCAATATCAAAATCGAGAGCAACATCAATATCCCTCATAATCATCCAATATCTTGTCGCATCAACTCCGACATCGTCAATCAGTTCATCGAGGGTAATCATTTTTGAACGTTTGCCCATTCTGACCTGCTCCCCGTTAACTGATAAATTAACCAACTGACCTAAAAGAACGACAAGTGAATCGGGGTTATATCCCAAAGCCTCAATTGACGCTCTCATTCTCGGAATATATCCGTGGTGGTCGGCACCCCAAATGTTTATAAGTCTGTTAAAACCTCTTTTTAATTTGTCGCAATGGTAGGCAATATCTGCGGTCAAATATGTGTATGTTCCGTCAGTCTTTTTAATAACTCTGTCCTCGTCGTCACCGAACACGGAAGATTTAAAATAAATGGCACCGTCTTTTTCGTACATATAGCCTTTTTCTGTCAGGGTATCAAGACACTTTTGAACATCTCCCCTTTGGTGAAGAGAAGTTTCAAAATAAAAATTATCAAAATGTGTTCTGAATTTTTCAAGCAGGGCTTTTTGTTTGCCAAGCATGTAAATTTTTCCGAATTGCGCAATTTCTTTGTGTGTTTCAATATCAGCTTCTGAAAGATTTTTTTCAACCATTTCTTTTGCTTTATCGGGATTTTGTAAAATAAAATCTTTGGCACACTCAATTAAATATTCGCCTGTGTAATAGCCTTTTGCTTCTTCTTCATCGTGCGGAAAATCAATATCTTTTCCCAATTCCTGCATAATTCTTATGTAAAGTGATTTTCCGAGTTTATTGATTTGATTTCCTGCATCATTTACATAAAATTCCTGAAAAACGTCATAACCCGAAAATTTCATAACATTTGCGAGGGTGCTTCCCATAGCTGCCCACCTGCCGTGCCCTATGTGAAAAGGTCCTGTAGGATTGGCACTGACGTATTCAAGTAAAACTTTTTCGCCGTTGCCGGTATTATTTTTACCAAAATTTTCTTTATTTTTTAAAATCGACACAATAATATCTTCTAAAGAAGAATTCAGAGCATCCTGTTTAAATTTAAAGTTTATATACCCGCCAACGACGGTTACTTCAAACTTATCTAGGTTCCTTTTATCAAAGTTAAATCCTTCGGAATCTGAAATTTCATCATCTGCCATATATTTAACAATAATTTTTGCAGTATCAACGGGTGATTTTTTTGTAAATCTGCACAATTTCGATACATTTACTGCAGCATCGCCGAATTCGGGATTTTTAGGTACTTCAAGCGAAAATTCGGGAATAGAATTTTTATCCAAATCTCCCGTCAAACCCTTATCTGCTGCTGTTTTTATACCCTGATTAACAAGTTCAATACATTCGTTTTTTAACATAATTCTCTGCCTTTTAATAAAATTATAATATAAAAAAAAGAATATTTAAAATCAGTTTAAAATTCAGGCTACGTAAGATATTCAGATAATGTATCATTACAAACTTTTATTTCATGTATAATAAAATCTATGAACATAAAAATTATCGCAGTCGGAAAAATCAAAGAAAATTATGTAAAAGCAGCAACGGATGAGTACATAAAAAGGCTTTCTCCGTTTTGTAACCTTTCTGTTGAAGAAATTCCCGCAGAACAAATTAACGACGAAAACCTTTACGAAAAATACAAAAAAACCGAGGGCGAAAAAATACTTTCAAAAATTAAAAATGATTCTTTTGTCATAACCCTTGAAATACTAGGGAAAACATTGTCATCCGAAGAATTTGCGGAAAAATTAAAAGAAATAACTTCTCAGGGCGTAAACGAAATATGCTTTGTTATAGGCGGTGCAAACGGTCTGCATTCAGATGTTTCAAAAAGAGCCGATTTTAAACTCAGTTTTTCTAAAATGACATTTACCCACCAGTTAATTAGGATTTTGCTTACCGAACAAATTTACAGAGCAGCAAAAATTAACGCAAACGAAAAATACCACAGATAATCAAAGTTTGTCGTATTCTTTTCTTATTTCACGGATATCCTGCCACATAAGCCACTTGGGACTTCCTTTTTCACGGGAATCGTTTCTTAAAAGATAAGATGGGTGAAAAATCGGCATCATTTTTGAACCGAAAGGTCCGTCAAACCATTTTCCTCTTGCTCTTGTAATTCCTCTTTCTTCGGGGAGCATTGTATTCAGAGCAACTCCGCCGCAAATTAAAATAATTTTCGGTTTTAAAATTTCAATCTGACGCTTCAAAAATCCGTAACAAGCGTCTTTTTCTTCGGGCATAGGATTCCTGTTTTCGGGCGGTCTGCATTTTATTGTGTTGCAAATGTAGATATCTTTTCTTGAAAAACCAACCGAAGCAAAAATTTTATCCAGAAGCTGTCCCGCTTTTCCGACAAAAGGAACCCCTTTTTGGTCTTCCCAAAACCCCGGAGCCTCTCCGATTAACATAAGTTTTGAATTCGGAACACCGTCAGAAAAGACAACATTCTTTCTCGACTTTGCCAAATCACACTTGGAACAAGCCAAACATTCCTTTTTAATTTCTTCCAGTTCTTCAAACATACCTAAAAAATAATACAAAAATGGTTAGATTTGAATATTCGGCAACTTATTCAAAATCAAACAATTCTTTTACTGAAACATCTAAAACATCCGCGAGTTCAAAAACTTTTTTCAAACTCATAAATTTTTGTCCTTTTTCAACTCGGCAAATATATTCTTGCGATAACTCTAATTGCATAGCCAAATTCAATTGGGTAAGACCTTTTTGCTGTCTGTATTTCTTTATATTTAAACCTAAATTAATTAACCTTGACATATGACCTATTATTCCATATAATCAAAATTATAACTTGACCTATTTGTCCAAGAAAGAAAATATATGCTAAATTTTAAAATAGAAAGTAAAATTGAAACTGAATATGATGCAATATATGAAAATATATTGCTGACATTCTTAAAAAAATTAATGAAATAAATTCTTCAATTGAACTTATAAGATATTTAAATTATTTAAAAACTAAATTAAAAGAAGAAAATCAACAGTTATAATTTATTTATGAATATCCAAAAGTTCAAGTGTGGTATCTTTAATCAGTCCGACTGACCATCTGATAATCAGAATACCTCCGGCACAACCCATCAGAGGATCTAAGAAGTATAAGCAGAATAATTTTCCGCAAATGAGAGCGACTATTGCAAGAACAGAGGTCAGGGCGTCCGCAAGTATATGAAGGTATGCTGCTTTAAAATTGTAATCCTTTGCTCCGCATCCGCACTCCATAACAATCAGGCAAATTCCGTTTACAACAAGTCCGATTACGGCAACAAGAATTGCCGTATTAAAAACGATACTCAAAGGATTTATAAATCTCATTACGGATTCAAAAATAATAAAAATTCCCGTCAGTCCGAGAAATAAAGAACTTACAAACCCTGCAAGAGCGGTTATTTTTTCTGTTCCGTGAGGAAACAAATCAGTATCTCTGAACTTGTTTATAATAAGGTATGCAGAAAAAGTGATTGCAAGAGCAAAAGCGTGGGTTCCCATGTGCCAACCGTCAGATAAAAGCGCCATCGACCGTGTAAAATAACCGAAACCGATTTCAAAAAACATCGTAACTAAAGTAATTATTATTACAATCAAAGTTTTTGAAGCGTTTTGTTCGAAATCAACACAATGTTGGTGATGATTATGCCCATGCGTACAAATTTTTTCAGTCATATTTACCTCAGTTTTTTCATTTGTAAAAGTATTTGATTTATAGATTCATTTTTCTCATCAATATCTTCACATTCAGCAAGACAATCCTGCAAATGGTGAGCCGCAAGAATTTCCCACACACCTCTTATTGCGGAGGAAACCGAGAGAATTTGGGTCATAACCTCAATACACCCTCTGTCACCTTCAATCATATTTTTAATTCCGCGAATCTGCCCCTCAATCCGGTTTAATCTTTTTATCAAAGCAGCATCAGTTTTTTCACTTTTACAAGCCATTTTTATTCCTCTTTAAGATACCCCCCACCCCTATAATAACTCATACAGATAAATTTTTCAATCTGATTTCAAAGATTTGTAAATAAAATAATTGAAAAAAAAACTTGTTTATTCTAATATGAAGAAAAATAAGCGAAATTCGGGATAGAATAGGAATATTCTATAAATTTCGTATGTTTGCAAAAGAAAGACATAGAAGGTGAATTATGGGCATCAAAGGAAAAGTTGATAAAATGGTAGTAATGGCTTGTGAAGAATGCAAGGAAAGAAACTACACAACAACTAAAAATAAAAAGAATGTTAAGGAAAGACTTGAATTAAACAAGTACTGCCCTACTTGCAAAAGACATACAACACATAAAGAAACAAAATAATAAAGAGCGTCCTTAGTTCAGTTGGTAGAACGTCGGTCTCCAAAACCGGATGTCGAGGGTTCGAGTCCTTCAGGGCGCGATTTATGGAAATAGAGGAATAATGGCTGAAATAAGCAATCAAACAGAATCCGTAACAGAAAAAATAACCTCGTTTTTCAAAGGGGTTCGCTCGGAGTGGGGCAAAATAACATGGCCCTCAAAACAACAGGTTGTTGTGGAAACAATATATGTAATAATTATAGTTGCAGTATTTACAACTATGATTTTACTTATGGATTCTATCTTACAATGGATTTTATATATTACTCATTTAAGTGATATAACTCCGTTTTTCATGAAATAACAAAGAAACAGAGGATTAAAATGGCTGACGAAAATAATGAATTAAACGAAGAATCAACCGAAAAAGAAAAAGTTACAATAAAAGAACACACTCTTAAAAAAGTTGATTCCGAAAAACAAAAGAAAAGATGGTATGTTGTTCATACCTATTCGGGATACGAAAACAAGGTAAAAACAAACCTCGAAAAACGTATTGAATACTTAAACCTCGGAGAAAAAATCTTCAGGGTTGAAGTTCCTCAAAAACCTGTCACCAAAATCAAAGACGGAAAGAAAACAGAAAGAGAAGAAAAAATATATCCGGGTTACGTTCTTGTTGAAATGATTATGGATGAGGACAGCTGGTACGCAGTCAGACATACGGCCGGAGTTACAAAATTCGTAGGTTCCGCAAAGAAACCTATTCCGGCAAAAGACAGCGAAATTAAAAAGATTATATACAAAGCTCAGTCACCGGTTGCAAAAATTGAACTTGATGTCAAAGTCGGCGACAAGGTCAGAATTGTTTCAGGCCCATTCTCAGACTTTATCGGAGATATTACGGAAGTTTATCCCGACAAATCAAAACTCAGAGCAACAGTTTCAATCTTTGGCAGAGAAACACCCGTTGAACTGGAATATAAACAAATTCAAAAAGTATAACCAAAAGGTTAAATGGACATAGAGCGGAAGGGGTAAAACCCGCTATTACCGCGAAAGGAGAAAAAAATGGCAAAAAAAGTCGTAGGAAAAATCAAACTACAAATTCAAGCCGGCAAAGCAAACCCGTCACCTCCGGTTGGTCCTGCATTAGGTCAACACGGTGTGAACATTATGGAATTCTGTAAGCAATTCAACGCTAAAACAGAATCACAGGCCGGCTACATTATCCCGGTTGTAATTGATGTTTACGAAGACCGTTCGTTTACATTCGTTACAAAATCACCTCCGGCAGCAGTTCTTATTAAGAAAGCAATCAACATTGAAAGCGGTTCTGCAACTCCGAATAAGACTAAAGTCGGAAAAATTACAAGAGCTCAGCTTGAAGACATTGCAAAAATCAAGATGGATGACTTAAATGCAACAACTCTTGATGCAGCAGTCGAAATGATAAAAGGCTCATGTAAAGCAATGGGAGTTACCGTAGTTGATGAATAAGCGGAAGGGGTGACACCCGTTTGCACCGCGAAAGGAGATAAAAATGTCAAAATTAACAAAGAAACAACAAAAAATACAAGAGCTGATGAAGGATTTTGTTCAGCCATCAACAGCCGCAGATGCAATAAAAATGCTTCAGACTGTTTCAAAAGAAGTTTCAAAATTCAATGAAACGGTTGAATGCCACATGCGCTTAGGTATTGATGTTAAACACGCTGACCAGCAAATCAGAAGTACCGTAGTACTTCCTGCAGGCCTGGGTAAAGAAGTTCGTGTTTGTGTTATAGCTAAAGGTGTTAAGGCAACTGAAGCAAAAGAAGCAGGCGCGGAAGAAGCAGGTGCGGAAGATGTAATTGATAAAATTTCAAACGGATGGTTTGAATTTGACACATTGATTGCAACTCCCGACTGTATGCCTATGTTAGGTAAACTCGGTCGTGTTTTGGGTCCCAAAGGATTAATGCCTAACCCCAAAACAGGTACTGTTACGATGGACGTAGCAAAAGCTGTTAAAGATGCAAAAGCAGGTAAAGTTGAATTCAGAGCTGACAAACAAGGTATGATTCACTGTCCTGTAGGCAAAGTAAACTTCTCTTATGAAGATGTTATGAAAAACTTTGTAACACTTGCAGATGCAGTTTTAAGAGCAAAACCGTCAACTTCAAAGGGAACATATTTGAAATCAATCTATCTGACAACAACTATGGGTCCCGGCATTAAACTTGATGCAAAGAATATTCCGACAGAAGTAAAAGAATATTTGAACGCATAGTTTAAATTGTTTTTGCGGCGAGGGTATTATAATTTTTACCCTCGCCGCTTTTTAAATTATTTATAAAGGATTTGATATGGCAGTACAAGAACAAAGAGAATTATTAAAACAAATTCAGGTTAAAATTGCGTGCTTTTTCGGACAAATTTTATTTTTTCTGAACTCACACATTATGACATTCAAAAATGTCAATCACCCCGATAATTCAAAAAAAAATTATGTATTTGCATGCCTGCATTCCCAACAGTGCGGTATTTACTCTATTTTAAACAGAGAAAAATTATATTCTATGATAAGCCGCTCAACAGACGGTGACCTTGTTGCCGCATCAGGCGGAAGAGTCGGAATTCAGTCAGTCAGAGGTTCGTCTAAAAGAGGCGGAGCAACCGCAGCATTAGAACTTATCAATAAAGTTAAAGAGGGAAATTCGGCTGCATTAGCGGCAGACGGTCCAAGAGGTCCTGTCGGTGTCATAAAAATGGGAGCTGTTCAGATTGCAAAAACGACAGGTGTTCCTATAATACCTTTTGCATGGCAGACAAAATCAAAATGTGTTTTAAGACTTCCTACCTGGGACAGATTGCTGATTCCGCTTGTATTTGTAAAATCAGTAGCACTGTACGGCTCACCAATCTACGTTCCCCAAGACGCAGATGATGCAAAAATGGAAGAATGCAGACTTCAGGTTGAAAATGCAATCAAAGACTTAAATGTTGAACTTGAAAAAAATTATGATGAATACTATAAAAAAGGCATAAGAAATATGCAGCGTTCTAAATCAGTTGTATCATGGTTTTAAGTGTTAAATTCATCACAAAAAAAGAGCCGCTCATCAAACGGCTCTTTTTATTATTACAAAAAACTAAGATATTCTTTGGAACATATAGCCAATTCCGCGTGCTGTCAAAATCAACTCGGGGTTAGCAGGGTCAGTTTCAAGCTTTGAACGTAATCTTGAGATGTGAACATCAACAACCCTTGTATCAATTCTGTGATCAGGCGGATAAGCCCAAACATGCTGCAATATTTCGTTTCTTGAATAAGCCTGACCGGAATTGTTAACGAGCAATTCCAAAAGGCTGAATTCCATGCCTGTCAATCTGATGCGTTCATTTTTTCTGTATACCTGACGTCTTGCAGTATCAATTTTTATATGACCTGTAGTAATAACATTTTTAGGAATTTTTGTTGTTGTAACAACAGCTTCTTTAGTACTTGTTCTTCTGAGAACAGCTTTTACACGTGCTTCAAGCTCTTTAGGGCTGAAAGGCTTGATTACATAGTCATCTGCACCGAGTTCAAGACCGGTAATTCTTTCTGATACATCACCGAGAGCTGTCAAAATTATTATAGGAACATCAGATGTTCTTCTAACTTCTCTGACTACACCGTAACCGTCAATTTTAGGCATCATAACATCTAACACAATCAAATCAGGGTTACTGTTGTTAAAAGCAGCGATAGCTTCTTCACCGTCAGCAGCAGTTTCAATATCATAACCTATCATTTTAAGACGAGTTTCCAAAATTCTTCTGATACTTGCTTCATCATCAACAACAAGTATCTTTTGACGGGAATCATCATGTTGTTCATTTTGAACTTCGTTAGTTTCTTTTTCAGTCATTGCGAACCTTCTATCTAATTCGTTTCCTTCTTGATTTAAACATCATATTAAAAAATATTTAGTTTGTGAATTTATATTAAAACAAAAAACATGGATTTACAAGCGAAATTTTTAAAATTTTGGAAAAAATTTAAAAATTTTTAAATTGATTTTATAAAATTTTTATTTAATTATGATTAATGTCAAAATTCTATGGTGAAATTTATGAAATGAAAAATTTTCTTCTCAACAAAAATAATAAAAATGAAACTTTTGCATACGTATCTTTGATAATTGCGACTGTTTTGTACGGCACAACCCTCACAGCAATGAAGGTTTGCTTAAATTATTATTCGGAAGTTGAGATGATTACTCTAAGGATGATTATTTCTTCTTTTCTGTTTTTACCGTTTTTTCTGACAGTATACAAAGACCTGAAAGTAGACAAAATTGATTACAAGTTCATACTTTTGATGACTATTTGCGAGCCTTGTCTGTATTTTTTGTTTGAAACACATGCCCTGAGATTTACTACATCGGGACAGGCGGGTGTTGTGAGTTCATTAGAGCCGATTTTAATTGTTATTTTTGCCAGACTGATATTAAAAGAGCACATGCCGAAAATTGCTTATATTGGTATTTTATTGGGAATTATCGGTTCCGTTGTGCTGAGTTTGGGTTCTGATGTTAACGAGCTTGCACCAAACCCGATTTTTGGTAATTCTTTGGAATTATGTGCAGAAATACTTACAGTTACAAGCATAATCACAACAAAATATCTTATGGAAAAATACCCGCCCTTTTATTTGGCAGGAACACAGGTGCTTCTCGGTGGAGTGTTTTTCATATTATTAAACATCTTCCGAGGAGGAAGCTTTGTTCCGGTAATCAATGAAAGCCTGCCTATATTAATTTATTTGGGAACATTAACAGTTGTATCTTATGCGCTTTACAATTACGGTATCTGCACTCTTTCAGCAAGCAAAGCCTCTCCGTTTTTGTACATGCTTCCAATCTCATCAATATGCTTCGGTTGCTTTTTCCTCGGAGAATCTTTCAATATAATTCAATTTTTTGCATGCCTCGTAATTTTCATTGGAATATACATAAGCCAAATGAAAGATTATTCAGAAAAGCAGTAAAATAAAGTCAAAATTTTTACCACGGATAATCGTCTTTAATTTGCCAGCCGTCTTTCATTATAAGAGCAGCACACCACATTCCTCTGCCGTTATCTTTATTACATTGGTACTCACAATTACTTGGTCCGTTTTTTAATACATCTCTTGTTTTTTGAACGGAAACAGATTCATAATCGTCAGACTGATGAGGGACAACAAGAGCGTTTACACCGTCAAGGCATATAAAAAACATATCCCTGCCAAATTTGTTGGGACCCTTAAAGCCATTTAAATCTACTGCATAACAGGATTGTTTGAGTGCCTGATTTGCTTCGGAACGGGGAGCTGATGTATTACTGTATACAAGAACACCCGAATTTAAAGAAATAATCGGAGCGCCACTTCGCATAACCAACAAACTGCCCTCATTTTTTCCGTCACTTCTTTTGTACGAAAATTCATCTCTGTCAAAAGTCATCTCATCTGCTTGTACAAATTTAAAATACTTTTTAAGAAAATCGTACTCTGATATGGAGTAATCCCACGTAGCAGGGTCACCGTATTCCGGAACAGAAAGACGAGCCGCCTGATTAAACTGAGATAAAACCTGCCTTAACTGATTAACAGTTTGTTCTTTCTGATATTTTGTGACCAATGTCGGAATTGTCATGGCAGCGACAACACCAATAACAACAAGAGTTATTAAAACCTCTGCCAAAGTAAATCCGTTCACAATTTTTAAATCAGAAATTTTCATTTTTTTATTTTAACATAAATTATTTAAATTTCAAACATAAGCTCTCATCTATTCTATTCTATTAGAAGAATATAGATATTGAGTTTTTGTGTCAATTCTTTTGTTATATTAATTAATATTTTTAAATTTATTATCTAAACATATCGTGAATAATTAAAATTAAAAATAAAAATGACATACCTAATAAAAGACATGTCATTTTTCAAGAAATTATATTTATTTTTGAAAAATCTATGCAAACAATTTTTTCAATGCATCAACAACTTTTTGAAGAGGTGATTTGGGAGCTTCTGCACCGGCTTTTTCAAAACTGTCAGCTGCGGGTTCTTTTGCTGCTGCGGGTGCTGCTGCTTTAGTTTCAGCTTTTACTGCATTTTCAGCGGGTTTGTTAAGATACAAAGCGTTTGCCATAAGATTTAAATTGAACATGTTTTTCTCCTTTTTTATACATAAATGATGATTGACCACACTATGATTATAATACAGAAGAAAACCAAAAATTGCTACCGCAGACATAAATATTTTACATTTTTAACAAATTAAACATTAAAAAAGCATGCCCGAGAGCATGCTTTTAAATATCTGATTTTTAAAAATTTATTTCATCATATCTTTAAGAAAGAGGTGGTATGCAACGAAGTTTTTAACACCGTCTGCAACCTTTGTAAATACATTTTCCTTTTTGGGTGCTTCTTCTTCGGCATCATCTTTCTTCAAGAAAAGCTGGTATGCAACAAAATTTTTAACACCTTCTTTTACATTCTTGAAAAGAGTAATGGGGTTAAGATTTTCAACAACCGTTTTTAATACGGATTTTTTGGGTTCTTCTGTTTCATAAGAATATTCAAAACTGTCTTTGGGTGCTTCCTGTTTCAAAAGATTTGTATTTGCTGCTGCTTTGTTTGCTTCTTTTGTTTCAGCAACGGGCTGGTTAAGATACAAAGCATTTGCCATAAGATTTAAGTTATACATAGTTTTCTCCTTTTAAAATTCTGAACACTTACACACGGTTTATAACATAGGTGAAACATGAAAATTGCTTTTTTGGCATAAAAAGTTTATATTTCTTTACAATCCGGAAATTAAAAAAGCACGCCCGAAAGCATGCTCTTTTAAATATCTGATTTTAAAAATTATTTCATCATATCTTTAAGAAAGAGGTGGTATGCAACGAAGTTTTTAACACCGTCTGCAACCTTTGTAAATACATTTTCCTTTTTGGGTGCTTCTTCTTCGGCATCATCTT
>Ga0310696_10000283_pt1 | contig 86859 bp, 59 predicted proteins | sample AusTroGonzalo_MG_4_FD_203885 | JGI IMG/M metagenome (GOLD analysis project Ga0310696, IMG submission 203885) | Bovine rumen microbial communities from tropical cattle in Woodstock, Queensland, Australia - Gonzalo_02 (v2) (version 2) | ecosystem: Host-associated > Mammals > Digestive system >...
TGAGCCTGTATGCGATCTTTCTCCTTGCATATCAGCAGTCCGATGGTAGGGTTGTCGCGCCCTTCTTTTCTGAGAATATGGTTACACGAAACGACATACCCGCCCAACTGTCCGACATCGGCAAACTCAAACTTGCCTACCTTCACCTCTATCACCACATAGCACGAAAGGTTGAGATTATAGAACAGCAAGTCGATGAACTGTTCCCTTTCTCCCACCTGAAGGCGGTATTCCTTGCCGACGTAGGCAAAGCCGCTCCCAAGCTCAATCAAAAAATGTGTGATATTACTGAGTAGTTTATCTTTCAACAGCCTCTCGTTGTAACGGCCTGTAATGCCTGTGAAAGCGAAGTCGTAGGGGTCGCGTATCAGTTCCTGAGCCAAGTCACTTGTTTCATCGGGCAGCGTACGGTTGAAATTGGTTATCGCCTTGCCTTGTCGTTCATAGAGGCTTGTGGAAAGACAATTCAAAAGCACATTGCGACTCCAGCCGTTCTCCACAATCTGGTGGACGTAGAAAAATGCTTTTTCTGGATTGTCTGAACATTTGTCGATAATGTATTTATGGTGCCCCCATGGAACGGCAAAAATGTCAGCAATCGTTTTTGCCGCAACTTGTGGAGGGGTTTCTGCCCCAACTTGGGCCATATCATTGTCTGATAATTGTCCCTCAACTTGGGGGACAATTTGTTCCTCAACCCGAGAAGAAATATCTCCCCCAACTTGGGGGATATTTTTAATGTGTGAAGAATACAGAAGATAAAAAGCCCTTGTATAATACAAGTTGGTACGCGAGAAGCAATGCGCATTGGGTATTTCTCGCTGTAAGTCTATTGACAGATTTTTAATGATATTACTACCCCAGCGTTCCTCAATATGCATTTCCACGATGTCCCGACCCAGTTCCCAGTAGAACCGGAGCATCTCCTCATTTACCTTGACAGCAGACTTTATCTGACTGTGGCGATAGCGCGAGCTGAGTTCTTTCAGCCATTGCTTATAGTCTTTATCTAATATGGTTATCGACCTGCTCATGATGGATTCATTTTTTTGGTAGCATCTTCTTTACTTTCCTGCTTCTCATATCCATAGGTGAACTCTTATTCCATCTTCGTTGGAAGTGGGATTAGTCTGAGAGCCACCTTCGGCAATCCGGGGGCAAAGATAATGATAATTCTGCTTTAAACAGCAGAAAACGGAGAAAAGGTGGGGAATAATTATAGGATTATATGCAAAGATTCCACTAAAGCCTGAAAGGCGGATAAGAGCATTGGCTGGGAGAAAGCCCTTGCACTACCCTCTTAGGAGGGTAAGGCGAGGGACTTAGGAGGGTCAGGCGAGGGACTTAGGAGGGTTGGGCGAGGGACTTAAGAGGGTCAGACGAGGGCTTTCATGTCTTCGTCACAGAAAACATGGCGGTTTAGAGGAGGTGATTGCGTTAATGTTCTGAAATCGCTTCGCGGTTACTGTCCTTTTTCGTACCTTTGCCGCCACAACGAAAAAGAAGACGAGATATGGAAACAAACACCCAAATGACCTACGAAGAGGCCATTGCGCAGTTAGAAGAACTGGCCCGGCAGGCGGAGAACGGCACACTGCCCATCGACCAACTGGCCTCCAAGCTGAAGGATGCCCAACAGCTCTTGCAGTTCTGCAAGCAGAAGCTCACAGCCGCCGAAGAGGAAGTTGAGAAACTGCTGAATGCGTCAAAAAGCGAGGAATAAGACAAGGGCAAGAGCCACTTTCCCGACGTTTTGTGCGGCTGTTCCATAGTTTTTATGTACTTTTGCCGCCGAAAAAGCAAATTGAACCATAAAGATGAAAGAAATTGATTGGCAGAACCTGTCCTTCGGCTATATGCCGACCGACTACAATGTCCGTTGCTACTACCGCGACGGCAAGTGGGGCGAGATTGAAGTCACGTCCGACACAAGTATCAACCTGAGCATTGCCGCCACCTGTCTGCACTACGGCCAGGAGGCTTTTGAAGGCCTGAAGGCCTACCGCTGTCCCGACGGCAAGGTGCGCATCTTCCGTCCCGAAGAGAACGCTGCCCGCCTGCAAGCCACTTGCCGCGGCCTCGTCATGCCCGAACTTTCCACAGAGCGCTTCATAGAAATGGTGAAGAAGGTCGTTCGCATGAACGAGCGTTTCATCCCGCCCTATGAGAGCGGTGCCACGCTGTACATCCGTCCGCTGCTCATCGGCACCACGGCACAGGTGGGCGTACACCCCGCTTCGGAATACCTCTTCATCATCTTCGTGACGCCCGTAGGCCCGTACTTCAAGGGCGGTTTCGCCACGAACCCCTATGTCATCACCCGCGACTACGATCGCTCGGCACCCCTCGGAACGGGTTGCTACAAAGTGGGCGGCAACTACGCAGCCAGCCTCCGCGCCAACAAGTGGGCTCACGAGCAGGGCTATAGCTGCGAGTTCTACCTCGACGCCAAGGAGAAGAAGTACATCGACGAGTGCGGCGCTGCCAACTTCTTCGGTATCAAGGATAATACGTACATCACCCCGCTCAGCCACAGCATCCTGCCCAGCGTTACGAACATGAGCCTGATGCAGTTGGCCGAAGACTTGGGTCTGAAAGTCGAACGCCGCCAGATTCCCCTGGAAGAGCTCTCGACCTTCGAAGAAGCCGGTGCCTGCGGAACGGCAGCCGTCATCAGCCCCATCGAGCGCATCGACGACCCCATGACCGGCCACAGCTACGTCTTCGCCAAGGACGGCAAGCCCGGTCCCATCTCCAGCAAGCTCTACCACAAGCTGGTGAACATCCAGTATGGCATCGATCCCGACCTGCACGGCTGGACAAAGGTTGTCATTGAATGAGCAAAGGCAAGCTGGCGAAGTTCGCCGACATGGCAAGTTATCCGCACGTCTTCGAGTACCCGTTTTCGGTAGTCGAAGACGTGCCTTTTGAAATGCGTGGCCGTTGGCGCGAGGAGTTCTTCAAGAACGACCGTCCCATCGTCCTCGAACTGGGCTGCGGCCGGGGCGAGTACGCCGTGGGACTGGCCCGTCGCTATCCCGACCGCAACTTCATCGGCGTGGACATCAAGGGAGCACGTATGTGGAGCGGGGCCACGGAATCGCTGAAGGAGGGGCTGACGAACGTCGCCTTCCTGCGGACGAACATCGAGATTATCGACCGCTTCTTTGCTCCTGGTGAAGTACAGGAAATCTGGCTCACCTTCTCCGACCCGCAGATGAAGAAGGCTACCAAGCGCCTCACCTCCACCTACTTCCTCCAGCGCTACCGCCGCTTCCTGGAACCCAACGGCCTCATCCACCTGAAGACCGACTCCAACTTCCTGTTCACCTATACGAAGTACGTCACAGAGGTCAACCACCTGCCTGTGGAAGTGTGTACGGAAGACTTGTATAATGGGCAATGGATAATGGACAATGGACAATGGATAATGGACAATGGACAATGGACAATGGATAATGAAGCTTTATCCTCTTTTGACCTTTCCATCCGCACCTACTACGAGCAGCAATGGCTCTCCCGGGGACTGAGTATCAAGTACCTCCGCTTCCGTTTGCCCGCAGAAGGGGCTTTGGAAGAGCCGGACGTGGAAATCGAGTTGGACGACTACCGCAGCTACAACCGCGAGAAGCGCAGTTCCCTCGCCACCAGCAAATAGTTCGCTGTCTGCCGACTTTACAAGGCTGTTGGATAATGTGTGATGATTGAAACTAGTATGAAGGGTATTGATAGGATAAAAGCAAAGATGTACTCTATTTAGCGCTTTCCTTCAATCTTGTACGGTTGTCATTTCTGCTCGCTTTAAGATAGCAGAACGGTTCGGCCATACATCTATGACATTCCCAGACTTATCAAGAAGCGTTGTTGTCAAACTAACTGCCAATTCGTCCCCAAGTGGCGGCGCGAGCAGTGTCAACGTGCCCTCAAGATAAGAGGTATTGTCAAATTCCACATTAACTGTTCCCGTGGTGAATTTGTTGTCTGTGATAGAAAGCGACGTGATGGCACCAGATATTGATGTCCTGATAGTTCTTGTGGAGAATGGTATCTTCCTCTGGTCTTGTGGCCGAATATAATAGATCTCGCCCGTAATTTCATGGAGTTCCACGGGCACAGATGCTGCCTGTTCTCCTAAAACTTGAAAATTGAAGCTGCGGGCAAAAAGTCTCCCAGGCCACGCATTTATTGACAGCATACCAGCTTGGTGGTTTCTAAAGCTGTATCCAGTTCCATTATAAGAATAAAAATCCAACTGATGTTCTCCATGACGAAGATAGATAGACGTTTTTTCAGATCCTTTTATCCGCCATGTCTTGACCAACTTGCCGCCTGCATAGTCGGTAATGTATAGAGAATCTGAATATGAGGATAAGTGGAACTCTACTAAGTTGCTGTCATTACTCAACCCCGTCCCGTCGTCATCTGAAGAGCACGAGACACACGGCACTAATGAGCACACAAAAAATAGTAAGGCAACGGCGCCCGAGAATGTTTTCTTCATCATTTTGTTTTCTGGCTTTACGTTGCAAAGGTACAAAATATTCTACGAGGTAGAAAAGAAAATTGTGGTGAAATCGCCACAATTAATAGTTCTTTATCAAAAATCTTCTCAAATAGCTTGCAAGCTATCATATTGGCCACTGTCCTAAACCAATAGCCCCACCACGCATCACTGCGTAGTGGGGCTTCTTCAATTATGATGAAAGAAGAGGAAATTTAGAAGAGGGGAGAGGGATATACGCCCTCGTCTACGAGCTGCTTGATGCGCTCCACGGTGCCGGGACGGTCGGCGGCGTAGGTCACGCCGAACCACTTGGACGTGGTGTCGAGCACCTTCACGGTGGCTGTTCCTTCGTTGATGAGCTTATCGACCATCAAGGGGATGAAGAACTCGGCCTTCAGGTTCGTCATGTTCTTCGGGTCGGAGAGGAATTCCTTGAAGTATTCCTCGCTGTACTTGAAGTAGTCGGGAGTGAAGCCCCACATGTTCATGCTGACGGGGACGTTCTCGCCACCAACGGGCAGCCACTTGTCGCCGTCCTTGTAGCAAATCTCGCCGTCGATGCGCTCGATTTCGGTGCGCTCCACGACGTCCGTGAGGTTGCCTTCAGCATCCTTGCCGCAGACACCACGGGCCACGCTGCCGTTCTCCGAGAGGGTGTTGCCTACGCGGAAGCCAACCATAGCGTACTTGCCGGTGCTGCCTTCGGGCAGGTCGGCCAGGAACTTGCCGATGGTCATGAAAGCGTCGCGGTTGTAGAAGTCGTCGCAATTGATGACGCAGAAGGGCTCCTTGATGATGTCCTTGCCCATCAGCACGGCATGGTTCGTACCCCAGGGCTTTACTCGGCCTTCGGGAACGCTGAAGCCTGCGGGCAGGTCGTCCAGTGCCTGGAAGCAAAGTTCGCAGGGAACGTGGCCTTCGTATTTCTTCAAGACTTGAGTGCGGAACTGTTCTTCAAAGTCGCGGCGGATGACCCACACGATTTTGCCGAAGCCAGCCTGAATGGCGTCGTAGATGGAATAGTCCATAATGGTTTCACCATTGGGGCCGAGTGTGTCGAGCTGCTTCAGGCCACCATAGCGGCTACCCATACCAGCAGCAAGGAGGAAAAGAGTCGGTTTCATAAATTACGTTTATTAGATGTTTTAGGGATTTCTTGCGGCAAAGATACACATTATTTCTCTTTCGCAAGCAAAAAAGCAAAAAAAAGTTCCAGCGAACGCAAAATATCAGGTAAAGTGAAACCCGTCGGGGTTCAGACGTGAACCCTTAAGGGTTAGAAGCGGACCCCTTAAGGGTTGGAGCCTGAACCCTTAAGGGTTCGTAGGGCTGCACTTTCGAGCTAATAGCAAACGGGGAGGAAGTAGCATCAGAACGGATAGCCGACGGCGAGGTGGAAGCCGAGGGAGTCCCAGAAGCGGGGCATGTTGTAGTAGCCACTTCGGCTAGTCTCGTAGGGGGCATGGATGCCGACTCCCACATCGAAACGGAGGACGAGGAAGTCGAGGTCGTAGCGGATGCCGAAGCCTGTTCCCAAGGCAATGTCGTTCAGGAAACTGCCTGCGTCGATGGCACTGCCAGGGCGGGTGGACTCGGGCTGCATCAGCCATACGTTGCCGGCATCGAGGAAGAGGGCGCCAGAGAGGGTACCCACGAGGGGGAAACGGTATTCGACGTTGGCTTCGATCTTCAGGTCGCCCACCTGATCGACGTAGCTCCACGAGGAGTTTGCCGGGCGATAGCGGCCAGGGCCGAGCGTTCGCACGCCGAAAGCGCGGATGCTGTTGGCACCGCCTATATTAAAGAGGTCTGCGTAGGGAGCCATGGTGGAATTTCCGTAGCTCCATACAGCTCCGAGGAAGAGGCGTGTGGCCAGGGAGGTGTGAGTGGTGAGCGGGATGTTCTCGCGCCACTCTCCGGTCAGCTTCAGGAACTGGGCATAGGGGACGCCGAGCAGGTGCTTGTCGCGCTCCTGCAAGGGAAGGCCCCAGAGCGCCTGGAGGGTGTTGATGGCATTGCCGGCCTCCTTGACGTGGAAGATGAGGGCACGGGAGCGACCCTGGCGGGCACGGGGAGCATAGGTCAGGGTGTAGCTTATCGAGGGGACAAGCTGGTTGCGCATACTGACGTACAGGGCCGGGTTGGCATTCATGATGGAGTCGAAGCGGGCGGTGCGGTGCGAGAGCATATTGTAGTCCAGACGCAGAGGCACCAGCTCGTGCTTCCACCCGCGCCGACGCTGGTAGGTGTAGGCCAGTCGGCCGCCAAAGCTAATCAGGCGGAAGTAGGAGGCGCGGTTGGTCCAATCGACATCGATCTTGTAGTTGGTCGTGGCCATGGCGCGGCGGTTGAGCCGGCGTGTGAGGCCGAAGAACTTCAGGCGAGGATAGGTCAGCGTGAGGGCGGCACCAAGTTCGTAGGAGTTCAGCAGGCTGCGGTCGGCCTCGACCGTCTGCACGCCTGTCTGCCATTCGTAGGAACCGTAGACCTTGAAGTTCAGCGACTCGGCTCCCCGGAAGACGTTGCGCTTGGTCATACTCCATGCCAGTCCCGGCCCGAGGAGGCCGTTGCTTTTGTTGGTCAGCTTGGCATCGAACTCGCTGTCGTAGGGTTTGTCGAGGATGGCAAAGATGTTGACGTCGAGGGTGTCGCAGGTGGCAGAGGTGTCGCGCGGGGTGTAGTTCATCTGGATATTCGAGAAGACGCCCATGCCCGAGAGCTGCGACTGGATGATTTCGTGGAGTCGCTGGCGGTAGAGCGAGCCACGCTCATAGAAGAGGTTGTGGCGGATGGCTCCGTAGCGAAGGGGAGGCTTGGGGGTGTTGCCGTTCCAGCGGAGGACATTGCCGTCGCGGGTCAGGAGGCTGTCGGTGATGTGGAAGTCGTTGCCCGAGAGAACGGTGATGCTGGTGCGTCCCATGTAGAAACGGTTCCTGGCCTGCGGCGGAAGGTCAGCCTTGGGACGCACTTGCAGATGTCCCACGAAGGGCTGCTGCAAGGTGTCGGCGCGGAAGGTGATGTACTCGGGACGGAAATAGTAGAAGCCGTTGGCACGGAAGAGGTCGGAGAGGCGTTGGCGTTCGGCATCGAGCTGAGGGGCCACAAAGGCGTCACCCTCGTGAATCGTGCTCTGTGCGGCCGTGGCACGGATAAGGCTGTCGGTAACGTGGTCGAAGCGCTGGTACTCGATATGGCCGAAGCGGTAGAGGGGACCGGGATAGACGGAGTAGCCCAGGCGTGCTTTCAGGGAATCGTGGGCGTGGGGGTGCACTTCAAAGTTCACGCGGCCGTGGAAGAAACCGTAGTTGCGCAGTGTGTTCGCGGCCACCTGCGAGCGCAGGCGTGGATTGGCGGTGGTGAGGGTACGCGGGGTCGAAGCGAAGGAGTTGAACATCCACTTCCCGAACTTCGTGTGGCTGTTCACGTAGCGGTTGTAAATCCACAGGCCGACGGGGAAAGGCGAACGGACGGTGCTGCTGCCGAAGACGCTGCCTGAAGGAGGATAGGCCAGAGCTGCATCGACCTCTTCGCGCACGTTCTGTAAGGCGCTTTCGTAGATAGCAATTTCACGGTGAAGGCTGTCGCGCTGTTCCCGGCTGAGTTCCTTGTCTCCGGCCTGTTCCACCAGCCTCCGCAGCACGGCATTGGCGTCCGTATGCCCGGAGAGGAGGTTGTCCACAGCCGTATAGGCGTCGGCCAGGGCGGTGATGACTCCCGTGCTGTCGGCCTGTTTCTTCGGTTTCTCTCCCTTGGCCCGTGCCTCGCGCCCCCATGCAATCTCGGAGATTCCCGTATAGAGGACTTCGCCCTCGGGCAGATTGGAGGTGGTGGAGCAGGAGGTCAATGCGACAAAGGACAAGATAAAGAATAATGCCAGTCCATTAAGCCCGTAAAGCCCATTAGTCCTTGTTCTATCGAATATGTACTTCCTCATTTCTTACTTTTCATTTCTCTTGAACAGGAAGAGTTCGCCCAGCTTGTCCGTCTTGCGGCGCATGACCAGTCCGGCTCCCATCTCTATGACCTCGCCATCGAGCAACGACTCGTAGTTCTTATCGTAGAAGAGGTTGACGTAGCGAGTGGCGTTCTTGTCCAAACGGTATTCGATGCTGACGTTGTCGATGAGGGTCTCGCCGGTGTTCTGTACGTTCTCGCCGGAGCTGACCTTGCCGCCAATGACGACGCTGACGCGGTTGCCCCAGAATCGCTTGGCAAAGCGGAAACTGTAGTCGGTCTGCGTCGTACCGGTTGCGTTCTTGCCCTGTTCAACGCCGATGGACAAGTCTACGCTCTTCAGGGCTTTGCCCGTGATGTTGGAGACCTGACTCTGGAGGAAGGCGTTGAGGGCATTCTGCCCCGTGAATCCGTTGCTGCCGCCCTCGTTGAGGTACATGCCCGTAGCCAGCATCGTCACGGCCACGCGACCGCGCTGTTCGGCCGACATCGTAGCCAGCTCGTTCTGCAGCGCCATGTCCTCCGGGGCATCGAGCGTGAACTCCAATCCCAGGTTCTCCAGGGTCTGGGTAATGTTCATGCCCACGTCGAAGTTCACGGTGCGCGGCTGCTCGTTCTCGGTGATGGTGGTTTTCAGGCGTTCGGTGGCGGCGAGGTTCAGCGTCGGGTTCATCATCGGACCGCGGAACTCCACGTAGCTGCCGCTCTTGATGGTAAACTCCTTCAAGGGGATGACCATCATCGTGTACTTCAGCATACCGCTGTTGATGGTGTAGCGGCCGTTGAGCTGAAGGTCTTTCTCGGGCGAGTAGGTCAAAGTAAGGTCGCCCCCGCCCTCGAGGTCCACATAGCTCGAAGCGTCAGCATTGAGCAGGCAGTGGACGCGGGCGGCATTGCTGATGCTTACGTTCATGACGATGTTCATGTGCTGCGGACGTGCCGAAAGCTCCTCGACGAACACACGCAAGCTGTCCTCGAAGTCCACGAACTCCACGAGGTCAGACAACTGGTCTTCAGTGGCGAGGGGAGAGTCTTCGAGGATATAAGTAACGTCCGTGTCGCCCAGCACGGTCAGACGGCCGAACATTCGCAGGTCGTCCAACGTGCCGCGCAGCATGGCGCTGAAGTCCACGAAGACCTTGCCATAGGCGACGGACTTCTGCGTCTTCTTGGCGTTGATGAGCTCGAAGTTCTTGGCAGCCAGGGAGGCGTCTACACCAATACGGCTGAGGTCGGCGAAGTCAACGCTTCCGTCGAAGGTGAAGGGATCCTTGCCCGTGGAGTAGACCTTGATCTTGTCCAGACGCATACTGCTACGTTTCACGCGGATGGTATCGTCCTCGAAACGTAGGTTCAGGCTGTAAGCATCGGAGAGCAGGCGCAGGCCGCTGGTAATCAGTTGGCCATCGACAACAGGCTTCGACGTGGTTCCTCCGACGTGGATGTCGCCGATGGCCACGCCTTCGAGTCGCGCCATGCCGTCGGGGATGAAGCCGTTGGCCATCGAGAAGGGCAGGCGTTCCAAGGCTGCCGTCAGGTCGAGCAGGCCGTCGTCTCCATGAGGAGTATAGGAACCCGTGAAGGTGGCCACGGGCATCCCCGTCTGCATCAGGGTTCCATCGACAAAGTGACTGCCGTCGGCCTCGGGCAGGTAGACGGCTTGCAGCCCAATCCGCCCGAGCGGGGCACCCTCGTAGGTCATGTTGTCCACGGTCAGGTCGGCCGAAACGCTGACATTCTCCTGCGTCTGGATGAAGTGGGCGTCGCCTTGCAGGATGCCCGTCAGGCGTGGGGCATAGGGCAGGACGGTCATCAGTTCGCCAAGGTTGAAGCTATTCAGGGCGAGGGAGAGATCCTGCAAAGCCTCTTCATTGGGCGAGGAGTAGAATTGCAGACCTGTGCCGTCGTCGGCCAGCAGGTTGAGGTCGGCCAACAGACGACCTCCACGTCCGAGCATGACGAAATTCTCCTCGTTGAGGTGGAAGGTTCGGTAGGCGATGATGGGATTCAGGGGAGTCAGGTGCAGGCGGAATCCCTCGTCGGCAACGATTGCCTGCAAGCCGAGGTCTACGCCCTTGCGCCCGCGCTCGTCATAATATATAAGGTGTGCGCCTGCGCCCGTGGGTAGGAGATAGGCCTCCAGCCGTGAGTCAAAGGTAATGCGGGGATTGCGTTTGTCGTTGCGCACATGGGCATCCAACCGCACTCCCGTGGAGTCCTGGTAGACGTGCATCCGTATAGTGTCGAGGAGGATGGCACCCGTATTCATCTTGTAGACGTGGCCGCCGCCGTTAATTCCAACCAGCGGGTCCAGGTTCACGTCGAGCCGCGCCTGTTCGAAGGCGTAGCCCATCGTTGCCAAGATGTCATGCATGGGATTATGCTGGCCACTACGCAGATGGAAGTCTATCTGCGGCAGTCGGCGGACGAGGGCATCGGTGTCCAAGCGACGCTCCTGCATCTGCACGCCTAACTCGCGGGTGAAGTGGTCGAGTTGTCCGAGCAGGCGGTCATAGCCAGTACGTCCATTGGCCGTCAGGAGGAGGTCGCCCGTGGTGAGGTAGACGTGGGTCGTGTCGGGCGAAAGCTCGGCATCGAGTCGAATGTTTTCCGGTCGGAACAGGGAGTCGGCCGTCTGGAGCAGGATGTCGGCGATGCCACCGCGCAACTCATAGCGGTCGCGGAGATTCGTGGTACCATCGAAGTGCAGACACATGGAAGTATTCAGGGGAGCATCCGTCACGCCCAACGCGTACAGGTCGGCACGCGAGAGGTCTAAGGAAAAAGTGACATCCGTCTCCCGATGACCGAGCAAGGCATCGAGGTCGGCCTGTGCCGTCAGCAGGTCGCTGGTAGCATTCAGCCGGGCATGGCCGCGACCATTGGCAATGTGGGCCTCAGCACTCATGCCACTCATATCGATGCCCTTGTAGGTCATCTGGGTGAGTTCCAAAGCGGCATCCAGTTGTGTCGTATGTGACAACAAGTCTGTTCCGCTGCCTCGCAGAGAGCCTTTCAAGCCCACGACTCCGAGGCTGTCCTGGGGCAGGAAGTGGTCGAGGTTCATCCTGCGGGCCAGGAACTGTGACTCGTAGGCCAAAGGTTCAGCCGTATTCACTTCGCCCTTGACAGTCAACGTACCATTTCCCTCACGCAGTTGGGCACCAAGGTCCATCTGAGAACCGGCCATCGTCAGGACACCATCCATGGTCATCTTAGGAAGCCGGAAACCTTGCAGCCCTAAGCCCCGACGCAACCAGGTAAGGTCTTGCGTCAGGAGGTCGAAATCCAGACGGACATACCGGCTGGCAGAGTCGGTCAATGATTGCAGGTCACCCGTTGCCCGAAGGTCAAAGGCTCCAGGGAGGGAGAAGCCGACACGGCGCAACAACAGGCGGTCGATGTTCCCTTCGGCCAACAGTTGGACGCGGGTTGCCGTATCAGGACAGGTCTCCCTGATGTCCTTGACAATCCCCTCTCTCAGGTCCTCCGGCAACCAAGGTTCTGCGTACTGGAAGAGTTGCTGCTTGTTCAGACGGGTGTCGAGGCTGAGAAACAGGAAACCGCCCTTGTTCGGGGTAAACGCCCGGAAGTCAAATTCGGCAGAAGCTGCGAGTTCGGAGTTGCCCAGCCGCAAAACCGCCGAAGGCACCTGGAGGTGTTCGCGGCCGAGATCCAAGGCAATGCTGTCGGCCGTCAAAGCAATGGGAGAGAAATCCATGAACTTACCGTCGGCCATCGTCAATCGCACGCGGGAATCAGTAATGGCTGTACGGTGAATATCTATTTTCCACTCCACAGGAGCGCTCACGGTCGTATCCTCTTCGACTACGGTATCGCGCATGACGACATCGAGATCCAAGCCACGGGCCTCAACATGGCTGAGGTCAACGTGTTGCGCCTGCAAGTCTAGGTCATCATGTATCATAAACTCATCCAAGCTTCCGCGTATGACCAGCGAAGCTATCATCTCCTTACTATCTACCTGCACACCCCGTAGGGTCACCGCTTCCACCCCAACACGCTTGTGCCAGAGATTCGAGAAGTCGAGGTCTATAACCGTATGTTCCGCTGCTACAAGCGTATCGGCTGCCTCATCGAGGACAACCAACTCCTGCAAATCCACATCAAGCGGGAAACGAAGACGGAGGCGACCCACGGAGACCTCCATCCCCGTAGCGGCCGACACATACTCCGTAGCCTTCCGCACGGCAAAGTCCTGTACGGGAGGCACGTAAAGCAATGTCCCCAACAAGAGAATCAGCAACAGCGGCGTTGCCACAACGATGCCCGTCCACTTCAGAATGCGCTTCATCAGCTCCTTTCTCATTGTTTCCGCCGCAAAAGTACAGCTTTTGCTGCAAACAGCAAAAAGAAACCTCGAACTTTTCTATCCTGCGCCAAACCGGGCGGAAAGAAAAGGTACAAACACAACAAACCACACGCGCTCAGTCTGAAGTTTCAAGCGTCACTTCAAGCCGAGCGCGTGTAATTCGTTGTGAGGTTATTTATTTAACCGAAATCTTCTTGCCGTGGCGGGTTTTCCCTGCCGTAGCAGGAAGGGATTACTCCTTACCGAGGAGGAGCTTCATCATCTCACAGGCAGCTTTGGCTACCGAGGTACCGGGGCCAAAGACGGCGGCGACGCCTGCCTTGTAGAGGAAGTCGTAGTCCTGGGCGGGGATGACACCACCGGCGATGACCATGATGTCCTCACGACCGAGCTTCTTCAGTTCCTCAACGAGCTGCGGGATGAGGGTCTTGTGACCAGCAGCGAGGCTGGAAGCGCCGACGATGTTGACGTCGTTCTCCACGGCTTCGCGGGCTGCTTCGGCGGGCGTCTGGAACAAGGGTCCCATATCGACATCGAAGCCGCAGTCGGCATAACCCGTTGCAACGACCTTTGCGCCGCGGTCGTGACCGTCCTGACCCATCTTGGCAACCATGATACGAGGACGACGGCCCTCCTGTTTTGCGAACTCTTCGGTGAGGCGGCAGGCTTCCTCGAAGTCTGCATCAGCCTTGCTTTCTGAACTATACACGCCTGAAATGGTTCTGATGACTGCTTTGTAACGGCCCACGACAGCTTCGCAGGCGTCGGAGATTTCGCCGAGGGTGGCACGGTGACCAGCGGCTGTGACGGCGAGGTCGAGGAGGTTGTGCTCGCTCTTCTTGCCATCGGCAAATTCCTGCACGCAGGCGGTGATGGCAGCGAGGTCCTGCTTGACCTGAGCTTCGTCGCGGTTGGCGCGGAGCTGCTTGAGAGATTCTTCCTGCTGGAGGCGTACGGCGGTGTTGTCGATTTCGAGGATGTCGATGGGGTCCTCGTGCTCGAGGCGGTACTTGTTCACGCCCACGATGGTCTGCACGCCGCTGTCGATGCGGGCCTGCGTGCGGGCGGCTGCTTCCTCGATACGCATCTTGGGCAGACCCGTCTCGATGGCCTTAGCCATGCCGCCGAGCTTCTCGATTTCCTGGATGTGCTCCCAAGCCTTGAGGTAGAGCTCCTGCGTCAGCTTCTCGACGTAGTAGGAACCAGCCCACGGGTCGATGTGCTTGCAGACCTGTGTCTCGTTCTGGATGTAGATCTGCGTGTTACGGGCGATACGTGCGCTGAAGTCGGTGGGCAGTGCGATGGCCTCGTCCAGGGCGTTGGTGTGCAGGGACTGTGTGTGACCCAGCACGGCGGCCATGGCCTCGATGCATGTGCGGCCCACGTTGTTGAAGGGGTCCTGCTCGGTGAGGGACCAACCGGAGGTCTGGGAGTGCGTGCGCAGGGCCATGGACTTGGGGTTCTTGGCGCCGAAGCTCTTGACAATCTTGGCCCAGAGCAGACGGCCGGCACGCATCTTGGCGATTTCCATGAAGTGGTTCACACCGATGGCCCAGAAGAAGCTGAGGCGCGGTGCGAAGGCGTCCACGTCGATGCCGGCGTTGATACCTGCACGGAGGTAGTCCATGCCGTCGGCCAGCGTGTAGGCCAGCTCGATGTCGGCGGTGGCACCAGCCTCCTGCATGTGGTAGCCGGAGATGGAGATGCTGTTGAACTTAGGCATCTTCTGTGAGGTGTACTCGAAGATGTCGGCGATAATCTTCATGGAGAAGGCGGGCGGATAGATGTAGGTGTTGCGCACCATGAACTCCTTGAGGATGTCGTTCTGGATGGTTCCGGCCATCTCCTCGAGCTTGGCGCCCTGCTCCAGACCGGCGTTGATATAGAAGGCGAGCACGGGGAGCACGCCGCCGTTCATGGTCATGGAGACGGACATCTTGTTCAAGGGGATGCCAGCGAAGAGCACCTTCATGTTCTCGAGGGAGCAGATGCTAACGCCTGCCTTGCCGACGTCACCCACCACGCGGGCGTTGTCGGGGTCGTAGCCGCGGTGTGTGGGCAGGTCGAAGGCCACGGAGAGGCCCTTCTGTCCGCTGGCGAGGTTACGGCGATAGAAGGCGTTGGACTCCTCGGCGGTGGAGAAACCGGCGTACTGACGGATGGTCCACGGGCGGAAGGGGTACATCATGCTGTACGGGCCACGGAGGAACGGAGGAATACCGGCGGCGAAGTTCAGGTGTTCCATGCCTTCGAGGTCTTCCTTCGTATAAACGGGCTGAATATCTATTTGCTCGGGAGTCTTCCAGTTGGCGGTGATGCCATTCTCCCGCTGCCATTGCTGACCGTTTTTCTGTTCGATGCCAGCAAATATGTCTATGTCTTTAAAATTTGGTTTCATAGGATCGGACCCCCTCCCCGCTCCCCCTCAAGGGGGAGAGTAGAATGTCTTGTGGGGAGGAATTCTACATAAAATGATTCTTAATTATAATACAAATCTATTCTTGTTAAGTAACCACCCCCTCCCTTAAGGGAGGGTGAGGGGAGGGTCTTTAGATGCCCAGCTTTGCGTTAAGTTCTTTCAAAGTCTTCAATTGGTCAACACGCACATGGATGAAGTTCTCGATGCCGGCGGCCTTGAGGTCTTCGGAGCAAGCGGGGGCGCCTGCGATGATGAAGATGGCCTTGGGGTCAGCAGCCTTGAAGGCATTGAAGGCGGGGATGCCGTATTCTGCGTACTCGTCGTCGCTGGAGCAGAGCACCACGATGTCAGCACCTGCCTTGACAGCAGCCTCAACACCTTCTTCCACGGTCGGGAAGCCGAGGTTGTCGATGACCTTGTAGCCGGCAGCGGCGAGGAAGTTGCAGGAGAACTGGGCGCGAGCCTGACGCATGGCGAGGTTGCCGATAGTCAGCATAAAGGCGATGGGCTGCTTGGCAGCCTTCTCGGTCGTGAGGCGCAGGGTCTCGAAGTCGGAGGCGAGGCGGCTGGTCTTGAGGGCGGGCACGTCGGCGTCGGAGGTGTGGGTTGCGACGCAGTCACAACATGCGGAACTGGGCTGCTTGCCTTCGCTGGTCTCGGTGAAGTTGGGGAACTGGTTGGTGCCGAGGAGGAACTCCTTTCGCTTGCCGACGTTGGCGTGGCGGGTGGCATCTGTGCTGTTGATGGCATTCTGGATGGTACCAGCCTTGACAGCAGCGAGGAAACCACCTTCTTCTTCAACGGCGAGGAACAGCTTCCATGCTTCCTTGGCGATGGCTACGGTCAGCTCTTCCACGAAGTAAGAACCGCCGCTGACATCCACAATCTTGTCGAAATGGCATTCTTCCTTCAGCAGCAACTGCTGGTTGCGGGCGATGCGCTCTGCGAAGTCCGTCGGAACCTCGTAAGGAGCATCGAACGGAGTGACAACCATTGAGTGAATGCCAGCCAAAGCGGCGCTCATGGCTTCCGTCTGCGAACGGAGCATGTTCACGTAGCTGTCGAAGACCGTCTGGTTGTAAGTCGTGGTTGAAGCGTTGATGCACATTTGCGCGGCGGCGGTATCGCCGCTTACGCCAAGATACTGCTGCACAATCTGTGCCCAGAGGAGGCGTGCAGCACGGAACTTAGCAATCTCCATGAAGTAGTTGCCGCCGATGCCCATGTAGAACTTGATCTTCTTGGCGGCGAGGTCCACGGGAACGCCGGCATTGACAAGCTGCTCCAGGTATTCCTTACCCCAAGCGAGGGCGTAGCCGAGTTCCTGATAGACATAAGCACCGCTGTTGCAAAGCAGGTCGCTGTGGATCATCACGCAGCGCAGGTTGGGAAAGTCCTTGAGCTTCTCTACGAGCTTGGGCATGTCGGGCAGGAGCATGGTGGTGTCCTTGCCCTTCATGAGCATCCGCTCAATGGGGTCGAAGCCGATGCCGCCGACAATCTTCTCCTTGTCGTAGCCCTTCTTCTCGAAGTAGGCCACCAGAAGGTCTGTCAGTTGCAGCACGTGGCGCTGGCAAGCGCGGTAGCTCACTTCCACACATTCGCAGCAGATTCCGTCGAGCAGGGTCTCGATGAACCCGGCGTTGAGTTCTGCGTGCCCCACACGGAAGCCGATGCTGTTGACACCCTTGTTCAGGATATCGAGAGCCTTGGCGTTTGCTTCCTTCGGGTCGTTGACGACAATGTTCTGGCGGACATACCACTTGTTGTCAGCCTTCTTGTTGCCGCGCACGAAGGGAAATTCGCCGGGCAAGGCATTGACGGTGGGCAGTTTGTCCACGTCTTCCTTCAAATAGAAGGGTTGCATGGAGAAGCCTTCGTTGGTTCTCCAGACCATTTTCTTCTCGTAGTCAGCGCCCTTGAGGTCAACCTCAATCTTGTCGCGCCATTCCTGGCGGGTCGGGGCGGTGAAGTCCGCGAAGAGTTTTTCTTTACTATCTGCCATAGAAAGATTAGAATTTAATTAAATGATATTTAAGGTATGGTTGAATCGACCATTTTAATGGATAAATCCTGATAAAAGCGAGCAAAAGTAGTAAAGTTTGTCGGAGCGGCCAAATTTATCAGGCAAAATTGTCGGCAAATACGACAATAACGCAAGGAATTTGGAAGAAAAGCATTCTTCGTCCGAAAAAAGATGTACCTTTGCGCCCGCTTATGATTGTATGTATCGCAGAAAAACCATCCGTAGCGCGTGACATCGCAAATGTCCTCGGCGCACATCACGACTGCGGAGGCTACATAGAAGGCAATGGCTATCAGGTGACTTGGACTTTCGGTCACCTTTGCGAGCTGAAGGAGCCCCACGAATACACCCCGATGTGGAAGATGTGGAGCCTCTCGCAATTGCCCATGATTCCCGGCCGCTTCGGCATCAAGCTGAAAGATGACAAGGGCGTGGAACGCCAGTTCGCCGTCATCGAGAAACTGATGCAGGCAGCCGACGGCATCATCAACTGCGGTGATGCCGGGCAGGAAGGTGAACTTATCCAACGATGGGTGATGCAGAAGGCGGGGGCTAAGTGTCCCGTTCAACGTCTATGGATTTCCTCGCTGACGGAAGAAGCCATTCGCGAAGGTTTCCAGACGCTAAAGGACCAGCGTGAATACCAGAGTCTCTACGAGGCCGGACTCTGCCGGGCTATCGGCGACTGGACCTTGGGCATGAACGCCACGCGCCTATACACTTTGAAGTATGGCTCCAAACACCAAGTCCTCAGCATCGGCCGTGTGCAGACTCCGACCTTGGCACTCATCGTCAACCGCCAGCACGAAATAGACAACTTCAAGCCCGAGACCTACTGGGTGCTGACGACCGTCTACCGCGACACGACCTTCACCGCCGTGATGGAAGAGGGCGACCGCGGCTTCAAGAGTCAGGAGGAAGGACAGAAAGCCCTGGATGCCATCCGCGACCTGCCTTTTGAAGTCATCAAGGTGGAGAAGAAGGCTGGCAAGGAAGCGCCACCCCGACTCTTTGACCTCACCTCGTTGCAGGTGGAGTGCAACAAGAAGTTCGGCTACAGCGCCGACCTCACCCTGCAACTTATCCAAAGTCTTTACGAGAAGAAGGTGGCAACCTACCCGCGTGTGGACACGACCTACCTGCCCGACGATGTCTACCCGAAATGCCCGCAGATACTGGCGAACATGACGCCTTATGCAGGCTTCATCCAACCCCTCTTTGCCGACGGGAAGAAGCTGGAGAAAAACAAGAAAATCTTCGACAACAGCAAGGTCACCGACCACCATGCCATCATCCCAACACCGACGCCCGTCACGTCGGTTAGGCTGACGGATATGGAGAAGCGCGTCTACGACCTCATCGCCCGCCATTTCATCGGCGTGTTTTATCCTGAATGCAAGTTCGAGCAGACTACGGTGTTGGGGGAGGTCAGACCCACCCCCGCCCTCCCTTTTAGGGAGGGAGCGGAATGTTCTGACTGGGCATCCGCCAAGCCCTCAAATGGACTCTCAAGCGAACACCCTTCACAGGTGACTGCTCCCACCCTAACAGGGAGGGCGGGGGGTGGGTCTATTCTTTTTAAGGCCACGGGCAAGCGCATCGTTGACCCAGCTTGGCGCGTGCTATGGGAAAAGAAGAAACCCGCCGCAGCGACGGTTGCCACTTCCGATAGTTCATCCGAGGGCACCACCGAGACGCAGGACGAGAAACCTCAGGACGAGGAACGCACCCTGCCCGCCTTCAAGAAGGGCGAGAGCGGGCCGCACGTCCCGAACCTCGCAGAGAAGCAGACCACGCCGCCCAAACCTTACACCGAAGCCACCCTGCTCCGCGCCATGGAGACGGCAGGCAAGCTCGTGGAAGACGATGAACTGCGCGACGCCCTGAAGGAGAACGGCATCGGACGCCCTTCGACCCGCGCCGCCATCATCGAGACGCTGTTCAAGCGCAACTACATTCGTCGCGTGCGCAAGAGCCTGGCTCCCACGGAAACGGGCAAGGAACTCATCAGCCTCATCCATGAGGAGCTACTGAAGAGTGCGGAACTCACGGGAATCTGGGAGAAAAAGCTACGGCAGATAGAGCGTCACGAGTACGACGCCGCCACTTTCATCGCCGAATTGAAGCAGATGGTCACGGAAATCGTGCTGAAGGTTATGAGCGACAGTTCCAACCGTCGCGTACCGCCGGCACAATAAATAATAAGGTATAAGCGTTATATTAAGTGGAAAGTGAAAAGTGAAGCATAAAAGTTTCCATAGAAGTTGGATGCTGCGTGGGTGGAGACATCTGCGCCGTCTGCCTGTTCGCACACTTTCTTATTCTTTGCTCTTCACGCTTTCACTCTTCACGCTATCCCTCCTCCTTTCCTGCAACGCCGAGAGCAACCTCCGGAAGGGCGACGAGTTCTACAGCCGCGGCGAGTTCTACGATGCCGCCGCAGAATACAAGGCCGCCTACTCCAAGACCAAGACGCGCGAACGCGGCAAGCGGGGCGAACGTGCCCTGAAGATGGCGGAGTGCTACCGCCGCATCAACTACACGGCAAAGGCCATCGGCGCCTACCAGAACGGCATCCGCTATCTGGAGAAGTCCAAGGCCGACCGGCAGAAGATTCGCGATGCCGTAGCGGCCAGCCAACGCGACAAGAAACCCTCGGAAACGCCCTTCATGGACCGACAGGACTCCCTGGACGACGCCGCCATGCTCGAAGCCACCCTGAAACTGGCCCAGCAGCAGCACAAGAACGCCGACTACAAGAATGCCATCAAGACCTACGAGCAATTCCTCGAACAAAGTCGGGTGCTCTATCCCCTCTATCCCACCATCTGCTCGCCGCAGAACGACACCCTGGCCATGAACGGCATCATCGGTGCCAGGCAGGCCCTGCTCATGAAGCAGCGTCCGACCTTGCACACAGTCAGGAAGGAGCCGCTGCTGAACTCGCGCCGCGCCGACTTCTCCCCAGCCCTCTTCGGCGACGACTGGGACCAGCTCTACTGGACGAGCACCCGCCCACAGGCTACGGGCGACGAACTGAGCGGCATCACTGGCACCAAGTACGCCGACATCTTCCGCAGCAGGAAAGACGACAAGGGCAAGTGGGGCACGCCCGAGGTTGTAGAAGGCGAACTGAACTCCGAGATGGAGGAGGGCGTCTGCTGCTTCTCGCCCGACGGGAAGACCATGTACCTCACGCGCTGCACCTCGGACCCCGACTACCCGCGCTATGCCACCATCTTCACTTCGCAACGCAGCGACGCCTCGTGGTCCAAGCCACAGGAGCTGAAAATCTCCAAGGACACCCTTTCCTGCTTTGCCCATCCGGCCGTCTCGCCCGACGGGCGATGGATCTACTTCGTCAGCGACATGCCTGGCGGCCACGGCGGCAAAGACCTCTGGCGCATATCCGTTGAGGGGAAAGTCCTGGGAGGAGCCGAGAACCTCGGTGCCCCCATCAACACGCCTGGCGACGAAATGTTCCCGACATTCCGCCCAAATGGTGAGCTCTACTTCTCCAGCGACGGCCATCCGGGCATGGGCGGCCTCGACCTCTTCGTGGCCACGGAAGACACCACCACCCACGAGTGGACCGTCAAGAACATGGGCTATCCGATGAACTCCGCCGGCGACGACTTCGGCATGACCTTCGAGGGCGTGCACAACCGCGGCTTCTTCTCCACCAGCCGGGGCGACGCCCGCGGATGGGACCACCTGATGAGCTTCGAGTGCCCTGAAGTCCTGCAGACCGTCAAGGGATGGGTCTACGAGAAGGACGGCTACGAGCTGCCAGCCGGCCTCGTCCACATGATTGGCACCGACGGCACGAACCAGAAAATCAGCGTCCGCGGCGACGGCAGCTTCGAAGTCGTGGTTCAGCCCCAAGTGGAATACCTCTTCCTCGGCACCTGTAAAGGCTACCTGAACCATGCCGAGCAGTTGGCCGTGGACACGAGCAGCGTCAGCCGCGAATACGTGCTCCAGTTCCCACTGGCCAGCATCACGGCTCCCGTGCTCGTGCGCAACGTCTTCTACGAGTTCGACAGCGCGGCCCTGACCGAGAACAGCACAACTGCCCTCGACAGCCTCGTCAATCTGTTGAACGAGAACCCGAACATCACCATCGAACTCAGTGCCCACTGCGACTACCGGGGCAACGACCAGTACAACGAACGCCTCAGCCAGCGCCGTGCCGAGAGCGTCGTCAACTACCTCATCGACCACGGCATCCCCTCCGACCGCCTGACGCCCAAGGGCTATGGCGAGAGCCGTCCGAAGATTGTCAAGCGGCGCATTGCCGAGCAGCACGCCTTCCTCCAAGTGGGCGACACCTTGACCGAGGCCTTCATCCGCGCCTTGCCCAATGAGGAGCAGCAGGAAATCTGCAACTCCCTGAACCGCCGCACTGAGTTCCGCGTCCTCCGCACCACCTACGGCCTCTTCGACAAGCCCGTCGCCAAGAAGCCAGAGGAATCCACCCAAGAATAAACCATGTCCCTACACCACGCCCGAGGCTTTGAGCAGAAACCCTTAAGGCTTAGGGCAGGAACCCTTAAGGGTTAGACGGTGAACCCTTAAGGGTTAAGGCTCGAACCCTTAAGGGTTCCTGCGGGTCCCACTAATGGGACACGGCAGCCCTCTTGGCAGATTCAAAGAACGGGCCAAGGGAAAAACCAATAAAAAACAAGCTCCTACCCAAAAAAGTTCTTCTTTTCTTGCGCGTTTCTCGTAAGAAAAGCGTACCTTTGCGCCCGTCAAAACCATCCTTTATTCCGTAAATGGACGATTATCATCAACGTAACACTGATTAAGGGACGGAGGTTCGCATCGCATATCGGGCCTCTCGGACCCGCCTAACCCTTGGAGGCAACGCCTTCTCAAAAAGAATTTTAGGACTATGCGAACCTATTGGAACACTCAACGCGGCCTGCACACCCTGGAGCAATGGCAGCCCAATTGCTGGGTACAGGTCACCTGTCCGACAAGCGACGACGCGGACTTCCTGCAAAACGAGCTTAAGATTCCCGACTACTTCCTCGACGACATCGCCGATACCGAAGAGCGTGCCCGCTACGACTACGACGACGGATGGATTCTCATCATCCTGCGCATCCCTTACGTCAAGGAGGTGAAGTCCCGCACGCCCTATACGACCATCCCCCTGGGTATCATCCTGAAAGGCGACGTCTGCATCACGGTCTGCAACTTCGAGACCAACCTGATGATCGACTTCGTGACCTATCAGCAGAAGCGTGGCCTCGGCTTCACCGACGCCGTGGACATGGTCTTCCGCCTTTTCCTCTGTGCCGCCGTGTGGTACCTGAAGCGGCTGAAGCAGATCAACGCCCGCATCGAAGCTGCCAAGCAGCACCTCGACCGCAAGATAGACAACGTAGACCTCATCAACCTCAGCCGCCTACAGGACAGCCTCACCTACTTCGCCACCTCCATCCGAGGCAACGAGACCCTGCTCTCGAAGCTGAAGTTCAAGCTGCCCGTAGACGAACTCGACGCCGACCTCATCGAAGACGTCACCATCGAGATGAACCAGGCACGGGAGACCACAGGGATTTATGCCAACATCCTCGACTCGATGATGGAGACCTATGCCAGCATCATCAACAACAACATGTCCACGGTGATGAAGACGCTGACTGTCATCACCATGTTCATGATGCTGCCCACGCTCGTAGCCTCGTTCTTCGGCATGAATCTCGTCAACGGAATGGAAGCCACTCCATACGGTTTTCTCATCGCTATCCTTATCTCTGTGATACTTACAGCCGCTTTCTGGTGGTATTCGAAGCGGGAATCGTGGCTTTGAGCGAAAAACTTGGCGAAAAGTTAGGCCGTTCCGATTATTTTCCGTTAATTTGCTGCGCCTTTTGGCACATAATGAACCATAACAGCTACTTAAACCGTAAGCAACATGACTGAAACCAACGAACTGCAGCCCACCCTCGAGAACGAGGCACAGGCAGCGGAAGTACAGACAGCGTCTGCGCCCGAGACTACCGAGACGCAGGCCGAAGAGACGACAACCCAGGAAGAAGCTACCATTCCAGAAGAGGCTCCCGAAGACAACCAGCCCGCTTCCGAAGGCACCGAAGAAGCCCCCGCACATCCCGTCTACGAAACCAAGGAGCAGGTGGTTGAACGCCTGCGCGAAATCCAGGAGGAAGACAAGGGCGGCGACAAGAACGAGCTGGATCTGCTGAAGCAAGTGTTCTACAAATTGCAAAAGGCAGCACAGATTGCTGCCCGCAATGCATTTATCGAGAACGGAGGACAGCCCGAAGACTGGCGCGCCGAAATCGACGGCGCCGAGGAGAACTTCAAGGCTATCATGGCCAGCATCAGACAGCGCAGGGCCGAAATCGCCGAAGCCGTGGAGAAACAGAAGGCCGAGAACCTGACAAAGAAGCAGAACATCATCGACCGCATCAAGGAACTGGCCACGTCGCCCGAAGAGGTTAGCCAGCATTTCGACGAGTTTAAGCAGTTGCAAGCCGAATGGAAGGAAATCGGGGCCGTGCCCGCAGAGAAAGCCACAGAAGTCTGGAAGAACTACCAGCACTACGTCGAGCAGTTCTACGACCTCCTGAAACTGAACAGCGAGGCACGCGAATATGATTTCCGCAAGAACCTCACCGCCAAGGAACACCTCATCGAACTGGCCGAGAAGTTGGCCGACGAGGAGGACGTCATTGTCGCCTTCAACAAGCTGCAGGGACTGCACGCCGAATACAAGGAAATCGGTCCCGTGGCCAAGGAACTGCGCGACCAGATATGGGAACGCTTCAAGGCAGCATCCACAGTCATCAACAAGCGTCACCAGGAACACTTCGAGGCCATCAAGGCCACCGAGGAGGAGAACCTGCAGAAGAAGACCGCCCTCTGCGAGAAAGTCGAGGACATCAAGCTCGAAGAACTGACGTCCTTCGCCCAGTGGGAGGAGAAGACCAAGGAAGTCATTGCCCTGCAAGCCGAATGGAAGACTATCGGCTTCGCCAGCCACAAGTATAACAATCCCATCTTCGACCGCTTCCGCGCCGCCTGCGACCGCTTCTTCACCACCAAGGCAGAGTTCTACAAGACCATCAAAGACGAGCAGAACGAGAACCTCGAAGCCAAACGCAAGCTGGTCGAAGAGGCCGAGTCCTTGCAGGACAGCACAGAATGGCGTCGCACAGCCGACCGGCTCATAGAACTGCAAAAGCAGTGGAAGACCATCGGTGCCGTGCCTCGCAAATACAGCGAACAGCTCTGGAAACGCTTCACCGAAGCCTGCGACAAGTTCTTCGCCGCCCGTCAGGCTGCCACAGCCGACCAGCGCAGTGAGGAACGCGAGAACCTCGCCGCCAAGAAGAACATCATCGAGCAACTGCGCGGCCTCGTGGAAGACACCGCCGACGCTACCCTCGACAAGGTGAAGGACCTGCAAGCCCAGTGGAACGAAATCGGTCACGTTCCCTTCCGCGAGAAAGACCGTCTGTTTAAGGAGTACCGTGGTCTGGCCGACGAACTCTACAAGCGCTTCGGTGCCAGCCAGGCCCGCCGCCGCCTCGAAGGATTCCAGAAGAGCGTCCGTCAGGCAGTGGCCAAGGGCGAGAGCACATTGTCCCGTGAGCGCGAACGCCTGCTCCGTGTCTTCGAAGCCCGCAAGACCGAGATTCAGACCTACGAGAACAATCTCAACTTCCTCAACGCCACCTCTAAGAGTGGTAACAGCCTCGTCGCTGAGATGAACCGCAAGGTGGAGAAGCTGCGCGAGGAACTGGATCTGCTGGCCAGCAAAATCAAGGCCGTAGAGGCCGAGATGCGTGCCCCGAAGGCCGAAGAGCCCGAAGCTCCTGAACAATAAACCACAAGAACAAAACCTTATCAGCGAGGCTGTGCCATTCCCTTGGCACAGCCTCGCTATCTATAACTCTATAACAATGGGATTCACGCTTTCCGCCGGACGAAGTCCACAAAGCTGTAGGGGTGGGCGGCGGGCGAATGGCATTCTTCGTTTTCGACTCGCCCGTCAGTAGGATTCAGACAAGGGAAGAAAGATTAAATGACAATCTCGTAGATGTCGCGACTCATCAGTTCGTTAAAAGCCTTTACGAGCTGGTGCTTATTAGGGTTTTCGTTCTTGAAGTAGATAGACACCAGCAATTCGTAGAAGCCTTCTCGAACCTCAGCACTACGAGACGACAATGTGCCATCGTTGTAGAAGTCGAACCAACGGTTAAACAACGCGCGGCGCTTCTCCTGCTTGCAGTCAGTATTGTCGCATACCATAATCATCGCGTTCTCCACCTTATCGAAGAAGCGGCGCAGGATGTCGATGACGGTAGCGGCAATGCGGCGGTCGATACTGTGCGGAGTCGTTCCCTCACGTTCGATGTTGAACGCGTAGGTATTCACCATGTCTGGATAAAGCGCGTCCATAGGCGTAAAGTAGAGGTGGTATCTGATGCCGTCTCTACTTGTGAACTCATAGTTCATTTCAAGGACTTCCTCGTAGTCATACGGGGGTAGCGAGGATGAAGCCATAGTCTTTTGTGATTTGTTTCATCTCGTCATGGTCAGCACCTCGCTGGATGCACTCTCTCATCGCCCGCTTGTATTCGAGCAAGCGTCGGATGGGGTTCTGTTTAGCGGTTGTCTCTGTTACCATAATGGAATAAGTAAGGGGGATTATTGCGTCAGCATAGCTTGGTTCTTCGGCTCGCGACGGGTGTCCCAGAAAGCGGCGATGTGGAGAATGTTCCCTTTAACGTAATAGACCATTTTGCTCAGACCATTGATGATGACGCTACGGTAGGTCTTGGCTCGGTGGGCGAAGAGCGGATCGATAAAGCCTGCGCTCGGATTTAAAGTAATCATCTGCACGGTCTCATCAACTTCCTGCATGAACTTCTCCATGCGATCATCGCCAAAGCGCCAACGGATGTAGTCAGCAATCTTATCCTTTTCTTTTTCTGCCCTTAGATGCCAAACGACGTTCATACAGCTTCAGCCATTTCAGTCTGTTTCTTGCATGCCACTCTCTCTTTCCATCTTCGCATGACCTCCTCGTGAGGTATGCCCAGGCCTGCATCGAAATCGGCCTCGGCTTCATCAAGCATATCATCAATCTCCTTCATGGTGAAGGGACGAAGTTGCTCGTCCTCTTCCTTCTTGGCATATTCCGTCAATTGCATTCCTAACCACATCATGTGGGCGGGCGAGAGCGTGCCAGTCAGGTAGTCACGTAAGTTTGTCAATGCTGCTTCACTCATAATCCTCGTTGTTTTGGTTTTGATGTTACAAAGGTACGACTATTATTCTAAATAAACTTAAATTACACGGAAAAAGTGAGAAAGTTTAACGAAAATCGGGCGAAGATGCATCATCTATGTTACGACAGCAACTGGTTCTTCTGTCACACCAGAGTATCTAAAACATCATCGACGGACGAAGTCCACAAAGCTGTAGGGGTGGGCGTGACGGTCGTCGGGGTCGTGCTGTTCTTCATTTTCGACTTGCCAGTCCGCCGGATTCAGCCAGGGGAAGAAGGCGTCGGAGGCGATGGGGGTGTCGCGGACGAGGGTCAGACACAGGCGGTCTGCCATGGGCAGTGCTTCGGCGTAGACGCTGGCTCCGCCGATGACAAAGATTTCTTCGTCGGCCGAGCAGGCTGCCAAAGCGTCTTGGAGGGAGGGGAAGACTTCGGTGTTGGGAGCTGCGAAGGAGGCATTGCGTGAAAGAACGAGGTTACGGCGGTTCGGCAGGGCACCTTTGGGCAGGGACTCAAAGGTGCGGCGTCCCATGACGATGGTGTGCCCCGTCGTCAGTGCCTTGAAACGCTTCAGGTCGTTGGGAAGCCAGTACAGCAGCTTATTCTCGAAGCCGATGGCACCATTCTCCGCCACAGCGGCAATCAATGACAAAGTCATATTAGAGTAGAGAGTGAAAGAGTGAAAAACAAAAGTCAAACGGCCACCTCGGCCTTGATGTGCGGCCACGGGTCGTAGCCCTCTAACTGGAAGTCCTCATAGCGGAAGCTGAAGATGTCCTTTACGTCGGGGTTTAGGAGCATACGTGGCAGGGGACGCGGTTCGCGGGTCAGTTGCAAGTGGGCTTGTTCGAGGTGGTTGAGGTAGAGGTGCGTGTCGCCAGTGGTGTGGACGAACTCGCCCGCCTGCAAACCCGTGACCTGCGCCATCATCTGCAAGAGCAGGGCGTAGGAGGCGATGTTGAAAGGTACACCGAGGAAGGTGTCGGCACTACGCTGGTAGAGTTGCAAGGACAGGCGACCGTCGGCAACATAGAACTGGAACAGGCAATGGCAGGGCGGCAGAGCCATACGGTCTACCTCGGCCACGTTCCAGGCTGAGACCATCATGCGGCGGGAGTCGGGATGGTGCTTTATGAGGTTCACGACATTGGCTATCTGGTCGATGGTTCCGCCGTTGTAGTCCGGCCACGACCGCCACTGGTGTCCGTACACCGGGCCGAGGTCACCGTTCTCGTCGGCCCACTCGTCCCAGATGGTCACCTTGTTGTCGTGCAGATACTGGATGTTTGTGTCGCCGCGCAGGAACCAGAGCAGTTCGTGGATAATGCTACGCAGGTGCAGTTTCTTCGTCGTCAGCAGAGGAAAGCCCTCGGCGAGGTCGAAGCGCATCTGATGGCCGAAGATACTTTTTGTACCCGTTCCCGTACGGTCGGTCTTCACGGCACCCTCATCGAGGATACGCTGAAGGAGATTTAAATACTGTTTCATGCCTCTTGCTTCTTTTTCGGGGGCAAAGGTAGTGACTTTTCCCAACTTTTCCATAACTTTGCGCCATGAATCTACCTAAAGGCTTTAAAGAATACTTCCTTCAACATTGGAAGGCCGAAGACGTGGATGCCCTCGTCCAAGGGATGGAGAGCGAACCTGCCGTCAGCATCCGTCTCAATCAGAAACGGATGCCCGTAGAGAGCGAGCCCGAAGGGGCAGACGGCCGTGTACCTTGGTGTCCCGAAGGAATCTACCTGCGCGAACGTCCTGCATTCACTGCCGACCCACTCCTCCACGCCGGTGCCTACTACGTGCAGGAAGCCAGTTCCATGTACCTCGCCCACGTGCTGAGAACTCTCAACTCTCAACTTTCACTCAAGAGAGTCCTCGACCTCTGTGCAGCTCCGGGCGGGAAGAGCACATTGCTCCGTTCGCTGATACCAGACGAGTGCCTGCTCATTTCCAACGAGCCCAACCGCACCCGTTGTCAAGTCCTGGCAGAGAATCTCGCCAAATGGGGACATCCGAATGTCCTCGTCACCCAAGCCCTACCGAAGCAACTGACGGAAGAAGTCGGGGATGGAGCTTTTCAAATGATTCTCGCCGACGTGCCCTGCTCCGGCGAAGGTATGATGCGCAAGGAGGAAGAGGCCTCCCGCCAGTGGTCGCCCGCTTTCGTGGCTGGGTGCGCTGCCCTGCAACGGAGCATCGTGCAGGACATCTGGCCCGCCCTGATACCAGGCGGCATCCTCATCTACAGCACTTGCACCTTCAATCCCGAAGAGGACGAGCAGAACGTGGAATGGATTGCCCGCGAACTGGGTGCCGACGTCCTTGCCATCCCCATCGACCCCAGCTGGGGCATCCGGGGGGATATGCGTACACAGCCCTGCACCTTCACTGACGAGAAAGAGCAGAGTCCCCTCTCCTGCTACCACTTCCTTCCCGGTCTTGTCCGCGGCGAAGGCTTCTTCCTCGCCATCCTTCGCAAGCACATCGCACCCGAATCTACGGTTCCCGACAGTTCCCCGTCTGGGAAAAAACGTCTCAAGAAGAAAGGCCACCGCCCCGAACCGTCCCTCATCACCCTGCCCACCAACCAGCTTGACGCTCCAGATGCTCCTCATGTGGAACTCTCATTAGCAGACTCCATCCGCTACCTCCAGCGCGAAGCCCTCATCCTGCCGCCCAACACTCCCCGAGGCATCGTACAAGTCTGCTACCGTGGCCTGCGTCTCGGTCTGATGAACAACCTCGGAACGCGCGCCAACAACCTCTACCCCAAGGAATGGCGCATCCGCAGCAGCTATGTCGAAGGACACAGCCTATTCTCAGAATAAAAGTTTGATTTAGGTCTGTCTTTTTGTAAATAAGGTTGACACCCGAGTGTCAACCTTATTTACAAAAAGACATGTGAACTATCCATTGCTAAGGTTTATGGGCGAACAGCGATGATGCTGCCCGCCCATATAATATAATTAAGGTGTAAACCTTTCGGGAGTTAGTCAGCCAGCTTAGCCTTGATGAACTCGCGGTTCAGGCGGGCGATGTTGGCGATGGTCTCGTTCTTGGGGCACACGGCCTCGCAGGCGCGGGTGTTGGTGCAGTTGCCGAATCCGAGTTCATCCATCTTGGCGACCATGGCCTTGGCACGCTTGGCTGCTTCGGGACGTCCCTGGGGCAGGAGGGCGAGCTGGGAGACCTTGCTGGAGACGAAGAGCATGGCGGAGCCGTTCTTACAAGCTGCTACGCAGGCACCGCAACCGATGCAGCTGGCACAGTCCATAGCCTCGTCGGCATCCTGCTTGGGAATCAGGATGGCGTTAGCGTCCTGAGCCTGACCGGTACGGATGGTGGTGTAGCCGCCAGCCTGAATGATCTTGTCGAAGGCAGAACGATCGACCATGCAGTCCTTGATGACGGGGAAACCGGCAGAGCGCCAAGGCTCAACGGTGATGGTGTCGCCATCCTTGAACTTACGCATGTAGAGTTGGCAGGTGGTAGCGCCGCGCTCGGTCTTGCCGTGAGGGGTACCGTTAATATAGAGCGAGCACATGCCGCAGATACCTTCGCGGCAGTCGTGGTCGAAGACGAAAGGCTCCTTGCCGGCTTCGATGAGCTCCTCGTTCATGATGTCGAGAGCCTCGAGGAAGGAGGTGTCATCGGGAATGTTCTTCAACTGGTGAGTGTCGAAGTGGCCCTTCTCCTTTGGGCCGTTCTGTTTCCAGAACTTTATTGTTACTGAGATGTTCTTAGCCATATCAGACCCACCCCCCGCCCTCCCTATAGGGAGGGAGTAGAATGTTATTGGGGGTCATATTCTACTGTGGTTAATAAATTATTAAAGGTGACCACCCTCCCCCTTTAGGGGGAGTGAGGAGGGGGTCTTTAATTCTTATAGTTACGGGTTTGTACCTTAATTGCCTCATATTCGAGGGGCTCCTTGATGAGTTCGGGATCCTTGTCGGCACCCTGATACTCCCAGCAGCCAACGTAGAAGTAGTTGGCATCGTCGCGCTTAGCTTCGCCTTCCTCGGTCTGGTATTCCTCGCGGAAATGACCGCCACAGGACTCGTTACGAGAGAGAGCGTCATGAGCCACAAGTTCGCCCATCGTGAAGAAGTCGCGGAGGTGGATAGCCTTGTCGAGCTCCACGTTGAGACCTTCCTTGGAGCCGGGAACGAAGAGGTTAGTGTCGAACTCTTTCTGCAGTTCCTTCATCTTCTGGATACCAGTCTTCAGGCCCTCGGCGGTACGACCCATGCCGACATACTCCCACATGATGTGACCGAGTTCCTTGTGGATGCTGTCCACAGAACGCTTGCCCTTGATGTTGAGCAGGCGGGAGAGTTCAGCGTCAACGGCCTTCTCAGCCTCTGCAAATTCAGGCAGGTCGGTGGAAATGCGTGGCCAGATAGCCTGGTCGGCGAGGTAGTTCTGGATGGTGTAGGGAAGCACAAAGTAACCGTCGGCCAAACCCTGCATCAGAGCGGAAGCACCGAGGCGGTTGGCACCGTGGTCGGAGAAGTTGCACTCACCAATAGCGAAGAGGCCGGGGATGGAGGTCTGCAGCTCATAGTCCACCCAGACGCCGCCCATCGTGTAGTGGATGGCGGGGTAGATCATCATGGGCTTGTAGTACTTCACGCCGTTGATTTCGTTGGCAAGGTCGCCGGGATAAACGTCGGTAATCTCCTCGTACATATCAAAGAGGTTGCCGTAGCGCTGCTTCATAGCGTCGAGGCCGAGGCGGTTGATGGACTCTGAGAAGTCGAGGAACACAGCGAGACCTGTGTTGTTCACGCCGAAGCCCTTGTCGCAACGCTCCTTGGCAGCACGGGAAGCGACGTCACGCGGAACGAGGTTACCGAAAGCGGGATAGCGACGCTCCAAATAGTAGTCGCGGTCCTCCTCGGGAATTTCCCAACCCTGAAGAGTACCTTCCTGCAACTTCTTAGCGTCTTCGAGCTTCTTGGGAACCCAGATACGGCCGTCGTTACGCAGGGACTCTGACATCAGCGTCAGCTTGGACTGCTTGTCGCCGTGTACGGGAATACAAGTCGGGTGAATCTGTACGTAGGAGGGGTTGGCCATGTAAGCACCCTTGCGGTAGCACTGAACGGCAGCCGTGCAGTTGCAACCCATGGCGTTGGTGGAGAGGAAGTAGGCGTTGCCGTAGCCGCCCGTGGCGATGACAACAGCGTTTGCGCTGAAGCGCTCCAGCTTACCAGTCACGAGGTTCTTGGCAATGATACCACGAGCGCGGCCGTCAACGATGACGACGTCTTCCATCTCATAGCGGGTGAAGAGCTTCACCTTGCCAGCCTGAACCTGTGCGGAGAGAGAGCTGTAGGCACCGAGCAGCAATTGCTGACCGGTCTGACCCTTGGCGTAGAAGGTACGACTGACCTGAGCACCACCGAAGGAGCGGTTGGCCAACATGCCGCCATATTCGCGAGCGAAAGGAACGCCCTGTGCCACGCACTGGTCGATGATATTGTTCGACACCTCTGCCAGACGATAGACATTGGCTTCGCGAGCGCGGTAGTCACCACCCTTCACGGTGTCGTAGAACAGACGATAGACGCTGTCGCCGTCGTTCTGGTAGTTCTTGGCTGCATTGATACCACCCTGTGCAGCGATGGAGTGAGCACGACGGGGGCTGTCCTGGATGCAGAAGTTGAGGACGTTGAAGCCCATCTCGCCGAGAGAAGCAGCGGCGCTGGCACCAGCCAGACCCGTACCCACGACGATGACGTCGAGCTTCAGTTTGTTCTTCGGGTTCACCAAGCGCTGATGTGCCTTATAGTTGGTCCATTTCTCAGCAACGGGGCCCTCTGGTATTTTGCTATTGATTTTTTTTACTTGTTCAGTTGCCATAATCGTAAGTGTTTAATAGTTGATACTTCGGTTAGCCACAGACTGCGAACTTAATGAGCACCACAGCAAACATCAGCATAACGATGGTGGACCACCAGAAACCGATGCACTGCCAACGGCTGAGCCAAATCTTGCCGCTCCAACCGAGGGTCTGCAAAGCGCTCCAGAAACCATGGTTGATGTGGAACCAAATAGCACAGAGCCAAATAGCATACAGCACCACAAAGACGGGTTGTGCGAAGGTCTGCTCAATCCATGCATAACCGTCGCTGGGCAAAGGCATCTGGGTGTAAGTGTTACCCATAAGCTCGCTCCACATCATGTTGTACCAGAAGTTGTAGAGGTGGAGAAGCAGGCCCAGGCACACAATAATGCCAAGCACCAGCATGTTCTGGCTGGCCCATTCCACTTTTGCAGGCTTCTCGGTGACTTCATAAGAATCGGCGCCGCGTGCCTTTTTGTTCTGCAAGGTAAGCCAGAAGGCAAAGATGAAATGCAGTGCCATCAAAGCTGCCAAGCCCATAGTTGCGACCACGGCATACCAGTTGGCGCCGAGGAACTCGCAAATCATGTTGTAGCCTTCTGCGCTAAACAGGGCTACGACGTTCATGCTTGCATGAAACGTCAGGAAGAGAATCAAGGCCAAGCCCGTCACGGACATGACCACTTTCCTTCCGATGGAAGAATCAATTAACCACATAAAGATTGTTTTAAAGTATTAAATAATGAATGAATTTTTCGATTGCTTAGTGGTAAAATCACGACACGCAGACGTATACGACGGTGCAAAAATAAACTATTTTAACCATTCGGCAAAAGAAAAGTGCAAAAACTTTAATGCCCGACCATAAACTCTCGGTTATTTATCCTCTTCCGCAACTTTTTCCCGGACAAAGAAGGGCAAAAAACAAGACCCGCCACCTCCTTCATGGAAATGGCGGGCCATAAGTTATGTAACGTGTCTAATTATTCAGCACGCAAGGTGAAACGCTTGAAAGCAGTCACCGTAAGCTCCTTGTCCACGCTGTGGAGATACTGAGCCACCGTCTGATTTTTGTCCCAGATGAACTCCTGTTCGAGGAGGCAGCTCTCCTTGAAGAACTTCTTCAGACGGCCCTGAGCGATGTTCTGAATCATCTGTTCGGGAAGGTTTGCAGCCTTCTCAGCAGCGACCTTCTCCTTGATCTCGCGAACCATAGCAGCCTGTTCGGGAGTAATCCAGCCCTTAGCCATATTACTCTCGATGTGATCCTCGCTGTCAACGTGTGCGGGGTTGACACCAGCCTTGCGGATGGCAGCCTCAACAGCCTTAGCCACCTGCTCCTCCTTGGTCTTCTCGATAGCCACACGGAGTTCGCTGTCCTTGACTTCCTGAGGCACGCTGGTCTCATCGATAGCAACGGGGCTTGCGCTGGCCACCTGCATAGCAACGTTCTTACCAACGGTAGCGTCCTCAACAGCCTTGTTCAGGGCAACCATCGTGCAAAGAGAGTGCTTGTTCTGGTGGTCGTAGGTAGAGATGCTCTCGCCCTCGATGACGCTATAGCCGTCGAGTTCCATCTTCTCGCCTGTGATACCGCTACGGTCTACGACAGCATCGGCCACGGTGCCCTTGCCCATAGGCAGAGCCTTGACTTCATCAAGGGTCTTGCAACGTGCAGCCACAGCAGCATCGAGGATGTCCTGGGTCAGCTTGACGAAGTCAGCGTTGTTGGCAACGAAGTCGGTCTCGCACTTCAAGGCGATGATGGCAGCGAAGTTGCCGTCAACCTTTACGAGCACGCAACCTTCGGCAGCCTCGCGGTCGCTACGCTTTGCAGCAACAGCCTGTCCCTTCTTGCGGATGATTTCGATAGCGGGTTCGATTTCGCCATTGCTCTCTTCGAGAGCCTTCTTGCAGTCAGCCAGACCTGCGCCGGTCATTTCGCGCAGCTTCTGGATATCTTTGATTGATACAGCCATTTTCTTTTTCGCGGGCTAGGCCCGCAGTTTAATGTTTACAGTTTAATGTTTAATGGAAAATGTTTAAAGTCTAAGGAATAAGCTCAATGCGTAGTTAACACATTAAACTTTAAACCTTAAACTTTAAACTAAGTTTTATGCCTCTTCGGTTGCTTCGGCAGCTTCCTCAGCCTCGTCTTCGACGCGAGCGCTCTTGCGGCCACCCTTCTCAGCCTTCTCTTCGGCTGCTTCGGCGTCCACGCGCTCGGCCTTACGCTCCTCGATACCTTCGGTGATGGCCTCGCAGCAAGCGTCGAGGATGACCTCAATGCTCTTGCTGGCATCGTCGTTGGCGGGGATGACGAAGTCGACGTTGTCAGGATTGGAGTTGGTGTCCACGATACCGAAGACGGGGATACCCAGACGGTTAGCCTCGCGAACGGCAATCTGCTCCTTCAGTACGTCAACGACGAAGAGAGCGGCGGGCAGACGGGTGAGGTCGGCCACGGAACCGAGGTTCTTCTCCAGCTTGGCACGCTGGCGGCTGATTTGCAGAGCCTCACGCTTGCTGAGGTTTGCGTAGGTACCATCGGCAGTGAGCTTGTCGATGTTAGCCATCTTCTTCACAGCCTTGCGGATGGTGGCGAAGTTGGTGAGCATACCGCCCGGCCAACGCTCAGTGACGTAGGGCATATTGATGGCCGTTGCTTTTTCGGCAATGACCGGCTTGGCCTGTTTCTTAGTAGCAACAAAAAGAATTTTGCGACCGCTCTTGGCGATGTTCTTCAGCGCCTCAGCAGCCTCGTCAACCTTCACCACAGTCTTGTGGAGGTCGATGATATGAATACCATTCTTCTCCATGAAGATGTATGGAGCCATGGCAGGATTCCACTTACGCTTGAGGTGACCGAAGTGGCAACCAGCCTCAAGGAGTGCATCAAAGTTTGTTCTTGACATAATCTGAAAATGTTGTTTGGTTTACTTTCTTTTGGGTTAACTCTTAACCAATCCTACGGTAGCCCTCACCCGTTTTCTTTTCAAGGTTGAACGTTTAAAGAGTCCGTACGATTTAGATACTAAACGCAATCTATGCAGCCCAGCAAAGTGGTTGATAGTGCCGATAGAGATTAACGTTTGCTGAACTGGAAGCGACGACGTGCCTTGGGCTGACCGGGCTTCTTGCGCTCGACGGCACGCGGGTCGCGAGTCATGAAACCTTCAGCGCGGAGGGCCTTCTTGTCCTCGGCGTTGATTTTAACGAGTGCACGGGCGATAGCGAGACGAAGAGCCTGGCTTTGGCCGGTGTAACCGCCACCGAAGAGGTTAGCCTTGATATCGTACTTCTCTGCGACATCCAGAAGGTTCAGAGGCTGCTTGACCACGAACTGGAGGATGCTGCTGGGGAAGTATTCGGTTAGGTCTTTCTTGTTGATGGTAATTTTACCATTGCCCTCTGTTACATAAACACGGGCTACGGCGCACTTGCGGCGACCTAATGCATTAATTACTGCCATTTCTGTTTACTTATAGAGGTTAATATCGATGGCCTTGGGCTGTTGTGCCTCCTGCTTGTGCTCTGCGCCCTCGTAGATGTAGAGGTTGGTGAGCAGGCGAGCGGCCAATTTGTTTTTGGGCAACATACCCTTAACGACGCGGCGAACGAGCTTCTCGTAGCCGTTGGGCTTGGCGATGATGTCAGCAGGAGTGCTGGCCTTCTGACCGCCGGGGTACATGCTGTAGCGGAGATAAACGCGGTCGGTCATCTTCTTGCCGGTGAGCTGAATCTTGTTGGCGTTGATGATGATAACATTGTCACCGCAATCCACGTGGGGAGTGAAGCTGGGCTTGTACTTGCCTCTCAGCAACTTTGCCACTTTTGAAGCGAGGCGGCCAAGAACCTGATCAGTGGCGTCTACGACGACCCACTCTTTCTTGGCAGTCACCTTGTTAGCAGAAATGGTCTTGTAACTTAAAGTGTCCATTCTTAGTTTTACTGTTTTTGTTGTTACTAAATGTTCTCTTACCGGGCTTTCACCGGCGCGCTGTTGCATTTCTGCGATTCACTAACCGCTCTCCCAGGCCAATGAGAAAAGCTATTAACACGCAGATAGTGAACCCATTAAAGGGTTCCCTGATAATAATCGGCTTGCAAAGGTACTGCTTTTTAATGAATTGACAAGCAATTTAACCTTTTTTAAAGGTAAAGCAGACAGGGAAGCGTCCCTGCCTGCATACATAATTTCTCCTTATATAATAATACGCGCGTACTATCCGAGGAAGCTGAGGAGGATGCCCGCAGCCACGGCGGAACCGATGACACCAGCCACATTCGGGCCCATGGCGTGCATGAGCAGGAAGTTACGCGGGTTGGCCTTAGCGCCTTCAGCCTGCGAGACGCGGGCAGCCATAGGCACAGCACTGACACCGGCGGAACCGATGAGCGGATTGATTTTCTCCTTCACGAAAAGGTTCATGAACTTTGCCAGGAGCACGCCGCCAGCAGTACCGCAACCAAAGGCAACGATACCGACGACGAGAATTCCGATGGTCTGGAAGTTCAGGAAAGCCTCAGCGGTAGCAGTAGCACCGACCGTCGTTCCGAGGAAGATGACGACGATATTGTTCAGCTCGTTCTGGGCAGCCTTGCTCAGACGCTCCACGACGCCGCTCTCCTTCATCAGGTTGCCCAGCATGAGACAACCGATGAGGGTGGCTGCACTCGGCAGGATGAGGCTGACGATAATGGCCACGATGATGGGGAAGAGAATCTTCTCGCGCTTGCTGACCTCGCGCAACTGCTTCATCTGGATTTTACGCTCCTTCTCCGTCGTCAGGGCACGCATGATGGGCGGCTGGATGACAGGCACGAGGGCCATGTAGCTATAGGCAGCCACGGCGATGGGACCGAGGAGGTGGGGAGCCAGCTTCGAGGTGAGGAAGATGGCGGTGGGACCGTCGGCGCCACCGATGATGCCAATGGAAGCTGCCTCGGGAGAGGTGAAGCCCATCAGATGAGCGACGATGAAGGTGGCAAAAATACCAATCTGGGCGGCAGCACCAAGCAGCAGGCTCTTGGGGTTGGCAATCAGGGGGCCGAAGTCCGTCATGGCACCTACACCGAGGAAGATGAGGCAAGGATAGATTCCGGCCTTGACACCAATATACAGGATATCAAGCAGTCCGCCCTCAGCCATGACATGGCGATAGCTGTGGAAGAAGGGGCTGTCAGGGTTCAGGAACTCATCGTTCCACATGGACGTGTGGAAGAGGCCACCGGCGGGAATGTTGCTGAGCAACATGCCGAAGGCGATGGGCAACAGCAGCAGGGGCTCGTACTCCTTCTTGATGGCAAGGTAGAGGAGGAAGCAGGCGATGCAGATCATAACTGCGTTCTTCCAGCCGTCGCCCACGAAGAAGCTTGTGATAGCCATATCGTTCCAGAACTTGTTCATTGCCGTAGCAAAGTCAAAATCCTGAGCCGAAGCCATCACAGGCACCATCATCAGAGCTGCGAATATGCCTAAATACTTGAGATATTGTTTCATTCTTTCAATGTTTCAATGTTCAATATTTCAATGTTTCACTATCAGGCAGTCTCCACAAGCACTTGTCCGCTCTGTACCTGGTCGCCTACGGCCACCTTGACGGCAGTGACCTTGCCACCGAACTCGGCGGTGATGTTGTTCTCCATCTTCATGGCTTCCATCACCACGACGGTGTCGCCTGCAGCAATCTCTTGACCTACGCTGACGAGCACCTGCTTGATGGTGCCGGGAAGAGGAGCATCCACGGTATGGGCACCGGCGGGAGCAGGAGCGGCGGCAGGGACTGCAGCAGGAGCGGCGGCGGGCTTGGGTGCGGGAGCAGCGGCAGGTACGGTCTGCGGAACAGCCAGTCCTTCGAAGTCCACGAGGGCGTCGCCCTGGTTAACGCTGGCGCCTACAGCTACATGAATCTTTCGTACGATGCCGTCGGCCTCGGCGGTGATGGAGTTCTCCATCTTCATGGCCTCCATGGCGATGATGGTGTCGCCCTTCTTGACCTTGTCACCTTCCTTGACCAGCACCTTGGTGATGGTGCCGGGCAGCGGAGCGGCGATGACGTTGGCAGCCACGGGAGCGGCAGCAACAGGACGGGCAGCCACGGGAGCGGGAGCGGCGGCGTGCTGCACAACGGGGCGGGGAGCGGCCTTGGCCAGCTCAGGCACCGATACATAATAAGTCTTATCGTTGAGGGTGACAGCGAGCAGTCCGTCTGATTGAGGCTCCACAGAAGCCTTGAACTCCTTGTCGTCGATATTAAATTTGAATTCTTTCATCTTTGAAGCGGGCACAGCCCGCAGGTTAGGGTTTGTAGTTTAAAATTTAAAGTTTAAGGTGCGAAACCTTTACAAGTGTTCGTTGAGCTCGGCGTGCCAAGCGGGATGGTCGGTGTGGTGGATGGTAAGGATTCCGCTCTCTTCATCGTGGCGGCCTTGCATATAAAGGTACACAGCGGTGGCAATGGCGGCGTTGCGTGCTGCTTCGGCTATCTCCTCCTTCTCCACGACCTCCTTGACGGCGACGACACCGGCCTTGACCTTGTCGCGAGTCGTGCGGGTCACGCTACTGAAGACGGACAGGATGCAGAAGAGCACGATAAGGATCACGAAGACCGTCCCGATGCCCAGGCCCGTCATCAGCCACACGGTGGACCAATTGGTTGATAGAAATATCATTCGTTTAAGGTTTAAAGTTTAATGTTTAATGTAGAATCCGATGCTGCTTACGATGTTCGCCGTCTAAGGTGTCTGCATTAAACTTTAAACCTTAAACTTTAAACATCGCGCACAGCGCGAGTCCTTACAATGGAATATTTCCGTGCTTTTTGGCGGGGTTTTGCATACGCTTTTCGGCCAACTGGTCGAGGGCGCGGATGATGCGAAAGCGGGTGTTGCGGGGCTCGATGACGTCGTCGATGTAGCCGTACTTGGCGGCGTTGTAGGGGTTGGCGAAGAGCTTGGTGTACTCTGCCTCCTTCTCGGCGATGAACTCCTTGGCAGCCTCGGGACCTTTCTCTTCCTTGATGGCCTTAGCCTCCTTAGCGTAGAGGACGGCTGCGGCACCGGCGGCACCCATGACAGCGATTTCGGCGCTGGGCCAAGCGTAGTTCATGTCGCCACGGAGCTGCTTGCAGCTCATCACGATGTGCGAGCCGCCGTAGCTCTTGCGCAGGGTCACGGTCACCTTGGGCACGGTGCACTCGCCGTAGGCGTAGAGCAACTTGGCGCCATGCAGGATGACGGCGTTGTACTCCTGACCCGTGCCGGGCAGGAAGCCGGGGACATCGACGAGGGTGACGATGGGAATATTGAAGGCGTCGCAGAAACGGACGAAGCGGGCACCCTTGCGGCTGGCGTTGCAGTCGAGCACACCGGCCAACTGCTTGGGCTGGTTGGCCACGATGCCGACGCTCTCGCCGTTGAAGCGGGCGAAGCCGACAATGATGTTCTTGGCAAAGTTGGGCTGTACCTCGAAGAATTCGCCGCCGTCAACCACGCTGGCGATGACCTCGTACATATCGTAAGGCATGTTGGGGTTGTCGGGAATGATTTCGTTGAGGTAGTCGTCCTTGCGGTCGATGGGGTCTGTGCATTCCACGCGCGGAGTCTTCTCGAGGTTGTTCTGCGGGATGTAGCTCAGGAGCTGCTTGATCATGGCCATAGCCTCCTCCTCGGTCTTGGCGGTGAAGTGGGTCACGCCGCTCTTGGTGGAGTGTACGCTGGCACCGCCGAGCTCTTCCTGAGTGACGACCTCGCCGAGCACGGTCTTCACGACGGCGGGGCCGGTGAGGAACATATAGCTGGTGCCCTCCATCATCAGGGTGAAGTCAGTCAGTGCGGGGCTGTAGACAGCACCACCGGCACAGGGACCGAAGATGCCGCTGATCTGCGGAATCACGCCACTGGCCAGGATATTGCGCTCGAAGATTTCGCTGTAGCCAGCCAGGGCGTTGATGCCCTCCTGGATGCGTGCGCCGCCGGAGTCGTTGAGTCCGATGACGGGAGCGCCGACCTTCATGGCCTGGTCCATGACCTTGCAAATCTTCTGGGCCATGGTCTCGGAGAGGGAACCGGCGTTGACGGTGAAGTCCTGCGCGAAGACGTAGACCAGACGGCCGTTGATGGTGCCGTAGCCGGTGACGACGCCGTCGCCCATGTACTGCTTCTTCTCCATGCCGAAGTTGTGGCAGCGGTGTGTCACGAACATGTCCATTTCCTCGAAGCTTCCTTCGTCCAACAGCATGGCGATACGCTCGCGGGCGGTGTACTTGCCGCGCTCGTGCTGCTTGTCAATGGCCTTTTCGCCGCCGCCCAGACGGGCCTTGGCGCGGAGCTCGATGAGCTCCTGAATCTTTTCCGTTTGTTTGCTCATTGCAATAGAATTTGGTAATCTAATTATTTGATTTTGATTATTAGTCTCGCAGGCGCGCATATACCTTTAAACCCGCCCGCCAAGGCGGCCGGGAAAGCTTTGCAGCGAATTTGGGCGCAAAGTTAGCGATTAAATAACGAACGGGAAACGATTTAGCCGTTTTTTTTCAAAAAAGTCCCGCTTTCCTTTGCCCTTAGACCACTTTGCACTATATTTGCGGCAAAATTGCGGCTCCAACGCCCTGCCATCTGCCTTCCGGCAGCTCCCAAGACTTCATGGAAAAGAACACCGTCATCATCACCCACGACCTCGCCCGCGACCTGAGCGCCGCCATCGGCCGCATTGGTCCCGACCGCCTTTTCGTGCTCGTAGACGAACACACGGCCGACTGCTGCTGGCCCCTGCTGCGGGAGAGCCTGCGCAGTTATTCCCCCACGCTGATAACCATTCCCCCGTCCGACGAGGCCAAGAACCTCGACAGCCTGTCCCGCGTGTGGCAGGCCCTCAGCCAAGGCGGCGCCAGCCGACGCAGCCTGCTCCTGAACCTCGGAGGAGGCATGGTGACGGACCTCGGAGGCTTCGCCGCCTCGACGTTCAAGCGCGGCATTGCCTTCATCAACCTGCCCACGACCCTCCTGGCCATGGTCGATGCCAGCGTAGGCGGCAAGACGGGCATCAACTTCTGCGGCCTGAAGAACGAGATTGGGGTCTTCAACGACGCCGACACCGTGCTCCTCGACACCCGCTTCCTGCGCACGCTGGACCGCGCCAACCTCCTCAGCGGCTTTGCCGAGATGCTGAAGCACGGCCTCATCGACTCCACCGCCCACCTCCACGCGCTGCTCCGCTTCGACATCGGGCAGCCGGACTTCGGCGTGCTGGCCGACCTCGTGGCCACCAGCGTGGGCGTCAAGCAGCGCATCGTCAGCCAAGACCCCCACGAGCACGGCCTTCGCAAAGCCCTGAACCTCGGCCACACGACCGGCCACGCCTTCGAGAGCCTGGCCATGGCCGAAGGCCGCACCATCCTCCACGGCTTCGCCGTCGCCTGGGGCCTCATCTGCGAGCTCTACCTCTCAGCCACCCGCTGCGGTTTCCCCTCCGCTACGCTCCACCAGGTGCGCCACTTCGTCCGGGACCACTACGGCAGCTTCGCCCTCGAATGCCGCGAGTACGACCGGCTCTACGAACTGATGACCCACGACAAGAAGAACACGGCGGGCCACATCAACTTCACCCTGCTCGGCGACGTCGGCGACATCCGCATCAACCAGACGGCCTCCAAGGAGGACATCTTCGAGATGCTGGACTACTACCGCGAAGGCTGAACCACCGATGACTCCGATTACTCCGAAAACTCTGAAAACCCTGATATTTCCGATTATGAAAAAAATCCTGATCCTCATGGCCGCAGCCCTGCTTGCAGGCACCGCCTCCGCCCAGTTCTCCCGCCAGACGCGCATGAGCGGAAACCCCATCCTGCCCGAGTTCCACGCCGACCCGGAAATCCTGTTCTCCAACCAGACAGGCCGCTTCTACATCTACTCCACGACCGACGGAATGCCGGGCTGGGGAGGCTACTACTTCACGGCCTTCTCCTCGCCCAACCTCGTCGACTGGAAGCACGAAGGCATCATCCTCGACCTCGCCACCAGCCAGGTGCCCTGGGCCACGGGCAACGCCTGGGCTCCCGCCATCATCGAGAAAGAGGTGGCCGGCAACTACAAATACTACTTCTACTACTCCGGCCACGACCCGCACACCAACCGCAAAGCCATCGGCGTGGCCACCGCCGACTCCCCCACAGGCCCCTTCTACGACTACGGCCGTCCCATCGTGAACAAGCTTCCCGAAGGCGTAAGAGGCGGACAGCAGATCGATGTCGACGTCTTCCAGGACCCCCAGACGGGCAAGAACTACCTCTACTGGGGCAACGGCTACATGGCCGTGGCCGAGCTGCGCCACGACATGGTAAGCATCGACACCACCACCATCCGCGTGCTCACCCCCGAAGGCGGCACCCTCCAGGACTACCAGTACCGCGAGGCTCCCTACGTCTTCTTCCGCAACGGACTCTACTACTTCCTCTGGAGCGTCGACGACACCGGCTCTCCCAACTACCACGTAGCCTACGGCACCGCATCCTCGCCCCTCGGCCCCATCAACGTGGCCGCCTCCCCCGTCATCCTCCAGCAAAACCCGCAGGAAGAGATTTTCGGCACCGCCCACAACAGCGTCATCTGCGTGCCCGGCCACGACGACTGGTACATCGTCTACCACCGCATCAACCCCGCCTACCTCGACAAGAAGATGGGCCCCGGCTTCCACCGCCAGGTATGCATCGACCGCCTCCTCTTCGACAAGGACGGCGCCATCCTGCCCGTCCGCCCCACCCACTACGGCGTGTCGCCCGTGAAGCCCAAACTGCCTTCCAAGAAAAAGAAGAAGTAGGCAGCGTTCCCCTTCGCCGGGGATAAACTCCTGCGGACAAAAATTTTGTTTGTAAAATTTGCCATCATCCGTCACCTTTTCAGCGTAACAGACAGATTGTCAATCTGCTATCGGGTGACGGTAAGGTGACGGTAGGTGACGGTAAACGGCATTTCGCGATTTTTCTGCACAAAATCACCCCTCAAACGGCTGTGTATGAATTAGATAGATTCGTCGAGTTACCATCACCTTGACTATATCGTTTTGAAGCCGTAGGGGTTCATGCGCGAACCCTTAAGGGTTGGAGCGGTAACCCTTAAGGGTTAGAGCCTGAACCCTTAAGGGTTCTGAAGCGTCCCACTGGTGGGATAAGTTTGCAGCAGAAACGTCTTTTACCATCACCTACCGTCACCTTACCGTCACCTCACAAACCACTAAATATCATTTGGTTGAACGGAAAAGGTGACGGGTGACGGTAATTTTTACAACAAACATTTTTTGTTCTTTATGTGCTCCAAGATCATTCCCAGATGGTACTCCACCACACCGCCGGAATACCGCGTTTCAACGACTTGCACCAAAGCACTTTCCCGGTCTTTCTGATAGCTAACCACCAGACGAAGGGCATCGTAGCGACGCAGATAACGCTTGCCATCCGACTCATCCACATAAGTGAACTTGTTGAGTGTCGTTTGTTTCAACTCACGGGATTCCACCTTTTTGACACCCTTGACAATCTCGTCGAGTTGCACTTTCCTGATGTTGAGTGTCAGAATCTTCAGCCCCGTCGTGTCGAACGTGGACTGCTGCCTGACGATGCGTTTTTCCAGACACTGCAACTCTGCATTATAGCTGTAGTTCACTATCGTGCCGTCCATCACGCGCTCAACGATGGCGTCCACGACCTCCAACGGCACCACAAACCATTCCTTCGGTTCGTGGCTCTCGCCCTTGTCATCAACGACGGTCACGTGCAGTTGCACGGCCTTCAGCAGTTGGTGAACGATGTCTTCAAACTTTTGGGAATGAAGGTTCACGACTTTGTACGTGGCCACAATCTCCACAGGTGCCATCAGGTAAGTAGGCTCATGTGCCGCGTTCGCAACCCGTTCTTCCACGGCATTCGTGGAGAACCCGATTTTATAGAGTTCGTGAAGCTTCGCGATAGCCGGATCCACGGACAGCGAACGCAGGACGTAGATGTAGCCCGTCACCTGGTCTTTCTCGGTCAGGTCTGCGTCGCTGAAGAAGCGTTTCTCCGTCTCTTCCTGTAGCTCCGTGACGGCATAGCCGTTGCCCACGACGTTCTTGCGCAGCGTCTGCAGAAGGATGTCCGCCTCCGTGCCATTCTCATAGATGCAGCGCGTTCGGGCGTCGGGCAGGAAGTTACTGCTCCGTCGCCGCTCTCCAACACGCTCCAGCAATACCAGTTGCCCATCTACCACATAGTAGTGTCCGGCTTGCAGATTCGTCGTCTTTGCGATTCTTATGAGGCTGCGCCGCCCCGTCTTCAGGTCATGGTGAACACCAAGGAACAATGGGCGGAACCGCTCAAAGTCCTCGCACAACCGATGTTGCGCCACATAGTCGGCCTTGTTCTTCGACTCCGCAGCCTTTCGCATATCGGCAGGCAGGTCGAACAACGCCGCTTCCTTCTCCGTGATATTCAGCAGCGGGTCGTCCAGGATCTCGTCTAATTCCTTTTCTATATCCACGGTTTTATTTTACGATTTTACGATTTCACAAATACACGATTCAGCCCATTCTTCCTTTGGCTTTTAGGGCCGTCATCGCAGCCCACATCATCTTCTCTTTCAGGTCTCCCGTCCGCTGTGGCTCTCGTCCGTGGCTCTCTATCCACGCCTGCACCTCCTCCAGCTTCTGACTCATGCGGTCATCACCTGTCAGAGCAGCTACCTTTGGCCGCACGCCATCCAGCAGCGGGTCGTCGAACAATGCTAATAATTCACTTGGCCATTCCATAACTCATTCTCCATTATCCTTCAAATTCCAACCCCGCCAGCTTCCTCGCCTTCAGGTTCCTGATCATCTGCAAGGCCGCCGCCATCTCCTTCACTTTGGGGTCAGGATGATTCATGTCCGGCACACGTCCTTCGTGTTCGGCCACCCATTGCTTCAGCGGTTCTTTGAAAATCGTGATGGCTTGCTCCAGCGTCAGGTCGAACTTCTGCTCTGCTATCGTGTCCTGAATAATCTTCAGTGTAGGCGCATCCACGGACTTCGACAGCACCTCGTAGGCACGCTGGAAGGGGTTGATGGCGTCGATGAGGTTGATGCTCAACTTATCAATGTTGATAAAGCGGTTGGCTATCTGGATGAGGCGGTTGCCCTCACTCGGCCGGTCTTCGTCTCCGACGTTGTTCACGTCTATGGGGGTGCCGTGGTCGTCCACCAAATCGTTGCCCTTTACGATGGTGTCGAGCAACACACGCTGTCGCACTTCCTCCACCTCGCCGTCCGTCAAGTCCGGATAACGCTCTCGAATCACTTTGGGAATCAAGTGCTGCGTGATGGTCTCTGCCGTCGTGGAACCGCTGATGGCTCGCACGACCAAGTCGTCTTGCAGGATGGCAGCCTTCAGGTCGTCCAGTTGTTCCTGCACGATGAGTTTCGTCTTCTCGCTCGACAGCGGTTTCAGGCCTTCGACAATCAGCGTTCTGGACAAGGGCAAAGCTTGTCCCTCATCCTCCTCGTCCTTCACCGTCTTGAAATGCCAACTGGGTGCCATCACCTGCTCCATCAGCAGCGAGGCAGTGATGGCTTTCAGGAAATCGTTGACAGCCACCTTCACATCGCTCTGCCCGGCATCGGGCATGGCTATCATGTTGACGAACTTCGCCGTCTCCTTTCCTTCGCAGTCCCGCGTGCATCTTCCTATGATCTGAATGACCTCCGTCAGCGAGCCTCTTACGCCGATGGTCAGACACATCTCGCACCATTGCCAGTCGAAGCCCTCCTTGGCCGTACCCAGCGCAATAATAATGTCCATATCCTCGCGCCTCTTCATCCCTTGCAGGTAGCCTTGCACCATATTCCGCTCCTTCAAGTCATCCTCTACCAAATCGGCCACCTTCAGCAAGCGTCCGTCCTGCGTGCGTATCTTATAGATTCCTGTATTGTAGTCCTTCTCCTCTACCGTTCCGATGACTTTCATAATCTCTTCTGTCTCGGTATATTTTCCGATGCCCGTCGAGGCGCGGGCATTGACGCTGGGAATGTGGATGATGGTCTTCTTCGTGGTGTCCAGGACTTCACCGATATGGTCGAGGTAGCTGCCGTGGTAGAAGTGATAGCCAAGCACCAAGTTCTTCAGATACTTATAGCCGTTCAGTTGCTGGTAATAATTGTAGGTGACAGGATAGAAGCGTGCCTCGTCCTCGACTCTCAGAACCGGGATGCCGTCGCCGCGGAAGTACGAGCCTGTCATTGCCACAATATGTCCCGTGGAGTTGTTCATCACACGTCGCACCACGTCGCCCAGGTTGCTGTTGGCATCAGCGCTGGTGTGGTGGAACTCGTCGATGGCCAGTAGCGTGTCGTTGAAGGCCTCGTCCGGGATTTCCTTCATGCCGTTGCGCAACGTAGCGTGGGCACAGACCAGAATCTTCGCGCTCTTCTGCTGGAAGAATTCGAGGAAGCGGCCTTTCTTGTCCCTCTCGTTCTTTACGTCGGTCAGGTTGAAATAAGGTGCCACCTGCCAGTCGGCAAAGAAGCCGCTATTCGTCAGGTTTGTATCCTTGAACGAGCGCCCGATGCTCTTCTCCGGCACTGCCACCACCACCCGTTTCAGTCCTTGGTGCATCAACTTGTCCAAGGCGATGAACATCAGCGCGCGGCTCTTTCCGGAGGCGGGCGGTGCTTTGATGAGCAGGAAGCGCTTCCCACGAGCCTCGTATGCTCTTGCCTGCATCTCGCGCATACCAAGCTTGTCGGTTGCACTCGATAGCCCATTTTGAGAATAATGGATGTCAACAATATTGGTTGTCATAGTAAAAATGCTTTAAGTTAGGAAGATGTTCTACGTTTTTTGTCTGATTCTTTTGGCAGTTCCGCATGAAGTCGTTACTTTTGCCATCGGAAACAATAAAAAATGATGGAATAATGAAGGTCGTAAAAGAAATGACATCCGACCCGACAGAGATGACCCGAGAGGAGTATTTTGCCATGCTTGATGAGGCAGAACAGCAGATAGAAAGGGGAGAAGGTGTTGCCATGCTTCCGAATGAAGACTTAAGCACATTCTTGAAGCGCAATGGCTACGATATATAAGGTTATCATATCCCCTAAGGCGATGGAACATCTTTCCATACTTGCCAAGAGTGAACCCAAAGCTTTTGTCAAGGCCAATCGATTCATAGAAGAACTGAAGATTCATCCCAAAACAGGACTTGGCCATCCGGAACCACTGAAGGGGAGCCCCGTAGGACGATGGAGCCGGGAAATCACCAAGAAGCATCGTCTCGTGTACCGTATCTTTGAGGTCGAGGTGTATGTGGACGTTCTTGCCGCATACGGCCATTACGATGACAAATAGGTTTCTTTTCATGGTCTGATTCCTACTTTTGCTTTGTCATCTTTTCGTACATCTTAAACAAACATTCCAAGCGGGCTTCGTCGGAGGGGAAGGGATAGCTGGGATAGCAGCTTTCAACAATGTCATCTAATCGGGCGTGGGCTTCGCGCAAGTCCTGCGGCATCTTGTCGGGGTCGTAGAGTTCGGCAAGCGTTCGCTCAGGATAGAACTCGCGAGTAATCAGCACTTCCTCGGCGGCAGACTCGATGGCGGCTTTCTTTTCGGAGGTGATGGAGGGGAAGGGAAAAGAGTTATAACACATGTTTGTATATCTATAGTCCGTTTTTAGACGTCCGCCAATAGTCTTCATCCATACCATATTTATTGATGATGATATTATTCCAAATATCCAAGGAGAAGCATCATAAACCATATACATTGCATTATTGACTACGGTCTCGTTGTCAGCAAATCCCATTGGAATATATTTCCTGTTTGCGGATGATGTGGATGGAACAATGAGTGTCTGTTCGTTACATGCATTAAACTCCCTGAATTGATGAGGACGCTCTGCCAATTTCCTTGCTCCTTCGTCATCACTTTTCAATCGCATCTTTGCTGTTTTTCTTATCCTTTCAGCTATGACGGGAATAGATTCTGCATCTTTCCTATCGGAATCTGGAATCCACAAGCAATAGCGTCTATAATCATTTATGTAATCTGCAGAACTATAAAGTTTCTTTATCCACTTTTTGGCCTTTGGATATTGCTCTATTAATGTATTCTTCTCTATTTCATTCATTATGAGATTTCCGCCACCAACAGGTTTACATCCCATCATTATTACTGGTATATGTGAAATAGGGGTTAAGTGCTTACCAACAATTACATTGTCGCCTTCAGTCAAATATGGTGTAATGTTTCTAACCTCTCTCTTTTCGCTACCTGTATATATACACTTTCGATTTTTGTTTTCTTGTGCAAGACCGATTATTACACAAGAAACAGCAGCATTATACTTGGCATTATTGCTCCACTTAAATGATGTATAAGCAAAGTTTATTATGATTCCAAGTTTGAGAATCGGAGACCAAAGAGGTTCTACCATTTCGCCTTGACAAATAGAATTTGTGCTCACAAAGGCACATTTAGCTATAGTGTTCTTTATGTACTTTGCTCCTTTGATAAACCAAATGCCTATGTAATCTATCTTTTTGTAATTGACATATTCCCCTATGGCGATTGTCCTGTCATCCTTTTGTTCATCTTCCAATTTACTACTACCTAAATACGGTGGATTTCCAAACACGAAAACCTCTTCCTCCTTCGTGTGCGGACAAACCTTATTCCAGTCGATTCGGCAGGCATTGCCACAGACGATTTGAGTGATGTTCTTTAGGGGCAGGGCACGGGTGTTGACACCAAAGTTCTCGTTGAGTTTGGTGTTCATCTGGTGCTCGGCCAACCAAAGAGAGAGCATGGCAACTTCGTGAGGGAAGTCGAGGAGTTCGATGCCGTAGAACTGGCTCAACTGAATGACGCTGGCATCCACTAAAAGCAATTCCCCTTGTGGTGTACACTTCTGCTGGAGCCGCAGGATGTCCATCTCCAAGAAGCGCAGACACTTGTAGGTGATGATGAGGAAGTTGCCGCTGCCGCATGCGGGGTCGAAGAACTTCATCTTGCTCATCCGCACCAACAGAGCCTGGCATTTCTTGATGAGTGGTTTTAACTCGTCGTAGAACTGCTTGGAGGTGATGGCTCCAATGTCCAGCATCTGACAGCGCTGCTCATACTGCTCGTTCAGTCGGTTGTACTCGCCTCGCAGCTCGTCCATAAACAGCGGGTTGATAACCTTCATGATGTTTGGCACGCTGGTGTAGTGCATTCCCTGATTAGCGCGCTCCTCGGGGTTCACCACCGCCTGAATCATGCTTCCGAAGATGTCGGGGTTGATGTCCTTCCAGTCCAATTCGCCGCACTCGATGATGAGTCGGCGTGCCTTCTCGCCCATCTGTGGAATCTGGATACGACGTGAGAACAGACCGCCGTTGACATACGGGAACTGCTTCACGATGCTGGGGATTTCCTGTCGGCGGAAGCTGACGTCCATCACGTTGAATGATTCGTCAAGATATTGCGAGAGGTCGCTGCCATCGGGCTTGGTAAAACGCTGGATGCTGCTGGTGAAGAGGTTTTCCTCGAAGATACCTGTGTCCTCGGCAAAGAAGCAGAACAGCAGGCGTGTGATGAAGATGTTGAGGTCGTGCAAGTCGCTGTCTGAACGGAAATCGTTGTAGGCACGCAGCTCGTCGTGCAGCTTGGCCAACTTCTCAGCAGCCTTGATGTCGGCAGAACTCTCCTCCACATAATGCACACGTTCCACATCCATCAAGGGATAGAAGAAAGCGAAGTCGCAGTATAGGCGGTTAAGGGGATTCTCATAAGTGTCACGCTCGCGCAGGTCATAGGCCAACAGGGTTTTGCCGTCGCTGACGGCGATAATCTTGGGTGCGGCCTTCACAACCTGCGGGTCGCGTTTTAGCCGTTCGAGTTCGGCTGTCAGTCGCAGGGTCGAAGTGGCTCTGAAGCAGAAGAGCCCCTTGATGAGCAGTCCGTCAAAGGTCTTGAGGACTCCCTTACCCTCCTTGTACCGTTCGATGTCTCGTTCGCTTTTGCCAAAAGCATAAAGGATATTGTAGCCAACAGCCTCACCCCCAACCCCTCTCCAAGGGGAGAGGGGAGTGATTAGTCTTGCTTCAATTTCCCTATAGCCCAGTTGCAGTTTCTTTGCCATAGAGGTTTAGATAGTTAAGAAAGCGAACGGGATTCGTTCAGAAACGAAGACACCAGCCAAGCGCATACAGAAAACGTGGACGGTTTATACCTATCCAACGTCTCAGGCGCTTGGCCGGTGCCCACTACAAGAAGATAAGATAAACGCCCACGCTATTGCGTGAACGTCCACTTTTATCATTCTTGTAGTCGTCTATTTCGCGGCCAAGCTTAAGAGACGTTTTGAATAAAAAGCGTACGCTTTAATGTTTTACCAATAAGATTCGAGAGGCACCCTCCGCCGAGGTCTATCCGCGAGCTGCAAAACAGGCCGCTTCGTGCCTTTTCGGGGACAAAGTTAGCCACAAAGCCCTTCCCTCCCAAATTATCAGGGGAGAAAGTGCGTGAGAAGTGAAAAATTTTGTGTATTTTTGCATCGCAAAAGGGCGGAAGCCGACCTCGGCGACCGCAAAAAACGACGTTCTATCCCTATGAAGCACTACCTCCTTCTGCTGCTCCTGCTCGCGGCAGGACTGCTGCCCGCCCGGGCAGACAACATCACCGTCGACGGCACCAGCCGCTCTTACCTCGTCTATGCGCCACAGAACCTGGGCGAGGGACGCCCGCTGTTCATCTTCTGCCACGGTTCGGGGCAGGACGCCAACTATATGCTGAACACACAGTTCCGCGACACCCAGAACCCGGAGCGCAAAATCAGCATCGAGGCCGTCTGCGACACGGCCAAGTTCGTCATCCTCTTCCCCAACGGCATCAACAACCAATGGGACATCAGCGGCGACCGCGACATCAACCTCGTCAAGGCTCTCATCGACAAGATGGCCGCCCAGCACAAGATTGACCGCAACCGCGTGTACCTCGGCGGCTTCTCCATGGGTGGCATGTTCACCTACCACGCCATGAACCGCATCCCCGACCTCATCGCCGCCTTCGTACCCGTCAGCGGCTATCCCATGGGCGGAGCCACGGCCAACGCCAACGTGCGGCCGCTGCCCATCCTGCACATCCACGGCACGGGCGACGACGTCTGCGGATTCAGCGGCGTACAACCCGCGCTGAACGTATGGATACAGCACAACGGCTGCCCGACCACCGCCAGGGTCGTCAGCAACTACAACGGCTTCAACGCCAAAATGCACACCTGGGGACCGGGCAACGAGGGCGTGGAGGTGAAGCTGCTGGAGCTGGCCGACAAGGGCCACTGGGTGTGCAAGGAGCCACAGGTCTACACGGGACGCGAGATGTGGAACTTCTGCCGCAAGTACTCGCTGAACAAGACCGCGCCCAACGTCAGGATTACGGCGCCGAAGGCTGGACTCAGCTACGTCTGCTATGCCCCCACCGATGAAGTGGCCTTCCCCGACATCACCATCACCGCCACCGCCGACGACCCCAACGGCACCGTGGAGAAGGTGGACTTCTACGACGGAACCACCCTCCTGGCCACCTGCACCGCCAAACCCTACAAGGCCACGCTGACGGGGGCCAAGAAGGGCAAGCACACACTGAAGGCCGTGGCCACCGACAACGACGGCGAGACCAGCACGGCCACCGTGGACGTGACGATGCAGGCTCCCACCTCGCTCACCTTCTCGTCGGCATTCACCGAGGGGGGTGCGCTGCCTGCCGGGTGGACGACCTACGACAGCAGCGAACGGCGCACGGGCTACAGCAGCGGCTACACCTCCGGCTGCCGCGTCCTACAGTTCACGGGCTCGCCGCGCGGCCTGAACTACGGCCTCTACTTCCGCAACATCTCGGGACAGGCGCATCAGGGATGGGCCAAGTACGGTCTCAGCGACGGGGGCACCACGCTCAACCTGGCTCCCGGCCACTATACGCTGAAATACAAAATCTGCAACTGGAACATGCCGGACTTCGGCCCCGTGGAAGTGAGCATCGAGAAGCGCACGGGCAGCAAGAGCGTGGCCAGCCAGAGCTACACCCCGACCGTCAACATCGGCAACGTGGCCTCCAACAGCTTCAGCACCGTGCAGCAGCAACTCTTCGAGTTCGACATCACCGAGCAGGGCGACTACGTCATCGCCGTCTATTCCGCCGCCTCCCAGTGGAGCGACTGCATCCTCGGCCAGCTCGTGCTGGCGGCCAACAGCTACGTACCCACAGGCATTCGGGCGACCGACGCCCAGCGACCGAAGGACGACACCTTCTGCGACCTCCTGGGACGCCGCACCACGGCACCCCGCCAAGGCGTCTATATAAAGAATGGCCAGAAGATTCTCTTGCGCAAGTAAATGAAGCAAAAACCGAAAGAACTTATGCAAATACAGGAAATAAAACACGGGGGATTCCGCCGGGCGATGTTGCTGACGAGCCTCGTCGCCGCAAGCCTCGGAGCTTCGGCACAGCCGCAATTGACCGTCACGCGCGAACTGCAGAACGTGGGCGACGTGATGTTCCAGCAGCCGAAATCCATCAGCTTCGAGATTAAGAACAGCGGCAACGAGGCGCTGGTGCTGAAGGCCGTGAACACGCCCTGCGGATGCTTGCAGGCCAGTTGGCCACAGGAAGCCATCCACCCGGGAAAGACCGCCAAGATTGAACTGCTGTTCGACGCCGCCCTGCTGGGAACCTTCCAGAAGGAGGTGGAAATATACTCCAACGCCTCGGACGAGCCCACCTACCTGACGGTACTCGGACGCGTGGTAAGGGAGGCTGTGGAGACGAACTACGATGACTTCCCCATTGACCTGGGCAACATCCGCCTCTCAACCAACAACGTGGAGTTCAACGACATCTACAACGGCCAACAGGCAGAAGCCACCTTGCAGGTCGTCAACATGTCCAAGCAGAGCTACAAGCCGGAACTGATGCACCTGCCGCCATACCTCACCGCACGCTATCTGCCCGAGAAGCTGGCCGGAGGCCGTGTGGGACGCATCGTGCTGACGCTGAACAGCAGCAAGCTGAAGAGCTACGGCCTCACGGAAACGACCATCTACCTCTCGCGCAAGCTGGGCGACCGCGTCTCGCCCCAGAACGAAATCAACGTCAGTGCCGTGCTCCTGCCCTCCTTCGACCATCTGACGGCACAGGAGAAGGCCAAGGCTCCGCAACTGCAACTCTCGGCCGACAGCCTGGACTTCGGCTTCTTAGGCACCAAGCGCAAGGCCAAGCAGACCATCCTCGTCACGAATGCGGGACAGAGCAGGCTCACCATCTCCAGCGTACAGGTCCAAGGTCGCGCCCTGAACGTCAGCCTGAGCAAACGCACCATCGAGCCGGGAAAATCGGCCAAACTGACCGTCACCGTACTGACCGAGCAACTGCGCAAGGCCAAGACCGCGCCCCGCATACTCATCATCGCCAACGACCCCAAACGCCCGAAAGTCACACTCCAGGTGCAGGGGAAATAAATCTCAACGGACATACAACGGACATACATAAAGTAAGTCCCTACATTTTTTAACTTTCAACTCTCAACCCCCTTCATGGAGCATCCAGAGAATAGCGAAGAATACAAAGGGCTGGTCGTCAACAGCGGCGTCAAGCAGCCCAGCATCGTGAACCCCTACCTGCAACGCGGACGCTTTGCCCGCCGCCAACTGACCGCCGCCGACTACGTCGAAGGCATTCTGAAAGGCAATGTCTCCGTACTCGGACAGGCCGTGACCCTCGTCGAGAGCACCAACCCGCTGCACCAACAAGTGGCACAGGAAGTCATCGAGAAGTGCCTGCCCTACAGCGGCAAGAGCATTCGTATCGGTATCAGCGGCGTGCCCGGTGCAGGCAAGAGCACTAGCATCGACGAGTTCGGCATCCACGTCCTCGAACGCACAGGCGGACGACTGGCCGTGCTGGCCATCGACCCCAGCTCGGAGAAGACCAAGGGAAGCATCCTCGGCGACAAGACGCGCATGGAGAAACTAAGCGTCCATCCCGACAGCTTCATCCGACCCAGCCCCTCGGCAGGCTCCCTCGGCGGCGTCGCACGCAAGACCCGCGAGACCATCATTCTCTGCGAGGCGGCGGGCTTCGACAAGATTTTTGTGGAGACCGTGGGTGTGGGGCAGAGCGAGACGGCCTGCCACTCCATGGTAGACTTCTTCCTCCTGATCCAGTTGGCCGGTACGGGCGACGAGCTCCAGGGCATCAAGCGAGGCATCATGGAAATGGCCGATGGCATCGTCATCAACAAATGCGACGGCGACAACGTGGAAAACTGCCGCCTCGCCGCCCGCCAGTTCCAGAACGCCCTGCACCTCTTCCCCATGCCCGAGAGCGGATGGCTGCCGAAGGTGCTCTGCTACAGCGGCTTCTACGGCCTCGGCATCAAGGAAGTGTGGGACATGGTCTACGAATACATGGACTTCGTGAAGGACAACGGTTACTTCGAACACCGCCGCGCCGAGCAGGCCAAGTACTGGATGTACGAGAGCATCAACGAACAACTGCGCGACGGCTTCTACCACCACCCGACCATCCAAGACCTGCTGCCTGGCGCAGAGCAGTCCGTACTCGACGGCCGACAGACCTCCTTCGTCGCCGCCAAAACCCTGCTCGACACCTACTTCGCCCTCCTGCGCGGATAGCATCCGCCTCCTACCCTACTTCAAACGAACCTAAAGCTTTACTCATTATGAGACAATCAATCTACATTTTCTCCCTACTGCTCCTGGCCGCCCTCCCGGCCTTCGCCCAAAGCAGCTCCGACTCCCTGACGTTTCAAGGCAGGGTCGTAAACAGCCAAGGTATTCCCCTGAAAGACGCTGTCATAGAAGGCATCCTGACCGACATCGGCCTGAGAACAGGCATCGACGGAAACTTCGACCTGACGCTGCCCGCATCAGGTGATACGATGACGATTTCCAAGGAAGGGTTGGGCTCCTTCAAGTTCACCGTAGACTACAGCTATAAAGGTGTCATCGTCTTAGGCGAGAACGGAGGAGCCTGGATGTCCTACGGCGAGTATCTGAAACAAATGGCCGGGACTTCCCAGACCTACTTCGACGCCGGCATGAAGTTCTTCAAGGGCGAAACCGACGGAACTCCCGACTACAAGAAAGCGTTTGCCTGTTTCTGGCGAGCAGCTAACATGGAGCATGAGGCTTCCAAATACTACCTTGGGAAAATGTTCGACGAGGGTCTCGGCATAACCCAGAACAGCCCAAACGCTGCCTATTGGTATTTACAGGCAAAGAAAACCGCAGACGCACATCTGCGTTTGGGAACGATGCTCGCCGAAGGCATCGGCGTCCAACAGGATTACCAAGCCGCCGCCCAGCACTTCTTCTCTGCCACCGAATTAGGCGACAACGGCGAAGCAAAGAAGAATCTGGACGAACTCATAGAGAAGGGGTTGGCCAAGAGAGAAGACATCGTGGACAACAAGGTATATGAAATTGTGGAGACGAACGCCCAGTTCCCAGGAGGCGACAATAACTGCTACAAATGGTTGGCACAACACATCAGATACCCAAGCATAGCTTTAGAACAAGGCATTATGGGAAGGGTGATTGTCCAGTTTGTTGTAGACAGAGACGGCACCATTACAGATGCTATAGCTTTAAAGTCTCCAGACCCTTCATTGTCAAAGGAAGCCGTCAGGCTCGTCGGCCTAATGCCTCGATGGAAACCAGCCACACAAGGCGGCAAAACCGTCCGTTCACGTTTCCGCTTGCCAATCATGTTTAATATTAAATAATTCGAGCCCTATCTAAAACCAACGGTTCTGCGTCAATTCAGGTGGGGAACGAGCCCAAAAAGATTAATTGACCATCCGTAAAGATACTACTACGAAAGCCCGAAGGGCTGTTAAGACTACAGGCAGGGGTGATAACCCCTGCAAACGTAGGTGTTGTACATGAGCGCCGAAGGTGCGACAGACGGTTCTGCCACCCCTTCGGGGTTGGTGTATTATTGCCACACTGAACCGGGGGTTGACACCCCCGTCTGTGGTCTTACCAGCCCTTCGGGCTTCCGTAATCACATCTTTGCGAATTGAGCGCGTGAAATTCGTTGTGAGGAAAAGGAAAGGCGCGGGGTCAGAAATGGCTGCTGCCGTCGAAGCAATGGGTGCAGACCTTGCACTTCGGAAGACCGATGGACTTGATGAGGATTTCCAAGGTGTTGAACTTCAGGGTCGAGAGTCCCAGCCGACGTCCCATCTCCTCGACCATCGCCTTGTACTTGGGCGAATCCGTGCGGGCGTACTCCTGTAGGATTTCGTGAGGCGTGCTGGCACTGGCTCCCATGCCTCCCGGGGTCTTGTCCTGGTCGTTCTCGAGGTCGTGGATGACCTGCCTCGTCAGCAATTCCATATCAGACTTCGAGGCTGAGAAGTTGAGGAACGGACAGCCGTAGATCAGCGGCGGGCAGGCGATACGCATGTGGACCTCCTTGGCACCGAGGTCGAAGAGACCGCGCACGTTGTCGTGCAACTGCGTACCTCGGACGATGCTGTCGTCGCAGAAGAGGCAGCGTTTCCCCTCCAGCATGTCCTTATTGGGAATCAATTTCATCTTGGCCACGAGGTCGCGGGTCAGTTGGTTGCCGGGCATGAATGAGCGCGGCCACGTCGGCGTGTACTTGGAGACCGCACGACGGTAAGGCGCTCCGATGCCCTCGGCATAACCTGTGGCCATGCCAACGCCGGAGTCTGGAATACCGCTGACGCTGTCCACCTTCGTCTCGTCCTGTTGTCCCATGAGGAGTCCGCAGGTGTGGCGCATTTCCTCGACGTTGCGGCCTTCGTAGGTCGAGGTCGGGAAACCGTAGTAGACCCAGAGGAACGAGCAGACCTGCATTTCCTCGTTGGGCGCGCGCAGTTGTTCCATGCCATCGGCGGTGAGGCGGACAATCTCGCCCGGCCCCACGTAGTGAACAACGTCATATCCCAAGTTGGGGAAAGCCGTGGTCTCGCTGGTGGCAGCCCAAGCGCCGTCCTTGCAACCAATGACGATGGGCGTGCGGCCCAGCTTGTCGCGGGCGGCTATGATCCCATTCTCCGTGAGGATGAGCATGGAGCAGGAACCCTTTACCTTATTATATACGTTCTCGATGCCTTCGACATAAGATTTGCCACGGGCAATGAGCAGGGTGACGAGTTCTGTGGGGTTGGTCTTTCCGCTGGACATCTCGGAGAAGTGGTCGCCGTCGTCCAACATCTCGCGGGTGAGTTCGTCCAGGTTATTGATTTTGGCCACAGTGACCACCGCCATCTTTCCCAAGTGGGAATTGACCATGATGGGCTGTGGGTCGGTATCGGAAATCACGCCGATGCCGCTTTCGCCGGGGAACTTCTGCAATTCCGTCTCGAAGCGGGTGCGGAAGTACTGGTTCTCAAGGTTGTGGATGCTGCGGTAGAAGCCCTTCTCCGTGGAGAAGGTGGCCAAGCCACCGCGCTTGGTTCCCAAGTGGGAATTGTAGTCAGTGCCATAGAAAAGGTCTGTGATGCACCGCTTTGTTGAAATAGTTCCGAAAAAACCGCCCATAGGGTGTAAGGTTTAAGGGGATAAAAAATGAATGGGGTGAGAAGCCATCGCCTTTCACGGCGCAAAGGTAGTGTTTTTCCCTCAAATGAAACGTGAGCCACTGGTGAAAGAAACACCAGCGGCCCACATTTTCTTATCTTTTTTGTCTTAGGTCAAGAGGGGGAGGCTGTGCCTACCGCAGCGTAACCTTGCGACCGGCGACGATGTAAACGCCCGGACGATGCAGTCGGCAGAAGTGGTCGAAGCGGTCGGCAACCCGACGGCCTGTCAGGTCGTAGACAGGAGCCGTGGCAAGAACATCTGCCGTGGCTGGACGGAGAATGCCGTCGAGAACGGCCTCTTCCAGTTGCCAGTAGAAGCCCGGAGTCCAACTGTAGCCAGCCTCGGGGACTCCGTCTTCCTCGATGTCTTCCACAGTCCAATAGGTCTCGGCTCCCCAACTGCCAGCGGGAGCATTGGTGGCACGCACGGCAAAGCGGTCGTCCTGCAAGTACCAGACCTGACCCTCCCAGTTGTCACGGGCTTGGCTGGTATTCGTGCTGATGTAGCCGCGTGAAACGATGTCACCCGTGGACTTCTCGCTGAGGGTCGGGTTCGTGAAGTAGGCATCCGTGCGCCAGCCGGGCGAGACGAAGAGGTCCTTGTTTCCTGTGCCAACGGTGCCCTCGGTAAGCGTGAAGACGTAGACGTCAGACTCGTTGAGTTCCTCGGTGAGGTGTCCGTCGCGCGTGAGGTAATACTTGTGGTCGTCGGTGAACTGGGCGCCGTCGAAGGTGGTGAAGATGCGATAGCGCAGTTCCGTGTCGATGGCTCTCAGGGCGTCCTCATACTGTTGCTGTGTCACGGTGGGCTTCACAGGTTCGTCGCTGTCCTCATAGGGTTGCCATTCGGCATCTTCGGGCAGTTCGTCGGAGAGGTCGTAAGTGTTCAGTTGGCTGTAGATGTACTCGGCGCGGCGTTTCAGCCAGCTCTGTGCCTGTCCCACCTGACGGCTGTAGTTGTAGTAGTCGCCGTTGTTCAGGAACGAGGGATTGGCGTAGTCGTAGTACTCCTGACAGAAGTCCACCATTTCCTCCACGCCTCCACGGCGCAGGAAACGAGTCCAGGCCTTGTAGTAGGCGCGGTCCAAGGTCTCGCCAGCCCTACGCAGGGCACGCCACATACTGTTGTTCTCCATGGTCTTTGCCGAAAGGTAGTCGCTGGTATCGCCCGTGGTGAAGTAACCTCCGTTCATCTCGTGGCCGAAGCTCCAGTCGAGGTCCCATACGGGGCCGAACTTCCAGAGGCTGGAGGGGTCGCCCACGACTTCCTTGTAGAGGAAGGTACTCTTCGGGTGGAAAAGCTCCTGGTTCATAATATATTCATTGGTGAGGTAGAAGGCCGAGAAGGTATCGACCTCCACCCAACGGCAGATATCCTCGCCGTTGCGGGCAGCGCCCAGCATCTCGTTGAAGTCCGCCATAATATCACTGGGCGTGAGGGGCGTGACGGTCTCCGGATCCTCGAAGTCCGGCTCGTGGTACTTCACGGGCACGCTGTAGTAGCGGGAGTAGTAGATGGTCTCGTCGGTGTAAGTATCCAACTCCAGCAGCGCGGCGTATGTGTCGTCCTCAAGGTCGATGCTGTTGTTGTGGAAGCCCGTCTTCTCGGTGAAGTTGTAGGAGCCGCAGTACTCGCCGTTGATGTAGAGCTCTACGGGCACGATGTGGTTAGCCCCAGCAGCTCCGGCCAGTTGGGCCACTTTCATACCGATGGCATTCGTCATCATCGAACCATTGATTCTGTTGGCCAGCAGCACCCAACTCTTGCCCTTCGTCATCCCGAAGGGCTTCACCTTGCTGTCGAACTTCAGGCGGTAGGGACTCTTGCCCCACTCTCCGGCCCAACTGCTGTTGCCGCGTCCCTTGATTTGCATCGTCGTTTCTTCCATATCCGGGAATACGCCTGCTCCATCGATGCGGAAGGTACCCGAGAGGTAGGTCACCTTGTCATACGGACGACGTCCTATGTCGGTGGTGATGTAGATAGTCGGAACATTGACCGAGCGGTCTGTGGGCCAGTCGACGCTGACCGTGTAGTGAGTGCCGAAGGGCTGGAAGTCCAAGGTCTCACCCTCCTGCAACGTCGGTTCCGGCTCGGGCTCGGGGTCAGAACCGCCGGAGCCTTCGACCGGCAGACGGTAGAACTCCAGCTCTGCCATGCAGAGGTAGTTCTTGTAGGCGGCCTGGGTACATACGATGCGGAGGTGGCTGTAGTCCCCGCCGAGGTCGATGGCAGGCGAAGTCCACCAAGTCAAGACCGTAGTCGGCAGGCCGTCGGTCTCAGAGGTGAACTCCTGCACGGGCAGCCACTCCTCCCCGTCGGCACTGACATCCACCCGCAGACCAGTCGGCCAGCGTTGGTCGGCGTTGCGAGTCTCATAGCGGAACTGCAGCCGGTGTACGGATTCGGGCAGGTTTACTTCAATCCACGGGCAACTGTCCAGCGGCAGCGTGGGATATCCGCTTCCGCTCCATGTGGAATGGAAGAAAGTATTATCATAACCGTCGATGAGCGAGGGCAGGTCTTCGTTCTCAATGGTCGTCGGGGCGTTCGTGGAGAGCATGTCGGCCGTGAGAATGATTTTCTCGGCATTCTCGTCAATCTCCTGCGGCAGCGGGTCGGGAACCACGGGGTCGGGCACCACCACTTCCTCATCAGGCTTGGAGAGGGTCATAATCTGCCATCCGGGCTTGATCACCACGTACTCCACTGGTTCGGCAAAGCTGAGGCGGGACTCCTTGCTGTGCTGCAACTTACGCCCCACGTAGACGAGCGACGTGCTGTCGGAGCGCTGGAAGCTCGGAGTCAGCCACTTACCGATAGCGGGCACGGAGCCGGTTATCAGCCCGTCGGCTCCAATCTCGCACTCCACATCTTTGAAGACCTGGCCATTGAACTTGTTGTTGAACTTGAAGGAAGTGAAGACAGGCATCTCCGCAGGCCCGTGACTGGCCACGGAGTCGATGCGGGTGCGCGCGTAGGCATGAGCCTTTCCGTCGATGGTCGTGACCACCAACTGGGCACCCGTGTCGTCGCATTTGGAGACCACGGACGGCGGATAGACGTCCAACCGTCCTCCTTGGAGGTAGACGAAGAGAGAATCCTGCAGAGCAGATTCTGCTACGGTCTGGGCATTGGCTGTTATGATACCTGCAACAGCCATCACAAAGACAGCTAATGAAGATAGAAATCGGTTCATAAGTCTATAGAATAAGGTGTTTTGCGCGGCAAAGGTAGGCATAAAGTAGCCCTACACCAAACTTTTCTGTTAAATTATTTTCATTTCCTTGCCCGTACCCATTATTTCACTTATCTTTGCAGCCCAAAACTAACTGAACGTAGCTTTTTTCTATGTGGAGTAAACCTTGGAAAATGAAAGAGGGCTTCGCCATCAGCGCGGGCCTCATCCTAATCGGACTATTCTTGGAAGCAGGCTTCGGGCCTGTCTTATGGGAGACCTTTGTATGGCCCGTCAACATGATCGCCCTGGCCGCATTCCTGCTGGTCATCCTCGTCGCGTTCATGCTTCGGAAAAACAGCTACACCATCCATTTCCTTACGACCCACCGCGCCGCACTGCCCGCCCTTTTCTTTGCCGTCGTGCTGACCATCGTCATGGGAACGACACGCCAGCAGGAGGGAGGAAGCTGGTTCCACGACATGCTGACGTTCTGGCCCTTTGTGCTCATTTATGCTTATATCGCCTTCCTGCTGGGCATTCTCACCCTGCGCCGCATCGACCACATGGTGAACTTCAAGCGCCGCCATCGCCACCAACACCAAGGCCACTGGCTGCGCGACATCGCCTTCCTGCTGAACCACGGAGGACTGTTCCTGACGCTGGTCACGGCCACGCTGGGCAACCCCGACATCCAGCGTCTGAGGATGGTGGCCTACGTCAACAAGCCCGAAGTGCGTGCCATCAACGAAGACCAGCGCGTGGTACAACTGCCCATCTCGATAGAACTGAAACGATTCATCCTCGAAGTGTATGACGACGGAACGCCCCGCCGCTTCGCTTCGGAGATAAACATCCAGACCCAGAACCGCAAGTCCTATCCGGCCACCGTGGACGTGAACCATCCCGTGAACATCAACGGGTGGAAAGTCTACCAGTACGGCTACGACATCCCCGCCGGCGCACAGTCGCAGTACAGCGTCTTCGAACTCATCAGCGACCCGTGGCAGCCTTATGTCCACGCAAGCATCTTCATGATGCTGGCCGGTGCCCTGCTCCTCTTCTTCAGCAAAAGCTACACCTCCGACGGCCTCAGCGAAGAGGACGTCAAGCGCCAGCGCAAAGCCCAACTGGCCAAGCGCGCCAAGGAAGAAAGCAAACGGCGCCTGGTCGAGGAGTTCTACAGCCTCAGCGACAAAAACGATGCCCGCCATCATCACCACGAACATCACCATACCGAACACTAAATCCCTCTCTCCGCATGTCCTGGAACCTCTTCCCATACTTCGCCCTCGCCGCCATCCTCTGCTGGGCAGTCGGCGCCCTCTTCGCCTGGTTCAACAAATCCAAGGCCGCCCACGCCTTCACCCTCGGTGGTCTGCTCGTCTTCTTCGCCTTCATCATCGGCATGTGGACTTCACTGGAACGTCCGCCCCTGCGCACCATGGGCGAGACGCGTCTCTGGTACTCCTTCTTCCTTCCTCTCGCAGGACTCCTCGTCTACAGCCGCTGGCACTTCCGTTGGATCCTCTCTTTCTCCACCGTGCTCTCCACGGTTTTCATCTGCGTGAACCTCTTCCATCCCGAGATTCATTCCAAAGCCCTGATGCCAGCCCTGCAAAGCCCGTGGTTCGCACCGCACGTCATCGTCTATATGTTCGCCTACGCCCTCCTCGGCGCCGCCACCCTGATGGCCGTCTACCAACTCGCAACCCATGCGAAGCCAGAGGAAGTGAAAGCCATTGATGACCTTGTGCGCGTCGGCCTCTGTTTTATGACGTTCGGGATGCTGTTCGGAGCCTTGTGGGCCAAAGAGGCATGGGGCAACTACTGGTCGTGGGATCCGAAGGAGACATGGGCAGCCATCACCTGGCTGGCCTACCTCACCTACCTCCACTACCGCCAGATGCCCAAACACCGTCGCAGCTTTGCCCTCTGGAGCCTCCTTCTCTGTTTCGTGCTCCTGCAAATGTGCTGGTGGGGCATCAACTACCTGCCCTCGGCCGAGGTTAGCGTCCACACCTACTAATCGATAATTGACGCAGAAAAAGTTTGTTGGAAAAATTACCGTCACCCGTCACCTTTTCCGTTCAATCAAATGATATTTAGCAAATTACAAGGTGACGGTAAGGTGACGGAAGGTGATGGTAAAAGGCGTTTCAGCATCCCTTTGGCAGGTACCGTCCGAACCCTTAAGGGTTCACGCTATAACCCTTAAGGGTTCAGGCCGCAACCCTTAAGGGTTCGGAAGATATCCGCTGGGACTTTTGATTGTGAACACCACAGATTACGCAGATTACTCGGATTTCTATGCCAGCAGTCTCGCAAATCTGCATGTTGTAGTAGGTATGCAAAATTATTATTTGCTCATTATTGACTCAACTTCGTAAGCTCCGTTAAGCCGATGCCGTAGGCATCAGATAATGGTTCTTCGAAGTATCGAAGCGACCAAAGGTCGAGCGCTTGAAGTGTCAAGCGTCGCAAGCGCCGAGCGGCCAGCCAATTCATTGGCTGGTAATGTGATCGTCCAAGGATGGCGTGCCGTAGGTACGCGATAGGGGTTTGATATCGCGTACCTAAAGGCACGCATTTTCATTGCCATTTGGAACCAGCCATTAAAATGGCTGGCTATCTCTATCAAGCCACTCTGTGGCTTTATCTTAAAACACTTTAGCATACTTGCGAAACTTGAATTGCGCATTCTTTGACTTTAATTCTTGTCAATTCTTGCGTATTCTTTTCTTTTTCTATTTATGGTCTAAATTTGTGCTAGAGTGCCAATTTGCTTCCTTACCCGTTCCATAAAAATTCTTCCCGTTCCTGCAAGCATTTTCTCCTTCACCCCCCAAAGGTGATGGTAAATAAAATCTTTCGTCCTCATTATCAGCCACATCGGATTTCTTTTTCCCAAAAATCACCTTTACCGTCACCTTACCGTCACCCGTAACACGTTGATTATCGGACGCGTAGGCGGAAAGGTGACGGTAAACGCCCTTTTTTCGACTAAAACATTTTCTGTGTCAAATGAGGTGGTTACTTTCCACCTCCATTGACGCAGAATCCAGAATACACGCGGGGCTGTGCCTGTCAATTGGCACAGCCCCGCAATCGGATGTATCTCTATTGAGAGAGAAGATTATTCGTCGAAGATGGTCTCGCCGTAGCCCTTGGTGCAGAACTCGTCTTCGTACTCTTCATCGGTCGTTGTGATGGACTGCGTGTTGCTGTCGCTTAATACGAACTTGCTGGCAGCCAGCATCGTCTCGTTCTCCAAGACCTCGACCGTAGTCTGAGGTGTGATATATGTCTTTTTCATCTTTCTCTTCTATCTTTTATTTAACAATCACCTTCTTGCCATTAACGACATAGATGCCATGCTGGGTCTTGCTGACCTTGCGACCGTTGATGTCGAAGAGCTGACCATCGACCTCGTCGGCGCTGATGGTGCGGACACCCGTCTCCAGACCGTCGAAGCACAGAGCCTTGACCTCAGCACCTGCGGGCAGGTCGAAGTAAGCGCGGAAGCCCTTGATGCTGGCCTTCTCGGTATTGGCCTTAGCAATCTTAGCCTCGTTCGTCAGACCATAGACCACACCGCTTGCTTCCCATGCACCGGCAGCAATAGGAGCGTAGGTGCCTTGGAAGGTTGCTCCGTCCTCGGTGGTCTTGATATTGTCATTGCCAACGTAAGAGGAGTAGATAACAGGAGCTTCCCACGTGAAGGTCTTGCTCGCGATTGCCTCGGATACGTAGATAACGTAAGGTGTTGCAGGATCCAGGGTTGCCTTGGTAACCTTACTGAAGCTCAGTACACCGTTGGCATAGTCAGAGAAGGTGTAAGCCACAGCTTCCTCACCAAATTCGCTGAGGTTGACGGCCACAGGAGCCACGAAGGTGTTCCAACCCTTAACGAAGCTGCGGGTCAGGGTCACCTCGTCATAGACAGCGCTGTAGCCTGTGATGATTTCCTTTTCCTCGGTCTCGGTGAGGGCGAGGGTTACGAACTCGGCCACATAGCGGGTGACAGCTTCTGTGCTTAACTTTCCACCATCATATTCTACCTCGATGTGCATCTGGGCACCCTCGGTAGCGGCCTCAGTCGGAGTAGCAGTAATGGTAATCTGCTTGGTCTCGTTAGCTTCAACGGTGACTACCTCAGAAGTACCAATCACTTCTTCACCCATGTAGACCTTGGCAACCACATTCTCTTCATCCACGCCACGGCTCTCCTTGACGGTGACGGTGGCATTGAACGACTTGGTAGCCTTCATCGTAGAGGTAGGAATGCTGCTTCCCGTGATGGCCATGATGTGGTCGGGTACTGCAAGCTTGAATCCTACAAAGTTATCGAGCATTGCAAAAGTACCAGTGAAGCGAATGTTATAATACCCATCAGCTGGTGCAATGAAGGTGATATTACCCGACTTGGTGTAATTGGCAATACCTTCTTCTATCACGTTCCAACTGTCTTCACCTTCCTTTTGATACTCAATGGTCAGAGGCTCATCATCGTACTGCATACCAATATAGAATGACAGCGTTGCATCTTTTTTGGCTTGCAGACGAGGAGTAGTCAGGCTCTTAGGGTTGTTATATGAACTAATAGTCATCATCTTGGTTCCATTGTTTCCAGATACTGAGGGGGTAGTAACAGTCCAATTGCCAGTATTCTGCCAGAAAGCAGGCATACCTTTTTCGAAGTCCTCCGTCCAAGCCTCAGGATCGAGGGTCGAAGCGGTCGCGTTGATGACAATGTCCTCCAAACCTTCGTTAGTGGGATGGATGGTGATGGTTGCTTCCTTGGCACCATAGTTCTCGTCATAGACGAGTGCAATCTCAAAGGGCATACTTTCGCCAGCACCAAGGCTGAATTCAGATGCGGAGACAAAGAATGTCTTTTCACTGCTGCTGGTAATCGTACCTGTCAGTGTACCCGTGCCACTGTTGGTGATGGTGTAGACCTGTGCCTTTGGTGCTACCTGAAGCTGAGTGCCAAAGTCGGCAACAAGACCCGTAGTAACGGGCTCACCCTCAAAGGTAACAGCGAGTGCTGGAGCATTGGCAGTGAGGTCGGTACCTGTTACGTTGATGATATAGGTGCCCTCAGTCGTGGTCACGGTAACGACAGCCTCAGAAGCGCCTACGCGTTCTGCATTGTAACTGCGGCTAATCACGAGGTCGAAGGGAACGGCCACGCTCTTAGTCCAGTTGGTGCTGTAAGCGGCTGCACCTTCGCCAGTGATAGCTACATTGGTGATACTGATAGTGCCACCGCCATAATTGCTGAAGTTGTAGGTGACGGAAGCATCCGTGCCGCATTCGCCGAAGTCATGGTAGGAGGTCTCGGCAACACCCTGTCCGTTCTTATAAACGTCAAGCACGGGAGCGTAGTTCAGACCAGCAATCTCATCAATGTTGACATAGTAGCCAACAAAACGAAGCTTATTGACGGTGGTCGGGATGTCGCTCAGGACAAGGGTAGACCAATCACCCAGTAGTGCAAGGCCATCGGAACCCGTTATCTTCTTGTCGTAAGCTGTCCATGAAGAACCCTTATCGTTTGAGCCAAGAATTCGGATATAGTCTGTTTTGTCATAATCTGTGCATTGAGCTTTGATAACAACGATGTCGCCCTCAGAGATACTCAGCACAGGAGTCGTCAGGTAAGCACTACTGCTCTTACCTGTAGCCATTCCATTATCAAAAGTCCAAGAGGCGTTGTTCCACTTTTCGGGCAACTGGTTATCGTTGAAGTCTACAACCATCAAGCCTTCGGGCAGCACAACACCAGTGACCGTAAATACAACATCCTCCATATCCGTAGCGCTTACAGTGATGTCGGAGCTGAGTGCACCTGTGGTGCTGGCAGCCATCGTGATGGTGACCTCAGTGCTTGTACCTGCGGCAAGGGTCGTGGCAGCACCATTGATGGTGAAGATATTGTTGCTGGAAGCGACGTTGATGCCTGTCAGTTCTGCCAGGCCAGTGTTGGTGATGGTGAATGTTTTGGCCGTGGGCTCTTCGATGACACCGAAGTCGAGCGAAGCTGGCTGGGTGACAACCATTTTAGCGACCTTAGGCAGTTCACCGCCATAGAAATTACGTACACGCGCCTGAGAAGCATGAAGTGCAAGATAATAATCACCAGCAGGAATGTCGCTTACTATGTAAGTTTTCCAGTCAGAGGTCAAATCAATCGCAGTTTCAGAAGCTGTCCAGTTCGTCTTATCTGTGGAGTATTCCACAACGAAAGTCTCAAAAGTGTGATCTGTTGGATAAGTACCCACAGCCTCGAATGAGATCTTCTCACCGTTCTTTATGGTCAGCAAAGGTGTAACTAAACGGGCATTGGATGACTGATACCATGAATTTGTTGATGCGTAGCCAGATGAGAAAGTCCAACTGGAAGCTGTCCATTCTTCAGGCATAGAACCTGAGGAGAGGGTCTCGAACAACTTGCTAGCATCCCTTATAGTTCCGCTGACGACAATCTCTGCATCTTCCTGACCAGTGGCGCTAATAGTGATAGTGCCATTGTATTCACCTGCGGTCTCAGTGTTGAGGGTCACGGTAACAGTGATAGCCTCGCCACCTACGGCAATGGTCTGGTTCTGAATCTCGGTAACGGTGAAGGCTTCGTTGTCACTGCTTACGGTGATGCCCGTCAGGTCGGCCTTACCCTTGTTTTCAATGGTGAAGGTCTTGGTCTGAACAGAATTCTGTGCCACAAGAACGTAGGCAAGCTCTGTCTCAGACACCTCCATCTTCGGAGCAATTACGATGGGAGAGTAGTAAATGGCGGTCTTGGGGAGGAACTGGTAATACTTATTACTCTTGCCTTCAATGGCCGTGTTCTCTGAGGTTGTAACGCCATACCAGTTGACGCTGGAGTAACTCCCCTTTACGGTCTGGTTAATGCCTATCATCAGATTGCCTTCAGTGTATGCTAATGGATCTGCGAATGGTATGGTCATCAGACCATTTTCCACGGTCAGCTTTCCGCTGAAGACCTTCTCCATGCCATCCCAAGAAGGAGTAGTGCTTTCGAAGAATGTGTTTTCAACAACCTTCACGTAAACATCATATTCAGCGTTACCCCAACTCTTGTTTGCTGTGGCACAATAGAAGGCAATCTTGTCAATTTGGTTGCCTGCGACAGAGGTTAGGTTTGCTGCGGGAATGATGAACTGGCTCTGTGTGCCATTGGCCGCATCTGCATAGTAGCCATACATTGGAATGTATGAGTTGGTGGCCGTTCCCTCATTGGCAATCAACACACCTGGAATGAAGCTAATCTCGTCGCTCCATGAGCTCTTGTCGTCATCGCTGTTGACGGCGCGGACGTTAGCATAGTAGGTAGTTCCGGCGGTAAGACCTTCAATGGTATAGGTCTTTTCCGTTACAGCAACGATAGTTCCATCGTTGGGAGCTCCGCTTGTAGTGCTGTAGCTCACTTCCCACTGGCTCTGCTCTGTAGCATCAGTCCATGTCAGCGTAGCAGAATTGATAGTCGTTGCGCTGACAGCAAAGTCGGTCGGGGTGATGCAAGAAGACTCTGTAGTGAAATTGGAACCAGCCCATTCAGACTTATTGTCGCCACTAACTGAGCGAACCCATACATAGTATTTAGTCTCACCCTTCAGACCCGTAAAGGTGTAAGAGTTGGTATTGATGTTGCTTGCCGTAACAGTAATATCGGCGGCAGGAGCATCAGTACTTTCTGACTGGTAAACCTCGTAAGTGTTGCCACTATCCGTCCAACTCAAAGTGGCCTCATGAGCAGTCACGCTTGAAACAGCAAGGCCAGTAGGAGTAGGACAAGCTAAGGCTGCAACCTTGAAATTGTCAATGGCCGCAGCAGGCTGGTCGCCATACATGTTGTCATTGCGCCATGCAAAGACGACATTGTACTGCCCGGCAGCAACTTCCAACTCTATTGACTTATGCTGCCAAGATGTCTGTGTGCCAAGCTGTCCGCCATCGAGTGCTATCCATCCAGTGGGGAGAGCCGAATAAGAGAATCCAGTGGGAACGGTTGTACCAGCCGTTAGCTCAACTGTTGCGGGTACCAATGCCACGCGCAGATAGTCGTATTTGCTCTCGCCATTGGCTATCCAGTCGTAAGCGAAGGTATAAGTACCACCCTCGAATGTGAAGAGCTTCTTGGCATAGACCATCGTTTCAGAATTGTTCGTATAGGCATTGGTCGTACCGCCGTCATTGGAGATATACATACCCTTCTCACCATCCTTCTTGGCTGCCGTGCCCCATGCCCAAGTGTTGGCCAGAGTGCCGTTAACGAACTGCCATGTGCAAGCGGTCTCAAAGTCATCGGTATAATCCTCTGCGGAAACAGCAACCTGAAGGGTAGAGAAGCTGATAGCATCCGTCCACTTGCTGTAATCGCCACCACCGCAGTTAGCGCGAACACGAGCGTAATAAGTCGTGCTGGCAGTAAGCTCAGTTAAAGCAAATGCAGCATTCACGGTAACTTCTTTTGTCGTTGAAGAAGTGAAATCACTGCTTGTGCTGTATTCCAACTGCCATTCGTCCTGTCCCTCTGCGCCTGCAGTCCAAGTCAGCGTTGCGCTAGTTGCGCTCAGGTTGGATGCTACAAGATTAGTCGGGGGATAGCAGGAAATGCTAGTTGTGAAGTTTGTGCCGGCCCATTCGGACTTGTCACTGCCGCTTACCGAGCGAACCCATACATAATATTTCGTTTCGGGAGTAAGTCCCGTGAAGGTGTAGGAGTTTGTTGCGATGTCAGCAGCTGTGACCGTGACGTCAGCAGCAGGCGTTCCCACTTCTGTAGTGCAATAGACTTCCCATGTGTTGCTTGACGTAGCCCAGTTCAAAGTTGCCTGACGAGCAGCAATATCTGTCACGGTGAGGTTTGAAGGAACAGGACATGTCTGAACGGTGATGCTGAAGTTATCGATGGTAGCAGCAGGATCTGAACCAGTATAGTTGTCGTTGAACCAAGCAAATACCACATAGTAGCTTCCAGCCTCTACAGCTACAGCATTATTTGCATGTTGCCATGAGCTTTGCAGATTCAGCTTACTGCCACCATCCAAAGCAATCCAACCCGTAGGAAGTTTATCTTTATCGAATCCTGTGGGCTTTTCTGTACTAGCTACAAGTTCTGCTGATGCAGGCACCAAAGCTACACGCAGGAAGTCGTAAGAGCTTTCACCATTACCTAACCAGTCGAAGGAGAAATTATAGACTCCGCCTTCGAATGAGAAGAACTTTGTAGCATAGACCATGGAAGCCGAGTTGTTAGTATAGGCATTGGTTGTACCACCGTCGTTAGAGATGTACAGGGCTTTCTCGCCGCCGTTGTTGGCAGCTGAGCCCCAAACCCATGCATTGGTGTTGCTTCCGTTTATGAGCGTCCAATTACAGGCTGTCTCAAAATCATCATTAAAACCTTCAGCAATTGTGGCTACCTGCAATGTGGTAAAGCTGCAAACAGTACTCCATTTGCTATATTCTTCACCAACCTTTGCACGTACAAAAATATAATAAGTCGTCTCCGAATTAAGTCCTGTCATATTGTAGGACTCACTATTCACAGAAATATAACTACCCTCTTCAGCAGGAACTTCACTTTCTGTGCTGCAACTAATTTCCCATGCAACCTCTTCGCCACCCTTCGTCCAACTGATAGTTGCTGACGTAGCCGTCACATTACTGGCAGCCAATCCTTTGGGTTTTGCAACACTTGAGCCACCAGCAGGTGTATAAGTGAATGTAGTCTGAGGGAGGAAATTCACACCATTTCCTGTTTGGGAGCCACTAGTAGTACTATATATACCCGTATTGGATGCTGAAACTCCTTTGAAAGTTGCAGTGGCATAGCTTCCTTTGGTAGTAACTAAAAAACCAACGAGCAAATTTCCTTCGGTATAATTAAAGGAGCCTCCATTCTGGTTGAACACGACATCCATCGTCGTTGAATTACCATTCAGTTCTCCTTCAAAGACCGTAGTAGCCCCTTCAATGCCCGAAAAATAGCGCCTGTAATTAGTATAGGTCACCTCTGTTTGGTCGACAATCTTCAGATACACCTGATAAGTTGCGCTGAAAGTAGAAGTTCCTGTAAGCTCAAAGGACATTTGTGTAATGTCGCCACTCATCTCCTCAAGCTGCGAGGCTGGAATAATGAATTCCGAACGTGTGCCTTGTGTGTCAGCATACATACCATAGAGAGGCACATTCGCATTGGTCTCAGACCCCTCATTGATGGTCAGTTCGTCTGCCCACGACCGCGTTACCCCCACCAACGAGAGCAACACGGCAAATAATAATGTTACTTTTCTCATGTTGTTTTTATTAAATTGATTTGAATATTTTTTTATTCTTGATTGTTTCTTTACCTGACAACTACCTTCTTTCCTCCACGGACGTAGATGCCGGGCTTGCTGGTTGTAGGCACGCGGCGACCAGCGAGGTCGTAGGTGGCGGCGCTGGTTGCTGAGGGCTGGGCTTCGAGGTCGAGGACAGCAACGGGAAGGAGGGTGGAGAGGTCGAGGACGGTGGTGTTGGTAACGTCCATATTGTCATGGCGTGTAGCCGTCGAGGTCATCTTGCTGATGAAGGCGATGGCGTGCATCTTGCTGATGTCCCATGAGGCATCGGCCGTCAGGCGATAGTCGCGGGAGAAGCCGAGACCGCCGTTCATATTCCAACTGATGACGTTACCCAACGTGGCTGTCACGACCTTGCGCAGGACGTGGTTCTGGCCGTTGACATCGTCCTCGGTGAGGTAGATGGTCAGTGCTCCAAAGTTGAAGATGGTGCGGAAGTCCTTCGTGGCGCTGCCTGTGGCGGAGAGCGTCAGCAGGCGGGAAGCGTTGTCGAACTTACCCGTAAGCTCGATGGTGGCGAAGGAAGGCGTCACGCTGTTGAGGTAGTCAAGCAGCTCGGTGAAGTCCTCAGCCTTGGGCTGGGATTGGTAGTCATAGAGGTATTCCGAAACGCCCGGAACCGGGGTTCGGTTGAAACCGAAGGAAGGTACGGTCTGGAGTCCGGCGGCCTGAGCCAGTGCGTCGGCTCCGTCCACAGCCAAGGGGTCGTTGGCGCCGAAACTGCCGTGGATGAAGACGGGAACGACCTCGGGATGCGATGCCAGGAACTCTTCCAGCGGAGCCACGAAGAGTTCGTTGTACTGGCTGTCCGTGCTGGGGAAGACCTCCAGCAGGGAGTTGTTGCGCTGGACGGAGTTCTCGTAGACATAGAACGTGCTGCTGGCGGCATCATCCTCCAAGGTTTCAGCATCGAGGGTGACGTCCTTGGCCTCGGTGATGCGCAGGTTCAGCGTGTGGCGACCAGCGGCAAGGTTGTAGCTGCTCAAAGGCAGTTCCAACGGCAACTGCATGGTTCCAGAGACTTCTTCCCCAATCTGGAGCTGTCCTCCGAGTTCGGAATTCTCGTCGAAGGTGAGGCTCAGGGTGAGGCCGGGCAAGGCCTTCTTGCCTTTGTTCACGAGGTTCACGGCCATGCGCATCTTCTCCGCACCGACGGCATAGTAGCGGGCATCGGTGGACAGGTTCTCGAGGGCTACGTCGTAGTCGGGGATATTGTCGCCGCGCAGGATGAGCTGGATGGCTAGGTCGCCCGTCGGGGAGTAGTCATACCATCCTGTACCGTATTCTCCGTTCTCGAATACGAGCAAACCGTACTGGCTGGTGGTGGAACCGAGCAGCACGGGGCGTTCCTCCGTAGACGAACAGGAGAAATAGTAGCCAACGTAGAGTTCCGTCTCGGTGCCCGTCAGGGTGTAGGGCTGCGGGAACAGGAATTCGTTCCAGTCCGTGGACACCGTTGCGGCTTCCACCGAGGCAAGATCCTTCTGAGGCGTATTGGGGTCGGGGTCTGCGGCAAGGAAGGCACGCACATTGGTGACGGCTGCACTGCCAAAAGCCACGCGGAGTCCAATGACTTCGCTGCCGGCATATTTGCGGATGAGGTTGGCACTGACGGACGAGCAGACGCCCTGGTAGCCATCGTAGGGAATACTGCTGAGGTTGTCGCCTTCCTTGACTTTCCCTACATAAACAGAAGACTGTGCACTCGCGAAAAGGACGGAGAGCACAGCAAAGAGACAGCATAAAATCTTCTTCATTGCATATTCATTGTAAAGGGAACCGACACCTTATTATTTATACGCGCGCGTATAGATAATAAGGTGTCTCGCTGTTCCTGCCAGAGTGATTAGCGGACGATGATCTTGCGGGCACTGCCGGCCTGACGGGTTACATAGACTCCAGACTGGCGGGGCTGCTTCGTGCCGACGTACTGGCCGGAGAGGTTGTAGAAACCAGCGGCTGTGGTTGCAGAGCGTACTCCCTCGACACCCACGGGCTGGAACTCGCTGGCACCGTCGCTGCAATCGTCGCCATCGACCCAAAGGGCAGAGAACGTCCAACGGTTAGCCACCTTGCAGATGCGTGTAGCCTCGCCCGTGTTGACGTCAACCTCGTAGAGGGCGGTGTCGTACTTGCCGTTGGTGCGCCATTCCTTGTCGCTGAGTGACGACCAGGAACCCCAGTCGTTGATACCCTTGCCACTATTATAGTAGCCAATCCAGTACATCTTGTTGGGATTGCTCTTCGCGAAGCAGGCTGCCTGACGCTTGTACTGCGAGCTGTAGCCGGTGGCGTCTACAGTCCAGGCGTAATCTACATACTCTTCGCCCTCACCGTCCACTTTGACCACGAGGTCGGTATACATCATGCCGGTCTTCAGGTCGAACTCGACGAGCTGGGCACCGACTAGTTCGCCATCGGCATTGCGCAGCTTGCCATTCTCGTCGATGTAACCGCCGCTGCCGCCGCTGGTCAGGGCGAAGGCACGGCCTTCGCTGTTGATGGCGAAAGTGATGAAGTTGTAGTAGTAGAGGCCCGGAGTGATGGGGGTAACCTTCATCGTTTCCAGGTCAATCGTGCAGATGCAGTAGCCGGCATCGCCGTCGGTCAGGTCGTCGTCCTGTTCCTCGAAGTAGTCGGGGTCTTCGGTGATTTCCGACGGAAGGTCCTGACCTGTCAGGTAGAAGAGGCCGTAGACCTTGCCATCCACGGGATTGTAGGACATGCCAGCCGATTCCAGATGGTCGGACTTGGGACGGGTCTCGTTGGAGAGCAGGTCGCCGGTATTGGCATCCCACTTGCAGACGCGGAACAGGTCGCCGTCCTCCGTGGAAGACTCATCGCGGGAGAAAACGGTCACGAGCTTGCCGTCACAGTAAACGGCGCCAGAGTTGCCGTACATCATGTTGAAGTTCGTAGCCCAAATGGCTGCGTCGGGATCCGAACGAACCTCACTGGCATCCACGGCAGGCTCCTTGACGGGCGTGCTGAGCGACGTTCCGTTGTAGTCCATTGCATAGATGCCCTGGTCCACAATGAAGATGGCCTTGCCCATTTCGGAGTTCCATCCGACGTAAGTAGACTTCAATTGGTCGCCGTCGTCGTAGCGGTTGTTGTGCCCAATACCCTTGAGCTTCAGATTCTGGGCACTAAGCGGCATACACAACGTACACACGAGTGCCAACACAATACAGGTGTAAATCTTTCTCATAATTTATTTGGTTTGTTATTTATAAGCGATATTACCAATATGGCCAAAAAACGGCGCAAAGATAATACTGAATTACCAAAGAACCAAAGAATCGCAAGAATTTATAACGAAAAAGCACAATTCCTCGGATGTAAAGAATAATTCTATCACAAGGACAGCCTCGCGAGATAAGAGCAGGAATCTCGCGAGACTGTTCGGGGAACCGTTAAGGGTTAGAGGCGGAACCCTTAAGGGTTATAGCGGGAACCCTTAAGGGTTAAGGCGTGAACCGTTAAGGGTTCGGGCGTATCCCACCTGTGGGACAACGGGAACTTCTTAGGTGTGTTATTTGCGGGCCTTCCCCTTCTTGGCGGATTTCGCCTGAGTGAGGTCCAGCACGCGGATGTTGCGGAGCTTCAGGCCCTCGCCGTGGCCACAGAAGCTGATAAGGCCGTCCTTGTTGAAGAGGCCGGGATGGTCGCGGTGGTCAACGGTGTAGGGGTTGGGCTTTCCAGCCTCGGGAGATACATGGTGGCCCTGGCAGGCATCGCGGATGTTGCCGTCGAGGATGACGCGGCCGTTCACGGTGACGGTGATGTGGTCGCCCTCGGCACGGATTTCTTCGGTGTTCCACGTTCCGAGCGGACCGAAGTTGACGTGTTCGGGTACGATGACGCCGTAGACGGAACCGTGCTGCTGGTAGGGTTGCAAGCCTTTGTAGATGGGATCGTCGTGGTCCAGAATCTGAATCTCCATGCCCTCGAAGGCGGCGTCTACGCCCTCACTGGTGCGGATGCCTACGCCGTTGTTGACGCCCGGACGGACGAAGCAGAACTCGAAGCGGAAGACGAAGTCCGAATACTTTCGGGTGGTGTAGAGGTTGCCCTCGGATCCGTACTGCGCACTGACGTAGATGGCACCGTCGATGGGCATGTAGACTGTCTTGTTGCCCTTCCACTTGTCGAGGCTGGTGCCGTCGAAGAGAAGCTCGAAGCCCGCCTTCTGCTCTTCCTCGGAAAGGACGGTGAGCTTGGCTGTGGCGGCGTTCGGGTCGTCAACGACCTTGGGCAGGATGGTGTTCACCTGGTCCACGGCATAGCCAGCATCGGCGTTCTCGGTGTGGCTCTTGAAGACCTGCTGGGCCTTGAGCAGCATTGCGCGCACGTGCTCCCCGCGCTGCAGCGGTTCGTTCTTGCCGATGAGATCAGCCACGGCATGTGCGGCCGCGAGGTCGTTGTCCTTCACATCCATGTAGGTGGCAGCCAGGTTCAGGGCAGGCTCGTTGTTCAGGGTTCCGAGGGCAGCGATAAGCTTGTCAGCCACCTCGGCCGAGGGCTTCATCTCTAAGGCCTGCCTGTAGAGTTGGTACTTCGTCAGGCTTGCCCAATTCGCTTTCTTGGTGAGCGTAAGGACACGTCCGAGGAAGGCATCGCGAACACCGGCGTCAGCCTGTGCCAAGGCCAACAGGGGCTGCACGGCATCGCTGCTCTCGACCTTCAACAGGGCAGCCCCGGCCTCGGCCTTATAGGAGCCTTCCTTAGCAGCGGCCACAAGCTGCTGAATATCTTCGGCCTGACCACGCTGGGCCAGCAGGCCATAGTAGTTTTCGGGATAGGGTTGGAAGCGCTGGAGCAGGTCGCCGAAGGTTTCGGGCGTGACAATCTGCGCCAGACTCTTGACGGCTGCAAAGTGTACGCCATCCTTGCCGATGAGCTGGGTCAGGGGCTGGTAAGCTTCGCGGATGCGACGCACTCCGGCCAGCTCCACGACCTCCTTGGACACGGCCGTTCCCTCCGACTGCAAAGCACTGAGGATTCCGGCCTTTATGTCGCCGTTGAAAGCGGCGATGGCAGCACTGGCCTGTGCGGCATGGGGAGCCTTCAGGGCTTTGACAAGTGCGGCGAGGGCTTTCTCTCCACCGATGCGTCCGGCAGCTTCCACGGCAGCGTCGGAGAGCTGTTTGTCGGGAGAAGCAATGGCGGCGACCACGAGGTCAGCCTGCTTCTGATTATGCGTGTTGCCCAACCAGCGAAGGACGTCCGTCTGGGCATCGGCTTTCAGCTTGGGATAAGCCTTGACCACAAGGGCGTCGAAGTCCTGAAGGGAGAGCTCGTCGGCGAGGTCGAGAGCCGTGGTACGCAACTGGCGGTCGGGGTTTTTCAGCGTCTTCAGGAGGAAGGAAGCTTGCTTCCCCGTTGGCATTGCGGCCACCTTGTCGCGGAACTCGGCAAGGAGGCGTGAGGCCGGAGCCACAACCTTCAAATCCTCTGCGGCACGCTGCACGACCTGTTTGCCGGGATTCAGCTTGGCCAGTTGGTCTGTGAGGAAGGCTTTGTTTCCTTCGTCGGTACACTTGGCAATGGCGGCTTCGAGGCCCTTGCGAACAACATCGGCCTGTGCCTCGCGACCCTGCTGGCTGACGTAGTTCGTCAGGCCGTCGATGGCGTATTGGAAAGGAGCATTCTTGCCCTGATCCGACGGATAGAGCATATCGGTCAGCATCTGCAAGCCTTCGGCTCCCGTTCCGGCAATTTCGCTCATCACCTGCTCCAGGGTCTCCAAGTTCTGGGCTGGCAGTTGGGCCAGTCCGTCGGCAATGATGGTGCTGGTCACGCGGTTGCGGCTGTCCTGCGCCGTGGCCGTGAAGCTCAGGCCGATGACAAAGGCAGCAAGCAACAGCCAAAGCCTCATCCCCATCCCCTCTCCAAGGGGCGAGGGAAGTGTATATTTATGTTGTCTTGATTGCATGATAGTATTCATTATGTTTAAGACTTTTAGTTTCTCATTTTAATTCTTCTACATTCTCCACTCTCCACGCATCGGCTGGTTGATCAGGGCATTGGCCGCTTCATCGCCGATGAAGCGCTGGGTCTTCGGGTCGAAGTTCAGCACCTTGCGGCCGAGGCGCAGGCCGATGGCTCCCATATTCACAAGCGTACAACTGTGGTGGCCGTTCTGCTCGTTGAGGGCGAACTTCTGACGGGTACGCACGCATTCGAGGAAGTCCGTTCGCTGGGGTTCGGGGTCGGGCAACTCGTTGATAAGTTCCTGCACGTTGGGGATGGTACACTCAAAGCCTTTGTAAACCTTTCCTTTCGGCCCTTCGATGTACGGCACCTTGCCAGGACTTTCGAAGCCTTCACCTTCGAGCACAACCTGACAGCCGTCGGCGTAGGTATAGGTAATCTTATGCCAGATACCCACGGCGTCGGGGTGTTGCTGGGGAGCGTCGAGCTCCACCTTCACGGGGAAGTCGTCGTCCTTGCCCAACAGGTACTGAACGGGGTCGAGGTAGTGCTGGCCCATGTCCGTGAGGCCGCCGCCGTCGTAGTCCCAATAGCCGCGGAAAGTCTGGTGAGTGCGATGGACGTTATAGGGTTTGTAGGGAGCCGGTCCCAACCACATATCGTAGTTCAGCTCGGCAGGGACGGGCTGCGGGGTGAGGTTGTCCTTGCCCACCCAGAAGAACTTCCACGTGAAGCCCGTGGCACCGCTGACCGTGACCTTCAAAGGCCATCCGAGCTCCCCACTCTGAATCAGCTTCTTCAGGGGTTGAACTGGGGTTGCCAGACCATAGAAGGTATCCGTAAAGCGGAACCAGGTATTCAGGCGCAGGATGCGGCCGTAGCGCTTTACGGCAGCGGCCACGGCCTGACCCTCGCCAATGGTTCGCGTCATGGGTTTCTCCAGCCAGATATCCTTCCCGGCCTTGGCTGCCTCCATCGCCATGAGGCCATGCCAATGCGGTGGTGTAGCAATGTGGATAATATCAGCTCCGGAGGAGGCAATCAGCTCGCGGAAGTCCTCGAAGCTCTTAACGTTTTCCTTCAACTGGGTCTGGGCTGCACCGACGGCGTTGTCGAGATGTTTCTTATCAACATCACAGACGGCCAGCAGCCTGCACGCCTCCGAGGAGGAAAAATGAGTACTGCTCCGTCCTATGCCGCCAACGCCTATGATGGCCTTCGTCAACTGGTCGCTGGGAGCTATGAACCCGTTGCCGCCCAAGACCTTGCGCGGCACAATGGTGAACAGACCCGCTGCCCCCATCGTCTTCATAAAGTTTCTTCTATTCATGGTCTTTCTTAAAGAGTTTTCGTCGTTTATTATGGTTTTTGCGCCGTAAAGTTAGGCATTTAGCCGCAAAACAAATGATTCCTTCTCGTTTTTTCACATACTTTCACACTACAGACAGAGGAACAGACCCGAAAAAACCGTACCTTTGCCACGAGATTACCTTAAAGGAAGAAATGGCACTGAACCCAAATAAAGAACTGAAGCAGTTCTACTCCATCGCTGAAGTTAGCGAGATGTTTTCCCTTCCGGCATCGCTCCTGCGCTACTGGGAAAAGGAGTTTCCCACGATTCATCCGAAGAAAAGCGGGAATAACGTTCGTATGTATACAAAGGAGGACTTAGAGGAAATACGGCTGGTCAATGACCTCGTGAAGGGAAGAAACATGAAGCTGGCGGCCGCACGAGAGCTGATTCAACGCAATAGGGCCGGTGCAAAGAACAGCAGCGACCTGTTGCAACGGATGATGAACGTCCGCGAACAGCTCGCTGCCATTAAAAAGGAATTGGATTCCCTGAATTGAGAACGTCGCCTCACGAGACGCGGATGACGTCCTCAATCCCGTCAATTTTCTTAAGATTCTTGATAATCAAGTTCAGGTCCTCTGTATCGTGAACACTCAACTCTATATCGCCTTGGAAGAGGCCGTCGTTGGCGGCAATGGAAAGGCCGTGGACGTTCACGTTGAGCTGTGAGGTGATGACGTCGGAGAGACTCTTGATGATGCCGACGCGGTCGATGCCTTCCATGTGGAGCGTTGCCGAGAAGATGAGCTGCTTATGAGTGTCCCAGAAGACGGCGATGATGTGGTTTCCGTCGATGTTCTTCAGGCGGTCGGCCACGTCGCAACGGCGCTTGTGGACGATGACGCGGTTCTGCTCGTCGAGGTAGCCCAGCACTTCGTCGCCGGGAATGGGTTTGCAATGCGGGCACATGACCACGCGTCGGATATTTTCCTCGTTGAGGTAGAGGGGCTTCTTCCTGTCAACGACCAGTTCCTCTCCCGCAGGAACAGCCTCGGACAAGCTTGCATTCTTATCCTTGGATTTGTAGAACGGAATATAGCGGGTCCATTTCTTGGAAGAGTCACCTTTTTGCTTCTTCGGCGCTTTCCGCAAGGCCTCGAGGTCGTCGTCGGTGAGGACAATGGAACCTGCCCCGATTCCCGTGTAGAGGTCTTCGCGCAACTCTATCTTGTGGAACACGCACAAGCGGTCGAGGACAGAGCTGTTTTGCTCGATATCGTGGTCTGTGCACCATTGGGCCAGGATACCTTCGCCCTTCTTCTGCTGCTCGCGACGCTGACGGCGGAGAATCGTTTCTATCTTGCCCCGGGCCTTGGCCGTCGTAGCGTATTCCAGCCAAGAAGGTTCCACGCGCATGTCCTTGGAAGTGAGGACTTCCACCTGGTCCCCGCTGTTGAGGCGATAGCTGATGGGAACCAACTGGTGGTTGACCTTGGCACCGATACAGTGGGTTCCCACGACGGTGTGAATGGAGAAGGCGAAGTCAAGAGCAGTACAGCCCGCCGGCATCGTTTTGAACTCTCCCTTCGGAGTGATGACGAGGATTTCGGAACTGTAGAGGTTCAGCTTGATGGTGGACAGGAAGTCCATGGCAGAAGGCTGTGGGTCATCGAGAATTTCCTTGATAGTTAGCAGCCACTTGTTAAGTTCCGTGTCCTTCGTGTTCGTTGCGTCGATGTCGTCTTCCCCTTCCTTGTACTTCCAATGGGCGGCAAAGCCTCGTTCCGCTATATCGTCCATCCGACGGGAGCGGATTTGCAGCTCTATCCATCGGCCACCGGGACTCATCAGGGTTGTATGCAGCGCGCGATAACCATTCGATTTAGGGTTCGAGAGCCAGTCGCGGAAGCGGTCGGGGTGTGCCTTGTAGATAGTCGTACACGCAGAGTAAATCTGGAAGCATTCGGCATTCTCCACCTCCTCGCTCTCGGGGTCGTGGGAATCGAAGACGATGCGCACCGCCAGCAAGTCGTAGATTTCCTCGAATTCCACGTTCTTTACCTGCATTTTGTTCCAGATGCTGTAGGGTCGCTTGATACGTGCCTTGATATCGTATGTGTAGCCTAATTTGTCCAGCTTGGCACGGATAGGAAGAATGAAGGACTTGAAGGACTGGTCGAGGGAGGGACGAATCTTATCCAGACGTTTGCAAATCTCTTCATGAGCACCGGGTTGTTCGTACTGGAAGCTGAGGTCTTCCAACTCCTCCTTGATGAGGTTCAGCCCCAGACGATGGGCCAGAGGTGCATAAATATATAAGGTCTCTCCGGCAATCTTGTACTGCTTGTGGGGCGGTTGGGAACCCAAGGTTCGCATGTTATGAAGCCTGTCCGCAATCTTGACGAGTATCACTCGGATATCGTCGCTCATGGTCAGCAGCAGCTTCTTGAAAGACTCGGCCTGAGCCGAAGCCTTGTCCCCAAAGATGCCGCCCGAGATTTTTGTCAAGCCATCGACAATCTGGGCTATTTTAGGGCCGAAGATGTTGTTGAGGTCTTCAACCGTGTACTCCGTGTCCTCCACGACGTCGTGCAACAAGGCGGCACAGATGGAGGTAGAGCCGAGCCCGATTTCGCCGCAGACAATCTGAGCCACGGCCAGAGGGTGCATGATATAAGGTTCGCCCGAGAGTCGGCGCACGCCCTCGTGGGCTTTACGCGCGAAGTTGAACGCTTTCGACACCAGGTCAGTCTTCTTGCGATGAGGCGAAGCCAAATAAATTTCGATAAGATGCTGATAAGCGTTGTTGACCAGCGCCTCATCTCGTTCTTGTGCTAAGGTTTGGGCATTGTCGTCTTCCATAGTCTCTTACTTATCTAACTCTTAACTTTCTTCCAGCTTGAATTCCGTTACCACGGATGCCGTTGAGACGGCGAATCTTAGCCACCGAGGTCCGGTTGCGGCGAGCGATGGCGCCGAGGGTATCGCCCTTGCGAACCGTCACCCACGTACCTCCCGAACGGCCCTTGCGTCCCGAAGTCTCGACCACTTCAACCTCCCGACGGCTCGTAAGCAGTTCCGTGGCACGCCAGTTGTAGACACTGTCACCAGCAGAGACAAAAGCAGCCATAGAGGCAGTGGGCAACCGGAGGGTACAGGCGTGGCTGTCGCCGGGGATGAGGGAAGTCCTGTATTGCGGATTCAAGGCCCGGACCTCTTCCTCCTGAACGTTGCATTGTCCCACGAGCTGGTCGAAATGAAGGTTGCGGGTGATGTTTACGGTATCCGTAGAGGCAGACAGGTTCGTACCGGCAGGACAAATGTTGTGCTCGCAGTAGTAGTTCATCACGTAGTTCGCTGCAATGAAAGCAGGAACATAGCCTCGCGTCTCGGCAGGCAGATAGGGATAGATTTTCCAGTAATCCTTCACGTCACCGGCACGGCTGATGGCCTTGCGGACGTTGTTGGGACCGCAGTTGTAGGAGGCGATGACCAGCGTCCAGTCGCCGAAAATGTCGTAGAGGTCTTTGAGGTAGTGGGCGGCGGCGTAGCTGGACTTGATGGGGTCGCGGCGTTCGTCGATGAGGCTGGTTACCTCAAGTCCGTATTGCTTGCCCGTAGTAATCATAAACTGCCAGAGACCGACCGCCCCGGCACGGCTGACAGCCGTCGGATTCAGTGCCGATTCGATGACGGGCAGGTATTTCAGCTCCAGCGGCAACTGGTAGGCTTCAAGTGCTTCCTCAAAAATAGGCGTATAGAAGTTGCTGGCTCCGAGGACGACGCTCACGGTGCGGCGCAGGCGGCCGGTGTACTGGTCGATGAACTTCCTGACGACTTCGTTGTAAGGCATTTCGATGACGTTCGGCAACCTCTGCAGACGATGGATATAAGTTTCTTTGTCGAACTCCGGGTTGACGCCATCGTCGGTGCAGTCTCCTTCAGGAATCAGATAGCTTTTGTTGTTCCACTCCTGGAGCAGGCTGTCAAGCTCCACATTCAAGGCTTCGGGCAGGTCGATGTTCTCCTCTTCGTCTATTTCCTCCTGAGCAAACAGGGTTGTCGGCATTGCCCAGAAGAGCGATGCCAGCAGCAGGGGTGCTATAATTGTCTTTCTCATCATAATGCGTTGTGTTTCTTTTTTCGTTTAGAAATTCAGGCGCAGAGCCACGCCGAGTCCCCGATCCGAAGCGGGGGAGGCTATAGACTGCCGCCGGGAGGTGGTGGGAGTCGTCGTGACGACGGCCGGCGTCCACTGCAGGGAGAGGTCTTCGCTGATGTCGAAGGTCGAAAGCTCGGCGTCCACATAGGCGTCTATGACAGCGATAGCATAGACGGCGAAGAAGGCAAGAATACTCATATCGCGATACTTCCGATAGTAGTTCTTCTTGTTCTTGAAGATTTCCTGGAACTGGCTTTCGCGCCCGGCGATGCTGTAGTTCATGGGGAGCATCTTCTCGTAGGACTTGGTGTTGGGGTCTGCATCCATGATGTCGAGATAGGCTTGCGAGTAGTCGCGGAGCATCTGGTTGTTCCAGGAGAGAGCGTAGTAGCACCCGAGGAATCCACCATAGATAACGGGCAACTTCCAGTACTTGCGGTTGTAAATCTGGCCACCGCCGGGAAATATCAGAGCCATCCACAACGCCCGCTTGGGGTCGGGGACGAAACGCTCCTTCTTTTGCAGGCGGTCGCCGACTTGCGCCTGCAAGCTGTCCACCGTCTCCAATGCGCGCTGTGCCAGGCTGTCAGCGAGTACGAGGCTACGCGTGTCTGCGGACACAGACTCCAAACTGTCAATGAGCACTTCCTTCTCAACTCTCAGCGTGTCGTCCGGAGGGGTTGTTTCTATCACCTCCTGTGCATGAACGGCCATACCCACACAGAGCAGAGCCACCGCCGTGGCACACGCCTTCACCCAGTCTTTCAGCCATCCGCACGCCATTCCCGTCAGCTTAGTGTTTGAGTTTATCCAGCAGCTCCACGATGCGTTCCAGGTCGGCCTCGTTGGCAAAGGGGATGGTGATTTTCCCACGTCCCTTGTCGGAGCAGGTGAACTGCACACGTGTCTGGAAGCATTCCGAGAGGCTGTCGCGCAGGGCACTGTATTCCTGACTGAGCTGTGCCTTGCGAGGACGCAGCTTCTGGTTGGCCGTGTTGATGGTCTCACCTTCCATCAGTCGTTTCACCATCTCCTCGACCTTGCGCACGCTGAGGTGGTCGCGCTTGATTTCGGCAAAGACCTTCAACTGCAACGTCGGGTTGTCCAACGTCAGGAGAGCACGGGCGTGTCCCATATCGATTTCGCGGTTCTGCAGAGCCATCTGAATGGTGGCCGGCAGCTTGAGCAGGCGAAGGTAGTTGGTGATGGTCGCACGTTTCTTGCCCACGCGCTCGCTGAGGCGGTCTTGCGTCAGCTCGTATTGCTCCAACAGGTGCTGATAGGCCAAGGCTATCTCCACGGCATTGAGGTCCTGCCGCTGAATATTCTCGATGAGCGCCATCTCCATGACATTCTCATCGTCGGCCGTGCGGATGTATGCCGGAATGCTCTGAAGCCCGGCCATCTGCGAAGCTCTCCACCGACGTTCGCCCGCGATAATCTCGAAGGAACCGTCGTCCATCTTTCGTAGCGTGATGGGTTGGATGATGCCTATTTCGCGGATGCTGTCGGCCAGCTCCTGCAAGGCCTCGGCCTCGAACTCCCTACGCGGCTGGTTGGGGTTCGGATGTATGTTGTTGAGTGGTATCTCGGAGATACTCGACGAGCCTTCGGTCTGCACGTCATCGGTCTGGATGAGTGCATCGAGGCCGCGGCCGAGAGCTGGGAATTTCTTATGTGGGGCCATAATTGGGGTTTAAAGTTTAAGGTTTAAAGTTTAAGGGGGCTGCGCGAGGCGGTCGTCAGGCCTTAAACCCCGCTCGAGGAGCGGGCCTTGTCAATAATCTCCTGCGCCAATGCCAGGTGGTTTCGCGCTCCGGCACTGTCTGCATCGTAGAGGATGGCGGGAAGGCCGTGGCTGGGAGCCTCAGAGAGTTTCACGTTGCGGTTGATGACGGTCTTGAAGACCAGTTCCTGGAAGTGGCGCTGCACCTCGTCCTTGATTTGGTTGGCCAGTCGCAGGCGGGAGTCGTACATCGTCAGCAGGAAGCCCTCAATCTCAAGCGAGGGATTCAGCTTCTGCTTGATAATCTTGATGGTGTTCAGCAACTTGGAGATTCCTTCGAGCGCAAAGTACTCGCACTGCACGGGAATGATGACAGAGTCGGCAGCCGTCAGGGCGTTCACGGTGATGAGTCCCAGCGAGGGCGAGCAGTCGATGAGAATGTAGTCGTAGTCTGGGAGCAGGGGACGCAGCAGCTTACGCATCACCTGTTCGCGGTTCTTCAGGTTGAGCATCTCTATCTCTGCCCCCACGAGGTCTATGTGGCTGGGAATGATGTCGAGGTGGGGGATGTCGGACTCATAGATGGCCTCGCGGGCATCCACCTGATTGACAAGACAATCGTAGATGGAAGTTTCTACCTCTTTCACGTCGATGCCGAGTCCACTGGAGGCATTGGCCTGTGGGTCGGCATCTATCAACAGCACATGCTTCTCTAACGCGGCCAACGAAGCGGCCAGATTCATGGACGTTGTCGTCTTACCAACGCCTCCTTTTTGATTGGCTAAAGCTATAATTTTACCCATATTATTTCCTAAGTAAGGCGCAAAGGTAGGGATAATCGGAGAGAAAACCGCAATTTTAAGCCTTTTTATGCTTTTTTTCGGCGATTTCTTGCTAACTTCGTCCCCTGAACAATGAGTTTTCCACCTATGACGGACGAAAAGACACAACTTCAACAAGACATAACCTTCATGCGACAGGCCTTGCTCGACGCCCGTATAGCCTTCGCCGAGGACGAGGTTCCCATTGGCGCGGTGGTGGTGTGCCGGGGACAGGTTATAGCCCGCGCCCACAACCTCACGGAACGGCTTACGGACGTGACCGCCCATGCAGAGATGCAGGCCATCACCGCTGCAGCGACCTATTTAGGAGGCAAGTACCTGACCGAATGCACGCTCTATGTGACGGTAGAGCCTTGTGTCATGTGTGCGGGAGCCATTGCCTGGGCACAGATGGGGCGGGTCGTCTACGGAGCCGAAGACCCCAAGCGTGGGTTCCGCCGTTTTGCGCCCGAAGCCCTCCATCCACGCACGACGATTCAGGGCGGAGTGCTCGAAGAGGAGTGCGCCGACCTGATGAAAGCGTTTTTCCACACGAAGAGGGGGGTGCGATAAATGTGCATCATTCTCTCACAAGCACTGGCCAAAGCCTCACCCCCAGCCCCTCTCCAAAGGGCGAGGGGAGTAGACAGATTCGTCCACTCAATATGAAATAGAAACTCAATATGAAATATAATGTGACCAGCCGCAATCTGGCAGGGAAGCCCGAAGGGCTGACAAGACCATAGGCAGGGGTGATAACCCCTGCTAACGTGGCAATGGTACACCAACCCCGACGGGGTGACAGACCATTTCGACCCGTTCTGCCGCACCTTCGGCGCTTGTATAAACGGGGTCAGCGGATTTTCCCGGTTGGCAGGGTGATTAATCAAGAATAAAGTTGTACCTTTGCAGCATGGATCATACAATTCTGCTTCGTGCCATCCTTCCCGATGTGCTTATCGACAACTTCGACGTTGCCAATTTTGAGAAGACCGACTCTCGTTTCGACATCTGGCTTGACGAGAAGAAGGTCATGCTTAGTGAGGACAAGAAGAAACGCTCCGTGATATCGCATGGTTTCGGTGAATACCATGTCATTCAGGATTTCCCCATCCGCGGGCGTGCCGCCTACCTCCATGTTCGCAAGCGCAAATGGCTGGACAAGGAGACGGGCGAGATATTCAGCTACGACTGGGACTTGTCTGAGTTTGACGAGACTCGCCTGAATGCCGAGTTCGTGGCTTTTTTAAAAGAGGGAGATTGAGTCCACGCCCGTGAGCATCTCCACGCTTGCAGCCCGCAACGGTCTGAAGGGCCAGACGCTCCGCAAGCAGTACAAGGAGAAGATCAGCGACTACCGCAGATGGGAGCAGTTGGATCATGCAG